>Ga0116129_1000954_pt1 | contig 16757 bp, 12 predicted proteins | sample June2015DPH_17_2_FD_89732 | JGI IMG/M metagenome (GOLD analysis project Ga0116129, IMG submission 89732) | Peatland microbial communities from SPRUCE experiment site at the Marcell Experimental Forest, Minnesota, USA - June2015DPH_17_10 | ecosystem: Environmental > Terrestrial > Soil > Wetlands...
GATGGACCGCTGCCGTCCCGTTGGGATCGAGGTCGAGCCGCGACGTATACCGACCGGCGTATACCGGACTGTCGATGAAAGTCTCCAGGTTGACGCGTTTGAATTGGGTCTCCTGGCCGCCCGTGGTCGCGGTTTCCAGTGCCGACGCGTATTTCCAATCGACCGGCAACTTGAGGCTCGCCTCAACCGGAATCTGCCGGGCGAAATAGCCGGCCGGGTACAGGACCAGCTCGTTCCACTCGAGGAGCAGGATGTCACGCGAGATCTCGATGGCGCCGACTTGCGGACTGGTCGGAGAAAGATAGTCGAAATCGATGTCGATCGACTTCACCCCGGAGCCGGGACGAACGTGAAACGCGAAGACATCGACCGGATCGCGCGACCAGGACACCGGCGCGCCGTTCGCGGTGATCCTGATGCCCGCCAGCCGATCGATGGTGCCTTCCGGCGCATGGGTACCCGGCAACCACTTCGGATACAGCAGCACGGTATCCGTGCCCACGCCGCTCAAGGTCTCGTGAACGTGCACGATACGGCGTTCCAGATCCGTGGCATCGACCTTGAGACGAATCTCGCCGGCATATGCCCGATCCTTCGGCGCTGCGATCGATGCTCCCGGCGCGATCGGGGTTGGGCCGGGGCTTGCCTGCGCTGCGCCGGTGGACACTACACTAAAGATCGCCATGGAGATCAAAATCTGCTTCATCGAATTACCTTTTTGCGAGTTGTATTTTAATTGAGGTGATGGCTTACCAGAGGCTGACGCGTTTCTCCGGCGGCAAGTACATCTTGTCGCCTTCCTTGACACCGTATGCATCGTAGAACGGGGCTTGATTCATCTCCGGCACAGTACCGCGAATGGACTCCGGCGAGTGCGGATCGGTCTTGATGAGGACGATGAGCGCGTTGGTGCGCGTTTTGCCCCGCCACACTTGCGCCCAGCCGGCATAGAAGCGCTGATCGCCCGACAGACCGTCGATCATCGGGGCCTCCTTGCCGCCCAGGGACAGCTTGTAAGCCTTATGAGCGATGGCGATTCCGGAGTTATCAGCAATGTTCTCGCCTAAGGTCAGCTCGCCGTTGACATGATACCCAGGTACCGGCTCGTAGGCGGCATACTCTTCCACCAAGGCATGGGTCTTTGCCTTGAACTTGTCGAGATCCTGCTGGGTGAACCAACCCGGGGCGCTCAGCAGATTGCCGTCGCCGTCGTACTGGCTGCCCTGGTCGTCGAAACCATGGCTGATCTCGTGGCCGATGACGCCGCCGATGCCGCCATAGTTCACCGCATCGTCGGCCTTCGGGTTGAAGAATGGCGGCTGCAGGATGGCGGCGGGGAACACGATTTCGTTCATCTCCGGGTTGTAGTAAGCATTGACGGTTTGCGGCGTCATGCCCCACTCATCGCGATCGATCGGCTTGCCCAGTTTGTTGAGATTGCGGTTGTACTCAAAGACCCTGGCGCGGATCACGTTGCCGATCAGGTCATCCTTGGCGATCTGCAGGGCGCTGTAGTCGCGCCACTTCGACGGATAGCCGATTTTCGTGGCGATTTTGGCCAGCTTCTCCTGCGCTTTTTGCTTGGTTGGCGAGCTCATCCAATCGAGCGTATCGATATCGGCTTTGTAGGCGGCGAGCAAGTTGCGCACCAATTGGTCCATGCGCGCCTTGGCCTCGGGCGGAAAGTACTGGGCCACGTAAAGCTTGCCCAGGCTCTCGCCGACAGCTCCCTCCACCAGAGTGATCCCGCGCTTCCAGCGCGGACGGTTCTGGGGGATGTCTTGCAGCGCCATGCCGTAAAAGGCGAACCGCTCGTCGACGAAACTCTTGCTCAGGTAGGGCGCAAGATCGTTCAGCAGTTGCCATCGGAAGTAAGCCTTCCATACCGGCAGCGGCGTCTTCTGCAACAGCTTGTTGAAGCCGCTGATGTAACTCGGCTGGCTGACGATTAGATAGTCTGTCTTGCCCTGCACACCGGAGTCGACGAGGTACGCCTGCCAGTCATAGCCGGGAGCGAGTCCAGCCAGCTTCGCGAACATCACCTTGTTGTAGGCCTTCACCGGATCGCGGTTCTCGACTTTGGTCCACTGCACCCTGGCAAGGTCGGTCTCCAGCGCAAGGATGTCCTTGGCATCCTTCGCCGCGAGCTTATCGCCGGCCAAAGTCAGCATTTTCTCCACGTACAGCCCGTACTGCTTGCGAGCTTGCTCCATTTTGACATCGTGCTGCAGGTAGTAGTCGCGATCGGGCATCCCTAAGCCGTCCTGGCCCAGATCGAATACATACTTGGTTGAGTCCTTGGCATCCTGATGCACGCCCGGCGTGTACGGTGCAGAGACCCCGATCTGGTTGAAATGAGCGATCAGCCCGGCGATCTCTTTTTTGTCCTTGAGCGCCTCGATCTTGGCGAACTCCTGATCCAGCGGCCTCAAACCCAGGCCTTCCAGGCTCGGCTCGTCCATGAAACTGGCATACAGGTCGGCGATCCTCTGCTGGTCCGCGTCCTTGGGGGCGGTCGAGGTCTGTAAACCCTCGACAATGCTGCGCAACTGCGCCTGGGAGTCGTCGAACAGCTTGTCGAACGAACCGTAGCTGGCCTTATCCGCCGGAATCTCCGTGGTCGCGAGCCATTTGCCATTGACGTGTTTGAAGAAATCATCCTGCGGGCGGACGCTGTCATCCACGTATTGAACGTCGATGCCGGAAATCAGCGCCGGTGCCGCCGGCTCGGCAGCCTGTGGTGAAACTTCCGGCGCCTTGCCGCAGCCCGCAACAAAACAGGCGCAAGCCGCGCCAAGCAGCAGTTTGTTCATCGCATTCCTCTTGATCTTGACCTTGTTTCTTGAGCTCACACGCAGTGCGAGATTTCCTATCCGTCGAACCCTTTCGGTCTCTCGGCCGCCACGTTTAGTTCACGTTCGAGAGCCACGCCCACCCGCCCGATAGTACCCTCGTCGAAAAGACGCCCGATCAGGGTCACGCCGTGCGGTACGCGGCGCGGCGGGTTGAATTTCGGCAGCGGCATGGCAGCATCCGGCGCCCAATCGCTGCGCGCCTCAGAGACTTCGACGAACCCCGCGCGAAGGGTCAATGAAGGATGGCCTGTCGCGTTCGTGATGACCAGGATTTCGTCCCGCAACGACGGCACCAGCAGCAAATCCACTTCAGAGAAAACTCGCGCCATTTCCATCGCGACCTTGCGGCGCAATCGATCGGTTTGGACCAGATCCACCGCGGATAGAAAGCGCGACTGTCGGAAGATGTTGGGCCACGCATCGGGGACCTGCATTTTCAATTGATTCAGGCCGCCGCTCAGCGTGAGCTCCTCGAAGGCCGCAGCCGCCTCGGCGAAAAGAATCACATTCAGCGAATCATAAGGCCAGTCCGGAATCGAGACTTCGGTGGCCGTCGCGCCGAGTTTTCGAAGGCCATCGAGAGCGGCGCGGTCGACTTCCGTGGCCTCCTTCATCCACTGAGGGAAGTAGCCGACGCGCAAGCCGGTAATCGGCGCTGCCGCATCATAATCGAGCGTGCTCGGCACGCAGGCTACGTCCAGATTATCCGGCCCCGAAATGGCATGCAAAACCAGCAGGGTGTCTTCGACGCTGCGTGCCATGGGGCCGAGCTTGTCGAGCGACCAGCACAGGGTCATCGCGCCGGTGCGCGGTACACGGCCATAGGTGGGACGCAATCCGGTAACACCGCAGCGCATACTGGGGGCCACGATACTGCCACCGGTTTCGCTTCCCACTGAAAACCCGACCAAACCCGCTGCGGTGGCAGCGCCCGGACCGGCACTGGATCCCGACGAGCCTTCCTCGATGAGCCAGGGGTTCATGGTCTGGCCGCCGAACCAGATATCGTTGAGGGCTAGAGCTCCGAGGCTCAGCTTGGCCACCAGGACGGCACCCGCCGCGTGAAGTCGCCGAACCACCGTGGCATCCGCGGTCGGTACACGACCCTTGAAGGGTTCTGCGCCATAGGTTGTCGCGATTCCGGCCGTATCCAGCAGGTCCTTGGCTCCCCACGGGATGCCATGCAGCGGCCCCCGATATTTCCCGGCCGCAATCTCGGCATCCGCGCGTTTCGCCTGTTCAAGTGCCAGCTTAGGCGTCGGCGTGATGACACACCGGAGCTTAGGATCGAAATGTGCCAGCCGTTTAAGGTAGATCTGCGTGAGCCGCTCCGAGGAGAGTTGCCGCGTCTCGATCCAGCTCGACAATTGCGTCACCGGCGCAAAGGCAATGTCCGCATCGGCGGCCGGCAACGGCCGCGTGTCGATCTTGCTGCGAACGAACCGATCTGCGCGAGGATGAGTCTTTTGTGCGTATTGATTGGGTTCCCATCGCGAAGCCGGCGCCAGTGCCGCCTCCAGCTGCAATTTCTTCGGCCCTGTGCGCCGCTCATACAGCGGGGCCATGGCCTCTCGCCAACTACCCGCGGCTTCGAGAGATTCCTGATGGCTCAATTCAATCTGCATCAGCTTCTGGGCTTCACCAAAAGTGGCCGCGGAGACTTCGGGTCCCGCGGGTGGCGAGGTGGCAAATGCGGAGGGCGCACCGGGCGGGGCGCTGCTCTGCGCTGAGGCCGATCCGTACGCGCCGATGGTGGCGCCGACAGCGCCGAGGGAGGCACTGGTCAAGAAACGTCTGCGTGAGTTTTTCAACGTATCTCCCGATTTCTCTTCATTCTAAATTACCTTGCCATCCGTCCGCCGCAGATTCGGCGTCGACGGCGAGCGGACCGAATATCAGTTCCAAATGTCGGATCAGTGTGGTAGCTGCCCCGCGCCACACAGATGGAATGTCCGCCGGCCGCCACATGGCTGCGACCCTGTACCACGCATCAAAACGGCAGCGGACCCAGGTCCGGGTCGACCCATATCCTCCGTGCGGCTACGGAAAACAACACCGGTCCCGACCAGTAGCTTAAAAGCCAATCGGAGCGGCCAAGCGCAGTCGCCAGCATTCCCTCGAGCACCGCGTGCAGCGGCATTCCGGGTCGGTCTGTGAGCCACGCGCGTCCCGCACGCAGGGAAGCGAGCGTAATCGTTTCGTGATACCCGCTCGTGTCGGTATTCGGTACGCCGGTGGCTTCGTTGTAAGCCCGAATGAGCGGCGGCATGTCGATCATGGCATCCGCGCCTCGACATCTCAGAAGCCAGAGCGCGGCCGCGAAGTGGGCGGCATGCGTCCATAAGGGTTTGGGGAGCGAGCGATCGGTCAGTCCCCGGGCGATGCGCTCAATCTCGGCATCAGATTCAAAGTGTGACATGTTGAACTCCTCGGTTGTGAACCGACGAAGCCCAATACGAACCCCGCCGGCGGGCGGGATGGGTGGTGATTCTAGAGAGACTGGTTGTTAGGTCTTATTTCCGGAATGACCGCGCGCAATGCCCGCTGTGTCGTGGCGGACTTGTTGTTGATTGCGTGGGGTTACGGACATGGCGCCGTCACGCTAGCGTCTCGAGTTCTGTTCGTCAAGCCACCGTCCGTAATCAGCTCAGACCACCTGAGGGTCCAGCACCGGATATCGGCGTTGCTTCGTACTCATTTCGGGACAGCCGTCACGATTGCAACATGTTAACAAGCTTCGGCGATGCGCCATCTCTCGGCAACCTCTCTTGCCGCCCTGCTACAATCGACCGACGGTTCACGATCTTCAATTGAAGTTCGGCCATGTGCAGGCGCGATGGCCGCGCGCATTCGAGCGATTGAATTCACAGGGAGGTGGCATGCGTCGGTCAACCCATCGATGCTTTTCAAACCGGCTCCTTGTGCCGACGTTTGTGACCAGCCTTCTGGTGGGCTGTGGGGGAGGCTCACCGCCGGGCCCGACCGCAACCAACCCACCGGCTGTTGCGAACACGTCAGTCACGTTCCTGGTGTCGAGCACCGTCAACGATCGGGTGGTCCGGGCCAGCCTCACCCTGAATAGCCTCACATTGATCGATGCAGCGGGCGCTGCGGTCACCGTGCTCAGCGCGCCTCAACGCGTGGAATTCGTCCATCTGAATGGGGCCGTGGAATCGCTGGTGACGGTCCCGGTGCCCCAAGGCCGTTATACCTCCGCCAGCGCCACGCTGGGAAATTCCGCTTTTGGCTGTATCCTCCTCGGGCCGACGGGCGGCATTGTCTCCGGCTCTTTTTCGGTGGTGGCTGCCACGCCGACCGTCACCTTGCCGGAACCGATTGTGGTAAGCGATACGCCAATGACCCTGATGTTGAACCTCGTGGTTTCGCCATCGCAGGGTGCTGCCGTCTGTGACGGTCTCTATGCCGATCAGCCCCCGAGTCCGGCCGAGACGATCATACCGGCCTTCAATCTTACCGGCTACGCCGCGACGGGCCAGCCCGCGAACACTGACAACGTAAAGGAAACCAACCTCATCGGTGTGGTTAGCGCCATCACAGTGAATGGCAGCGGTTTCAGCGTCACCGCCACTGACGGTCCCGCATGGTCCGTGGCGACGAACGACAGTACGGTATTCCAGGGAGTTTCCGGCCTTTCGATTCTCGCGGCCGGTATGCCGGTGAATTTTGACGCCGCGCTGCAAGCGGATGGTTCGCTGCTGGCATCGCGCGTCGAGGTGACTGACACCAACACGACCAATCTGACGATCTTGCGCGGGCCATCGGTCTATCTATCCGCCGCGGAACCTGAGATGGGCCTTTTCATCACCCAGTCCGCGGGCCCTTTATTTGCAGGAAGTGAGGCGGAGGGTACATGGACGTTCGGCTTCGGCGCCGACACGTCGTTCCAGGTGTCGGCGCAATTGAGCAATCTGTCGAGTCTGCCATTTTCGCCAGTATTCAACGCCGGCAACATAGTCGCCGGTCAAGGCGTTTACATCAGCACGCATGCCGCCGCATTCCCCGATGCTCCGGATCTGGTTGCGGCCACGACCGTTACGCTGGTGGCGCAAACCATCAACGGCACGGTCACCGACGTGTCCAGCGCCGGCAGCTTCAGTACGTACACCGTTGCGTTGGCGAGCTACGCTACGTTCGCCGCCCTCGCCCAGCAGGCAGGTCAGACCACGATCTTGGCGAATCCCGGCAGCGTCGTGGTCTATGTGGATGGCAATACGCGGACGCTGAATACGGCGCCACTTGCCGTGGGCAGCCTCCTGCGCTTTAACGGACTGGTGTTCAACGACAACGGCACGCTCCGAATGGACTGTGCCGAGGTGTCGGACGGGGTTGAACTTTAAGTTGGCGCAAAGGTATTGGCCAGCCTAAAGCACGCCTTATCGCTTTACGGACACTGCTCCCGGGGGGACTGTATGGGGCGCCCGGCGGCGACGGTGGTCAAGCGCACAATGCAATGAATTTGTGCAGAAATGGATAATTCGCGCCCGCAATCCGCGTTCTTTGCCAACGCCCAGTTTGAGATCCGCCGGCGGATGCCACTCAGTCGGACTTGGCAGCTTTCGCTTTGGCTTTTACTGCATCCAAGTGGGCATTTGCCTTGTCTTTGCACGCTTTTTGAGCATCGGCATCCAGCGCCTCGCACTGCGCCAGAGCGACTTTTGTTTCGCCCTCAGCTTGAGTAACCGCGGAGTCCACTACAGCGCCGACACTCTTGTCCGCCACCTTGGCCAGCGCATCCGCCCGGTCTTTAGCGGCATCGGCCTCGACTTGCCTCACCTTCTCGTTCCGCCTTGGCGTTCGCCTCGACCGCATCGCTCTTGGCTTTGGCGATGTCCGCTTGAACGTTTTCGGGAGATTCGGCCTTGTTGCAGGCAGACATGCCTAGTAATGCGCTGGCGAGCAACGCGCAGCTTAACGCTAGTCTCATTTGCATCCTCCGGTTTTCCAGCACACGCCTGTGGTTAGCGCGACCCACCCCGCAAAACCCCAACTCTCCGGTGGGTATACCACGCGCCGATGCGCCGGTCAGTTCGGTGGAACACTAAGGCTGAAAGACGAAATGGATCCAACCCCTTGTCATTGCTCCTTCCTTAGGCGAATTCTCGATTTAGATCCGCGGCAACTCGTGTAAGGACGCCGTGCCAATCGCCAGTGCGCGCTTGTCGATAGAGTTTGGCCGAGGGATACCACGGGCTGTCGTGTCGGTCCAATAGCCAGCGGCAATCGGGATTGAACGGCAATAAAATCCAGGTCTTCCGTCCCAGTGCGGCGCTTAGGTGCGCGACGCTGGTATCGACGCTGATCACGAGATCCAGACATTCGCAGAGCGCCGCAGTCTCAACGAAATCCAATTCTTGCCACAGGCTGAAGTCAACGTGATGCGCGGCGACAGTGCGCTGTTCCAACTCCGTGAGCTCTTTTTGCAGACTCAGATACCGAAAACCGATCGGCAGGTGCGGCAGGAATTGATCCAGCTTCAGGCTACGCTTGTGATCATCCGGGTTGCCAGGATCGCCGCGCCACACCAGGCCGATCCGGGGCTTGGTGGACTCGCCTAACTTCGCCTGCCAGCGCGCTAGCGCCGTGAGCGGCGCGCTTAGATATTTCTCGGCGGGAATCGTGGCAAGTTCGATCTTGAGCGCCAATGGCAAGCTCAATAACGGGCAGTGCACATCGAAGGGCGGCGGTGGCCGCGTGTCAGCGAATACCTGCGAAACGCCCTCTACTTGGGAGAGCATCCCCACCAGCGGTTCTTGAACCTGCAAGAGCACAGTGACACCCAAGTCGCGAACCAATTTGGCGAAGCGGCAGAACTGCAGCGTGTCGCCGAGGCCCCTCTCGCAATACAGCAAGATGGTTTTTCCGGCAATCGCTTCCGCGCCGAGCCAAAGCGGCTGTGAAAAGCCTTTGCGCTCTTGCAAAGCGCGACCGTGGGACGTTTTCCAGCGCCATTCGAACTCCGCCCAGCCTCGGGCGAAATCGCCCTGCAACAACCAAAGGATGGCTCTGCTGACGTGCGCCTCGGCATGGCCGGGGCGGATGGCAATCGCCTGGTCGAAATTCGCCAGCGCCTCGTTCCAGCGGTTCAAGCCGGCGAGCGAGGCACCCCGATTTGAATACGCATCGGCCGAGCCCGGGTTGATGGCGATGACTCGATCGTAACCGGCGACGGCGAGAGCGAAATCGCCTTGTTGAGCCGCAATGAGCGCGAGCAACGATAGCGCCTCAATGCGCCCAGGTACCTCTCGCAGTAGCTCCTCGCATAGCGTACGCGCATCATCAAGCCGGCCTCCTCGATGTAATACCTGCGCTTGTTGAATTTTCGACATCGATTCCGCCAACTCTTTTACTCCGATCAATCAGTTTTTTGCTCAATCTCTATTCGGTAGCACCGCTCGCAGAAATACTCCGTCCGGGCGACGAATTGAAAATGATTCGGGTGAAACGACTTGAATTTGCCGCCTCTCAAGCAACTTCGATAGAACCGGTATACGTCGGATCATGCGCGATGCAAAACGCCGGGCCACGCATATAAATAGTCTTCCGTTGATAGCGTGGCCCGGCACCAAATACCACCGAAGATCCAAGCAGGGCTATAAGCGTCTGGGCCGTGAAGAACGTCAGATGTGGCTCGTCGGGGCCATTCAACGGAAAGATGCCAGGTACATCGTTCGGAACCTCGATGATGACGAGGCCGCCAAGTGCTAACGCATTTAGCGCGGACCGGATCAATCTCTTTGGGTCCGTGAAATGCTCAAGGACGTGAGAGAGGATCACGACGTCGTAGACACCCTCCGACAGCTCTGCGCGATTTATGGCTTCGGGAAGCGTTATGGTTTCATCCAACTCATCGGTGAATAACAGGGCGGCTGGATAGAGTTCCTTCATCGCGAGCAGATTGTAGCCGTAGCCAGCGCCCAGTTCGAACACGCGGGCTGGGCTTCGGGGAAGATGCTCCGCGGCTAACATTGCAAGAGCCGTAGCGCGGGCGCGGTACCATCGGTGACCAGGATCGCCGACGCCAATCTGGGCGACAGCTCTATACTCGGCGCGATAATATTCGGCCAGTGCGCCCTCATTGATCTTGGAGACATCTATCTGGCTGAGGCCGCATTCTACGCAACTGTAGACATGACGGTCGCTGTACACTTTTCGAAACGCGTCCGATTTGAAGGCGTATTTACGAACGGGTTTCAGACGGCCGCCGCAGGAAACGCATGTAGCCATTGTCCTCTCTTTCGTTCCTAGCTCAGTCCAACCAGCGCAACGCATCGATTGACATGGGAGGCTGGAGGCTCGCCCGGCTGTTTGGCGGCGACGTTCCTACCGCGCTCTATAAAGATTGGCGTTCTGATCACGTAACAACGGAACGACCACCGCCTGTTCTTTTCCAGCGCATCGATTGAAGACGTCGTTTCGATACCAGCCATAGACAAACACGCCGATGGCTAGAAGGACTGCCAAGATCTTGAGCATCAATTTCGTTCAGCACTCCCTGTAGGCCTGCCTCTTGCACCGTAAGACCTCGGCCTTGAGGCTGAGGATATCTGATGCTCGATTCTTTAATATCATGTTGTTACGCAGGCCCCAATCCTTGGGGTATGAATGGCGTGTGAGCATTTGTCTGCCATACTATATGCGCATTCCCAATGCGCATATAGTATGGCAGGAACTCGGGAGAACCCCATGTCCACCGTCCGAAGCGGCAAGAAAGCGGTCAACGTCTCGATCTCGACGGATTTGCTGCACGAGGCTCGTAAGCACGACATCAATCTGTCGGCGACGCTGGAAGCAGCCGTTGAGCACGAGCTGCGGCTGCTTCGCAGGCGTGAATGGTTGGAACAGAACGGAGAGGCGATCGAGGCCTATAACCGGAACATCGAAGAGCACGGTCTGTTCAGCGACGGTGTTCGCACGTTCTGATGTCGCAGTTTGCGCTATACAGGAATCGCAATCCGGCGTCGCGATCGCGATTTCCGGTGTTGCTCGACATCCAGTCTGACTTGCTCGAGCCGGGAGATCTCGCGTCCGATCGGGATACGATCGTCGCCGCCGTTGATTTTCTACTCATCCACCCCTGATCGCCGTGTCCGTCATCGCTGCGATGCTCACGCCGCCGCATGCCGTTTTCCAGACAGGGATGGCGGTGCCGATGTATCTGCGGTATGAAGGGGGCATCCTGTTCGCGTGCCTCATGGCGCGCAGCAATGACAATAAAGGCAAGAACCGCAAGGGGACGATACATGAGCAGCCCTGCTAGGCCCGCACCGCTCGCCATCACGCCACGCGCCGAACTGACGCTGCGCGGCCTGGTTCTCGGCGTGGTCATCACCGTGGTGTTCACGGCGGCCAACGTTTACTACGGGCTCAAGGCGGGCCTCACCTTCGCCACCTCTATCCCGGCCGCGGTTATTTCCATGGCGCTGCTGCGCGGCCTCAAGGGCATGACCATCCAGGAGAACAACATCGTGCAGACCGTCGCCTCGGCGGCCGGCACCCTGTCCTCGGTCATCTTCGTACTGCCCGGCATGGTGATAATCGGCTGGTGGACCGGCTTTCCGTACTGGGTTTCCTGCGCGATCTGCGCCCTGGGCGGAATTCTGGGCGTTATGTATTCGATCCCGCTGCGGCGCGCACTGGTGACGCAGTCCGATCTACCCTTCCCGGAAGGCGTCGCCTGCGCCGAGGTGCTGAAAGTAGGTGGCGGCGAACACGCCGATGCCGCGGCGGTCGAGGACAGCCGCGCCGGCCTGGCGGCCGTGGTCTGGGGGGCGATCGTTTCGGCGGCCTTTGCCTGCATCGTGGCTACGCGCATCTTCGCCAGCGACGTGGTGCGGTATTTTCGCGTCGGCGGTGATCGGGGCGGCGTGACCGGCTTCGATTTCTTGCTGTCCTTCGCGCTATTCGCCGTTGGTCACTTGGTCGGCCTGTGGGTCGGCCTAGCGATGTTCGTAGGTGCGCTGATCGGCTGGGCCTGGGGCGTACCACACTTCTCGGCGCTCGCGGCCGGCACAGAGCCCATGGCGCAGTTGGCCCAGCACACCTGGAGCCATCAGGTGCGTTTCGTTGGCGCCGGCACCATCGGGGTGGCGGCAGTGTGGACGCTGGTGAAGCTCGTCAAACCGGTGGTCTCCGGGCTGCGCTCCGCCATGGCGGCCTCGCGGGCGCGCGCCGCCGGGAACGCCGCACTACTGCCGCGCACCGAGCAGGACATCCCGATCGGCTATGTCGCCCTGGTCTCGTTGGCCTGCATGGTGCCGATCGGCGCGCTGATCGCCAACTTCTCCGCTGGCAGCGGCCTCGGAGGACACATGTTCGCGATGGTGGCCGGCGCCCTGGTCTACATCGCCCTGATGAGCTTCTTCGTGTCCGCGGTCTGCGGCTACATGGCCGGGCTCATCGGCTCCTCGAACAGTCCGCTGTCGGGCATCGGCATCTTGGTGGTGATCGGCGCAGCACTCCTGCTGGTGCCCGGTATCCGCTCTGGCCTGCCCGCCGGCGGCGACACGGCGCTGGTGGCCTACGCGCTGTTCGTCACCGCGGTAGTGTTCACTGTGGCTGCCATCGCCAACAATAACCTGCAAGATCTCAAGACCGGCCAGCTCGTCGATGCCACGCCGTGGAAGCAGCAGGTGGCGCTGGTCATTGGAGTCATAGCCGGCGCCGCGATCATTCCGCCGATCCTCGATCTGCTCAACCATGCCTACGGTTTCGCCGGCGCCCCCGGGCCGCACCACGAGCACCCATTGCCGGCGCCGCAGGCCGGCCTGATCTCGGCGCTGGCGCAGGGCGTGATTCAGCACAACGTCGACTGGAGCTTGATCCGGATCGGTGCGCTAGTCGGCGTACTGGCGATTGCCGCCGACGAAACCCTACGCCGCTTTACCCGCTCGGCGCACCTCTCGCCGCTCGCCGTGGGCCTTGGAATCTACCTGCCGACGCAAAGCACGCTGATGGTCGTAGTCGGGTCGATCGTGGGCTGGTACTTCGATCGCCGTGCAGAGCGCGCGTCCAAGCCCGAAGCCACCAAGCAGCTCGGAGTGCTGCTGGCCTCGGGCATGATCGTCGGCGAGGGCCTGGTGGGCGTGGTCATCGCCGCCTTCGTCGCCTTCTCGGGCAAAGATTTTCCGCTGGGCCTGGTTGGCGATGAGTTCGCCGATAACGCCGCGGTATGGATCGGGAGTGGCGTGTTCGCGCTGACGGTGTTTCTGTTGTATCGCTGGGCGGCGCGGATGCGGCCTTAGGAGCTTTCCGGCAAGTGCAAATCGTTTGCTAGTCGCGATCTGGAGCGCCCAGAGGGAATAACTCGCGGTAGGTTCGCCTTGGCTGCAGGATCGGTCAACGCCTTGAACACCTGCGCCGAAGAAGCCGGGTAGGTCCGTTCGATGCAGAACGTCGCGTGCACCACCGAGCGCGGCGAAGCGCTACTTGTCTTTGGCATGGGTTCCTCCTCCCTTAGCTGAGGGTCCCGACCGGCCCGCGGGCCCGTTGCGTCATGTTCTCTTGCTGTGGGCCCGCCACGCATCCCGATAGGCGTGTTCGACGTTCCGGGCGAAGCGGGAAGCATCCATGAGTGCGGAGCGCTCGAGGCGCGCCCGCAGTCCTCTACGCAGCGCCGCGAGCCGAACCAGATCGGCGCCAAGCGCCGCCGCGATGCCGACGAACGCCTCGTCGGATTCAGCGGCAAGCTCGAGCAGATCCATTTGAAATAGCTGGCTGAGGCCGCCCCGACCGACGCTGGTGCGGCCCACTCGGGTAACGACGGGCACACCCATCCAAAGCGAATCCAGGCTGGTGGTGTGGCCGTTGTAAGGAAATGTATCGAGACCGAGGTCGATATCATGGTACGAGTGCAAATACTCGCGGCGCGGCTGAAAGGCGCGAAAGTCGATTCGTTCGTCCGCAATGCCTTGCGCGCCGAGACGCTGCGACAAGTATCGGCGATGCCGGCCGGGCGGTGCCATCAGCAGCAGCCGCGCGTGGGGCAGTGCGCGCATCACGCCACCCCAGAGGCGCAAGGTGTGATCGGTCAACTTGCAGGGATTATTCAGGCAGCCGAGAGTCAGATAACCGCGCTCGATAGCGGGCAATTCGTTGACGCCGGGACGATCCGTCAGCGGGTCGTAGCACCAATATGAATCGGGGAGCCTGAGCGTGCGTTCGCTATAGTGGGCGTCGAAGCCGTCGGGATCCAGCCGCGGATCGCTGAGGCGATAATCCATGGCGCCGATTCCGGTCGTTCCGGGGTAGGCGAGCCATGCGATTTGGATCGGCGCCGGCTTGCGCGCGAAAAGCAGCGGGCGGCCCCCGGCCATGTGCATGGTCAAATCGACGAGGATATCGATGCGATCTTCGCGAATGAGCCGGCAGAGCGCTTCATCATTGAGCGCCCGCACGTCGCGCCAAACATTGGCGTAGCCGGCGATGCGGCGAGTGTGATCGTCGGGACGCTTGATGCTGGCATAGCAGAAGATTTCGAACGCTGCATGGTCGTGCCGCGACAGCAGCGGAATCGTGAACAGACTTTGACAATGATCGCGGAAATCCGGCGAGACATAGCCGATTTTCAGCCGGCCGTTCGGTTCGCCACGTTCTGTGTGGTCGCGACCGTCCGGGTGAACGTGGTCGCACCGGGGCAACCCGGCGGCAAAACGTTCATTCCAGCGCAGGCATTCCTCGAGAACCGGGCCGGCCTCCGGCTCTCGAAAGCTGAGTGAGTACGCTAGATTGCTGTGCGCCGCCGCAGAGCCAGGATCGAGTTCGAGGGATTTGCGGAAACTTGCGATCGCCGCCTCAAGCTCGCCGGCGTCCTTGTAAACATTGCCGAGCGTGTCGTGGAGCGCCGCATTGCCCGGATCCAGCTGCAGCGCCCGGCACAGCGCGGTTTCCGCGTCGTCGATGTGACCAAGCAATCGCATCAGACAGGCCGCGTTATTCAATGCGACCACCGAATCGGGGTGGGCGCGAAGCGCAGCGTCGTAGGCTTCCATTCCCGCGGCGAACTCGCCGAGCTCCGTATGGACGTTGCCGAGGTTGATGAGCGCGTCTGCATAGTCGGGGCGGAGCTTCAGCGCCTGCCGATATCGGTCAATGGCTTCGCGCTGTCTGCCGAGCCCATGCAGGGCATTGCCGAGATTGAAAGCCGCGTCGGCGTCCTCCGGTGCTCGCGCCAACGTTTCGTTCAGCGTGCGTTCCGCCTCCGAGAAGTTACCCTGGCTCCAATATGCAATGCCGAGATTGACGCTGTGCGAAGCGATACCGGGTTCAAGATCCGCCGCGGCGCGCAAAAGTTCGACGGCCTCGGTCAACTCGCCCATTTCGCGCAGCACCGTGCCCAGATTCGCCATCACGCCGGCATTTCTGGATTCCAGCAAGAGGGCTTGCCGGTAGGCCGTCGCTGCCTGCGGAAATTCTCCGCGCCGCTGCCGGCAGATCCCGAGGTTGTTCCAGGCATCGAGGAAATCCGGCTGCAGCTTCAGCGCCGATTCGTAGGCGTCAATCGCCCTGTCCCAGCGGCGAAGAGCCTGGAGCGCCTGACCCAGCACGAATTGATAGCGCGGTTCATTGGCATCGGCTGCAATGGCCTGCTCAACGAGAGCGAGCGCGGTGCCCGGGTGTCCGTCTTGCAATTCCAGCAGGCCGCTGCGATAGAGCGCGAGCGTGTGCGCTGGGTCTTGAGCCAACACTTGCCGGTACCAGCGGCGCGCCTCGGCGAATTCGCCGGCGCGGTGATGCGCGGTCGCAGTCTCCAGCAATTTTTCGATGGCTTGAATGATTGAAATCGTTCGCGTCAATCGCCCGGCGCCAAATCACCCAGCGCCTCGATCAGCGGCTCCAGATGCGACCGCAGGGACGACGCGCTTCGGACGCTCGATCGATAAATAGGCCGTCGTACCTGTGCGAAGCTCGCCGTATTGACGCTTCGAGAGGTATCGAAGAATCGCGCGCAGGCCTCGTTCCACGGCACTTCGAGGAATTCCAGCAGTCGATGGGTCTGCGTCTTCGGATCCGACACGAGCGCTTCGTAATCGATTTCCATGAATACCTGTCCCGGCAGCAGCGAGCGCCAATGTGACATTAAAGCATGGTAGCCGCGATAGTAAGTGCCGAGTTCCCGCTGCTCATAAGTGAAACCGAAGGCCCCGGCGAACAGCTTGGTGTAAGCGGAGAAACAGGTGTCCAACGGATCCCGCCTGCAATGAACGATCCGGGCGCGCGGAAAGGTCCGATGGATGAGTCCGAGGTGGAGAAAATTGCTCAGATCCTTGTCGATGATTCGCGCGGCTCGCGGCGAGAAGCGCCTCAGCCTTTCAAGGGCCGCCTCGGCGATGGGCCGGGTCCCCGGTTCGGCCGCCTCAAAGAGCGCGCGTAGCTGCACCAATTCACCGGCACCGTGGATCTCGGGATGGGAGGCGAGAATCTGCTCGATCAGCGAGGACCCGCAACGCGGCATGCCCACGATGAAGACCGGCACTTCGGAGAACTGGGCTTCGACGGTCGACTCTCGAATATCGGGGTTCGGCGACCAGGCCGCGCACATGGCGAGCTGCGTTGTCGACGCGTTCGAATCGTAGTCGATGACGGCGCGCTTCATGCGGTTGCCCTCGTGCCAATGTGCAAAGGCCTGGTCCGTCGCGCCGCTATCCATGTGCGCTTTGCCCAGCGCGAAATGCAGCAGCAAGCGTTCCTGATAGGAGCACCGACCGAGCAGCCGCTCCATGCTGCCGATATCCGGGTCTCCGCGCGAATAGGTCTTCGCGTTGCTCCTGTTGTACCAGGCATCTACCAAGGCAGGCTCATGCCTCAAGGCTTCGTCGAAGGCGCCGCAAGCATCGGCGAGGCGGCCGAGATGGGACAGCAGCACGCCCTTGTCCGACAGCGCCA
>Ga0116129_1000955_pt1 | contig 16736 bp, 16 predicted proteins | sample June2015DPH_17_2_FD_89732 | JGI IMG/M metagenome (GOLD analysis project Ga0116129, IMG submission 89732) | Peatland microbial communities from SPRUCE experiment site at the Marcell Experimental Forest, Minnesota, USA - June2015DPH_17_10 | ecosystem: Environmental > Terrestrial > Soil > Wetlands...
GGTTCTGGGCGCTGTTTTGTGTCACGCGCTCAATCTCGGCAAGCACGTTTTCGCTGTAGCGTTCGAGCGCGAGCGGGTGCACTCGCCTCAGCACCTTCCAGTCGGCTTCCGCAATGGTGTGTGGCACGGCGGCGAAGATTCACAATCGCGCGCTGCTAATGCGAAGAGGTTCCGCTGCACTGGCGGTGACAGTGGCATCTGCGTACATAGCAATTATTATCCGGAAACAGGTAGTGAACGAGCAAGCACCAAAGAGCCGAAGTCGCCAAATGCCTCGCGGCTGGATCCTGGCGCTGAAGGGACGTTCATTCACGGGTGCCAGGCCGAGAGTGGGTGGATGCGAATCCACTCGGCGTAGACCCAAGCACAGACCTCAAGGATGGCGGCGAGCTGATCCGGTGTGCCAACGATTGTGGTGCGCCAGGGAAGCGGGGTGGCAAGCGCTGCAAGTGATTGATTTGTAAATCTCTTGAACACCCTTCTGGCGGCTGAAAATCCGCGTGTCGGGGGCTCAATTCCCTCCCTATGGCATACTATGCCAATGCGTATTAGCCACCGGAGTTGATAGATGCCGACAAGAAACGTCGTTCTTCTTACGGACTATCAGGCCGACCTGGTGGAGCGTCTTGTATCGTCAGGCCGTTATCAGAACGCGAGCGAGGTGCTGCGTGAAGGGTTGAGGCTGGTCGAGGATCAAGAAGCGGAAGGCAAAGCGCGTATCAAGGCACTGCGAGATGCCGCGCGCATCGGCATCGCGGACATCGAGGCGGGACGGTACCGCACCTTCGATTCGCCCGCGGAGCTGAATCGCCACCTGGGCACGTTGCGGGATAATGTGCTGTCTCGGGCGGGCGTTGGTGAGAGCGGTGAATGACAGAGGACCAACATCCATGGCAGGTCCGCCTTACAGCGACCGCCGAATCTGACTTCCAGAACATCATCGCTTGGACATTGAGAGAGTCTGGAGATCTGCAGGCGCGCATCTACGCCGACGTTCTTTCGGCTGCTCTCGTCGCGCTGACCGCAGGACCGACCGCGGTAGACGCGAAGAATCGGAGCGAGATAGGAAAGGGACTGTTCACGTTTCATGTGGCGCGCGGCGGCAACAAGAGTAGACATTTCGTGTTGTTCCGGGGCGGACCAGATAAGAGTCAGCGTCAAGTCGAAGTCTTGCGGCTGCTGCACGATGCAATGGTTGCGGAAATATCTTGGGCAAGACGATTTGGGTTGAAACAAAGCCCGACGCGAATGCAAGGACGAACTGAATGCCGTTAGCTGGGAGTTTGGCGGATCGACCATGGACTGGTAGCTCTGAAGGCAACAGGGCTCGATTTCGAATCTCGCCTGCAAGATTTGTTGGACCTGGACATTACAATCGCGAACCCTGGTGTGCGAAATAACACAGGACGCGGTGCCGACTTCTGCGGGCAACCCGAAGCCCGAGGAGTCTTCACCGTCGCTCGACTCGACCGCCTCTCAAGCTCAGCAGGAGACCGTTCCCCCCATGCTCGACGTGCACCCAGTTCACGGCCCGGTGATGGGCTGGCGCGAGTTCTTCACACACATTCTCATCATTGCCATCGGCCTATGCCTCGCTCTTGGTCTGCAGGAGTCCGTCGAGTACCTGCATCGGCGTCATGAGCTCGACGAGACGCGCGCGGCGCTGCGCCTTGAGCGAGAGGAGAATCACAAGGTGCTCGCCCGGCAGACCGTCGCCTGGCGCTGGGGTGTGGCGGAGATGCAGAACAACCTCCTGGTGCTGCAGTACCTCCAGCAGCATCCCGGCATCCCGCAGGACAAGTTGCCCGGCGTGCTTCTGTGGAAGTTTCAAGGCCTCAACTACTCGACGGCCGTGTGGGATGCGGCCCGCCAGACGGGGGTGGTGGCACTTATGCCGCGCGATGAGATCGAGCAGAACAACGATCTCTATGCGCACTTGCAAATGGAATTCGAGCTCGTGGTCGAAGCGGCGCGCGCGCTTACCGAGGCTCAGCGCTTCGCTCTACTCGATTCGGATCCCTCGCATCTCACGCCGACGGAGGTGGCGGAAGAGATCCGTCTCACGCAGGCGGTGCTCACCAAACACGCCTTCTTTGGCTCGGCCATGAACAACCTGCGGGACGCGTATCCCGATTTTCCGCCGACGGTGACGCGCGCGGAGCTGGACGCGTTGCACCATCCGCCGGATCGCGCGACGCAAGAGCAATTGAGTGCGCCGCGCGCCGCGACAATGCAGCGCATGAGGGCGTCTGGCTACACCGGCTCGGGGGATTCGCCCTGAATCCCCTCGAGCCACCTTGCTGCGGATTGTCGGCCACATGAACGCGCGGGACTTATGCGCAGTTCTCGGGGATGCGAAAACATGGCTCAGAGACGGGCGTGTTGTTGAATCTTCTCGATGAAGCGAGCTCCGTAACGAGAAAGTTTGGCCTCTCCGATGCCACGGATGCGCGCAAACTCATGGAGCGTCGCCGGGCGCTGTTCGGCCATCTCGCGAAGGGTCGCATCGTGGAAGATCACATATGGGGGGAGCCCGTGCTCGTCGGCCAGCTGTTTGCGCAGCGCGCGCAACACGTCGAACAGTGACCTGTCCTCGCTGCCGAGCGAGGCGCCCATTGCCGCGGCGCGGTCCTGCCGCGATGGCGAAGCGGGCCGTGCCGCACGAGCCACCTGGACTGGTCGCTCTCCCTTCAGCACGCACCGGCTCTCGGCATTGAGGCCGAGGACCGGATAACCGTCCTGCGTTTCTGCCAAGAGTCCCTGATGCAGTAGCGTCCGAACCAGCGTGCGCCACTCGTCTACGGAATGGTTCTTGCCGATGCCATAGACGCTCAACTCGTCGTGGTTGCGCGAAAGCACACGCTCGGAGCGGCTGCCGCGCAGTATGTCAATGATGTGTGCCGCTCCGAACCGCTCACGACGCTGCGCCAGGCGCGCCACGCACGACAGCAGCTGCTTCGCTTCTAGGGTCCAGTCCTCGAGTTGCCGTGGCTCGCAACAGTTGTCACATGCGCCACAGGGGGGTGCATAGTGTTCATCGAAGTAGCGCAGCTGGATGGCGCGACGGCATTCAGTCGACTCGGCATAGCTCAACACCTGGCGCAGCTGCTGCCGGGCGATGCGCTGCTCTTCTTCAAGCGGCTCGCCGCTGTCCGGATCGACCTTTTGCTGGATAAGAAATTCCGCCGTGCGGATGTCGGCCAGGCCGTAAAACAGCGTGCAGCGGGCCGGATCCCCATCCCGTCCGGCGCGACCTGATTCCTGGTAGTAACCCTCGAGCGTGCGCGGCAGATCGTAGTGCACGACCCATCGTACGTCCGGTTTGTTGATGCCCATGCCGAAGGCGATGGTAGCGACCATGACCTGCACATCATCGCGGATGAAGGCTTCCTGACTCGCGCGGCGCTCGGCAGCATCCAAACCAGCGTGGTACGATCGAGCGGCGACGCCGTCGGACCTCAGCTGTTCGCAGATTTCCTCGACGCGCTTGCGCGACAGGCAATAGACGATGCCCGAACCCCCGGCCCTCACGATCCGCAAGAGCTCTGCATAGCTGCCGGCGCCCTTCCGACGCACGTCGTAGAAGAGATTAGGCCGGTTGAAGCTCGACAGGTGCACGGAGGGATCGCGTAACGCTAGCTGCGCGATAACGTCCGTACGTACCCGAGGGGTTGCAGTGGCGGTAAAGGCCAGTATGGGCACGCGCGGGTGGCGTCGGCGAAGCGTCGACAGCTGACGGTACTCGGGCCGGAAGTCATGCCCCCATTCGGACACGCAATGCGCCTCATCGATGACGAATGCGTTAATGCCTTGGTTTGTCGCAAGCTGCTGCAACGGGCCCGTGAGAAAATCAGTCATGAGGAGCCGTTCAGGCGCCAGATACACCAGCTTAAAGGTTCCACGAAGCATCGCCGCGATCCGCTGCTGAACCTCTTCGCGGCGCAGCGATGAGTTGATGAAGGTCGCGGCGATGCCGTTGTTTTCGAGCAGCCGCACCTGATCCTGCATTAGGGCTATCAACGGCGACACCACGAGGCTGACGCCCGGCTGCAGCAGCGCTGGCAGCTGAAAGCACAGGGACTTTCCGCCGCCAGTGGGCATCAGAGCGATGAGGTCCCGTCCTGCGAGGGCATCCTTGACCACGGCCTCTTGGCCGGGCCGGAATGCGGCAAATCCGAAGATGCGATGAAGAGAATCCGCCAAATCGGTCATGCAGCGCATTGTACTCATAATGCGCCGCACCGACGCGGTCGCGACGAGAAGGGCGGTGCAGGATCCGGCCGCGAATCTTCGCGATGCGTTGTCGCGCGTCTAGAAGCCGATGTCTTTGACCGGACTGTCGAGACCGCTGTTGACGATTTGACTGGCCTTGGCCAGCATCTTCGGTTCGATGCCGCCGAGATAGCCATCGATAAGGCGTTGATAGTTACTGATCATGCCCTCGACGTGTTTCGAAAGGCGCATGTATTCGAAGCCTCGGGCATGCAGGCCGAGTTGCTGGAGGGGCAGATTGTAATAGTCCTGCAGCGGGATCTCCGGGATGAGCGGGTCATCATATGGAACGGGTTCCGGTGCTTCCGGCGCATCGCGTTGTTCTCCTTCCGGATGCAGTGCCAATGACCAAAGCTCGAACAGACAGGTTTCCGATGTGAGCGGGCGGATGCGATAAGAGGACATGCCGGTGAACATCGGCAGCAGAAAATAATGCGGGAACATAAACTCGACCGCATTGAATTCGCTATTCCTGCTAAGTTCCACCAGGTCCGGGGCCGGAATGCCGCGGGCGCGGCTCTGCTCCGTGATTTCGCTCCGTAGACGGTTATAGAACGCCATCGGCACGGCCGCGAGATCATCCGGTAGCTCCATGTTCTTCAGGCCTTCGGCAACCTTCACCTCATCGGCTGTGATCATGCCGTTCATGCCGCTGCTCAGACGCGCTATGTGGCCGATGCTGACTTCAACCCATTGCCTGCCGGATGTGATCGGTGGCGGATTTGGCGAGGCGCCGAAGTCCGTATCGTAATGCCCTGGACTCGTCGACAGCAGATGCAACTGCGGGTGGGTGCTCGTCAGGTGGTAGCCCTCCATGAAGGCCTCCATCGCCAGCTTCCAGTTGGTCGGCAGAATCGTGGAGTACCAGGCATCGACTTTCAGCTTCTCGACGTGACGCATATCGAGCCGCTCTGCAACAGGTCCCAGGCACTCGAGCAGCGACGGTGCGTCGTTGTCGAAATTGATGAAGGCGCAACCGCCCCAGAGCTGCAGCCGGCAAGGTACCAGGTTCAGATCGGCTTTCTCGAGATTCTCCTCGCTGAAAATCTTCCGGCCGAAGACGAACGTGTTCTCGCCGTCCATGTTGAAGCACCAGCCGTGGAACGGGCAGATGAAGCCTTTTTCGGCGCAGTTACCGTGATTGCTCGCTATGCGCATGCCGCGATGACGGCAGGCGTTGTGGAAGGCTTTCACGCCTGAACGCGTGCGCACAATGATGACCGAATCGTTCAAGATCTTGTATTCGACCCAATCCCCGATCTCGGGGATTTCTTCCAGCCGGCAGGCCATCTGCCAGACGTGCGGCCACAGAAGCTCCCGCTCGAGTTCGAAGAATTGCTGGTCGTAATAGCGTTTGACTGGAATACGCTCGGGATTTGTCACTCGAAACGGAACGGCCTTCGGCCTTTGTTCGACAGTATCCAACATTACGGTTTTCCCTCGTTAACCAGCCACGGTTCTGCCATCACTCTATAGGCTCCCGGCGATCTCTCCAAGCGCCATAACGCCTGATATCACAGTGCTCTAGGATCGCGGGTCCTGCCAACCGTGGCGATTGTCCCGACAAGCCAATTTCATTGTCCCTGCCGGTAAAAGGGGAGAGGACCGCTTGCAAGTCGGCATTTTAGTCCGCCAACGAGCAGCAGCATCTCACCGAGGTCTTGCGAGGGAGCCCCGGCTTGGGGCCAAGAAGGCGAATACCGTGGCCCTTGCTTCCGTCAGGCGCTCGGCGCACGCGTCAATTCGCGAACAATGTGATAACATTCTGTAATCACATTGGAGCAGAGATTGCGCATGAACAGCACCCGCAAGAGTCTACCCACCCGCGTATTCCGGGCCGGCAATAGCCAGGCGGTGCGCATTCCCAAGGCTTTCGAATTGCCGGAAGGGCAGGTGCTGATCGAACAGCGTCCGGGGGGGCTGTTCGTGAAACCGAAGCGCGGCGGTTGGGAAGAGTTCTTTTCCAAAATGCCGCTTGAGGCCAACTTCGACCCGGGAGAATTGCGAGCTACGGGGCCGGATCGGCCGGTGGAATTCAATCTCAGTCCCCGCAAGACCAATCGCCCCCGTCGCGGCAAATGATCCTGCTGGATACGAATATCTGTATCGCAGCGCTCAAAAACGAGCGTCGCATCCTGTCGCACCTGGTCCGGCATACGGGCCAACTGTACCTGCCTTTCATGGTCTCGGCTGAACTATGGTTTGGGCTCGAGAAGCACGCACTGCTGGGCCGCGATGTGGAAGCGGACCGCAGCCGCATCGAGGAATTTCACAATCGTATGGACGGCGTCCTTTATGTAACCGACGCCGCCATTCGAGAATACGCTCAGCTGAGAGCATTTCTGGAAAAGCAAGGATCACCTATCAGTCCCAACGACACCTGGATTGCCGCACAGGCGTTGACGGAGGACGCACGGCTGGTCTCCGCCAATACGAGCGAGTTCGTGCGGGTACCGAACTTGCGACTTGAGAATTGGTTGAAGTGAGAGGCTAACGACGCACGGCGGGGAGTGCGTCGTCTGACTGCCGCTGGACAGTGGCAGGAACAAGGATTGCCTTTGAGCCAGGTGTTGCTTCATAGGCCATGGCTTCATCGATCTGCTCGAAGCGGAAGGACTTCCCGATCTTCGTCCGGAACATCGGGTTTGCGATGACGGTCCGTAAATCCGTCAGGGCGGCGGTCAGCCTGTGTGGATCTGCAACCGTGGCACTGTTGAAATTGCTGAACCTCTTCATCACCAGGTTCTTTGCCACGAAAAGCCGCGAGGAAACCGAAATCGGAGTCGAGCCGCCCAGGAAACCGTACAAGTAGATCGTTGCATTCATCGGCAGATGCGGCGCAATCCGACTGATCAACTCGCCTCCCACCCCATCGAACACGGCGGTTGCTTGCAATTGCGTAGCAAGGTCGCCAAGTTCCGTCTCGAAGTTCTCGCCATTGGTCGCGATCACGTGCTCCACGCCCAGACCTCGGAGTTCCTCGCGAGCCGCCGCCGAGCGCACGAGAAGGATCACCGGTGTGTGCCGTCGCTCCGCGAGGGCCGTCAGCGCAAGTCCCGTCGCCGAATTACCTGCCGTGGCGATGACTCCCTTATGGCCCTCGGCTGTGACTTGCTCCAGAAATGCATAGGCAGTGATGGCGTTGACGAGGGACCCGCAATAGTCCCGTGTCGGAATGTCGTCGGGCAGGATTACACAACTCGTGTAAGGGATGTGGGCTCGTTCACACCAGAGCCCGATCGTGTGCGGGCTTGTGCTGAGCGAGCGGTAGATGGCGACCTTCCTTCCGGCAAACTCGGCTGGGACCTCCGGACCGATGGATCGCACCTTGCCCGATGCGGAAGCTCCCCACACGTCGTGTAGCCGCGCTCCGAGAAGATTGCCGGCCGCGCCCGGGTTGGCCAGAAACGTCTTGTCCCCGTGATTGATTCCGCAGGCTTCCACCTCCACGACTACATGGTTCGGCGCAAGTTCGCCGGGCGCAGGCACTTCACGAATTTCCAACTCCCGGTTGGAATTGACACAGATTGCTTTCAATCATCCTCCTTACGCCTCAGTCGAGACCAATTCACTGACGCTGGGGTGGCATTAGAAACCCCCAACTAATATTTGGGAAGTACGGCATTTTTTGTTAGTGTAGCTTCTCGCATGAAACTTCCAACGGTGTGCCCCGTGGCGTTCACTTCCCGAATCCTGGGCGGCAAGTGGAAAGCTAGGATCATCTGGGCCCTGATCCGGAACGAACCCCTGCGGTTCTCCGAGATCCGCAGGGCATGTCCTCCCGTCAGCGATCGGATTCTGAGCAAGGAGCTGCGAGAGCTTGAAGGTTGCGGCCTCATATCACGCCGGGAGTATCCGGTGATTCCGCCGAAAACGGAGTACAGGCTGACCGTTTTAGGGCGGACGCTTCGCCCCGTGATGGCCGCAATGGCGGACTGGGGAACCGAGCACCGCTCGACGATTACCAATCTCCCCTAGACGCCTAGTAGGGCGGTCCATGGGTCAATCTGTTGATGGCACAAATCGGGTATCTTGGTATCTTAGAGATGCGGCACGGGGCCAGTGGCGACATTTATCCGTGCGAACGTGGATGGATTATTGATGCAGGCTTCGTTCCCAAGTCCGTTGGTCGTCATGGCTTTACCCGCGGAGTCCGACGGCGTGTTGGAAGCGGCGGGAGTGCCGGTGTTGTATTGCGGTGTAGGCAAGGTAAATGCCTCCATCGCGCTGACTCGTGAATTGTGCCGTTACGCGCAAGCAGGGGTGCGCCTACCGCTGGTTTTGAATTTTGGTACCGCCGGCAGTCATGTGCACGAAACCGGAGCGTTCGTGGCTTGCCACGAATTCATCCAGCGCGACATGGATGTACGGGGGCTGGGCTTCGCACTGGGCGTCACACCCTTCGATGCGGCGCCATTTTCTTTAAGATTCGAGCCGGTGTTCACTCATTTGGTGGCTGCGATCTGCGGCACCGGTGATTCGTTCGCGACCGTCCAATGCGAGACCGATTGCGCCGTTCTTGATATGGAAGCGTATGCGCTCGCCAAGGCATGCAGGGTCGCAGGGGCGGAGTTTGCGTGCGTCAAGTATGTGACGGACGGCGCGAATCACGCTGCGGCCACTGATTGGCAGAACAATGTCCACAGAGCGGCGACTGAATTCTTGAACTTATTCAGAGCGGTGCACGGGCCCGCTGGGCCACAGCGGTTGAGCTGATCAGACATCTAAACCGCAATGCGGAGGAGGGGGGCAGCATGGCAAGGATGGCGCATCTTCGATACTACGTGCTCTTTTTTTCGGTGCTCAATCCCGAGTGATCGTAGGTCGGTGCGTCGAGGGGCGGCATAGCTGGCGGTGGCCCGAAGTCGGGGTTATCAAAGAGCCGGGTGCTGATGTCCATCTTTCCAAGGTAATGCAACTGAAAGAGACGCCACTTAAATCTCAACTGATCCGCGTGCGTCACAAACCGCTCGAAGTAGATACCAATGGAGTTACCAGGGCGTCCGTCAAGAAAAGCGTTTTGCTCCGTGACATACGTCCTGCTGGTTACTGCTCCATTCTCGATGTGAACGAGCGGCGTGCGGAAGGTCATCAGAACCCGTTGGAAGTTTGGCATAAGACGCTCGAGATTTGCGACGATCTCAGTACGGCCACGCAGAATCCTGCCACCAATCCTCCACTCGGCGTCCTCCGCGAAGCAATCGCCAAAGGCGGCAAAGTCCTTGCGCCAGACAGCGTCGAGGTAGCGCCCGTGCAACTGCCGAACTGCAAACTCGGCGACCATTAAGTCATTCATGCTATGCCTCCTTTGAAAATTGTCGTCTCGCCGAGGAACTCGAAATATCGGCACACTGGTCCTTGAACCCTTGTATCGCTCGCGCCCATGACCTCATCCTGGTGTCGGCCGCGCTAGCGCTGCGGATTGTGGGAACACATCCGGCGCGTTCGACCGGAAATAGGCATCGCCGAAGCTTTTCGGGGCATCGGGCTCACCGATATAGCGGGCGAATTTATGGCCTTCATAGGCGGCTGCTGCGAAAGGACGCACCGCCAGCGCATCGCCGATCGTGAAGAGCTGCGCGACCCGACCCTCCAGCCGGCGGGCGAGTCCATCCTCCGGCAGCCGGCCGGTCGACAGCACGAGCGCGTCGACCCCGGAGATGACACGTTGCGCCTCGGTGAATACGTCGTAAACCGTCAACTCGTGGTCGCCGATGGACCTGATCCAGGTCGCTGGCGTGAAGCTAAGATTGCGCAGCTTGCGCAGGCGGGATATGACGAAATTCGCCTCCAGCGAGTCGTAGAGGCGCAGCGATACCGGCGCGAAACCCGGCGTGACGTACTCGACGGAGCCGCCACGCGAGGCGAGCATTTCGGCGATGCCCGCGCTGGCATGCAGCCCTTCGCCATCGAGGACAACGATCCGGCCCACGGGCGGGACCTGTCCAAGCAGGACCTCGTCGGGCCGATAGACGAAATCACGGTCATGTCCGGGAATGTCGATGTCGAGGAAGGCGCTCCGGCCGCCCCGGCTGTAGCGCGCGCCGGTAGCGATGATCACGGCGAGGGGCTCTTCGGCCAGGATGTCCTCTTCGGTCGCCGTTTTGTGGTACCGGACGGCCACGCCCAGCCGCGCAAGCTCGCGCTGCCACCACGAAATCGCTTCGTGAAAGACCTCTCGCTGCGGCAGATCCGCCCAGAGTGCGAGCGCGCCGCCGGGCTTGTCGCGGGCCTCTAGCAGCACGACCTCGTGCCCCCTCAGCGCGGCAACGCGCGCCGCCTCTAGTCCGCCCGGTCCCGCGCCGACGATCACTACCTTCGATCGTCGGGCGGCGGGGCGGAAGCTATCTACGCCCCACAGGCGCTCACGATAGCTCGCTGGATTGATCGCGCAACCCTGTGCGCCCTCGTTGCCGGCGGCACAGCAATAATTGCAGGCGATGCAGGTGCGGCTCCGCTCCTCGCGTCCGGCAAAGGCATTGCTCACGAGTTCGGGCTCGGCGATCAGCGCACGGGTCGCGCCGACCATGTCGCACAGGCCCGAGGCAAGCGCTGCCTCGCCATCGGCCACCGAGGTGAGTCGTCCGAGCACGCTGAGCACGGGTACCGTCCCTGCGGCGCTGCGCAGCTTCTTGACATAGGGGGCATAGGGATGTGGCTCGACGAAGACGGGCGGCATCCCGATGCCGAGCTGGTTGGGCTCAACCGCGATGTCGAGGTCGACGAAATCGATCAGCCCGGCCTCGCAGACGCGCTTCAGGATCTCGGAGGCTTCTTCGGTGCCATAGCCGCCGGGCAGCATCTCGTCGCAGTTGAAGCGCATGCCGACCGCCATCGCGTCGCCGGCGCTGGCTCGGGTTGCTTCCAGCGCCTCGACCAGCATGCGCATGCGGTTTTCCAGGCTGCCGCCATACTTGTCGGTGCGCCGGTTGAAATAGGGTGAGACGAAATGCTCGAGCACTGCCGCATGGGCTGCATGCAGTTCGATCCCGTCCCATCCTGCCTCGCGCAGATGCGCCGCGGAGGTGCCGAATGCCTCGATCATGGCGCTGATCTCGGCGTGGTTCATCGCGCGTGTCGAGAGGGACTTTTCATACCATGCTGTCTGCACCGCCGAGGCCGCGAGCGATGGCGCCGGCGGGCTCAGCGGCTGCCACTGGCCGAGCGTGCCCCACCAGTACCAGAGCTGGCCGAAGATCTTGCCGCCCGCCTCGTGCACGGCATCGGCCATGGCGCGAAACGAGGGAATATTCTGGGCCGGATAGGGCGAGGGCTGGTAGATAACCCCGCGGTCATGCACCACCAGGCTCGAGATAACGAGCCCGCAGCCGCCGCGCTTCACCCTCTCCACATTGTAGTGGGTGAAATCGTCGGACGGGATCGTACCGACGGTCAGCGCGGTGCCGTGGGGCGAGAAATAGAAGCGGTTGCGCAGCTCGATCGGGCCGAGGCGGATCGGGCTGAAGATATTCGCGTACCGGGGATGTTGGCCATTCTTTGTCAGGGTCATGCGATTCTCCAGATGCTACCGGACGCGACGAGGTCGAGGGCATCAGCGGGCGGTAAAGCCTCCATCCACGACGAGCGCGTGGCCATTGACGAAGCTGGCCGCGGGATCGCATAGCCAGACCACGGCGGCAGCGATCTCTGACGGCTCGGCGAGGCGGCCAATCGGATCGTCGGTGAGCAACTGCTCGGTCAGTTCCGGAGAGATCGAACGGTCCCACATCGGCGTGTGGGTCATTCCAGGGCACACTGCATTGACTCGAATGTTGCTACGAGCATAGTCGAGTGCCGCCGCTTTGGTCAGCCCGACCACGCCGTGCTTGGAGGCCGTGTAGGCGGGCATCCCCTTGGTGCCCACCAGTCCGGTCGTTGACGCGCAGTTAACGATTGCGCCGCCCCCGTGCGCGAGCATCTGCCGCAATTCCTGCCGGAGGCACAGAAAAAGACCCCTGAGATTGACCCCTACGATCCGGTCCCAGTTGGCGATGCTACAGTCCGCAGTCGGCGCAATTTCACCGTCGATGCCGGCAGCATTGAACGCCGCATCGATTCGCCCGAAACCAGCGACGACCTTGGCCACGGCGCTCTCAACCCCGGCATCGTCCGAAACATCGCACAGGAAAAAACGGCAGTCACCGATTGAGCGCAGTTCCTCCTCGGTCCGGCGGCCCGCTTCCGCGTCCCGGTCAAGCAGAGCGGTCACATAGCCGCGTCGGAGAAATGCAGCGGCGGTCGCCCGGCCAATTCCCGAGGCCGCACCCGTGACGAGTGCGACTTTGTTGTCCGAAGCCATTTTACGTTCCCCCGGCCCACGCCTCCGCGCGAATTGTTCCACGCAGCTCAGCGGCACACTAGCAGAGGAGCCATGCTTTTGCCATGCACGGCTCGCCTGCGCTTGCCATCTTGGCACTGGCCCCGCTTGCTATCATGTTTGTGAGTTACTCGCAGGGGTGTGAGCCGAAGCCACGTGCCTCGCGAGACCGTGTAAAATCTTGCTGGCGCGCGCGATGGAGTTACTTCTGACGGGAACGACCAAATGCGACTTATCCTAACGGTAACAATGGTGGCGGCGCTCGTGGGATGCGCGACCGATCGGCTAACCAATGATGTGAAGCCCTATGTTGGCAGAGACATTCACGAGCTGGCCGCACGTTTTGGAAATCCCGGCGGAAAGCGCGAGACAACGGGCGGTCTGCTGTACGTCTGGTCAGCCGATAGCGAAGGGGTCCTGCCCACCACTTCAGGCGCCGAAGGTGCCACCAGGACCGGCACCATGACTGCCCACTACGAGTGCACTCTGGAGGTGACGGTCAACGCGAAGAATGTCATCCAAAGCTACGAGGTCGAGGGCAGCAATGCCGGATGCGCCGCATTCCGTCGTCACCTGATCCGCTGAGAACTGCCGTCGGTTTGAAGGCATCGGCGCCTTATCTTTGCAGCGACGCGTCGTCCTTCATCACGCGCAAAACCATTACCATCGACGGCAGTTACATGATCAGGCCATAAGCGTCCGGCCACAAACCACTAGGATTTCCTGCCCCCGGTCAGAATCGACCCGTCGATTGCGCCTGTCAGGACGCCGCTAGCAAAACCCTGATCGGTGTACAGAAAACTTCCGGTAACTGCGGCATTCAGCGGGCTATTCAGCAGGATCAGCGGCCACGCCTGTTCCTCTGCTGTAGCCATTCGGCCAAGCGCAGGATAAGGCCATTTTGCGAGAAAATCCTTCCCCAGCACGCTTTCGGTCTGGTCCATAAACGCTGTCCTCGTGGGGCAGGGGGCGATGGCGTTAAAGCGAATGCGCCGCTCGTTGCCTAACCGCACCGCTGCATGCTGCACCCATACGAGCAGCATCTCCTTTGAGGTAGTGTAACCGTCTCGCAGCCGCTTCTTCGGGTCGTGCTCGATCCACGCCAGCGCCTCGTCGGGATCAGAGATGGCGAGCATTTCCAGGCTCTGAGCGAGATTGCTTTGCCATCCCATTGCGGCATCGGAGGAGATGAGCGCAATGCCGGCTCCATCGGCCATTGCTGGTATGAGTTGTTCAACGAAGAGGCGCGTGCCGATGTAGTTTACACGCATGCAATATAAAGCTCCCTTCAGTTGCGGCGGCAAGCCGGCGCACGGGAACAAGAAATGAATAGGCGCGATCGCCTTGAGCACCTTCGCCGTAGCACGGACTTCCTCGAAATCGGAAAGATCGCACTCGTAGAACCCCCTACAAGCAATCTTCGGGTGCTGGATATCCACGATATGCACCTCCGCTCCCATTTCCCCTAGTAGCCGTGCTGCGGCCTCGCCCATGCCGGAAGCACCTCCGGTTACCACCACCACTTTGCCGCGGTAACCGAGCCCATCGAGACTTAGATCCATGCGAATTCTCCCCTCTGGCGCTGACGGAATTACCTGAACGTCATGTAGTCTCGGCGCGTTTCGGAGACATCGCAATAGCATCGGCGTTCGGCGGGGGCCGGGCAGCTCTCGGTTTCATCGGTTGGGCAGCCAGGCTGGACCCATGGCATGGCACAGTGGTGGTGGAGGAAATCGACGATGCGGCAGAGGCGCCTCGCATGTCGACCAATCGCATGGCGATACGCCCGGAAAGCAAATATCATTAGCTGCGAGTTAAAACGGAGTGGATGACATGAGTAACGTGATGGACGGCGTTAGGATATTGGAAGTCGCCCAGTTCACATTCGTACCGGCAGCGGGAGGCATTCTTGCCGATTGGGGCGCGGATGTGATCAAGGTAGAGCATCCGTTACGCGGTGACACCCAACGTGGTTTTCTTAATATGGGCGGCGTCAAGCTCGACCCAATGCGCCATACGTTGATAGAGCATCCCAACCGCGGCAAGCGCAGCGTCGGCATCGATCTCAGCAAGCCCGAGGGTCAGGAACTGCTCTACGAGCTGGCGCGTCAGTCCGATGTCTTTTTGACCAATTATCTTCCGCAGATTCGGCAGAAGAACCGATTTGACGTCGAGCACATTCACGCGGTCAATCCAAAGATCATCTACGCACGCGGAAGCGCTTGGGGCAACAAGGGGCCTGAACGAGAGGTCGGTGGCTTCGATGGCACCGCGTTCTGGTCACGGAGTGGTATCGCTGACGCTATGACGCCGGCCGAACTCGAGGGGCCCCTTACTATGGGTATACCTGCATTTGGTGATTCCATCGGCGCCATGTTTATCGCCGGCGGAATTTCAGCCGCGCTGTTTCACCGCGAGAGGACCGGCGAGGCCAAGGTGCTGGACGTGTCGCTCATGAGTACCGCCTGGTGGGCGTCGGGGGCGTTACTGTCACAGATCATGGAAACCGGCGTGTCGATGAAGAATGCCATGCCGACATCGGGGGGCTCAGCCCGTAGCCCGTTCAACGGCAATTACCGTACTTCAGACGGTGGGACTATCAACCTTTGCATCAATAGTCCTAGTGGGCTGATCCGCGACACGTTCGATCACTTGGGTTTGCCAGAACTCGCGGACGACCCCCGCTTCAGCGAGCCAGTGAAGCTTTTTGAGAATGCCAAGGCAGCCAGCGACCTGATGGTCAAGGCATTCGCTAGCAAACCTTTCGCGTATTGGAAACAACACTTGAGGACAATGCGCGGGCAATGGGCTCCTGTTCAAAGCTTGAAAGATCTGATCGAAGACGAGCAAGCGCTGGCAAATGACATGATCGTGGAGGTCGAAGCCGCAGATGGCGGAAAGCCGCTTCGCTTGGTTCGCGGCCCAGTACAGTGGGACGGCGAGCCACTGAAGACGACGCGTGCGCCGCAGGCGAGCGAGCACACCGAAACTGTACTATTAGAGATGGGAATCGACTGGGAGAGGATTGAAAAATTAAAATCTAGCGGTGCGATTGCTTAGCGCATCCGTTGCGCATTTGTTCATATCGTCCAAAAATAGCTAAAAAAAATAGCATTGATCCGCCGTATCCCGCTATAACGTGGAACCGGCGGAGTGATCGTCTGTCAAACCATTGGCTTTGGGCCCAGATGGAGCGTGCATGAGATACCCAGAGAAACTCGATGAGATCCGTTCTGATTACCGAGCTGCCGCCCACGTTCCCCCCGAACGTGTGGTTGATATCTCATGGGCAATGGGGGGCGTCCCGAATGAGTTGGTCGATCCTTACCTTCCGTTTGGGTGGCTTAACGGTGAGGACATTCCGCGGCTTCTGTACTCATCACCGCCGAAACAAGGCCTAGGAAGCATCATGGGAGCTCCGCGGGGCAACTGGGTGGTCACGCACTACCAGGATATCGACCGCGTCTATACCGACAATGATCATTTCTCCAATTCCGGGACAGCGGAATTCCAGCGTCTCATTGGCGAGAATTTCCGCTCGATCCCGCTGGCGATCGACCCACCGGAACATTCGAAGTACCGCATGTTCCTGATGCCTTTCTTTTCGCCGGCGCGTATCAGCCGCGACATCGAGCCGCGCATTCGCGACGTCGTCATCGAGATGATCGAGGCCATTGTGCCGAAGGGCGAAGTCGACATGGCCTGGGACTTTGCGCGGGTATTCCCGGTTCGGATCTTCATGGGCCTGATGGGCTTTCCAAAGGAAATGTTCGATGACTTCCTCGAATGGGAGTGGAACATCCTGCACTCGAGCAGTCTCGAGAAGATGCAGTGGGCACTGCGTAATGTGCTGGATTTCCTGCGCCGATTCATCGCCGAAAAGGAGAAGAATCCGGACGAACACCTGACCTCCGCCATCGTCAACGGCAGAATCGCCGGCCGACCGCTCAGCGACGATGACAAAATCGGCATCGTGTGGTTTCTCTGGCTTGGTGGTCTCGACACCGTCGCCGCAACGATCAGCCAGATGTTTCGCCGCATGGCATTGCAGCCCGATATCCAGCACCGGCTCCGAGATCATCCGGAGCTCATCGCTGGCGCCGTCGAGGAGTTTTTGAGGACGCAGCCGATCTTGAGCACGCGCCGA
>Ga0116129_1000956_pt1 | contig 16733 bp, 11 predicted proteins | sample June2015DPH_17_2_FD_89732 | JGI IMG/M metagenome (GOLD analysis project Ga0116129, IMG submission 89732) | Peatland microbial communities from SPRUCE experiment site at the Marcell Experimental Forest, Minnesota, USA - June2015DPH_17_10 | ecosystem: Environmental > Terrestrial > Soil > Wetlands...
CAGTTTGTTCATCGACGAAATGAAAGGCTCCACGGTGGCGATCGATTCGAACGCGTAGCGGTCGGCCTGCCGCTCGTTGTACCGCGAATACGCATTTAGCGCCGGCATCAGCAAGAGAGAGATCGCGGTTGCTGTGATCGCAAGCAAGGGCAAGTTGGCAAAATCGGAGAGTTCCTCGAACATGTGATGATCAACCGCGTAGTGAAGCACAAAGTTCGCCACCCAGAAGCCGGCTAGAGTAATCCCCGCCTGAACCAGAATGCTTTTCAAAATGTGCTTGTGCACATGATGCCCTAGTTCATGCGCCAGCACCGCCTCGATTTCTTCGGGAGCATAGTTGTCCAGCAGAGTGTCAGCCAGGATAATTCGCCGCGTGCTGCCGAGTCCGGTAAGAGCCGCATTCGCCTTCTTGCTTTTTTCGGAAAGCTTCCAGCGATACACTCCGCGAACGCGAGTCCCTGCACGCTCTCCAAGTTGAATCAGCCGGCGCCGTAAGTCTTCGTTATCTAGCGGCTCGAACTTGTAGAAAATTGGAAACAGCACAACAGGCGCAAGCTGGGCTAGCAAGATAAACAGTCCCATGAACAGAACCCACGTAAGCAGCCACCAATGCTGTGGGGATTGCCGGATCATGAAATACAGCAACTCCACAATGATCTCTGCCATCACCAGCCCCACCAGAAAGCTCTTAACTTCATCCCATAACCATGCGCGTGCCTTTTGTGTTGAAAGGTGGAAGTTTCGCTCCAGCCGGAAGCCATAGTAGTCAAACCCCAGACCGAGCACTTTGCTGATCAGAAGCAAGAAGAACAGGTATAGAAAAACGGCGAATGTGTAGTTCTGAAACCCGCGGCGCAAAGCAAGATCACGCAACCATCCCGACCAACCTGTGATCAGCAGGAGAACCAGAAAAACGGAGCCGACGACAAAGTCCGCAGTTCCGAGCCAGCGGTGGATCTTGTTGTAACGCCGCGCCTCAGGCGAGTCGTCTGGACCCTGGGGTGTGCTTTCAGTGAAAGTCATGCTCACCTAGGAGTATCGCACTAGCGGTACGTCGATGTGGAATTGCGAAGCGGTCACTGAGACCATTAACTCCCGTCGTTAACAAAGTGCTCTGCGTCCATCAGAATTTCGGTCACCAGTGCAGGCGACGCTGCCTCCGCGTACGCGCGCAACATAGGCTCCGTTCCAGAGGCCCGAAAAAGAATCCACGCTTCCGCCCCCTTGCCATTCGTCGGCGCATCCAGAAAAAACTTGATGCCATCAAGATTTTCTTTCTTCACCACGCGATAGCGTCCCAGACTCTTCGTGCTTTCTGCGCGCGCCCTCCGAATCGCGCTCTGTTTGATGCCTTCCGAAATGTGCAGGTCCCGCCGTCCATAGTAGTGTGGGCCAAACTCACGTTGCAAATCCGCAACCAGTTGGCCCAGCGGCTTGCCTTCCTCCGCCATCACATTGGCCAACAGCAGGCAGTTCAGCACGCCGTCGCGTTCTGGCAAAAAGCGCGAGTAGCCTATACCGCCGGACTCCTCGCCGCCGATCAGGATGTCGTGTTCCATCATCAAATCGGCGATGTACTTGAAGCCAATCGGTGTTTCGTAAAGCTTGCGGCCGTACTTGGCGGCAATGCGGTCGAGCATACGCGTGGTATTGAATGCGCGCACCACGTCTCCGGACCACTTCTTGCGCTCGAGAAGCCAGCGCAACAACACGCAGAAGATTTTGTGCGAGTCTACAAAGCTGCCATCTTCCGCCACCGCGCCAATACGGTCGGCATCGCCATCGGTGGCCAATCCAGCATCGCACTTCTCGCGGACAACGGTTTGCTGCAACAGAGAGACATGAGGCTCGATCGGCTCCGGATTGATCCCCGGGAAAAGAGGATTGACTTCCTCGCGGATGGCGATGTGCTCGACGCCGCGATTGCGGAAGATCTCGGCAAGAATGCCGCGGCCGGAGCCGTACATCGAGTCGATCGCAACCTTGAACTTCGCCTTGCCGATTAAATCCATGTCGGCAAAACGGCAAACCGCCGCAACGTAGGCCGTTTTGAGATCAGCCTCCTCGATGGCTGCTGTTGCGCCTCGCGGCATGGTTGCGGCCCGCAACTCTTCTTCCACCTTTCTCATGATGTCGGGAGTGGCCGAGCCGCCAAACTTTCCTTTGAACTTCACTCCGTTCCAATTCCATGGATTGTGGCTCGAGGTTACCATTACGCCACCAGCCGCTCCTTGATCTTTCACCGCGTAAGATACGGCCGGCGTGGGGGTGTAATCGTTCGCCAGTTTGACGGGGATGCCTGCTGCGGCAACCACGTCGGCGACCACTTGCGCAGCGCTTCGCGAAGCGAAACGTGTGTCATAGCCGATGAAAATTCCGTGCGCCGCGTCCTCGTACTTCAAAACGTAGGCAGCAATAGCGCCCGCGACTCGACGCACGTTGTCGAACGTGAAATCGTCCGCGATGATACCGCGCCAACCGTCGGTGCCGAATTTAATTTCTTGAGCCATTTGAGATTCAGTTTTTGATTTCTAGCTTCCAGTGGCGAGTGGACGAAACTCGAAACTGGAGACGCGAAACTACGTCAGCTTGTGCAGTTTCTTCTGGTCTAGATGCGTTACCGCTTTGCCCACATCCTGGGCACGCTGCCGAGTCGTGATTAGCAAAGCATCCGGAGTATCAACCACCACTAAATCCCTCACTCCAATGGTGGCTACAAACTTATTGGGCGCATGCACGTAATTGCCCTCAGCATTCATAACGAACACTCCTGCACTGTGGATGACATTGCCGTCAACCGGGCTGCTCTTCGTCGTGTGATGCTCGTGTAGCGCGTTCCAGGACCCCAGATCGTTCCATCCGAAAGCCGCGGGCAAGCAAAAGATACGTCCTTTCTGCTCGCCCTTGAGCGACTGTGGTTCCAGCACGGCGTAGTCGACACTGATATTTTCGCATTTCGGGTAGAGGCTACGTAAAGTCGCCGGAAATTTTCGGCTCCCAAAAGCCGCCGCGATCTCTTCCAGCAGCGGAGCAGTCTTCGGGAGATGCTCGCGGAGCGCATTGGCCAGCGTCCGAGCGCTCCATAAGAACATTCCACCGTTCCAGAAATAATTTCCCGCCGCGACGAAAGCAGCGGCTTTTTCCGCATCGGGTTTCTCGGTGAAGCGGCGTACGGGCAACGCATCTCTTCCCAAGGCACTGCCCACCTCAATGTAGCCGTAGCCAGTCTCCGGGTGGCTCGGCCGAATCCCGAGCGCCACAATGTTTTCACCCGCAGCTGCAATCTCCACAGCACGTTCAACGGTCGCCCGATAGCTTTTTTCATCCGCGATCACAAGATCGGAGGGAAACATCCCAATCACCGCGTTGGGATTTTCGCGCAACAAAAGAAAAGCGGCGAGGCCGATTGCAGGTGCGGTGTTGCGTCCCACTGGCTCGGCGAGCACCTGCGCCTTCGGCAGCTTTGGAAGCTGCTTCAAGATTGCCGGACGGAGATCGTCATTGGTCATGATCCAGAATCGTCTTGCTGGAGCGATTGGCAGCAGCCGCGCCACCGTCTGCTGGATCATCGTCCGCTTGCCGTCGAGCGCCAGTAATTGCTTCGCGCGTTTCTTGCGGCTCAAGGGCCAGAATCGTGTGCCGCGGCCGCCGGCGAGGATCACGGGATAGAAGTCTGAATTTTTAGCCACGTTGATCGGATGCAATCCGCTACATTCGCGTTTCCGGTTCAGGCATTGCCGCCCCAGGGACCCTCGCCCGCAAAAGTTCCAGCGTCCACTGCGGGCGCACGGTGAACTCTGCAATCGACGCTGGAACTACCACAGCATCACCCTTTGCTACCGTGACGGGTTCCGCCCCGGCAGCTTCCACTACGCCGCAACCCTCCACCGCAATCATGATCTGGGCGGAGCTTCTCCCCGAGTCGTCCCGCGTCTGCAGCCGCTGCACATCCTTCAATTCGAACATATCCACAACAAAATAAGGAGCGGCCACGAGCGGAGCCTGCCGGTTGTTGCTGCCGGGGATTTGCGCGGGAGCTGGCCTCACCACTTTCCCGGATGCAACATTCAACTTCACGGCGGCCAAACCCTCCTTCAGATGCAATTCGCGTGGCCGTCCGTAATCATACAGACGATACGTCGTATCCGATTGCTGTTGGGTCTCGACGATCACCGAACCGGGGCCCAGGGTGTGCACGGTGCCGCCAGAAACATAAATCATGTCACCCGCATAAACGTTGAGCCAGTTCAGCAACTCCTCTGCATGCTTTTCCTCAATCGCCTGTTCCAGTTCTGCCACGGTAACCCCAGATTTCAACCCCAGTCCGATCTGTGCTCCTGGCTTCGCATGCGCCACATACCAGCACTCAGTTTTACCCCACGGCTGGTTGACGCGGCGAGCCTGCTCATCATCAGGGTGAACCTGCACCGAAAGTTTTTCATGCGGGAAGAGAAACTTCAGCAGCAAAGGGAAGCGGCGGGCATCGCGCGCCGCGTCCCCAACAAGCTCGCGCTGATATTTTTCGCTGACTTGGGCCAGCGTCTGCCCAGCGAGGGGGCCATTGGCAACTTTGCAATCATCGCCCGTAAGCCATGCTTCGCCAATTTTCTCCGCAAACTGCCGATTGGGATAAATCGGTGAGAGATCGTGCGTGCCCCACGGGCGCGGATCGAATCCAGGAAGCATCAATAAGGGATATAAATCGCCCATGGCAAATAGTTAGACGGAAAAGGCCGTTCGCGAACGGACGGCCTAGACCGAAATTAAACAATCAACCTCGAATATGTCGTTTGAAATCCGCGCCTAAAGAGCGGCGAAAAACTTTCGCATACGTTCCAGCCCTCGATCCAATTCTGTCTTCGAAGTCGCGTACGATACGCGGATATGTTCGCCGGTTCCGAATCCTTCTCCCGGCACCGTGGCCACGTGCGCTTCCCGGAGCAATCGTCCCGCGATGTCTGATGCCGATTTAACATTGCCGCGCCCAAGAAACGCGGCGATGTTGGGGTAGGCATAGAACGCACCCTCCGGCAGCGTACAGGTCACGCCCGGAATCGAGCGCAATCCCTTCACCACGTAATCGCGCAGTTCGATATATTCGCGCCGCATTTGCTCCACGCATTCTTGCGGCCCGTTCAAGGCCGCCACGGCAGCCTTCTGCACAATCGAGGTCGGATTCGAAGTCGACTGGCTTTGCAACTTTGCCATCGCACTTGTCACCGCTGCGGGAGCCAGCGCGTAGCCCATGCGCCAACCCGTCATCGCATAGGTTTTTGAGAGCGATCCCAGAACTACGACGCGTTCTTTATATTCGCGCAGCGATCCCACGGAAAAGTTCTCGGCGCAATAATTGAGGTAAACGTAACACTCATCGGACAGCACCCAGATGCCGCGCTCATGCGCCAGGCGGACGACTTCAGTGAGATCTTTCGCACTCATCACTGCGCCGGAGGGATTCGAAGGCGAGTTAAGAATGATCGCCTTGGTCCGAGGCGTTACCAGCTGCGCGACCATCTCCGCGGTCACCCGAAAGCCTTGCGATTCATCCGAGTGCAGGAAAACACACTGTCCGCCTGCGTAGCGAACGATGTCCTTGAACGAAACCCAGTAGGGCACCGGCAGAATGACCTCGTCACCGTGGTCCACGAGCACTTGAATTGCGTTGAACAGAGCATTCTTGCCGCCAGTCGAGGCAATCACTTCTTCGCGGCGGTAATCGGAAGCCAAATCGGCGGCATGCCGGCGCACGATGGCATCGCGGAGTTCGGCGGTTCCCGCGACGGCGGTGTACTTGGTAAAATTGCTCTGAATGGCGGCAATGGCAGCGTCTTTAATATGCTGCGGCGTGGCGAAATGCGGTTCGCCAGCGCCAAAGTCCACTACATCGATGCCCTGCGTACGCAGCTTGTCAGCCTCGGCCACCACGGCCATGGTGGCTGAGGGTTCAATGCGGTTGATCCGCTCGGTCAGTTTTAGCGCTTCGCTAGTTGCGGTCGTCATGCTTTCTTTTTCCTTTTCTTTTCTTTCCCGCCGGATGTTTGAGCTTTCACTTCCTGCATCTTGTCATGAAACTTGTAGGCGGGCTCAAGCTTTTCGCGCAGCCTTTGCTCCACTACTTCCGGCACCAGTCCTCTAACTGGGCCTCCCACCTGTGCCACTTCGCGCACCAGACGCGAGCTGACATAAGAATACTTGTCGGCCGGCATCATGAAGACGGTTTCCAGCGTCGGTTCGAGCTTACGGTTCATTAATGCCATCTGCAGTTCGTATTCGTAATCGCTCACGGCCCGAATGCCGCGCAAAACACACGTCGCATCGATCGACTTGGCGTATTCGACCATCAGCCCATGAAAGGCCTCAATGCGGACGTTTTTCAGGTGCGCGGTCAGAGTTTTCAGCATCTCCAGCCGTTCCGCCAGGCTAAACATCGGACTCTTTTCCGAATTCCTGAGAATGCCCACCACCAGTTCTTCAAAAATCTTCGCGCCCCGCTCAATCAGGTCAAGATGCCCATTGGTCGGCGGATCAAACGAACCGGGATAAAGGGCGCTGACTTTGCTCAATGGTCCTCGCAGGAACGGCAACGCTGAACAGTAGATTCTAAGCGGGCGGGAGTCGGGCTGGCAATTGCGGAATCAGTCTTCTGTTATTGGAATGAAGTCTTGCGGGTTGTCATCCCTCGCCAGACTCGGAATGACAACCCATGAAGATTTAGCGCCTTGCCGCCACCATCGGCGCCTTTACGGCGTCCGTCGTGGGCATGGTTGTGACACGGCCACTTTGCTGTGCCGTTGGCGCTGCCCCCGCGGCCGGCTGAGCTTGGGCTGGAGTTGCGATCAAGCCCAGCGACTTGCGCACTTCGGTGTCGAGCTTGGCCATGGTGTCTTTGTTGTCTTTGAGGAACTGCCGCGCGTTTTCGCGGCCCTGGCCGATGCGCTCGCCCTTGTAGCTGAACCACGATCCGGATTTTTCCAGAATATTGCTGTTAACCGCGAGATCGAGCAGATCGCCTTCGCGCGAAATGCCTTCGCCATACAGAATGTCGAACTCGGCCTCGCGGAATGGCGCCGCGACTTTGTTTTTCACCACTTTCACACGGGTGCGCGAGCCGGTGACTACGTCGCCATCTTTAATGGCTGCGATGCGTCGAATGTCCACGCGTACCGACGAATAGAACTTCAGCGCGCGGCCGCCGGTTGTGGTCTCCGGATTGCCAAACATCACGCCAATCTTCTCGCGAATCTGGTTGATGAAGATCAGGCAGGTGCGCGACTTGGAAACCGTCCCCGTCAATTTACGGAGCGCTTGCGACATCAGGCGTGCCTGCAAACCCATGTGGCTGTCGCCCATTTCGCCATCGAGTTCGGCCTTGGGCACCAGTGCCGCCACCGAGTCCACCACCAGCACGTCAATGGCGTTCGAGCGCACCAGGGCTTCCGTGATTTCGAGCGCCTGCTCGCCGTAATCCGGTTGCGAAACCAGCAGGTTGTCGACGTCAACCCCCAGTTTCTTGGCGTAGCCCGGATCGAGTGCGTGTTCAGCGTCGACGAAGGCGGCCATGCCGCCCGTCTTCTGCGCCTCGGCAATTACCTGCAGGGTTATGGTGGTTTTGCCAGATGATTCCGGCCCGAAGACTTCCACCACGCGCCCACGGGGGAAACCGCCCACGCCAAGCGCTGCGTCAAACGAAATCGCGCCGGTCGAGATCACCGCGATGGGGACGATCGCTTCCTTCGACCCCAACCGCATGATCGACCCTTTGCCAAACTGCTTTTCAATCTGCGAAACCGCCAATTCAATCGCTTTGCCGCGTTCATCGGCCATGGGAGTGTTGCTCCTTCAAGATTGCAGAACTAATCTGGCCGGATTATACATACAGATCGAAGCGAATAAAAGGCGAATCATAAAATAACAGTGGAAAATCGTCCCGAATCGGGTTGCTATTCGCCGCGCCAGCCTATTCGACGAACCCCTGCCGCAGCGCATGAATGAAGTCCGTATAAGCCGGCATATCGTCTGCAGCGCGCATCAGGCTCGCGATCTGTCCGCGGTGATAGGCCGAGTGAAGCACCACATGCGTCAACACATCCTCAACGCTGTTGGACCAGTTTTCGCCCTTGCTGTTCTTATAAGTGATTTTCTCGGCGAGAGCGACAGAAGAAAGCCGGGCAAGATATTCGTTCCACAGCCGGCGGAGTTCGGCCATCTGCGTTTCACATTGATCGAGGCTGCACTCCGGCCAGACGGGCTGGCTTTGTGGTTGTTGCGTCAGGCGCTCCAGCCACAATCGTTGAGCCGAAAGAATATGCGCCATAATTTGTAAGGGCCTGCCGGATGTCGATTCCGCTCTACTGGCCTTGATTGCCGCCAGCACTTTACCGTTAGCCCAGGCTTCGTAAGCGAATTGGCGACGCAGATGGTCCAGTAATTCCAAAGTAAGAACTCCCGTAGACGACCGAGTTAAGGAGACTGGCCGGACGGGTAACAACTCCGTAACCTACTTTAGTCTGCGCGAGAATTGTTCGGCAACACGGGTAGTGTCTTTAAGACACTACCGCAACACGCTTTTAACCGTCCTTTCACACTTCTCGGGTAGACTGCTCGCTATCCCGGGAGTGAGAAACACCGGATGCCTGCGAATATGCCCCGCAAGGTTGTCTCATCGCGAGCCACACACGAAGCGACAGAGGCCGCCGATGCCTCGCCCCAGAATCCCGAAGCTCCGAAGGAGGCGGCAAAAAAAGGCTCCGCATCGCTCGACGATCTGGCGCGGACGGCGCTTAAGGCTTTCCTCATCGCTCGCGATGCCGCCTCCAACGTGCCGGATTTATTTACGCCATCCTCGCGCATGGCATTCCTCGCCATCAAGGAGTGCGAGCAGGAACTGGACGTGATCGAGCGCTACATCGATGAGCGGACTCCAGCGGCGATCACCCGGGTAAATGAAGCCCGCGCGCGCCAACTGTTGACCAGCCTGAAATGCACGACCGACCTGGAACGAATTGGCGACCTGGTGATGAGCATGGCGATGCGTATGCAGGCGCGCACCACAAAAACACCGGCTTCCGATGTGCGCCAATTGGTGGAAATGTCCGCTATCCTGCGCGAGATGCTCGATCTGGTTTATCGCGGATTCGTCGATCTCGACTTAGAGTGTGCCCGCAAGGTATTGCAAATGGACAAAGACATCGATCGTGTCTGCCATACCCTTTTCCAGAAGCATCTCACCCACCATGCCGAGCAGAGCAATCCTTCAAGCTTTGAAGTGCTGCTCATGGCCCAGGCACTGGAGCGCGCGGGAGATCACACCACCAATCTCGCGGAAGATCTCTACAGCCTCATCGAAGGCCGTAGCCTGCGGCACGCCCCCAAGAAACGAGCACCGTCCTAAGAACCAGTTCTGAGTAACACCAATCCAGCCGCTGATCCATTTCTCTGCCCAGGCCTTGACTACGGCGGCTCTAGGGTCTTGTTCCTCTGAGAACTGAGAACTGAGCTACAAATTCATCATTCCTTAACCGACGAGAAACATTCCCGCAACATTTTCACAATAAGGTCTAAAGAAACCAGACGCGGAGATGGTCTGGCGTTTTGCGCAAGCCAGCATAACCGAGTAATGCAACTTTCCATGGGATCTTACGAACCGCGAAGCGATGCGGATACCACCGGAGTGTCTCGTTGCCTCGTCTTCGTAGTCGAGGATGAAGAAGACATCGCGCGGCTGATCTCCCACAATCTGCAGGCCGCCGGTTTTGATGTACAAAGCTTTGTCAGCGGCGCATCGCTGGTTTCCGAAGCATTGCGCGAGATGCCCTCGCTTTTTCTTCTGGATGTAATGTTGCCCGGCGCCGACGGGTTTGAACTCTGCCGCCAGATTCGCCAGACGGCAGCTCTCTCGGCCACACCCATCATCTTCCTCACCGCCAAAACCGCCGAGGCTGACCGCGTTAGAGGACTTGAACTAGGCGGGGATGATTACATTACCAAGCCCTTCAGCCCGCGTGAACTGGTAGCCCGGGTCCGCAGCGTTTTACGCGGCGTTCGCCAACCTGCGGCTGTGCCCGAAGTGCTGCGCGTCGGCGATCTGGAAATCGATCCATCCTCAATGATGGTGCAGGTGCAGGGCAGGCCGGTTCTTACGACCGTGCGGGAGTTCCGCCTGCTCGAATATCTAGCCACTCACCTCGGGCGGGTGCTCACGCGCGATCAGTTGCTCGATGCGGTGTGGAAAGAAACGCCGTTTGTGACGCCCCGCTCGATCGACGTTTACGTGCGGCGGCTGCGAGAGAAAATAGAGACTGATCCTCGCCAACCGCGGTACCTGAGAACTCTGCGCGGTATCGGATATCGCTTCGAAATCCCCAAGTAGTCCGTTATTTCGTTCCCGTGCGCGGCTATAAGGCTTTTCTTGGTCGCTTCTCCTTCCGCGGCCTCCGGTCGCTTTGATTTATCCTGTGGTCTGATCCATCTCGACCCGGCCCATCATGACTCAATCCAAACCACTTTGGAAGGCGGACGATCAAAAGGCCCGTCTTTCCGAACTGACCGCGCAGTCGGATGATTCCGCCAAGGATTACTCCCTGCGCCGGGATGTGCGCTCACTCGGCGCATTGCTCGGCCGGGTATTGGTGGAGCAGGTGGATCAGGAACTATTCGATACCGTCGAAGAGCTGAGGCGGCTCATGATTCGGCATCGCGAGCGGGTTGCGAGCAGTTCAGCGGCAGAGGCTCGGGGTGAACTCATGGCCCGCGCCCAGGCGATGATTTCGGAGATGGATCTGACGCGCGCTTATCAGGTCACCAAGGCTTTCGCAATTTATTTCGAGTTGGCGAATCTAGCGGAGACCAATCATCGCAAGCGTCGCCGCCGCGCCCGCCAATTGCACCGGCAACATGCGCTGCCCGGATCGTTTCGCGGAACATTGCTACGCATGAAAGAAGCTGGAATGCCGGCCAAGGCCGCTCTGGCGGCTCTCCAGCAGATCGTGGTAACGCCCGTATTCACAGCCCATCCTACGGAAGTGGCCCGGCAAACGGTGCTGCTCAAACGCCGCCGCATCGCCGAACAATTAGAGCGGCTCGATCGCCTTCCACTCACCGTAGGTGAAGCCTTGAGATGCGAACAGATCATTCATGCCGAAATTGACTCGTTGTGGCAGACCGACGAGGTTCGCCAGACCAAACCCACGGTCGATGACGAGATCCGCATGGGCCTGCGTTATTTCCGGCTTTCACTCTTTGAAACCCTGCCCCGCATCTATGCCGAGGTGGCGGAATCGATTCGCGATGTGTACGGCATGGTTGTTGACCCGACTGAGTTGCCGAACCTGCTGAGTTTCGGATCGTGGATCGGTGGCGATCGCGACGGCAATCCAATGGTTAACCCCCGATGTTCGAAAGATGCCCTGGAGATGGCGCGGACCGTGATTCTCCGCGAGTACATTCGAGGTGTCGAGTTTTTGAGCGACTGCTTGAGTTCGTCACTCCGCCAGGCCGGCGCTTCTGCGGAGATTCTCTCGCGCCTGGCGCATTATAAGCAGGCGATGCCCACTGCTTCCATGCTGTGGGGGCCGGGCAATACGTCGGAGCACTACCGGAGATTTCTTTCCTATGTTGGTCATCGTTTGCAACTCAGCCGCGAAGGCTCCGGTCACCGGGATTCGTATAAAAATGCGGCGGAATTTGACTCCGACCTGGTACTGCTGCGAAAAAGCCTGATGTCCAATCGGGGGCAAAGGCTGGCGGAGGCCTTTGTTGATCCCCTCTTGCGCCAACTCCGCACCTTCGGCTTCCACTTGCACGTTCTCGATATTCGCCAGCACGCCCGCGTGCATACCGAAGCTTTGCAGGAGATCACTACAAAAAAGATTGATGCAAGAAGTGTTGAGCCAAGAAACCCCGAACTAGGAAAAACGAAATTAAGAAAGTCTGAACTAAGAGAGACTGCGCCGGCCTTGGCTGCTGGCGCTGCTACGCCGGAGAGCGGCGAGAAGGGCTCTGCCCAGACCCAGGAGCTGATCGAGACGTTCCATACAATTCAGGCTCTCAAGCAGACCAAACCCGCGCAGTCCATCCGCCAGTACATCATCAGCGGCGCGGAATCTGAAAACGATGTGTGGAACGTGGTCCGCCTGGCGAAGGCTTGCGGCGTCAGTCTGGCTGGCTCCGGCAGCGCTCCAGGTTTAGACAACCCGAGTTTCGAAAATCGAAGCTGGGACTACCGAAACTTACCCAACCGAAGCTTAGACAACCCAGGTCTGATGCCAGTGCCGTTATTCGAGTCAATCGATTCTCTGCGTGCGTCTGGCGGTGTGATGCGCCGGTTGTGGCGAGATCCCGAGTATCAACCGCTACTCGACTCCTGGGGACGATGGCAGGAGGTAATGCTGGGCTATTCCGACTCCAATAAAGATGGAGGAATGCTGACCAGCACGTGGGAGCTGCATAAGGCGCATCGGGATCTGCATCGCGCAGCGCAGGAATGCGCAGTGCAACTGCGCCTGTTCCATGGCCGAGGCGGCACAGTGGGACGCGGCGGCGGACCTACGCATGCGGCGATCCTGGCGCAGCCGGAAGGTTGTTTTTCCGGTCGTATCCGCATCACCGAGCAGGGCGAAGTTCTCAACTGGAAGTATGCCGATGCTGTGCTGGCGGAATGGAATCTGGAATTGATGATCGCCGCCAGTCTGGAAGCTCTTACACGGCCCGGCGCCGCACAGGCAAAAAATAAAGATCAGGCACGCTGGGAAGAGGCCATGGAAGAGATGTCTGCCGAAGCCTATAGCGTTTATCGCCACGACATCGCGGAGAATGCCGACGTGCTGGAATACTTCGAACAAGCCACGCCGGTCCATGAATTGGACGCGGCACGCATCGGCTCACGGCCCTCGCGCCGGTCCAAAGGCCGGCGGCTGGAGGATCTACGTGCTATTCCGTGGGTGTTCGGATGGATGCAGAGCCGCCACGCATTGCCCGCCTGGTACGGTGTAGGGCAGGGTCTGCAATGTTTTGCCGCGAAGGGAAAAGGTCACGAGCGACTGCTACGCGAGATGCTGAAGGATTTTGCCCTCTTTTCTGACCTTGTACACAATGTGGAACTTGGTATGGCGAAGGCCGATCTTCACATTGCAAAGGTCTATTCTGAGCTGGTAAAAAATGCGAGCTTGCGCACGCGTGTCTTCGCAATGCTGGAAGATGAGTTCCTGCGGTCGAGGAAGATGATTCTGCGCGTCTCCGGCCAGCGCGAGTTGCTGGCTCGCAACCGGGTGCTGGCGCGCTCCATTCATCTGCGCAATCCCTATGTAGACCCGATGAGCCTGATTCAGGTCGAACTCTTGCGGCGCAAGCAGCAAGGCCATGATTTGGCGAAACTGGAGTATCCCCTTGGCGCGACCATCAATGGCATCGCCGCCGGACTGCACAACACGGGGTAATAGAGACTCAGGCCCACATCTTGGCTAACATCGAGACTGGCGGCGCGTCTGTAGTATGGTGTTGTCCGGGGAAACTGGGCTACCCTCGGTTCTTTTCTCGTGGAGCTTTCTCATGGAACCGGCGCGGATTCGTAAGCGTATCTTTCTTGTCCGCGTGCCCCGAAGTTGTGTACGTTCTTAAGCCATTGCCATTCTTGCCCCATTTCGCAAATCCAGCAAAGAGGTTCTATGCCTATCTCCAAAATAATTTTGTGCTTTTTCGTGACTTTACCCCTGGCCATGGTCGGGCAAAATGCCATGGTCAATTCTGCAGCGTCGGCCGCTGCGGCCGACCCGGCAAGTTCTGCCAAACTCGATCACTTCGATCCAAATCTGGTCGACAAAACGCTGAACCCTTGCGACGACTTCTACAAGTACGCCTGTAACAAATGGATTGCCGCGAATCCCATTCCGGCCGACCAGGTGTACTGGAGCACGGGAGGCGGCTTGGAAATGTGGAACGACAATGTTTTGCGAGAGACTCTGGAAGCTGCCAGCAAAAATGATCCCACGCGCAGCGCCGTGCAGGAGAAAATCGGCGACTATTGGGCCGCCTGCATGGACGAAAGCGGCATTGAAGCGGCCGGTTTGAAGCCGTTACTGCCGGAGCTCAACCGCATCGCCGCACTCCAATCCAAGAAGGAAATCACTCTTGAAATCGCCCGTCTACATCACCTTTTCCCCGGTGCATGGGAGGCCTCTGACAATCAAACCAACGCTCCATTTTTCGGCTTCACCGGTGGACAGGACTACGATGACGCTTCCAAAGTGGTGGCTCAGATCGATCAGGGCGGGCTTAGCCTGCCCAATCGCGACTATTACATCAATACTGACGAGAAGTCAGCTGATACGCTGAAGAAGTATCGCGCCCATGTGCAGAAAATGCTGGTGTTGGTGGGAGAGACGGAAGCGCAGGCCGGCGACGATGCAGGAACTGTCATGGAACTGGAAACCGCGATGGCCAAGGCGCAGATGGACAACATCAAGCGCCGCGATCCCAAGAACATCAACAACAAAATGAGCTTGGCTCAAATTCGCGAGTTGACACCGTCCATCCAGTGGGACGTGTACTTGAAAGCCGTCAATGCGCCGGTCAGCGAGCACTACATCGTCAGTTCGCCGGACTTCTTCCGCGCCCTAGACAAGCTTCTGGCCGAACACCCGCTGGAGCACTGGAAAACCTACATGCGCTGGCAGGCCATCCACCATGCCGCGCCTTATTTAACCAAGACTATGGCCGATGAAAACTTCAACTTTTTCGACCGTACTTTGGCCGGCCAGGAAGAAGAACTTCCGCGATGGAGACGCTGCACTCATTGGGCGGACCATGATTTGGGAGAGGCTCTGGGCCAGGCTTATGTCGACCGCGCTTTCCCGCCCGAGAGCAAGGCGCGCACCCTCGAGATGGTGCATGCCATCGAGCGTGCCATGCATGGCGACATCGAAAGTGTGAGCTGGATGACACCCGCGACCAAGGAACAGGCGATCATTAAACTGAAAGGAATCGAAGACAAGATCGGGTACCCTTCGCACTGGCGGGATTATTCTAGCGTGAAGATTACGCGCGACAGCCCCCTCGGTAATGTGGAGCAGGCTTCATCGTTCGAATTTGAACGCTGGGTCGCCAAAATCGGCAAGCCGGTGGACCGCAGCGAGTGGACCATGACCCCGCCCACCATCAATGCGTACTACGATCCGCAATTGAATACCATCAACTTTCCGGCTGGCATTCTCCAGCCTCCGTTTTTCGAGAAGACTATGGACGATTCCGTCAATTACGGCGCCATCGGAATGGTCATCGGACACGAACTTACTCACGGCTTCGACGATCAAGGACGAAAGTTCGATGCGCACGGGAATCTTCGGGACTGGTGGACCGCTGAAGACGCCAAGCAGTATGACGAACGCGGCAAGTGCATCTCCGACGAGTACACGCAGGAAGTTCCCGATGCCGGCGCCGGGGTCAAGCAAAACGGGCTGCTGACCCAGGGTGAGGACACAGCGGACAACGGCGGTATTCACTTGGCGTTGATGGCGCTGGAAGCGGATCTCAAGAAGCAAGGCAAATCGCTCGACGACAAAGGCCCGGACGGCTGGACTTATCTGCAGCGCTTCTTCCTGGCGAATGCCTATTCCTGGTGCTCAAGCATACGGCCCGAGGTAGCACGCTTGATCGTGACCACGAATCCGCACTCGCTGCCAATTTTCCGCATCGACAACGTGGTCTCCAACATGTCCGAGTTCAGCCAGGCTTTCGGCTGCAAGGCGGCGCAGAAGATGGTTCGGGCCAAAGCTTGTCGAGTTTGGTGAGCAGTAAATTAGCAATCGGCGATTAGCACTCAGCCAGGCAGCGTCCGGCCCAACAGGGTCATAAGGGTCGAACGCTGCCTGCTGAATGCGAGTGCTGGTTCACAAACGGTTAGCGGTTGATGTCGTCCTTAGACTGCAAACGCTTCACGTAGTTCTGCAAGTTAGACTTGTTGGCATCGTCCGGTACGCCGGTAAGTGCGGCCTGCATCTCCTTGACTGCTTTATCGAAGTCGCCCTGGCCGCTATAAACGCGGGCCATACCGACGTGCGACGTCCAATAGTCGGGGAACTTCTTCGCGTTCGAACGATAAAGAGCGAATGCCTCCTCCTGCTTCTTCTCTCCCTGGAGCTGGCGGCCGTAGAAGTAAAGTTGCTGCGCGCTCGCCTTTTCCAACGCTTGGTTACGGGCAGCCGTGGCGTCATCCTTTCGGCCCATGGCATCGAGGATGCGCGACTTGTTCATCACGTTGTCGAAGCGCTCTTCCAGTTTGATCGACTGGTCTTCATCCTTGAGCGCCTCTTCCAAATTGGTTTTAGAAGTAAGGAAGTAGGTGGCGGCATCGTCCCAGCCTTCCCAGTAATATTGATTGAGCCCGCGTATCTGCCGGTTAACACTGGCTTCGACGATGTCATTCACATTCACCACAACCTTGAAGGGCACCGCGACCTTCTCCCATCGCAACATCACTACGGCAGAGTCAGGCTTGAGGTCGTCGAAGTCATAGGTCAGTGCATCGTGGAATTCGGCAGTCTGCGGCTTCACCGTAACCCGCAGCGCGTCTTCATCTTGTTTGTATGTGAAGCTTCCCCATGCGGAGGAGGTCTTGGAGAAGATTACCGTCCACTGATTTTCCCCGGGAATCATGTGTAACCCATAAGTTCCCTTGTCGAGCGGCTGGCCTTCAATCGTGACCGGATCGCTGAATGTCATGGTGGTGTTTTCGTTCGCTC
>Ga0116129_1000957_pt1 | contig 16728 bp, 13 predicted proteins | sample June2015DPH_17_2_FD_89732 | JGI IMG/M metagenome (GOLD analysis project Ga0116129, IMG submission 89732) | Peatland microbial communities from SPRUCE experiment site at the Marcell Experimental Forest, Minnesota, USA - June2015DPH_17_10 | ecosystem: Environmental > Terrestrial > Soil > Wetlands...
CACCTCATGGCCGGCCAGTACGATTACATGCTCGTCGTCCGCGTCGCCGGCATTGACGATTACGGGCGGCTCCACCAGAACGAGCTCTCTCGCCTCCCCGGCGTAACCCGCCTCGAAACCAGCTTCGCGCTCCGCGATGTCCTTGAATCCCGAGTTTGACCCGCGCCCCGAGCAAGTTAGCCGTCGGAGCGCAAGCGACGGGGAGCGGCTTGTTCGAGGAGCTGGGCGGCCGTGCTGCTGTTGAAGACATCGCAACTCGAACTGGATTCGTCGGCTTGGTTTCCTCGGCGATTAGAGGGAAAGGTCTCGTTCATGGAGCTCGCGAACGATGCCGCGTTGTCGGCCCCTCGTGTCCGGGGCGTGAAGTCTAGAAACAGCGCAACCCAATCCTCTCGGCCTAGCCCGCGAAACGTGTGTCCCTTGCCGGTCAGGTCTTCATCCAGGCAAATCCGTCCCGGCTCGATGAACACCGGCTCGATGAACACCGGCTCGATGAACACCGGCTCGATGAACACCTTCTGCGGACAAGCTCAAGCTCCGCGCGCCCGAAAATGGCAATCATCAAGCGCCGCGTGTCCGACCTGTGCCAGCCCTCCACCGCACGAGCGGTCGCGCGAACCAGATTGCAGCGCGTCACGCGAACCGGCGGAGATTTCTCAAGGGTCGCAGGCGCACCTGAAACCGCGCACCTAAACCGCGCACCTAAACCGCGCACCTGGAACCGCGCACCTGGAACCCTAGACAGCTTCACGTCCACCCGGTCGAAATGCGTCTGCGCGTCGGCGGCGGTAAACATGTGCGTCACCCTCACGGGCGGCCCTTGCGGCTTGAGGCCGGGAGCATTCTGCCCCTCGATCGCGACCGCCTGTGCCGGCAACCAGCGCCAGCATCGCCCGGGGTGAGCTCAACTTCATCCCCTCACTTTCAAAATTAGGATGAGGGCGCAGAGCCCGACTCACTCCTCACTTATTCGGCGTTGTCAATCTGCGCGCGCTGCAACTTATCCGAGTAGTCCACATACACGGCCTTCCAGGTGGTGTAGAAGTCAATCGAGCCCAGCCCCTCGCGATGTCCATTCCCGGTCTGCTTCACGCCTCCAAAAGGCAGATGTACTTCGGCGCCGATTGTGGGCGCATTGATGTAAGTAATACCTGCTTCAAGATCCCGCATCGCCACATACGCCCGATTCACGTCCTTGGTATAAAGCGAAGTGGAGAGACCATAGTCGATGGAGTTTGCAATTTCGATCGCCTCCTCAAACGTGTCAAACTCAATCAAGCTCACTACCGGTCCAAAGACTTCCTCCCGCGCAATCCGCATCGCCGGGCGGACCCCACCGAGGACCGTCGGCGCAAAAAACGTCCCGCCCTGATAGCCCGCATCTGTTAATGCCTTGCCGCCGGTGAGTAACTTGGCGCCTTCGGCCAAAGCAATCTGAACATACCTGGTCGAAGTCTCAATCTGGCTCTGGTTCACCTGCGGGCCCACCTCGGTCGCTTCATCCAGCCCATTGCCCACCTTCAGCTTCCCGGCCCGGGCCACAAACTCCCCGGTGAACTGTTGAGCAATGCCCTTCTGCAGCAAGATGCGGCTGGTTGCCGTACAGCGCTGCCCGGTGGTTCCAAACGCGCCCCAAAGTGCGCCTTCGAGAGCCAGCTCCAGGTTGGCGTCGTCCATCACAATCTGCGCATTCTTGCCGCCCATCTCCAGGGAGACCGGCTTGAACGTTGCCGCCGCCCGCTGCGCCACCAGAGAACCCACTTCGCTCGAGCCGGTAAAGCTGATCGCGCGCACATCGGGGTGCTCGACCAGCGGCGCGCCCGCATCCGGACCCAGCCCGCAGACAATGTTCACCACGCCCGCCGGCAATCCCGCTTCGACCAGTGCCGCCACCAGGTTGTAGGTCGAAAGCGGTGTATCCTCGGCCGGCTTGATGACGCAGGCATTGCCTGAGACCAGCGCCGGAAACAGCTTCCAGCTGGGAATTGCCATGGGAAAATTCCAGGGTGTAATCATGCCCACCACGCCGACCGGCATCCGCACGCTCATCGCAAACTTGTTCGCCAGCTCGCTCGGCGTCGTCTGTCCAAACAGCCGCCGTCCTTCGCCCGCCACGTAGAAAGCCTCATCGATGGCTTCCTGCACATCGCCGCGGGTTTCCGCAAGCACCTTGCCCATCTCCCGCGTCATCTCGCGCGCATACTGCTCCTTGCGCTGCTGCAGCACCAGCCCGGCGCGCATCAAAATCTCCGCGCGCTTCGGCGCCGGCACCAGCCGCCAGGTCGCGAAGGCCTTCTTCGCCGCCGCTACCGCCAGCGCCACATCCTCGGCGCCAGATGAGGGAAACGCACCCACCACATCCCGATGGTCGGCCGGCCTCAGGTTAAGCAGGGTCTTGCCGCTCCTGGCGGGGATCCATTCCCCGCCAATAAAATTCTGGTACGTGGTGTAACTCATTGAGATTCCTCGAATAGAGAGTGTGATGACCGGGCCCGCCAGCGCACCTTTCGCCAGCGGAGCAAACACTTGAGTTTACCGCATCCCAACCTGTTTCGCTTGTGGGTCAGGCTCCCCGGTCGGCCTGAACCCCACTGAGTATGATTGCCGTGAAGGGCTGAAAATGTGCATGAGGTGACTTTGATCCGAATGTCGCCGCGTTGAGCCTCAGTTCGCCTCTGGCTCGCACCCGGCCCGGGCGGAATCTCTTTGGAAAGGGGTGCCACCAATCGGAGCATAGTTGAGAAGTCGGAAACTGCCGGGAACATTGGGGTCGAAGACAACCTCGGTCTCCGGATTGGTGAGATAAAACCTCGAGGCGGTTTCGGCCTTCATCGCAAGAGCAGCGCCACCATCATTCTCGATGAACAGCCGGTGATTGCGGAACGTCAAGGTGATGCCCACCGGGTGAACGGAACGGGATCGTCCGAGCAGTTATGTCCGGCATGGCTCGATAAAATTTCCTCCCCCACGGGCGCTTCTTTGCGATCGGAGGGCAGAATCGCATCGGCATCCATTCCCAGGCTCACCAGCTCGGTGTCCAATGCGAAGCTCCCGGGAGATGCCTGATTTCCTTGCTTGGCAAGGCTAAAAAGCACGACGACCGTGGTCTTGGTTGCAGGAATGCAATCCAAGCTCGACATAAACCCCTCGACGGCCCCCGTGTGGCTGATGTCGAGTTCCCCATCCTCGCCATCGATTGACAGCCCATACCCCTAAACCGTTCAGAAAAGGGGTGCCCATCTCCCGCAAGGATGCTTTTGACAGCACCTTTCGATCGTAGAGAGCTTCGGTCCAGCGGATCAGATCCTTGGCTGAGGAATAGAGGCTGCCCGCGCCGGCAAAACTGCCGAGATCTGAGTCCTCAAACGGAATAAGCCCGGAGGGCGACGGACGATACCCGTGGGCGCGATGTGAGACCTCGCCAGAGTTGCCGTCGCAGCCCGTCTTAGCGAGATGGAGCGGCCGGAAGATGCGATCGTGCAGAAACCGGCAATAGGACTGGTCACTGGCCCGTTCGACGACCAGACCGAGAGACAGAATTTCAGAATCTCCTTTTGGAGCGACTTGTCGAGCCGGGCCATCTCCGAGGCATGTCCTTCGGTGATCTTCTCTTTGCCGAGAGCATCCTGTACCGCTCTATCGGCGTTCAGAAGGCGCAACAGCAAACTTTATGCTGCCAACTTGCTTATGGGGGGATCGGGGTTGAGCCTGCGCTGAGAGTTCACTGGAACTGAGACGATTGCGGGCAGAACTACCGCCGATGTCGAGACTCACGGATATTTATTCGATGTCCGCGCCTTCCGCCTGGGGCGCGACTCAAAATGCTCATCAGCTAGTTTGCCGGTGGTCCAGCCGGAACTCTGGAATTTCGAATTAGCCTGCTAGCGCGCTCGATGAGCGCGCAGAGATTTGGCACAAACCGAAAGTACTCCCCTCCCAATCTTCGAGTCTCCGGCCTCCAATCTCGGTCTTTATTCGTGGCGCAACGCCTCCATAGGCTGCACCCCGGCCGCCCGCCGTGCTGGAATCCAGCTTGCCGCTAGCGCAACCGCCAGCAAAACCAGAATCACAGCGGTCATCGTTGTCGGATCGTACGGTTGAATCGCGTAGAGCATCGACTTCACAAGCCGTGTCAGCAGCAGCGCCGCGCCCACACCCACAACAATGCCCGCAACCGCCAGCCAAGTGCTCTCACGCAATATCATCCCCCGCACCTGCCGCGGCTGCGCGCCGAGCGCCAGGCGAATGCCAATCTCGTTCCTGCGATTCGCCACCGAGTACGCCATGATCCCGTAGATACCCACGCACGCCAGCGCCAGAGCCAGCAGACCGAATCCTGCGGTTAGAGACGCAAAGATCCGTTCCTTTTGCATGGTTGAGTCTATTTGATCCTGCTGGGTGCGGATGTCAACGATGGGCAGGTCGCGATCGATTTTTCTGACTGCCTCGCGCAGCGCTGGCGCCAGGGCCGCGGGCTCCAGGCTGCTACGAAGTGCATAGGTCAAACCGCCGACATCGCTTTGCTGCCGGTTCAGCATGAAGAACTGCGGCGGCGGTTCGTCACGAAGACTCGTGTATCTGGTGTCAGCGCAGATGCCCACGATCCGCCCCGCAAAGGATTCCGGAACGTCCCCGTCCCTGATTTCCTTGCCGATGGGATTCACGTTTGGAAACCGTTTGCGCGCCAGGCTCTGGTTGATGATGGCCACTTTGGCCGACGTAGCCGTATCCTGCGCGTTGAAGGCTCGTCCCGCAACGATCGGTATGCCCATGGTGGCGAAGAAACTGTTCCCCACCGTGTTAACATCCTCCGCCTGCTGCTTGTTCGGGTCGAATTTTTCATCCGACAGCAGGAAAGTGTCGTTCGACATGCTGTTGCTGATGTATGGCGTCGCAGCGGTCGTCAGCGCCTGCACACCCGGAATGGCAGCAAAATCCTCTTCCAGGCGCATGTGCAATTGCACATCCTTGCCTTTGTCGTAACGCGTTGCTGGTGGATTGATCGAAAACAGGATCAGGTGATCGGTCCGGAAGCCCGCATCCACCGACTGAAGTGCAAAAAGCGTCCGCAGGAACAGCCCCGCACCCACCACCAGCAGCGTGGACAGGGCGATCTGAAAGGCCACGATGGCCTTGCCGCCCATGCCCTTACGGCGGCGCGTAGTGGTCTGCGTAGACTCCTTCAGACTGCTGCTGAGCTCGGCGCGCGCCGCCATCCACGCGGGAGCAAGACCGAAGAGCAATCCGGTCACGACTGTGACTGCTGCGGTAAAGCCAAACACCCGCCAGTCAAAGTGAACATTGAGGTCGCTTGTCTCCCATGCATTCGTCAGTAATCTGGGAATCGCGTTGCGGCCCAGGTATCCGAGCAGCAATCCGGCCAACCCACCCGCCGCCGCCAGCAACAGGCTCTCGGTCAGCAACTGGCGCAGAATGCGCGCGCGTCCCGCGCCTAAAGCCAGCCGCACGCTCATCTCTCGCTGCCGCTGTGCTCCGCGCGCGAGCATCAGGTTGGCAATGTTGGCACAGGCCAGCAAGAGCACCAGGCCGGTAAAGGTCATCAGCACAAACGCCGGCTTCTGGAATTCGTTCTCGGAAAGGTGGTTTCCTCGGCCGCCGTCGGAGATCAATAGGCGGGGTATGGTTTCACCGGGCTTCACCGGCATGGTCCCGCGCACCGCCGCTTGCAACTGCGACGACAGCACAGCCTCTGCCTGAGAGTCGGTGACGTTCGGCTTGACGCGGCCCATGATCTTGACCCACCATTCTCCCGGGTCTTCCAAATACGATTTCTTGCCCTTCGGATCAACCACCGGCTGCATGCTCAGCGGCAAAAACACGTCAGGTGAAACCTGAGTATCGTCGGCGCCCGTGAATCCGCGAGGATTGACGCCCACAATGGTCATTGCGGATTGATTGACTGTGATGGTCTGGCCCAGGACTAAAGGCGAACGGCCAAAGTCGCGCTCCCAGATTCCTTCGCTGATGATGACCACGGTTCCCGGGCCTTGCACTGTTTCGTCAGAAGGCTGAATGGGGCGGCCCAACTGAGTCCGAACGCCCAAGCCGGAATAGTAGTTGCCTGAAACCATTTCCACCCGAACACGCCGCGCGGTTCCGTGGATGGTCGCGTTCATCCCGTCCTCTTGAAAAGCGAAGAGGTCTTGCATCGCCTGGTTGTGCGCGCTCAACTCCCGGTACACCTGGTAGGAAAAGGACGAGCTCTTCGATCCTCCTCCAGGCGCTGGGCGGAACTCGCCCCACAGGCGATGCACTACGCTATGCCCGGCGGATTGCCAGTACAACATCCTTAACTGCTCCGCGTGAGGCACGTTGAGCCGGTCGTAGACCATGATTTTCGCGACCGAGAAGATCGTTGTGTTCGCGCCGATTGCCAATGCCAGTGAAGCCACTGCAATTGCGGTGAATCCTCGGCTCTTACCCAACACGCGGACTCCGTATCGGAGATCTTGAGAGAGAGCTGAGAAAGACAGAAACGTGCGCGATTCTCTATGGCGCTGTTCGAGTAGTGCTGTGTTGCCAAATTGGCGGCGGGCGGCTGAATCGGCATCCGCTGAACGCATGCCCTGCCGGATGAATTTCTCCGTCAGCAGTTGCAGGTGAACCTGCATCTCGTCATCAAATTCGGACTCGGCTTTCCGCTGTCTGAAAAGAACCCACACTTTGGACACAAGTCGACGAGCCCAGGAATTCATAGCTGCTTGCCTCCCTGCAAACGCAAAACCAGGCCGATCACGCCGGAGATTCGCTCCCAGTTTTCCGTTTCCACGGCAAGTTGCTTTCGTCCCCGCCTGGTAATCGAGTAAAACCTGGCCTTGCGGTTGTTCTCCGATGTTCCCCACTCCGAATCGATCCAGCCCTGTTGCTGCAACCTCAGTAAAGAGGTGTACACAGTGCCCTCGTTCAGCGTCAGAACATGTTCACTCACCTGCTCGATGCGCCGTGCAATCCCGAATCCATGCAATGGGCCCAGCGCGTGGAGAGTCTTCAAAATCATCAGATCCAGGGTTCCCTGCAACACTTCCGATTTGTCGGTATTCACGGTTGCTCCTTTGGCCATTGCAAGGAAGATAGCACGACTCCTATGCAATGTCCATATGAGATGTCCGATTGGCTGGTTTGCGGCCGTGTATGGGTTGACGGGTATAAGCCACGCCGCACTAGGAATTGGCTTACCTAAAGTGCCACGGTTCTGGTCGGATAGTCGCCCAGACTTCCCCATGCCGGATCTTCGCCTTGACCTGGTGTTAGGAGCACAGCGCCGGGGATTTTACGGCACAGCAGCGATCGCAGCAAGGCGCAACATAAATAGACGGCGGCATGTGGACAGGTGATTCCCCGAATAGGAGCAATCACATGTTCAAGACCTTATATCGTTGTGCTCGCACGGTGGCGCGGCCTGACAGTCGACCTGCCGCGAAGTCCCTGTTGGCATATCTGGAACATCTGGCGTCAGGTGGTCCAACCCTGCACACCCTGCGGGCCACTGCGGGCGTACTCTACAGTTCCGCTGTGTACATGATTCTGGATGAAAGCAGTTCAGTAGAGCGCGCGGCAGATGAGGAACCAGCAAAGGAAAATACCGACCCCATCTCAAGGATAAAAGTCTCCAGTTCGCGCTGAATCGCGTCCTCAAGATCGCGTTCTAGAAATCGATCGGAGAGACCCAGGAAGTCCAGAATGTAGGGATCTTTCAGCAACATTGCCGGCCTCACGTCGCCGCGGCTGCGCAGAACTCGAAGTTCCTGAATGAATACTCCTGATGAAAAAGTCTTAACGCTGGCTCATGAGGAACTGAAAATTCAAACTGCCCCACTCCCCACCATTCCTGAGGTTCCCACTTGCCAGGCTACCGGCTTGAACCCGTGCTTCAGTTCCGCCACCGGTTGGATGCTTTAGCCGCCCGATCGACGGCTGAGGTCCAATTGAGCCGCTTCCGATCGCGCGGCGACCGACCCTCCCGGCCGGAGTTTTCAAGCCCCACCGCTCCGTGATTTCGACCCCCCGGGGGGGCTTCGGTCGGGAACCACTCGAAAACACCTGAAATCTCTGCGAAGTTGCAGGCCAGGTGATAGCCATCGTTTTTCAGCACCTTAAAGGTTTCCTGCTCGATCTTCGAGCGGGCCAGGGGGCAGTCGGCGATCTCCGCCACGCTCTCTGCCGTGATTGACAAGCTGGTCAGGAAAGTGCCGTCGCAGGTGACTTTTCTTTTCCCATCAAGGCAAAAGGGCAGCCCTGACCTATGAATGGAGGATCTCCGATGGCAACGCGAATGCAGGAAAAAGGCAGGCGCGACACTCTGCATTTAGGCATCAGCCCCGAGCTGCGCGGTCTCATCGATAGGGCGGCTGAACTCCAAGCCAAGAACCGGACCGATTTCGTGCTGAAGGCCGCCCGTCACGCCGCCGAGGATGCGCTGATGGGCCAAACCCGGTTCGCGGTCAGTCCAAAGGCCGATGCCGAGTTTCTGGCACGGCTGGATAGGCCGCCACGGCCCAATTCCAGGCTGCGCCGCACCGTGGAGACCGCAGCGCCATGGGAGAGGTGAGCGGGCTTGCCCCCCTGCGCCGCTGGCAGAGCACCATGACTGCGAGGATTTCCGCTCCGGAGAAGCCTCGCCCGACGATTGGTTGAAGCCTCGGGCGCGCGCCGATCAGCTGAGCGGTGCTTCCCGCACGTATGTGGTTTGCCGGGGAGAACGAGTGGTGGGCTACGATGCGCTGGCTTTGGGCGCCGTGGCGGTCGAAGAGGCCCCGGGCCGGTTCAGGCCAAATATGTCCAACCCTATTCCGGTAGCCGTTCCGCCACGCCTCGCCGTAGCTCTCGGCTGGCAGGGGCAGGGCATCGGTCGAGCCCTGTTTCGCGATGGGGCTCGCGGCGTGGCCCAGGCGGCAGACGCCATCGGGATTCGGGGAATCGTCGTTCCCGCAATTTCGGACGCAACGAAGGACTTTTATGTCAGACTTGGCTTCGATCCAGGCCCGAGTGGGCCGATGACGCTGATGGTGACACTGGCCGACATGCGAGCCATTCTTTCCTGAGGATGCACTGGCACGGCCAGACTGCACGGAGTGCGCGAAGCTCGGAGGAATTGGCTTATGCCGCGAGAACTTCAGGACACAACTTGAGAACCCCAAAGCTGCCAGGCGCCGGTCAGCCGGCGGTTCTCAATGAAGCGTAAATCGTTCGCGATTCCGGGGGCATATGCGAAATCCACTATCACCGGCGTCCCGAAGGGAAGCTTCCAAACTGTGTTCTGCTGAACAATCGTGGGCAAGCGCCGGGTAGAAGAACCTGCTGTTTTCTGACATCCGCAATCGGGCCGAGGGGGAACCCGGCACTTCAAAGGGGAGGGCCAAAGGGTCGCGGTTGACCCGGCCCGTTGGCGCTTGGGCGCATCCTTGCCGTCAGAAGAGCCCGACCGGCTTCAATCGAGCGCTAGCGATCGGTGAGGGTACGCCTGCCGGAATTGCGCTCGCTCACGGTGTGCTGGTCCAGCGGCGCCCGGCGCTCCGGCGCTCCCTCGATAAGCTCCTAGGTACGATAAGCTCCTAGGTACGATGAGCTCCTAGGAACGTTTTGCGGCCGTCTTGGTTGCACACAAACAGAAAAATCCGCTCCGCCGGCAAGCACCGCTTCGGCCCGCGGCCGGCAACTGAACTGATCGTCGGCTGGACTGAAGCAAGGCGAAGATCTCCAGACCTCAACAACGCCACAGTTGCTTGCCAGGGAAAATAGTTACCTGGGTTCCTCGGCCATTGAGAACTGTTGCGGGGAAGCGCGCTCGCTGGCCGTACAATACGTTTTGAGGTAGACTTAACCTTCCAATGTCATCGAACGGCTATCCATCCCGCTCCTCGCGGTCGCACGGGTTGCGCTCGCTCTTCAGCATGTTCTCCAGCGACCTGGCAATTGATTTAGGAACTGCCAATACCCTGGTCTTTGCGGCCGGCAAGGGCATCGTCGTCAACGAGCCCTCCATTGTGGCCATCAACAAGAATACCGGTGAGGTGGAAGCCGTCGGCAAGGAGGCCAAGGAGATGCTGGGCCGCACGCCCGGCAACATTGTGGCCATCAAGCCCATGAAGGACGGCGTCATTGCCGACTTCAAAGTCACCGAGAAAATGCTCAACTACTTCATTCAGAAGGCCCACAACCGCAAGATGCTGGTCCATCCCCGCATCGTCATCGGCGTGCCCTCGGAGATCACCCAGGTTGAAAAGCGCGCCGTTGAGGATTCCGCCTACCGCGCCAAGGCAAGCGAGGTCTATCTGGTCGAGCAGGCCATGGTTGCCGCCATCGGCGCCGGTTTGCCCATCACTGAGCCTTCCGGAAACATGGTCGTCGACATCGGCGGCGGCACCACAGACATCGCGGTCATCTCGCTTTCCGGCATCGTCTACTCCCGTTCGGTCCGCATGGCGGGCAACCAGATGGACGAGGCCATCACCAATTACCTCAAGCGCAAATACAACCTGCTCATCGGCGAGCGTACCGCCGAGCACATCAAGATCGAAATCGGCTCCGCCTACCCGCTCGACAAACCGCTCACCATGGAGATCAAGGGCCGCAACCTGATTGAAGGCGTGCCCAAAACCATCACCATTGAAGACAGCGAGATTCGCGAGGCCCTCGGCGAGAGCATCGCCGTCATCATGAACGCCATTCGCGTCGCTCTCGAACGCACCCCTCCGGAGCTTTCCGCCGATATCAGTGACCGCGGCATCGTGCTCACCGGCGGCGGCGCACTGATCAAGAATCTCGACAAGCGCATCCGTGAGGAAACCGGCCTGCCGGTCTCCGTAGCCGACGACCCGCTCGCCTCGGTCGTACTCGGCACCGGCAAGATGCTCTCCGACTTCCGCCTGCTGCGCAAGATCAAGATCGACTGACCCCGGGATCAGAGGTCCGATGTCCGAGATCGGAGATCAGAGATTATGGGGCAGGGGACCGGATCACGACCAGATTTTAAGTCGCGACCGGACCAGAGTGGTGCAACGCAGGCGCAACCGATGCATGGTATTTTTCTAAAACGCTCTCGGGTTCTCTAGATCTTCGTTTTTCAGATCGCTGGCCCCGAATCCCTCATCCTCGCTTTTTATGGAATCCATCTTCGTCCGCTATCGAAACCTGCTGGTGCTGCTGGCCATCCTCGTGGCGCAGCTGATCGGGCTGGCCATGCAGGTGCGCCGCACCGGTGAGGGTCGAAGTACGCTTGACCCGAGCGACGGCTCCAGCGTGCGCCTGATTCGCCTCTGGGCCAATGCGCTGGTTTCGCCGCCCGAGCGGCTCATTCACTCCTCCAGCCAGGGCGCGGGAGGCCTCTGGCAGAACTACATCGATCTGCGCGGCGTCCGGCGGCAAAATCAGGACCTGCAACAGACCATCGACCGCCTGCGCCTGGAGCAGGCTTCCCTGCTTGAAGACGCGCGTCAGGGCCAGCGCCTGCAGGCGCTGCTCAACTTCCAGGAAAAGTACATCTACAAAACCGTGGCCGCGCAGGCCATCGGTTCGAGCGGCAGCCAGCAGTCGCGCGTCTTCTACATCGACAAAGGCTCCGACGACGGACTGGCTCGCGACAACGCCGTGATCACCGCCGACGGCATTGTCGGCAAGGTGCGCGATGTGTTTCCCCACACCGCGCAGGTGCTCGCCGTCAATGACCAGACCAGCGGCGCAGGGGTGATCCTTGAAACCACGCGCATTCGCGGCATTCTGCGCGGCGACCCCAACGGACTGCTAGAGATCGTCGATATTCTTGCCGACAAACGCATCCAGAAGGGTGAGGTTGTACTTACCGCGGGCGGCGATCAGGTCTTTCCCCGCGGACTGCCGGTCGGCGTCGTCAATCAGGTTGTCCCCGATCCCTTGCGGGACTCCTTCATTGTCGTCATGGTCACGCCCGCCGCTCACCTGGATCGGCTGGACGAAGTCCTGGTCGTTACCAACACCGCGCCTCGGTTCTCAGACAAGCAGCAGCAGGACATCGCCACGAGCGAAGCGCTCAAGGGCTCGGAAGCGGCGGCCATCAAGGAGCAGAAAAAGGCCGCCGACATCATGGCCGAACGCCTCCCGGGTCTCATCGATCCCAAGCTTCCAGCCGATCAACAGCCTTTGCATGACAGCTCCAACCCTACGATTGTGGCCCACCCGCCGCAGGCGCTGCGCCCTGACCGCTTCACGCCCGGCGCCGACGGCGTTGCGCCTTCGGCGAGCACTCCCGAGCCCAGTGTCGACGCCAACGACGGCTCACCCCTTCCCGCCCCGGCCGCGAAAAAGCCCTCCGCGCCGGCAGGGGCGCCAGCCAGGCCTCCCGCTCAACCGGCAACCAAGCCCGCCAGAACCAGCCAACCCCGGCAACAGCTGCCCCCACCGAATCAGCCCCAAGACAATCAGCCCGGAGGAAATCGCTAGCCATGCCGCTTCTCGCCTCCGACATGCGCCGCGACCACTCCGTCCGCCGCTATCCCATCCTGGCCTACGCCCTGGTGCCCCTGGCCGCGCTGGTCATACAGGCCTGGCTGCCCCGCGTCCTTGGCGCCTATGCCTGGTTCGACGTGCCCCTGGTGGTTACCGTCTACTTTGCTCTGGACCGCCGCAGCCCCATTCAAGGCACCATCATGGGCGCCACCATGGGCCTGTTTGAAGATGCGCTCTCCCATCACGCCATCGGCATCAACGGGGTCGCAAAGACCGTAGCCGGCTTTCTGGCCGCATCGATGGGGGTCCGGGTCGATGTCGAAAACCACACCATCCGCCTGGTGATGAACTTCCTGCTCTCGCTGCTCTCAAGCGGCCTGGTTCTGTTCGTCTCCCGCTTCCTGCTCGGCCTGGACCTCGAGTGGCGCTGGTACACGGCCTTATACGCCGCACTGGGAAACTCCGTCATCGCCGTGGTGCTGTTTCCGCTGCTTGACCGTCTGCAGATAAGAGACTAGAGCCGGAGAGAAGCTTTCCTGCGGGCGGCAGGGGATAGGGAATTGGCGATGCTCATCCTCGGGGCGAGCTCCCAGCCCGTCGGCTGAAAACACCTCGCGCACGCTGCCCCGGGCGGCAGTATCCTGAAGGGGAGAGACCATGGAATCGGACAGAATCAATCGCGAAGAAAAGCTCCCCACCCTCAAGCTGACCATGGTGCAGTACGGCATCCTGCTCATGATGCTGGCGCTGGCGGCAGGTCTTTGGCGGCTGCAGGTGCTGGGCGCGCAAAACTATCGCGTGCTGGCCGAACAGAACCGTATCCGCAAGGAACCGATCCTGGCCGCCCGCGGCAAGCTCTTCGACCGGGAAAATCGCCTCATCGTCGACAACTATCCGTCCGTCTCCTGCTTCCTGGTGCGCGAGCAGAACCAGAACGTCGACGCCGACCTTCCCCTCATCGCCAAGGGCCTCGATCTCGATCTGGACCAGCTGCGCTCGACCCTGCGCCATTACCGCGCCTCGCCCGGCTACCAGCCTATCCCCATCAAGCAGGACATCACCGCAGACGAAGACGCCTTCATCGAAGCCCACAAGAACGAGCTGCCGGAGCTTGAAACCATCCACGAGGAGCGGCGGCTCTATCCCCGCGACGGCTTCGCCGCGCACATCATCGGTTATGTCGGCGAAGTCAGCGAAGATGACCTGAACAACCCGCGCTACGCCTACTATGAGCCCGGCGACGTCGTCGGCAAGGCGGGCGTCGAAGAAACCTACGACGAGCTGCTGCGCGGCGAAGACGGCTCCCGCGACGTGGTTGTCGATAGCCACGGCCGCGAGGTCGGCTTTCTCGGCGTTCAGCACGCCAAGCCGGGCCAGGACCTGCGCCTGACCATCGACAATGATCTGCAGCGCGCCGCGGAGCTGGCTCTCGGGGCTCGCAACGGCGCCATCGTCGCCATGGACCCGCGCAACGGCGAGATTCTTGCCCTGGTCTCCCGCCCCGGATTTGACCCCAACGACTTTGCCGTCCACATCAACCGCGCCGACTGGAACCAGTTGATCACCGACCCTGACCGTCCCCTGATGAACAAGGCCATCCAGGCCCAGCTCGCACCCGGCTCCACCTTCAAGATTTTGATGTCCGTTGCCGGGCTTCAGGAAAACATCGCCCAGACCATGAAGATTAACTGCCCGGGCGGCTGGGGCCCCTACGGCTTCTTTCACCACTGCGACCAGCGCCACGGCGCGGTCGACATTCACAACGCCATCCCCTATTCCTGTGACACCTTCTACTACATGCTCGGCGACAAGCTAGGCATCGACCGCATCGCCAAGTACGCTACCGCTTTCGGCTACGGACAGAAAACCGGAATCGACCTCCCCGGCGAACAGGCCGGCCTGATGCCTTCTGCGCAGTGGAAGATGAAGAACTATCACAACCGCTGGTATCCGGATGAGACCCTTGACGTGGCAATTGGCCAGGGCGCGGTAGAAGCTACGCCCATCCAGCTGGCGCGCATCATCGGCGGCATCGCCTCGGGCGGCCATATGGTCCGGCCCCACGTCGTGTTCCCCGACCAGGTTGCCGCCGACTTCCATAAGGCGCTGCTCGAAAGCTTCCCCGGCACCGGCGATGCCTACTTCCCCATCGATCCTGCCAACTGGATCACCATCACCGACGGGATGTACCAGGTCACACAGCCGGGCCCGTTTCACACCGCTGGCGCAGATGGCTTGCGAGGAATCGACTTCGGCGGCAAAACCGGAACCGCCCAGGTCATGAGCCATCAGGCATTGGACAAAACATCTAAGGGCAGATCCACGAATCCCAATGTATGGTTTGTGGGCGTCACGCCCACCCGCAATCCGGAACTGGTCGTCGCCGTCCTCTGGCAAAATGGCGGGTTCAGCTACTACCCCGCCCGCATCGGCGCCAGGGTTGCAGCGGCTTATATTGAGAAGCAGCGCCGCCTGGCCCACAACCTGGTCGAGCCGGCCAAGACCGCTGTCCCGGCGGAGATGAGCGCCGTCTGGACCGTTCCCGACTCGAACCCCAGGGCCCCATCGACCGCCCGGGCAGACCGCCTGCAAAGCGGCCATTTCCTGGTTGACCATGGCGAAATCCGACCCGCTGAAACCTCTCCGGCTGGCCCGCCCTTGCGCCAGCTTTCCGGCGCAGGGATGGGCCAGCAACCTCCTCAACCCGCCCGCAAGCCCGAAGTTCCCACTCCCGGAGCAGGCCAATAACCATGCGCCGCATGCTCAGCTTCCGCGACTTCGACTGGTCCCTGCTCGCCCTGGTGCTGCTGCTCTGCACCATCTCGGTGCTTGAGATCTACTCCGCCACGCTGCATACCAAGTACACCGGCTTCCACACCAAGCAGATGTACTGGATCGCCGCCGGCCTGGTGGCGATGGCCGTCTTCTCCCGCATCGATTACCACAAGCTCATCGACTTTGTGCCCTGGGCCTACGGCTTCTGCCTGGCCGCCCTGGCCGTCGTGCTGGTCGTCGGCCAGAAGGTGCTTGGCGCCCGCCGCTGGATCAAGGTCGGCCCCATGCACTTCCAGCCTTCAGAATGGGTCAAGCTGGTGCTCATCATCGCTGTCGCCCGCTACTTTGCCAACCTCGGCGGGCGCTCCCTCACCTGGAGAGACATCTTTAAGGCTCTCGCCCTGGTCGGCGTCCCCATGCTGCTGGTCATCAAGCAGCCGGATCTGGGCACCACCCTCACCTACACCCCCATCCTGGTTGCCGGCCTGCTGCTTGGTGGCGTGAGCTTCCGCCAGGCCTTCATCCTGGCCACCTGCGCCGTGGTGCTAGTCGCCGCCGTCTGGTCCAGCGGCAAGCTGCTCAAGCCCTACCAGAAAGACCGCCTCACCAGCTTCACAAACCCGGACAACGACCCCAAAGGCAGCGGTTACCAGATCCGCCAGTCGCTGATCGCCGTCGGCTCCGGCGGCATCTGGGGCAAAGGCGCCGAGCAGGGCACCCAAACCCAGGGCGACTTTCTGCCCATCCCCCACGCCGACTTCATCTTCGCCGCTTTCAGTGAAGAGCATGGTTTTGTCGGCGCGGTTTTTGTCCTGCTGCTATACTTTTTCATATTGATGCGTTTGATTCAGAACGCTCAAACAGCCGCCGACCTGTCCGGCTCCTTGATTATCATGGGCGTAGTGGCTGTGTTGACTTTCCAGATCGCGGTCAACGTGGGCATGGTCATCGGTTTCATGCCAGTCACCGGAATCCCCTTGCCGCTGATGAGTTACGGCGGGTCTTCGGTGTTGTTTACGTTTCTGGCGCTGGGTACGGTAATGAACGTCCGTATGCGCCGCTTCGTAAACTAAGCCGGTTCGGGTCCTTGGGGACCCAGGCCGGATGTTACAAGTTCGATTCCCTTAGGCCTGAGCCCTGCTGGCTCTAACCTAAGAAGATTTATTTTCAGGTATTTACGGCGCCTTTTTCAGTTAAGAAGGCGCACTCGCCGGCCAGGTCCGGATGGATCTCGAGCCCGGCAGGATAAGGGTTCATGAGCACGCAGAGACGGGAAGACCGTTGGCAGCGCACGTGCACGGAATTCGCAGCAGGTTTAGCCCACCCATGGCTCGCCCTGCTCGTGGCTTTCGTCCGGGCCGCCGCCTCGGTTGGAACGGCCCCGCCGCAGGCGATCCTCCGATCGTCCGCGGCACGGTTGGCCACAAACTCTCTGCAATCGGGTCACCTCACCAAACAGCTTGTTCGTCAGGCATTTTGCCGCTTGGTGTTCGGCGCGGCGCCCCTCCGGGC
>Ga0116129_1000958_pt1 | contig 16710 bp, 15 predicted proteins | sample June2015DPH_17_2_FD_89732 | JGI IMG/M metagenome (GOLD analysis project Ga0116129, IMG submission 89732) | Peatland microbial communities from SPRUCE experiment site at the Marcell Experimental Forest, Minnesota, USA - June2015DPH_17_10 | ecosystem: Environmental > Terrestrial > Soil > Wetlands...
CGGTTTTCTTCCGGCACATGTGCTCTCGATGGAGGAGCAGGTGGCGCGCGTTCTGACCAACCTGCGCAGCCTTCCCAACGACCTCGAAAAATATATCGCACTCAATTCGCTGCACGATCGCAACGAAGAACTGTTCTTTCGCGTCGTTTGCGACAACATCGATGAAATCCAGCCCCTGATCTATACCCCGACGGTGGGCCTGGCCTGCCAGCGTTTTGGACTGATCTTCCAGCGCCCGCGCGGCATGTTCATCAGCGCGACCGACCGGGGGCGCGTCGCCGAACTTCTTGCCAACTGGCCCTATCCGGCCAAGCTGATCGTCGTCACCGACGGCGAGCGTATCCTGGGGTTAGGCGATCTCGGAGCGCACGGCATGGGCATCCCCGTCGGCAAGCTCTCGCTTTACTCGGCCTGCGCCGGCGTCCATCCCGAGCATTGCCTGCCGATCATGCTGGACGTCGGCACCAACAACCAGGATTTCCTGAACGACCGCTATTATATCGGACTGCGGCAGAAGCGGTTGAGCGGCGAGGCTTACGACGACTTCGTCGACGAATTCATTACCGCAGCCCGTGCCGCTTTTCCCGGCGTGCTGATCCAGTTCGAGGATTTTGCCAATCACTCCGCATTCCGGCTGCTTCATAAATACCGTGATGACATCCCGGTCTTCAATGACGACATCCAGGGAACGGCCGCGGTAGCGCTGGCCGGACTGTTCTCCGCCCTGCGCGTGAACGGCGGTAAACTGGCCGATCAGCAGGTGCTGTTCTTAGGGGCCGGCGAGGCGGCAACCGGCATCGCCGATCTCATTGTCTCTGCGATGATGGCCGAGGGCCTTTCGGAGCGTGATGCCATCAATCGCAATTGGCTGGTGGATTCGCGCGGTCTTGTCGTGAAGAATCGCGCAGGCTTGACCGAGCACAAGCTGCGCTACGCGCATGAACACGCCCCGGTCGACGACTTCCTGACCGCGATCCGTACCCTCAAGCCCACCGCGATCATCGGCGTCGCCGCTGTCGGTGGAGCGTTTACGCCGGAGGTGCTCCAGGCGATGGCCGAGATCAACCAGCGGCCGATCGTGTTCGCGCTCTCCAACCCGACCTCGAAGGCGGAATGCTCGGCCGAAGAAGCCTATCGTCACACCGGCGGTCGCGCGCTGTTCGCCTGTGGCAGCCCCTATGATCCGGTGAGGCTCGGCGACAAGACCTTCGTGCCGCGCCAGGGCAACAATTCCTACATCTTTCCGGGGGTCGGGTTAGGGGCGATCGCGAGCGGGTCGAAACTCGTGACTGACGAGATGTTCATGGCCGCCGCCCACACGCTGGCCTATCTCGTCACCCAGGACGATATCGAACAGGGCAGCCTTTATCCGTCGCTGCCACGTATCCGCGAAGTCTCGGCCCATATCGCCGCTGCGGTCGCCGAAGTCGCCTATAAGCGCGGTCTTGCAACAACCCCCAGGCCAAACGACATGATGGGGTATATCGAGCAGCAGATGTACGATCCGAATTATTGAGCGCGGGGAGCGTCGGAACGATCCGCACCTCATCGCGCAAGCAGCGCGTTAAAAAGCGGCTGCGCTCCGTTGCCGCACGATGGGTCGTCGTCAAACTAACGACTTAGCCGCCAACGTAGCGTTGTTTTGTCGGTCGGAGGCAAGCGTCACGCCTTCAGGCCCTATAAATTTAGAGGGTCACAGTGCAACGTTAACTGGGACGCTCTTGGTGCTTGGCATGATTGAGTGCGAGGATTTCGGCATGCGCCTGCCGAGCATCCTGGTTGAACTCATACAGTTTTTGAAAAATCGGCTCTCGCCTACCTTCCTTGTCAGCTACTTTCGCAAAAAATCCTGATCCATGATGAGACCTCGTTCAGAACATCCGTAACTTCTGTGCAGCCGTTTGCGACGGCAAGAGAAAAGCCGCGTTCCCTTTGGTCAATTTGTAGCTTCGAGCAGGTGAGGAGAACCGGGGACGGCGCGATAGAAGCGCCGCCGTCGGCCGGACACATGTGGCCGGGGTGTCTTGAGTTTTGAGCTTCCTCAGAAATGCCCTTGCCATACGTTTGCTCGAGACCTCAAGTATTTCAAAGATCCGAACGCCATCCGCCCATACTTTGCCGAGATGCCGAGCAAGACCGCTCCCTCTCGACCGAGGCAACCGACATCGCACTCGGCAGGTTTTCGCCGTCGGCAGCGCGACAGAAGCCTTGGCGTGGAATTAGCTCGTTCCATAAGCGGCGCAAAGGCATGATCCATTGGATTATATTTCGATTGCCTTGACTGAGCCATTGGATTAGTCTCAAGCATGCGTCGAACGGTTCCGATCAGCGTCGTCGAGACCCCGGAGTTTTTGTCTGCGACCCGCAAGCTCATGACCGATGAGGAACGGGCGCTTCTGGTAGATTACCTCGCCTACAACCCTACGTCCGGCGACCTGATTCCCGGAACGGGTGGCGTCCGAAAGCTGCGATGGGGTTTGGAGGAGCGAGGCAAGCGCGGCGGTGCGCGGGTGGTTTACTTCCATCACGACGCCGGCATGCCGCTTTTCGCGCTCACCGCCTACGCCAAGAACGAGCGGGCCGATTTGAGCCAGCAGGATCGCAATGACTTCCGGCAGCTTACGACGTTGCTGGTCAGGAGCTTCAAGAGGAGAAAGCCATGAGCAAGGTTGCCAACAGTATTCGACGCGGCCTTCGGGAAGCGGTGGCCTATGCCGAGGGGAAGGCGGACGAGAGCGCCTATCGCGTCCATGTGCCCGTGAAGATCGATGTAAAGGCGATCCGGGCAGGTTTGGACATGACGCAAGAAGAGTTCGCGGGCCGGTTCGGGTTCAGCGTCAACACGTTACGCCATTGGGAACAGGGTTCGCGCCAGCCGGAGGGGCCGACACGGGCTTATCTTCTCGTCATAGAACGCGCGCCCAAGGCAGTCCAGAAAGCCTTGCAGGCCGTCTGATGCACACACTGCCTATTCGCGCGCCGCCAACACGTCCGCAAGTATTTCTTCGCTCCTCTGCGAGGCGCGTGGCGGCGAAGAATTGGGATGTTCCCAAGCGACGAATTCGATCCGGGAACTTCAAATAGAAAAGCGCCGCCGGAAAAACCACCTCCAACGGGAGGGAACCCCGTCCATTGGCGTTTTGTACCCCACCCGGCAAAGTCGGCCCGCCGCGGCTCGCGGTTGGCTATTTTCCTGAAAGGATTCAGGTCGGAACCATAGCGCCTATTTCCTCGTCTCATGGCGTTTCCTGATGTTTTTTCTAGGTTTTTCCCGAGTCAAAGGCCTGGAAAGCCGCCATAAAATCCTCATTTACCCCTCGCCATGGCTTGCCCCCTATGGCTTTGTCCAGCGCGCTGAACGCTGCTATGACCGGCGATAGCTCATCACGCTATTTGCGCTGAAGGATCATTGTATTGACGGGCGATTTCTCGGAAATCGAGGTCGTGGCCACGAATTTCAACTGGCGGCAATCCGGCGGCACGACGGCTGTCGTGCAACTGGTCCCCGAGCAGGCCAAGACGCTGAAAATCGCGGCCCTCGGCTTCGATCTGCCGGAGCGGGTCCCCCGCATGCGCTGGCGCGACTTTCCAAAGCTGTTTCGTCGACCCGCCAATCGGCCCTTTCGAATCTATCACTGTCGCCGCAACAACGAAATGATGGTGGGGCTTTTGCTCAGGGATGTCCTGCGCGCGCCTCTCCGGCTGATCTTCAATTCCGCCGGCCAGCGCCGGCACAAACCGCTGACGCGCTGGATGCTGAGGCGGATGGATGCGGTCATTGCGACGAGCGAACGCTCAGGCGGTTTCCTCGACGTCCCCCATACGGTCGTGCCGCACGGCACAGATTTTGAACATTTCCACCCCGCCCGCGATAGCGAGGACGACTACGCCGCGAGCGGGCTTCCGGGGAAATATGCCGTTGGCTGCACGGGACGAATTCGCTACCAGAAGGGTACCGACCTTTTTGTCGACGCGATGGTACGGCTTCTGCCGAACTATCCGGATTGGACGGCGGTCATTACCGGCCGCACCACATCCGACAATCTGGCCTTCGAACGCGAGTTGAAGTCGAAGGTCACCGCCGCAGGGCTCACGCACCGCATCATCTTCCTGGGCGATGTCGACGACATCTCGGTCTGGTATCGGCGCTTCACGTTGTTCGTGGCGCCTTCCCGCCAGGAAGGCTTTGGCCTGACCCCGCTCGAGGCCATGGCCTCGGAGACGGCGGTCGTCACGTCAGACGCCGGGTCTTTTCCCTCGATGATCAAACCCGGGGTCAACGGCGCCATCGTGCCGGCGGGCGACAGAGACGCGCTTGCCGACGCAATCGAGCCCTATTTCCGCGCTCCGCATCTTGCTAAAGAGCACGGCCAGACGGGGTTGCAATTCGTGCAAGCCAATTTCTCGCTTGCAGCTGAGGCGCGCCGCATCCGCGCCGTCTATGATCACTTGTGGACCGAAGGACAAATGCCACTTAGCCTGTTACGAAATGGGCGGCCAAACGCGGCCAACACCGGCTCTGCGGGAAGTCCGAACGAGACGCGGTACCAGGAGGAACCATGCTGAAACTTGACGTGCTTCGTTCAACGCCTCTCGAACGCGATCCTTTCGAATATGTGATCGTGAAGGATTTCGTCGATCACGAGAAGCTGAAAGACGTCCTGGCCGACTATCCCGACGTACCGGGCCCCGGGTCACACCCGCCGGTCGGCCTGAATATTTCTGGACATTTCAAACGGCTTATCGATGAACTGCTTGGGTCATCGTTTCAGAATATCGTCGAGGAAAAGTTCGACGTCGATCTGACGAACCGGCCGACGATGTATACCGTACGCGGCTTTTGCCGGGCCCGCGACGGCAAGATCCACACGGACTCCAGGACCAAGATCATCACCGTCCTGCTCTACATGAACGACGATTCCTGGGAGAGCTCGACCGGCCGCCTGCGCTTGTTGCGCAACGACTCCGATCTCGAAAATTATGCCGCCGAGGTCGAGCCTTCCGGCGGCACGCTTCTGATCTTCAAGCGCTCCGACAGTTCATGGCACGGCCACCACCCCTTCGAGGGCAAGCGTCGCGCGATCCAGTTGAATTGGGTGACAGATCAGGCCGTCGTCGATCGTGAGCAAGGCCGCCATGGCTTCTCCTCAAAGATCAAGCGGCTCTTTCAGCCCGCGCACTGGATGCAGTGAGACTTCGGAATCGGAGCTCTAGTGTGACGCCTGACAACGACACCTCCACCGCGCCGTTCGGTACACTGGCGCCGAACGCGGCGCAGGCCGCGATTATCAGGCTCGTGCACCGCTCCGGCCTCAAGCGCGGCGTGTTCCGGCCGTGGATGTCCCGGCTCGTCAACGTGATGCGGGCCGGGCCCGTCGACGCGCAGTATCAGGGCGCCTCATTCCGCTTCTATCACCTGGCGAGCGCCACCGAGCGCGGCGCTCTGTTCAACCCCGACTACAATATCGAAGAACTTTCATTCCTGCGTTCCTACACGCCCGATGGCGGGGTCTTTGTCGATATCGGCGCCAACGTCGGCACCTACGCGCTGACGTTGGCGAAGAAGGTCGGGAAAAACGGAACGGTGATTGCGGTCGAACCGCATCCGGTCGCGCACGCCCGCCTTGCCTTCAACCGCGCCGCCTCCAGCCTTTCACAGGTGAAACTGGTCGCCGCCGCCGCCGGTCCATCCAATGGCGAACTTCTGATCGAGACCGATGGCGACAATCTCGGCGCTAGTCATGTCGTGGACGGCCAATCCTCCGGCCACGCGGTCCGCGTGCCGGCGCTGACGCTGCAACAAATCCTTGCTGATGCCGGCGTCGCCAAAGTGGATGCGCTGAAAATCGATGTTGAAGGCTTTGAGGACCGCGTGCTCACCGGCTTCTTTGCTCAGGCCCCGCAAACGTCGTGGCCGCGCGCCGTGGTCATCGAGCACCTGTCGCGCAACGAATGGCAGCAAGACTGCATTGATGACATGGTCGCGCGCGGCTACCGCGAGGAACGCAAGACGCGCAGCAATACGCTTCTCGCGCTCAAGTAGAGCGCAAAATCGTTCGCCCGCGACGCGGCCATCAATGCTGATTTTCGGATGGAACGCGAGGTGGCGCCGTCGCCGCGTCGTCAGGGCTGACCAGGGAAGGCTCCTGAGGCTGGCAGAATTCCTTTGCCGCCGCGACGACAGCGCCGCTGACAATATCCTGGCGTTCAGGTGATTCCATCTTGAGCTCTTCGTCCCGGTTGATGATGGAGCCTGCTTCAAGGAGGACAGCGGGCATCCGGGTCGTTCTCAGGACGACGAGTTGATCGTAGCTATAGACACCCGTTTCCTTGTTCAGCAGCGGGTGCTGGTACCGCCCCATGATGGCCTGGGTATATTGCTGGGCATATTGCAGGCCCTGGGCCTTCATTTCCTTGGCCAGCAGTTCGGCGAACGCAAGGCTCGTTTTGAAGTCCGGATTATTGCGGGAGACGAAGACGGAATAGCCGCTGAAGCGGTCGCTGAAATGGCTTTTCTTGCCTTCGAATTCCCAATCCTCGAGCAACTTGTCGGGCACGGAGTCATGGTGGATCGACAGGAAGAGATCCGCATTCAAATCGTTGGCCTTGGCGACGCGCTTGAAGAGACTTGGCTTGGCCTTGCCTTCGGTCACGAGCAACCTGACCTCGGCAAAGCCTTCGGCCTTCAATTTCTCCTCGATCCGCTGCGCGAGGCGCAGATTGAAGTCAAATTCCGGGACGTTGCGGGCGCTGGTCGCGCCTTCCGATTCGGCGGTATGCCCGACATCCAGGACGATCCGGAATTTGGAGCGATCGCAGATCGAACTGGCCGGTTTCAAGGCGCTCAGGTTGGCCGGCCCCAGGGCCGCAAGCTTTACCGTGTGGGGCTTTCGCGAAGCGGCGGATCTGGCCACTGCCTTTCGCGAGGCGGCGTGCTGCCTGGGCGATTTGCCGTCCTTCGACGAGCCTTTCAACATATCCGGCCACCCGCCGGCATCGCTGGCCTCGATCGGCAAAAGCACCAATGCGGCCATCACGCCGATGACGGCGCGGCGGCGGGGCCCAATGCTAAAACCCGAGCCTGCGAGTTTTCTACCTGACGACAGCAATGCGTGCTTTCCCCAGAATGATCTTCTGTTCGCACTTCAAGACAACATGGCCACACAATGCGACATTAACAGGGTTTTTGAGCCGGGAGTTACCGGAAATATAGTGCGAGTTCGGTTGGACGGGGACTAAAAGCGATTTGAGAACGGTGGAACTATCATTTCCTTGCGGCTTGATGGGGCATCTTTTGAGTTCCCTACCGCGCCCTGATCTCGTTGAATCTGGCAAGCGCTTGCTCAAATTTGGCATTGAAGAGCCACATCGCATCAAGAATTTCGCGGAAAGTTGCAGATGTTCTTGCCCTGTCGGCATGTCCAAAGGCGAAGATGCTATTGTTTCGCAGATATCCCATAACTCGCGGATCGGAAACTCTGTAGTCGAGCAGGTTGCCTGACATGAGCGCGGACCTGGTCGGAGTGGGAATAATCTGGATGAGCTCAAAGAGCTTCATCTGATCGGTCGGATTGGGCAACGTTTTCGCGATCGACGTTACTTGCGGGAAAATATCGGCATGTGCGCTCATAAGGGCGTCTCGCACGGCGGTCCAATGGTTGAGCCGATGATCCAGACTGCCGACCCGCGCCTCTTCCTTGTCGTCGCGCCGGCCCAATGCCGGATCCAGTGCCGCGATCGATGTTTTTATCGCTGCCCACTTCGTTCGACCGTTTTGATCTTCGGAAGGGCCTGTTTGAAAACTTCCCTTGTATTTGTTCGAACGCGCGTTCCCTGCATTTTGATTGCCATTTGTCTCGGCAAAAAACAGCCCCAGGCTGATACGGCCTGCCGCTTCGGCATTCCTCGCATCAAGACCCTTGGCTCGCGCGATGGTAACGGCCAGGTCGACAACATCCTTGAATGGTGTGTCTGACTTTTGCGCGTTGGTGGGCGGCGCGTCCATGAGATCGAAAAGAGCCTTGTACTCATCGAGTAGCGACTCCTTGTCGGCATCAAAATATGCCGGAGGGATTTCGAATTTATTGGGCCTTCCGATTTTGGACGGAAGAGCATCGGTGAGGTCCTTGTACGCGCTCATCATGTTGTTGCGCGCAAGGTAGAGTGCTTGTCCCGGCAAGTTCGGCAACGCTTGATTCGAATTGATCTGCGCGCGCCGCTGGCCCAGGATCGATTCGAAACTTTTTACTGCATCGTTGTATGCATTGAGTGCATCCGACTGCGCACTTGTGAGCACGCCCGGCTGACCCATTGCAGGAGACGTGAAGCCGAAATTTCCGGTGGTTGGCGAGACCAACGCCGCGACCGTGCCGATGATCGCATCGATTGCGATGGAAACCGGCGGCGCGAAGAAAAGTCCCAGGACAAGGGCCGAGGTGGGCACAGCGCTATAGCTTTTATTCCCCATGGCAGGGTCCCAAATGCCCTGGCTTCACCGGATACGGCGCGATGGATCGTAACAACGAACGCGCAGCTTCCAGAGAAACGCGAAGGGTGGCGAAGAGAGTGACAGCCAACCCGCATTGAAAGATACGGCATTTTTGACCTTCTTAGGCCAAAACCCACCATTTGAGCTCAGGCATTATTCAAATGACTTGGGAAAAGGTCGGAATGCAATCTTGCCTCGTCGTCCGCCTGTTCGCTCAGGTCCGAACGGTGCCGATAGGCGTCATCGCTCTTCTTGCGTTCAATAGCATTCGCGGGGCTGCTGGCCGTCAACAAAAAAGCCCCGGACAAATGCCGGGGTCCAACACGGAGTAGACTCTTGGCGCGCCACCGGAGCTTCGGCGTTTCCCGTGCTCTAATAACGCACGGCTCCGCTATGATGGACGGTGTTGTGGTGATGGTGGTGCCCGTGGTGGAGGCGAGTCGTCCCCGCAGGGGCGCGGGCAAAGGTATCTGTTGAGACGGTCGCAATACCAATAATAACCAAGGCGGCAATCGAGACGATAGTTCGAAGCGACATGACAAATACCTCCCTCAGTCTGCTAAGCTTGACTCATGCCAAACGCAGCGCCTTTGGTTATCTTAGCGTCTGCGGGGCCCATCGACTTAAAAGGAAACCAGTGCAGGCGTCTATGCAAAAACGGCAGATTTGCCGCGCTCGAAAATGTATCGGACAGAGCAGGAGCAATACGCATAACGCGGAAGGCCATTGATTTGGGAAAACTGCGATTTGCTTCCGACCAAACTGAATGTCTACAAGGTTGGGCCGGTTCATTCTTCAACGCGGTTTATTTTCCGAACCTCTCCGACAGTTTATGTCGCGTCTTGAGGCGGCCACTTGTGCCGCGGATTTTTATCTTCTGCAGAATCGCTGGAGAGGGTGGCTGTGATGGACTTGCGGAAAGATCCGATCCGTTCGCCCTTCGAGAAGCTTCAACTGTTCTGCTAATGACGCCTTTTGAATTGAAGTTCTACTAACCAAGTACCGCCGGAAACGGACATTTTCGTTTGTTCCTTCTTCGGCTTTATGTCATCTTGGACATATAAACTGGATAAGTTCTTTAATTTATTGCTGATGTTGCCATCGCAGATGGCGGTGGACAAAGTTGTCGAATCGATTTCGGCGGCGGTCCCAATCGATCCGTAAACTACTCCTGGCGATCACCGGCAAAAGACGATGCCGATGCTCGCTTTGCATTTAATGGAAATCGCGGCCCGGCAATCCGTTCAGTTCGGCTGGAGTACGGAGATGTCTTGGAGCAGGATAGTCAGCTTTTCTGACCCGTTTTGTTATCAATCAGCTTTTTTTCCTTCGGCGAAAATTGAACTCCTGCCGACTGCGAAGGGGAAGTTTTGCGCTGAATTGACTCAGGTCAGCATGAACAAGCTCTGGGTGCACAGCGCTCACGAAGAACTGCCTCGAGTTTTCGTGGGAGTAACCGGATCGCATCGAGCAGCGATCGGCTTTCTTACCAGGCCAAATCAGCCAACGCCGTTGCACTGCGGAACAGCGGTTTCGCCGGAAGACATCATCGTCACCGATACTGACCTGATGTATCGGAAGACCGAGGCCAACTGCGATTGGGGGGCGATATCATTGCCCAAAGACGATCTTGATGCACGGTGCCAAATTTTGACTGGCCGCGGGTATGCAGGGCCGTCCTTGAAACATCTCGTCAGGCCAGCTCCCGACCTGATGGCACGGCTGCTGAAGATCCACGAAATGGTGGGGCAACTTGCCAGGATCACACCGGATGTTCTTTCTCTCGCTGAGGTCAGCCGAGCGCTGGAGGAGGAACTGGTTCGTTTGATGATCCGATGCCTGAACGAAGGCGAGTCATCCCGAATGACAACCGGCGGCCTCCGTCACGACACGATCATCGTCCGGTTCGCGGAATTCCTGGAGGCGCATCCCGACCGGCCGCTGTACCTGACGGAAATATGCGCGGCGATCGGCGTGGCGGAGCGAACGCTGCGGGCCGCCTGCGAGGAGCATCTGGGGATGGGCCCAATCCGTTTTCTTTCCTTGCGGAGGCTGCATCTTGTCAACCGAGCGCTTCGACAGGCAGACCCTTTGACGACAACCGTCACCCGAGTTGCGACCGATCACGGCTTTTGGGAACTGGGACGCTTCTCGGTCGCTTACCGGGCATTATTTGGCGAGTCACCGTCGGAAACGTTGCGACGGACATCGGACGTCGATCCGCTCCACCAGAACCGCCCATCTTCGCTTGGAGACCCCGTTTTGCATCGTCTACAAACGGTCCAAAGCACTGCCGGCCTGCACCGATGCATGCCGCCAGAGGCTCCTCCTGCTTCAGGAAGGCGTCACAAGATGCCGGGTCGGCGTCGCATCGGTGGGCGCAGCCGGCGAAGTCGCGAATGTTAGCCGTGCGTTCCAGCCGGATATCGACGCCCTCTGCACCTGCGTATCGGAATACTTGAAATTGTAAGTGAGTCCGCAACCCCGGAGAACGGGCGCCCACTCGCGGGATTCAAATAGGTGTAGCCGCCGCTATCGATAGCACCGTGCCCGAGGCCAGGGGTAGCGATACGGCTCGGATCGCTTTAGCGAGAAGTATTGAAGACCAGCTTCCGAAGTCGCATAGCCCGATCGAAGCTGGTCGCCGATCCTGCGTGTCCAGAAATTGCCGTTAGCGATGATATCGCACATCACATGAGACGAGGCATGGCTCAGAGTGGCACAGCCACGTTTGCCAATCCGGATGACTACGGCGCCGCCATCGGAGCCGCGAGCCTCAAGCTGATTGTCACCGGTCGTGGAGATTTCAATGCCCGCTTGTCATGGTTGAAGTTGGATCATCTCTTACTGCTCCATGGTCGTGAAAATCTGCCGCGTATCGGCTTTTTCTCGTTCGCGCCGAAGCAGGCAGTTGTTTCGTTTCCAACGAACACAGGGTCACATTTAACATATGGTGGATTTGGCTTGCGGTTTGGCGACCTCGTGTTCCACAGCCGAGGTGAGCGCGGCCATCAGCGGACCAATGGTGAAAGCCGGTGGGGGCTCATCTCATTGTCGCACGAGGGGCTTGCCGCTTGCACCAAGGCCCTGACCGGAACGAAGATCGTTTCGCCCCCGTAAAGCCGTGTTTTGCGGCCGCCGCGCGGTGCGGCCAGACGTTTGTTGCGACTTCATTCGAAAGTCTGTCGCCTTGTCGAAACGAGAATTGAATTGATAGCGAATCCGGAAGTTGCACGAGCGCTGGAGCAGGAATTGCTTCAGGCGCTCGTCGATTGCCTGACGGCCGGCGATGTCAGCGGGAATCCGAAACGGCAACGGAATCACGCCGATATCATGAACCGGTTCGAAGATGCGTTGGTCTTATATAGCGAACCCCATCTGAACTTGCCTGCGCTTTGTTCTGCCATCGGCGTGCCGGAGCGAACATTGCGCATGTGCAGTACTGAGGTACTGGGGATGAGTCCTACTCGATACCATCTGCTACGGCGGCTGAATGAGGCGCGTTCGGAACTGCTGAGCGCTGATCCGGAGACGACAAGCGTCACCGAGATTGCCCATAACCATCAATTTCTTGAACTCGGTCGCTTCGCTGTCGCCTATCGCACCGCCTTCGGCGAATTGCCGTCGTTCACGCTTCGGCACTCGACGATCAAAACAGCCTGACCAGACATTTCTGCCGAAGCCGCATAGCGCGCGCCAAGCTACCTGCGGAAGATCGACGGATCGATAAGGAAACCGACGCCTTCGACAGCAGCGAGGGCGAAGACGACGACCTTTGATCGGCGCAATGCGCGAGCAAGCATTGGAGATGCTCAGGCTGCCGCCGTCCGGTAATTGAGGTAGATCCGGCAATCTCGGAGTTTATGATGAGTTTCGCTAGTACGGGATCCGACATGAGGCAATCGCCCGAACCTCCGCTCAACGACAGAATGCTGTACGTGCCCGGCGGCACCTTTCGCATGGGTTCAGACAGGCACTATCCGGAAGAAGCGCCCGTACACCGCGTTGCCGTGGACGGGTTCTGGATGGATCGCACGCCGGTCACCAATCACGAGTTCCGCAAGTTCATCAACGCAACCGGCTACGTCACCCTCGCCGAATTGGCGCCCGACCCGAAGGACTATCCCGACGCGATGCCGCACATGCTTAAAGCGGGCTCGCTGGTCTTCACACCACCCAGGCAAGCCGTCGATCTACGCGACTTCAGCCAATGGTGGAATTTCAAATTCGGTGCCAGTTGGCGCCGGCCTTATGGGCCGCGCAGCAACATCAGTGGGCTCGACGATCATCCGGTCGTCCATGTCGCCTATCGGGACGTCGAAGCCTACGCCAAATGGGCCGGCAAGGAATTGCCGACCGAGGCCGAATGGGAATTTGCCGCCCGGGGCGGACTTGACGGCGCGGAATTCGCGTGGGGGGACGAACTGACGCCCGGCGGCAAGCACATGGCAAACACTTGGCAGGGTGCATTTCCCTGCGAGAATCTCGCCAGCGATGGATACACGCGTACCTCGCCGGTTAATGCGTTTCCGCCGAACAATTTCGGTCTCTTCGACATGATCGGCAATGTCTGGGAATGGACGGCCGATTGGTATTCGACCCGGCATACCAGCGACGCTTCAAAGGCCTGCTGCATTCCGGAAAACCCGCGCGGCGGGGTCGAGGTTGGCAGTTACGATCCGTGCGAGCCCCGGATCAGAATTCCCCGCAAGGTTGTCAAAGGCGGCTCGCATCTATGCGCGCCCAATTATTGTCGTCGTTATCGACCGGCCGCGCGCCATGCACAGCCGGTTGACACGTCGATGAGCCATCTCGGCTTCAGATGCATAAGGAGAACCAAGGAGATCACGCCATGAGTAAGGAAAAATGGTGCAGAAAAGCCTGCGAACGACACGACGCAAGTTGGCACACCGAGCTCGCGGGGCTGCTCTGCACAGTCTTGATGCTCGGCTCCTGCTGACCCGCTCTATATTGGAAATGCTTTCGGGAGTCCGGGCTACGCGCGGGCGGCAAGTGTTCTTCTTGGCCCGCACGCTGACGTGCAATCCGGATCTTTGAACCCAGGTTCTTTTCAAAATCGCCGTTCATGACCCGAAGTGTCGCTTCGGGCTATCGGCTTGACCATGAACCAGGCTTCGTCTTAGATGCCGAAATTCGAACTGTAGTTCGTATTGATACTGGAATCTAGAAGCCGAGTTTGGCAAACGATGCGCGTCCGCGTCCACCGGGGCACCAAGGAAATTGGCGGGACGTGCATTGAACTGGAGGCCAAGGGCTTCCGGATTCTTCTGGATCTCGGTCTTCCGCTGAATGGCGATCCGAACGAATCAGCCGTCTATCCCGCTATCGAAGGATTGAAAGGCGGAAGCGACCTGCTCGCTTTGATCCTGTCGCACGGTCACATCGATCACTGGGGACTGGCGCATTTGGCCGGCCCGGATTTGCCTGTCGCCCTCGGAGCCGCGACGCACCGAATTCTTCAGGCCGCAGCCCCCTTCGTCCCAAAGCCCTATGTCCCTGCGAGCGCCGTCGAATTCACCAGTGGCGTCTCGCTTGAGTTCGGACCCTTTCGGATCACGCCGCATTTGGTCGATCATTCCGCATATGACGCCTATGCCCTGGAGGTCGAGGCCGATGGGCAACGACTCTTTTATTCGGGCGACATTCGCGCCCACGGCCGCAAGGGCGCGCTGTTCGAGCGATTGGTCGCCCATCCACCGCGATCCATCGATGTCATGCTCATGGAGGGGTCAAGCTTCGGCCGCCTCGATCCGAATCGGGTGTTCCCGGAAGAGACCGCTGTCGAGCAACGCTTCGTCGACCTCTTTCAGGAGACCGACGGCCTCGCGTTAGCTGCTGCATCTGCGCAAAATATCGACCGGATGGTCAGCCTTTATCGGGCCTGCAAACGAACCGGACGTACCCTGGTCATCGACCTCTATTCCGCAGAGATTCTTCGGGCTACCGGCAACTCCAACATTCCGCAGCCGGATTGGCCAAATATCGCGGTCTACGTCCCGCATTACCAGCGCGTTCAAATCAAACGGTCGGGCCGATTCGATCTGCTGGACCAGCACAAATCTCAGCGCATTTTTGCCGAACAGCTCAAGGCGCTCGCTCCACGTGCTGCGATGTTGTTTCGGCCGGCAATGCTCGACGACCTCGACCGTGCCGAATGCCTGTCGGGTGCACGGGCCATCTGGTCGCAGTGGGACGGCTATCTGAAACAGGACCGCGGCTTGGCGCTCCTTTCATCGCTTGCAACCCGCAACATTCCCATCGATCATGCCCACACATCGGGCCACGCCAGCATCGTCGATCTCAAGAGACTAGCTGAGGCCGTCGCGCCTAAAATGCTGGTGCCGATCCACACCTACGAACCTCAAAAATTTCCAGAACACTTCAAAGCCGTCAGCCTCAAAAACGACGGCGAATGGTGGGAGATACCAAGTGAGCATTAGCGATCCGTCAGCTCATTACGGCGTGAGCGACGCCTTTCTCGACAATCTGAACAAACTCGCACTTCAAGATTCATCGTGGTGGCGCGATGTCCTGACACGAGATGACGTATTCATCGCGGTGCGCAACAAATCGCTCGACGTCTATTATCGCGGGGCATCGATCTTTCAGATCCGAGACGTTGGGAACGGCACGGTCAAACCCAACACCCACATCAAATATCTTGTGCGTCAACAGGAAGCGCGTGTCGAACTAAATCCCGACAACAAATTCGACCTGTCAGAAAATGGTGAGGTCGCCTGGAATTATTATGAGGGCCGCGAGACTTTGAATGACATGCTAGGCGCCGCCCGATCACTCGCCGGGTTGGAGAAGTCGGGCCTTCATCCGCTCATTGTTGGGAGCGATAATGTCATTGACGTGGAAGTTGCGCTTCGCACCGCTCAATCAGAGCTTGGCCAGACTCCGCCAGACCAAGACGGAGACCAAACAACGAAGAGCTATAATAGCCTCGACCGGCTCGACGCCGCGACATTAGAGGAACGAGGCGACGACATTTATGTCGTATTCCACGAGGCCAAGCACTTCTCCAACCCCGAACTGGCGGCGAAACCCGGCAACGCTCCGAAAATCATCGACCAAATTCGCCGCTACCGAAGCACGATCCAACACCACGAAGCTTCCCTGACGGATCGCTACCGCTCGGTCTGCCGAATTTTGGAGCGCCTCAATGCTATGCGTCAGCAGGTTCGAAAATCACCCGACCACAATCCACTGGTTCATCAAGCCGCCCAGAAAGACGTCAGGTTAGGGATCGATCCCAACCCACGGCTGATCGTCTTCGGATTTGATGCCGACCAGCGAGATGGACGCTGGACGGCGTATTTGGAAAACATCGCCGAGGCCGAACCCAGCCTTCATGTCTACGCAGCCGGAAATCCCGGGACTGCGACGGGCGCGTTCCGACCGCCAACGTCCAAACGTGTCAAATAAGTCACATCCGGACTTTCTTCTCAAAACCTGTAAATTTCTCGGGCCCTCGTTTGAATACTTAAGGGCGCCCCTGCATCCGCAGGTGCGCCTAGAGGGCTTTCATGACCGGCTTTGTTGGCATCTATTGGGGTATTCCCAACCCTGATCATTCTTGGAGCATTCTTACCGATAAGAGCTCTCTCGCGGAAGCCGAGCCTTACGGTGATTTCCTGACCCATCCTCGTGGACACTACGATGTCTGGAGTGGGTGGCAGAAGCTCGGCAATACCGCTCTCTCCAAGCAGGGCATTCCGCAAGCAGTCGCCTATCACGAATACGAGGAATTTCCTCGTGGACGCATCGTTTACGAAACCAAGACTGGCCAATTCATCATCTATGCCGATCGGCGTCTGCAGCGCACCGAAGTGGTCGCGGACATTGCCACCCTTTTCTCTCTAGCTCCGGGAACCTTCGCCGTTCGATCCGATGAACACTATCGGACCTGAAGCTTTGTGCTCGCTCTCATAATCTGAAGCCCCAAATTCTTACTGCCAGTAATCCACGAGAGAACATGCATCAAATCCGTTCCGGCGACCCAAATCGACAGATCAAACCAGGTCATTTGCTGGAGCCGTTCGGCTGTGCTGCGGTTAAGTTGACCACAATTGCCAGCCCGCATTTGCTCAACGACTTGCTCGCGATCGATTGGGCTTGCTGAATTTGCAACGGTTCACTTAGCGGCAGCGACATATGAAATGGGTCGCCGCCCGCTTCTAAATCAGCAATGAGAA
>Ga0116129_1000959_pt1 | contig 16709 bp, 13 predicted proteins | sample June2015DPH_17_2_FD_89732 | JGI IMG/M metagenome (GOLD analysis project Ga0116129, IMG submission 89732) | Peatland microbial communities from SPRUCE experiment site at the Marcell Experimental Forest, Minnesota, USA - June2015DPH_17_10 | ecosystem: Environmental > Terrestrial > Soil > Wetlands...
CGGCGGCCGCTCCGCTGATCAGGGCGCTGCGGGAGCGCCATCCGGCCGCGCCGCTGGTGCTGACCACGGCCACTCCCGCCGGCCGAGCGCGTGCGACCACGTTGTTCGGGGATAGCGCCGACATACGCTTCCTGCCCTATGACACGCCGGGATCGGTACGGCGATTCCTGGGGCGCATCCGGCCGAGCGTAGCCATCATCATGGAGACCGAGATCTGGCCGAATCTGATACGCGCGTGCACCCGCGGCGCCGTACCCGTAGTGCTGGCGAGCGCGCGGCTGACGGCGAAATCGGTGTCGCGCTATCGGCGCCTGGGGAAGTTGTTCAGCGGCGTGTTCACCGAGAACGTCTTGATCGCCGCGCAAAGCGTGGATGATGCCGCGCGGTTTGCACAGATCGGCGCGGCCGCCGCGCAGGTCAGGGTGGTGGGCAATGTGAAATTCGATCTGAACGTCGATGCGAAGATCGCAGAGCAGGGGCAGCGGCTGCGGCAGGGGTTCGGCAGCGAGCGCTGCGCTTGGGTGGCCGGCAGCACGCACGCCGGTGAAGATGAGGCGGCCTTGAGCGCTCACGCGCGACTGCTCATCGAAAGACCGGGGGCGTTGTTGCTGCTCGCGCCGCGGCATCGCGAGCGATTCGAGAGTGTGGCGGCGCTGCTCAAGAACAGCGGCCTGCGTTACCAGCGGCGCAGCGAGGGGGCGGCGAAGGAAGATACCCAGGTGCTGTTGGTAGACTCGCTCGGCGAACTCGCGACGATGTACGCGGCGGCCGACATCGCCTTCGTCGGCGGCAGCCTGGTGCCGATCGGCGGCCACAACTTGCTGGAGCCTGCGGCGCTCGGATTGCCGGTGCTCTGCGGGCCGTATCAGGCCAACAACAAGGACATCGCGGCCATGCTGCTCGCCAGCGGGGCGGCCGCCGAGGTCAAGGATGCGGAGGAGCTTGGAGATGCCCTGCGCCGCCTGAGCGACGATGCGGCGGAGAGAGCGCGCATGGGCCGGGCCGGCGTGCAAATCGTCGCGGCCAACCGCGGCAGCGTCGCCGCTCTGGTCGGGCTCATCGAGTCGTTGTCCGCGCCGCCGGCGGGGTATCGTTCAGCAGGCCATTGACTCTCTGCAGACTCTGCTCCGAGAGAATGCCGGCCGCCTGCTGCAGCTTGATGACGTTGATCATGTAGTCGTAGCGGCTGCGCGCATAGTCGGTCTGCGCCTGCACCCATTGCTGCCGTGATTGCAGCACGTCGACGGCGGTACGCGTGCCGGCTTCGTATCCGGACTCGGTGGCGCGCAACGCGATCATGTTCGATTCGGCGGCGCGCCGCAGCGCCTTGACGCGCGAGATCTCCGACAGCACCCCGAGGTACGCGTCGCGCGCGTCGTGCTCGGTCTGACGCGCCACGCGCTCGAGACGCTCCTTGGCCGCGCGATGCTGATAGGTGGCCTGTCGAACCTGGGAGGAGACCATGCCGCCGGAGTACAGCGGAAAGGTCAGTTGTATTCCGATGGAACGTTGGGTCTGGTCGACAGTCTGACCACCAGCCGGACTGCCGTCGGGAAAGGTATCGACGCTGTTGGTGCTCATGTGACCCGCGCTGCCCACCAGGTCCAACGAGGGGTAGTGACCGCCGCGCGCGACGCTGATGTTTTCGCGCGCGATGTCTGCGGCCAGGCGGCTCGATACCAGGGACAGATTCTGCTGCAGCGCCATGTCGACCCAGCGGTCCTCGCTCACCGGATCGGGGTTGGCCAGTTCGAAGGGCTCGATGGGGCGAGCGAGATAGTCGAACAGCTCGCCGGTGATCTCGCGCAGCAGCTCCAGCGTCGAGGCGAGGGCGCGCTTGTCGGCAATGACGGCCGCTGCCGTGGTGTCGTGGGAGGCACGCGCTTCCTCGACGTCCGTGACCGCAATCAGGCCAATGGCATAGCGTGCCTCGGCTTGTTCGAGCTGGCGCGTTACCGAAGTCAAAGCCACTTCCTGAGCGTCGACATCGTCCTCGGCACCGAGCACGTCGAAGTAGCGTTGCGCGACGCGTTCCATCAGATCCTGTTTGGCTGCCTGATAGTCCGCCTCGGCTTGCGCCACCTGCGAGTCGGCGCGCTGCAGTGCCACCCAGTTTTCCCAGCGGAACAGGTTTTGCTTCAGATCCAGAGTGTATTTCTTGGTCGTGGTGTTGATGTCGCCGCTGAACGGGAAGCTCTCGAACAGGCTATTGGGGGCGCCGGCGGGCGCGCAGGGGATGCCGCCGGCGCCGACCGTGGTGCCGGGAGCGCACACCGGCAGGCTGACGACCTCGGTCTCGTTCTGGCTGCCGGAATCGCGCTCCCGGGAGATCATGCCGTTAGCGGAGATCTGCGGCAGGAGCGCAGACAGCGCCTGCGGCTTGGCTTCCAAAGCCGCCAGACGGGTAGCTTCGGCCTCGCGGAGCTGCGGGTCGTTCTGCAGCGCGCGTTGGTAAACTGCCAGCAAATCAGCACCCAGAGCGGTTCCCGCGCCCAATCCTAAGCTCAAGGCAAGTAACAATTTATAGTGTTGTATAATACTATATCACCCCAGATGAGCTCCCAGGTCAATAGGTGGGGATGCTGGGATCCAGCTCGCGCGACCAGGCCAAAATGCCGCCGTCGAGATTCGCGACGGACGTGAATTTTTGCTGTTCGAGAAAGTGCGCCACTTGCATGCTGCGCCCCCCGGAGCGACAGATGACCACCGTTTCCTTGGCGGGGTCGAGTTCGCCGATCCGGTCCGCGATCTGGCCCATCGGTATATGCAGAAATTCGGTCGGTGCAGGCGCCAACGCGACTTCCCAGTCCTCGCGTACGTCGAGGAGGGTCATTTCGGCGCCGGCAGAGCGCCGCTGCATGAATTCGCTTGGTGACATGATTGCTAGAAGACAAATTTGGGGGCTGCCGCCGCGTTCAGCAGCGGGTCGATGACGGTTTCGAACAGGCTCTCGCGAATCCACTCGGCGTCGTCGACTCGCCGCACCAGGATGGCATCCATCACCGGCGCGCTGCCCACCACCGCGAACAAGCGGCCGCCGATGCGCAGCGCACGCTCGAAGCGAGAATCGTAGACCGGCAAGGAACCTGTCACCGCAATGACGTCGTAGTCGCCCAAGGCGGCGCCGCTGCAGGCATCCCGGGTCTCGAAATTGACGCTCGCAGAGGGCACCTTGCGCGCGTTCACAGCCGCCGTCTTGGTGAGTTCAGGATGGATGTCGATGCTATGCGTCGAGGAGGAAAGCAGCGCCAAGCAGGCGGATAGATAGCCGCTGCCGCTGCCGACCTCCAGCACGCTGTCCTTCGCCGTCACCGCCAGCGCCTGCAAAATGCGGCCCTGCAGCTTCGGCGCCAGCATCGATTGTCCATAACCTATCGGAATCGATGCATCGGCGAATGCGAGATCGCGGTACGCTGGCGGCACAAACGCCTCGCGGGGCACGCTGGCGAACACGTCGAGCACGCGCGGGTCGAGAACCTCCCAAGTGCGAATCTGCTGATCCACCATCTGTTGACGAGCGGCGAACGTATCCATGATTTCTCGCTGCAATTTATGGCCGCTCATTATGGTCAATTTCCACAGGGTTCGCGAGTCCCTTGCGTTATTCTTCCCGGCACGATGGATCGCGACGTGTCGAGCCCGCCACGGGCAAAAATATTAAACGTTGGAGTTCATCGTCATCGAGGTCAGTGTTGAGTTCGTCTTCCTTCGCCATGTGGTTCATCACCGCAGCTGTACCAGCGGCGCTCTTAGTCGTTCTGTTCGTTTGGAAAAAAAGGCAGGAACGAGCCGTCAACGACTTTTCCGAGGAGCTGCTGCGGCTGTCGAAAGCCGGCGGCAAAGCCGGCCGGATCGTGATCGAAGATAAGCCCGCGGCACTCGCCGACCTCGGATCCACGGTCAATAACTTGCTGGAGCGCCTGGAGAGGCGCGGTGCGCGTTTGCAGGACCGCGAGCAACTGTTCGAGCGGCTGGTCGAGACGGTGCACGACGCCGTGCTGGTCCATCGCAAGGAGATTCTGTTCGCCAACTCGCGCTTTCTAGGCCTGCTCGGCGCGACTTCTACCGACGTGGTCGGTAAATCGCTGGCCGATTTCGTCGGGCCCGAATACGTGGAACTGGTGACGAACAATCTACGGCGCCGCCTGGCGGGGGAATCCGCCGCGGAGCGCTACGAGGTCGAGCTGCTGGGGCTGAATGGACAAGTGACCCGCGTCGAACTATCGAGCACCGTGATCGACAGCGCGGGCGAACCGGCGCTGCTGCTCACCGCGCTGGAAATGATGCCCGAAGCGGTGCAGGCGTCGCCGGCGTCCAAACCGCGCGCCATGGTGACGCTCGATGCGATGGGCGAGAGCGTGATCACGGTCGACACCGAAGGCCGCATCGACTACATCAACCAGTCGGCCGCGACGCTGCTGGGGCAGCAATTCGATCAGGTCATGGGCAAATTCTTCGTCGACGTGGCGACGCTGGTCGATGAAACGGATCGACATCCGCTTGGCGACCCGGTGCGCAAGGCGTTGACCACCGGGGGACGCGTGACCATGGGGCGGCGCGCGGTGCTGGTGCCCGCGAACGGCAGCCCCGAGCGCTCCGTGGAGATCAGCGTCACGCCGCTGCGCTTCGACACCAAGGAGATGCTGGGGCTGGTGCTGGTGATGCACGACACCAGCGAGCTGCGCGGCCTGACACGGCAAATGACGTATCAAGCGAGTCACGATGCGCTCACGGGCCTGGTGAATCGGCGCGAGTTCGAACGGCGTCTGGCCGAGGCGCTGGACTCGGCGCAGACCGGCGACAGCGGACACGCGCTGTGCTACCTGGATCTGGATCGCTTCAAGGTGGTCAACGACACCTGCGGCCATACGGCCGGCGACAACATGCTGCGCGAGGTCGCCTCGCTCATCAAGGAAGCGGTGCGCGACTCGGACACGGCGGGACGCATCGGCGGAGACGAGTTTGCGCTGCTGTTGGTGGGCTGCCCCCTGGAGAAGGCACGCCAAATCGCGGACGACGTCGTGCACTCGGTCAATGAGTACCGCTTCGTCTGGAAGGACAAGATCTTCGACATAGGCGTGAGTATCGGTTTGGTCGAGATCGGGCGCGATTCGGGCAGCATCGAGGACATCATGAATTCGGCGGATTCGGCCTGTTACGTGGCGAAGAAGGCCGGCGGCCTGCACGTGCACGTATACTCGGCGCGCGAGGAAGCGAGCGCGCGCTACAGCGGCGAGATTCACTGGCTGCAGAAACTGCAAGGTGCTTTGCGCGACAATAAATTCGAGCTGTACTACCAGCCCATCGTGCATGCGCGCGCCGGCGGCCTGCGCGGCCCGGCGCTCGAGGTGTTCGTGCGCTTGGAGGGCGAAAACGGACTCCCGGGCGCGCCGCCCGCCGAGTTCATCCGCGCGGCGGAGCGCTACCGTCTCATGCCGCACGTGGATCGATGGGTGGTGCAGGCGGTGCTCGCGGCTCTGGGCCGCGGCGGAATGAGATTGCCGCCGGGCCGCAGCGTCGCCATCAACATCGCCGGCCAGACCTTGGCGGACTCGGCCTTCCTGGAGTTCGTGGTCGAGTGCTTCGACCACACCGGCGCGAATCCGGCCGATATTTGCTTCGAGGTGACCGAGAGCTCGGTGGTCGCGAACCTGGACCATGCGCAGCGTTTCATCGCGGTGCTGCACGGCATGGGCTGCGAGTTCGCGCTCGACGATTTCGGCAGCGGCTTGAGTTCGTTTTCCACCTTGAAGACCTTGCCGATGGATTATCTGAAGATCGACGGCTCGTTCATCAAGAATCTGGCCGGCGACAGCGTCAATCAGGCCATGGTAGCCGCGATGATCGAGCTGTCGCGCAGCCTGAATTTTCGCATCGTCGCCGAGCAGGTCGAGGACCAGCTGTCGCTCGACACCGTGACCGACATGGGCATCGATTTCGTGCAGGGTTTCATCGTCGGCCGGCCTCAACCCCTGTCCATGGCGCCCATATAACGCCGCGGCAGGGCGCAATAACAAACAACTATGGCAATCCTTACGCGCTTGGGAGGAAAATCGGGGCACTAGCTTCAAGAGGTGCAACATGCCCGTTTACGAAGACAACACCAAGTCCATCGGCCATACGCCGCTGATACGCATCAACCGGCTGGACGCGAGCAGCCGCGCCGCCATCTATGCCAAGATCGAGGGCCGCAACCCGGCCTATTCCGTGAAGTGCCGCATCGGCGCCGCCATGGTGTGGGACGCCGAAGAGCGTGGTGTGCTGAAGCCGGGCATGTCGATCGTCGAGGCCACCAGCGGCAACACCGGTATTGCGCTGGCGTTCGCCGCCGCTGCGCGCGGCTATGGCTGCGTACTGACCATGCCGGAGACCATGAGCATGGAGCGCCGCAAGGTGCTGGTGGCGTTCGGCGCCAAGCTGGTATTGACCCCCGGACCCAAGGGCATGAAGGGCGCCATCGCGAAAGCCGAGGAGTTGGCGGCTTCCGATCCGAAAAGATATGTCTTGATGAAGCAGTTCGAGAACCCGGCGAATCCGGCGATCCACGAAAAGACCACGGGCCCGGAAATTTGGCAGGACACCGATGGCAAGGTCGACGTGTTCGTTTCGGGCGTAGGTACCGGCGGCACGCTCACGGGGGTGTCGCGCTATATCAAGAAAACCAAGGGCAAGGCGCTCATCACGGTGGCGGTGGAGCCGACGCATTCCCCGGTGATCAGCCAGACCTTGGCGGGGCAGCCTCTGGCGCCCGCGCCGCACAAGATCCAGGGCATCGGCGCGGGCTTCGTACCGCAGAACCTGGATCTGTCGCTGGTGGACCGCGTCGAGCAGGTGAGCAACGACGAAGCGATCGAGATGGCACGCCGCTTGGCGCGCGAGGAGGGCATTCTGTGCGGCATTTCCTGCGGCGCCGCCATGGTCGCGGCGCTGCGCCTGGCGCGCGAACCGGCGCAAGCCGGCAAGACCATTGTCGTCATTCTGCCGGACGCTGGAGAACGGTACCTGTCGGGTGCCCTGTTCGAAGGACTGTTCGAGGAAGTCGAAAAGATGCAAGCCGTTGCTTAACAGGATGCGCATGAGCGCGCTGGAGGAAGTCACCGGTGACTTGCTCGACAGCTATCTCGGCGACGAGAGGGCGCGGCATGTGTCGCGGCGTTATTTGCCTTCGCGCGAGGCCATCGTCGAGATACTCGAGTCGGTGCTCGATCTCATGTATCCGGGCTATTTCGGGCGGCGCGATCTGACCGAGGACAATCTCGAAGCGCACGTCGCCGAGAAGGTCGCGGCGCTGATGCCGCGGCTCGAGCGCGAGATGGAACACTGCCTGTGCTACGGGCGCGAGCGCGAAGGTCGCGAGCAGACGGAGTGCGCGCCACGGGCGCGCGAACTGGCGGAAGTTTTTCTGCGGCGCCTGCCGCAGATCCGCGGGTTGCTGATTCGGGACGTGCAGGCGGCGTTCGACGGCGACCCGGCAGCCTTGAACATCGATGAGATCATCCTGGCGTATCCCGGCGTTCTGGCGGTGAGCGTGTATCGCATCGCGCACGCGCTGTACGATTTGGGCGTGCCGATGATGGCGCGCATCATGACCGAATGGGCACACTCCAAGACGGGCTGTGACATCCACCCGGGCGCGACCATAGGCGCGGCATTCTTCGTCGATCACGCCACCGGCGTGGTCATCGGCGAGACCACGCACATCGGCGACGGGGTCAAGCTCTATCAAGGCGTGACCTTGGGCGCGCTGTCGTTTCCGCGGGACTCGAGCGGCCACATCATCCGCGGCAAGAAGCGCCACCCCACCGTCGAGAGCGGCGCAACTTTGTACGCGAATGCGACGGTACTCGGTGGCCAGACGACGGTGGGCGCGGACAGCGTCATCGGCGGCTCGGTGTTCCTGGCGCGCAGCGTGCCGCCGCGCTCGCGAGTATCGCTCAAGGAGCCGGATTTGCGCGTGGCGAGCCGCGACGGCGTGGCCGAGCCGGACGCGATTTACTTCGATATTTAGATCACATCAAGCGACCGAGCACGGGCACCAGCAGCAGCGCGACGATGTTTATGATCTTGATCAGAGGATTGATCGCCGGTCCGGCAGTATCCTTGTAAGGGTCGCCGACGGTATCGCCGGTCACGGCAGCTTTGTGCGTGTCGGAACCCTTGCCGCCGAAATGGCCTTCCTCGATGTACTTTTTGGCGTTGTCCCAGGCGCCGCCGCCGGTGGTCATGGAGATCGCCACGAACAGCCCGGTGACGATGGTGCCGATCAAGAGGCCGCCGAGCGCTTGCACGCCGGAGCCGGGGCCCATCAGCCAATTGATGATGAACACCAGCACGATGGGCACGAGGATGGGCAGGAGCGAGGGAATGATCATTTCCTTGATCGCCGCCTTGGTCAGCATGTCCACCGCGCGCGAATAGTCAGGCTTGGCGGTGCCTTCCATGATGCCCTTGATCTCGCGGAATTGACGTCGAACCTCGACTACCACGGCGCCTGCCGCGCGGCCTACCGCTTCCATCGCCATGGCGGCGAACAGATACGGCACCAGGCCGCCGATGAACAGACCGATGATGACGGCGGGGTTGGACAAATCGAATGTGGTGACGTGTCCGGTGACTTCGGTGAGCTTGTGGGTGTAGTCGGCGAACAGCACCAGTGCCGCGAGACCCGCGGAACCGATGGCATAGCCCTTGGTGACCGCCTTGGTGGTATTGCCCACGGCGTCGAGGGGATCGGTGACATCGCGCACTTTCTTGTCGAGGCCCGCCATCTCGGCGATGCCGCCGGCATTGTCGGTGATGGGTCCGTAGGCATCGAGCGCAACGATCATGCCGGTCATGGACAACATGGCGGTCGCGGCAATGGCGATGCCGTACAGGCCCTCGAGCTGAAAGGAGGCCCAGATGCTCAAGGCGACCGCAATGACGGGCAGCGCGCAGGCCTTCATCGACACGCCGAGACCGGCGATGATGTTGGTGGCATGGCCGGTTTGCGAGGCCGCCGCGATATGCTGCACGGGTTTGTATTCGGTGGCGGTGTAGTACTCGGTGATGACGATCATCGCCGCGGTCAGCGCCAACCCGACCAGCGTGCACAGCCACATCGACATGGCGTGTTGCGGGCCCATGATGCTCTTGGACACGAAATAGAAGGCGATCGCCGAGATGCCGCCCGATACCGCCACGCCGCGATACAAGGCGTTCATGATCTTGCCGCCTGCCTTAGCCGAAACGAAGAAGGTGCCGACGATGGAAGAGACGATGGAAATGGCGCCGAGCACCAGCGGGAACAGTACCGCCTGCTCGCCCATGTCGACCATCACCAGGCCGCCGAGCAGCATGGTGGCCACCAAGGTGACCGCATAGGTTTCGAACAAGTCCGCGGCCATGCCGGCGCAGTCGCCGACGTTGTCGCCGACATTGTCGGCGATGACGGCCGGGTTGCGCGGGTCATCTTCCGGAATGCCGGCTTCCACCTTGCCCACCAGATCCGCGCCCACATCGGCGCCCTTGGTGAAAATGCCGCCGCCCAAGCGCGCAAAGATCGAGATCAGCGAACCGCCGAACGCCAGGCCCACCAATGAACGCAGCGCGGCTTCCGAGTCGCCGAGCACCCGCTGCATCAGCAGGAAATAGCCCGCGACGCCGAGCAGGCCCAGTCCGACCACCAGCATGCCGGTGATGGCGCCGCCGCGGAACGCGACCTTGAGCGCCGCGTTGATACCGTTGTGCGCCGCCTGCGCCGTGCGCACATTGGCGCGCACCGAGATGAACATGCCGATGTAGCCGGCAAGGCCGGACAGCAGCGCACCTATGGCGAAACCGCCGGCGGTGGCCCAACCCAGCGCGACGCCGAGCGCGATGAACAAAATGACTCCGACGACGGCGATGGTCGAATACTGGCGATTAAGATACGCGCGCGCACCTGCCTGGATCGCGGCTGCAATCTCCTGCATCAGAGGATTGCCGGCGGGCAGGGCCAGGATCCAGCGCACCGAGATCACGCCGTAGAGGATTGCAACGACACCGGCTGCAATGGACAACCATAGCGCAAGAGCAAGAGTCATCAGGGAGTCTCCAATGGGGCTTATGTTATTGAAATTAGTAAGAAAAAACGCACTATATCACAAAGGGTTTGCGCACACGCTTCGCCACAGATGCTGCTTTGAGCGCGGCGTATACGGGCATTCCGTGACGATACGGAGGGTAACCTTCGCCGCCGATCAGGGGCAATAGATAACGGCGACAAGCGCTGGTTATTCCGAAGCCATCGGGGGTGATGAAGTTGCGCGGCACCGGCTTCTCGCGGTTGGCGATATCGGCCAACGGCGCCTCGCCGATGCTCCAGCGGTAAGGCTTGGCGGACTTTCTGACGATCACCGGCATGACGGCATTCTTGCCCTTGAGCGCAAATTCAACGGCGGCCTTGCCGACCGCATAAGCCTGATCCACGTCCACCTTGGAAGCGATGTGCGCGGCAGCGCGCTGCAGATAATCGGCGACGGCCCAGTGAAACTTGTAGCCGAAAGCCTCCTGGGTCATCTGCGCGACCACCGGTCCGACGCCTCCCAATTGCGCGTGGCCGAAGGCGTCCTTGGTACCCGCCTCGGCGAGAAATTTGCCGTCGGCGTCGCGCACGCCTTCGGATACCACCACCACGCAGTAGCCGCGTTTCTCCACGGTAGCGCGCACCTTGGCGAGAAACGCTGCGCGATCGAAGGGAATTTCGGGAAACAGAATGATATGCGGCGCATCGCCGGACTTTTCCCCGGCCAGGCCGCCCGCGGCCGCGATCCAGCCCGCATGGCGACCCATGACCTCGAGCACGAATACCTTGGTGGAGGTGCGCGCCATTGACGCCACATCGAGCGCCGCTTCGCGGGTAGAGATGGCAATGTACTTGGCGGCGGAGCCGAAACCCGGGCAGCAGTCGGTGACGGGCAAGTCATTGTCGACGGTCTTCGGAATGCCGATGCAGGCGATGGGATAATCCATCTGCAGCGCGATCTCGGACACCTTCTGCGCCGTGTCCATCGAATCGTTGCCGCCGTTGTAGAAAAAATAGCCGATGTCGTGCGCGCGGAAGACCTCGATCAAGCGCTCGTATTGCGCCCGGCTCTTCTCGATCGAGGCCAGCTTGTAGCGCGCCGAGCCGAACGCGCCGCCGGGGGTGTGACGCAGAGCGGCGATGGTGGCGCGGGTTTCCTTGCTGGTGTCGATCATGTCCTCGGTCAGGGCGCCGAGGATGCCATGGCGCCCGGCGAAAACACGCCCGATCTTGTCGGAATGGCGCCGCGCGGTCTCGATGACGCCGCAGGCCGAGGCGTTGATCACGGCCGTAACGCCGCCGGATTGAGCGTAGAACGCGTTCTGTTTCATTGCGACCCCCGGGGGAATACGAGCCGCGCAGAATAGCCGATTGGAGCGGGCTCGGCACGGCGTTTGACGGTGGCGGCGCCCGAAGGTACGGTAGCGCGCTTTCAACCCGTAAAAGAATCATGCGAATAGTTCTATTGGGAGCACCCGGATCCGGCAAAGGCACGCAGTCGCAATTGCTGGTGAAGGCTCATGGAATCCCACAAATCTCGACCGGCGATCTACTGCGCGAAGCAGTTTCCGAGGGCACCGAGCTGGGCCGCAAGGCGAAGAGCTGCATGGACGCCGGCAAGTTAGTGGATGATGCCACCGTATTAGGCATGATCCATGAGCGCTTGAAGCAGCCGGACGCCGCAAAAGGCTTCGTACTGGACGGCTTTCCCCGGAATATCGCGCAAGCCGAGGCTTTGGGCAAAATGCTCACCGACATGGGTGCACCGCTGCAGGCGGTGGTGCTGCTCAATCTGGATCTGGGTGTACTGTTCAAGCGGCTGAGCGGCCGGCGCATTTGCGAAGCCTGCGGCCAGGTGACCAACGTCCATCCGGAGTTGGCCGGCGCGCCGTCCGGCGCGAACACGCATTGTAAGAACTCCGGCGGCGCGCATAAGTGGATTCAGCGCCCCGACGACAAGGAAGAAGTGATCGGTAAGCGCCTCGAGGTATACGAGGCGCAAACCAAACCCCTGATCAAGTATTACTCGACCGCCGGCTTGCTGCGCGTTGTCGAGGCGGATGCCGCCATGGAAACCGTGTTCAAGAACATCGAGCTCGCCGTCGCAGGCACGCCCTCAGCCCAGGACATTAAGTAAAGAGACGCCCACCTCCTCGAGGCGCCAGCCGCTCAAGCTGGGCGATTCGCGCCTGCCCAAGGCCAGCGCTTTCAGCTCGCCGCGCGGCGCCAGCACCTCCGCGCTGATTTGCAGTTCAGCGGCGCGTGCATCGACCACCTTGTTGAGCCGCTCCATCAACGCTTTCTGTGCGGCGGTCGGCCGCGCTTCCTGCGACGGCTCCGAATCTTCGATCGGGGCGGATGCGGCCTCCTTGAGCGCCTCGAGCACGCCGGCGGCCAGGCGCTCGTTGAGCGGCTGGACGGCCTCCAACGCCGCGGCATGGGCGGGCGCGGCGTGGGCGATCGAGAAGATGGCGGCATCGGCCAGAATCCAGGCGCGCGGCAGATCCCGCTCCCGGGCCAGGCGCTCGCGCCACACCGCAACGGCCTTGGCGCGTGCGCGCGGTGCGGGTTCCAGCTGCGCGATGCCGCGCAGCCGCTGCCAACTCTTGGCGGTATCCGGCTCGTACAGTTCGCGATTCTCGAGCGCCGCGCAATCCTCGTTCACCCAGCGCATGCGGCCGAGGCTTTGCAGACGCTCGGTGAGCCGGGCCGCGACTTCGCCGAGGTATAGAACATCGTCCGCCGCGTATTCCAGCTGCTCACGCGTGAGCGGCCGTTTCGACCAGTCGGTACGCGTCTGTCCCTTCGGCACGACCACATCCAGCAGGGTCTTCACCAGTTCGGCGTAGCCGATTTGCGGCTTGAGGCCGATGCACGCCGCCGCGATCTGCGTATCGAACACGGGCGACAGCACTTGCTTGCTGGTGAGGTAAATGGCCTCAAGATCCTGCCGTGCGGCGTGGATGAGCTTGCGCGTCTTGAGCGAGGTCAACGCCGGCATCAATAGCTCGAGCTTGCCTACGCGCAGGGTATCGATGCACCAGACCCGGCCGGCGGCGCTCAGCTGCAGCAAGCACAGCTTCGGAAAGAAGGTGCGCTCGCGCAGAAACTCGGTGTCGACGCCGATCGATTCCTGCGATTCGAGCTCGCGTGCGAGCGCCGGTAGTTCGTCGCTTCGATCGATCCATATGGCGTCGTGTATCATTTGCAAGGGATTATGACTGAAACGGGGCGCGTGACGATGCATGTGCACATTCTAGGAATCGGCGGCACGTTCATGGGCGGTCTGGCGGCGATCGCCAAAGCGGCGGGATTGCGCGTCACCGGCTCGGACCTCGACGTGTATCCGCCGATGAGCACGCAGCTTGAAACGCTGGGCATCGAATTCGTCAAGGGCTACGCCGCCGACCAGCTGGACCTCAATCCCGACATCGTGGTGGTGGGCAATACGCTGCGCCGTGGCGTGCCCGTGGTGGAAGCCATGCTCGACCGCGGCATGGCCTATACCTCGGGACCGCAGTGGCTGGCCGATCAGGTGCTGCGGCAGCGGCACGTCATCGCGGTGACCGGCACGCACGGCAAGACCACCACCACCGCCATGCTCGCCTGGATCCTGCAGCACGCCGGACTCGAGCCCGGATTTCTGATCGGCGGCGTGCCGGGCAATTTCGATGGCAGCGCACGCTTGGGCAAGGCGCCGTACTTCGTCATCGAGGCGGACGAATACGACACCGCATTTTTCGACAAGCGCGCCAAGTTCGTTCATTACCGGCCGCGCACGGTGATTCTCAATAATCTTGAGTACGACCACGCCGACATCTATCCCGACGTCGCTTCGATTCGGAGCCAGTTCCACCAGTTGATACGCTGCGTGCCGGGCAGCGGACGGTTGATCGTCAATGCGCACGATGGGGAGCTGAAGACGACCTTGGAGATGGGTTGCTGGACGCCGCGCGAGGGCTTTGCCATCGGCGGCGGCGCCGACTGGAGCGCGCACATCCTCCCCGGCGCCCCGGGCCGCTTTACCGTGAGCCGGCAAGATCGCCCGGTGGGCGAGGTCGCGTGGGATTTGCTCGGCGAGCACAATGTGATGAATGCCTTGGCCGCGGTCGCCGCGGCGCGGCAGGCGGGGGTTGCTGCGGAACAGTCGCTGCAGGCACTGCGCGAATTTCGCGGCGTGAAGCGCCGCATGGAGATCCGCGGCGTTATCGGCGAGGTCACGGTGTACGACGATTTTGCGCATCACCCGACCGCCATCGACACGACGCTGCGCGGCTTGCGCAGGCGAGTCGGCAATGCGCGCATCGTCGCCGTGCTGGAACCCCGCTCGAATACCATGAAAATGGGCGTGCATCGGGATCACCTGGCGCCCTCGCTGGCGACGGCGGATCTCGCCTGGTTCTTCCGCCCGGCCGATTTGGGATGGGACCTTGGCGGCGCGGTGGCATCGATGGGCGAACGCGCGCGCTTTGCCGAAAGCGTCGATGTCCTGGTGCAGGGACTGGTCGCCGAAGCCCGTGCGGGCGATCACATCCTGATCATGAGCAACGGCGGGTTCGGCGGACTGCACGAGAAATTGCTGGCGGCGCTGCGAGCGCGCAGTTGAGCGCCGCGGCTCCATCCCTGGCGCTGTTTCCGTTGCACGTCGTGCTGTTTCCGGGCGGCCCCTTGCCGCTGCGCATCTTCGAGACCCGCTACGTCGACATGGTGCGCAACTGCATGCGCACCTCCTCGAACTTCGGCGTGGTGCTGATTCGCGTCGGCAACGAGGTCGGACCCGCGCAGACCTTCCAGGTCGGAACGGCGGCATCGATCGTCGATTTCCATCAACTTTCCGACGGCCTCCTCGGCCTGTCCTGCTTAGGGGGCCAGCGCTTCCGCATCAAGACGAGCAGCGTGCAGGCGGACGGCCTGCATGTGGCCGGCGTGGAATTCTTGCGCGCCGAGCCGACGTTGTCCGTCCCGGCGCGGCATGCCGCATTGGCGGACTTGCTCGGGTCCGTGCTGCCGCAACTGGGCGAAGGCTACGCGCACATGGATATGAAGCTCGACGACGCCGCGTGGGTGGGTCACCGCCTGGCGGAAATATTGCCGATCCCGCCCGCACAGAAGCAGTTCTGCCTGGAACTCGACGATCCGATCCAGCGCCTCGAATTCTTGGCGCCGTTGACTAACGTGCAGCCCAGCGCGCCCGGCTGAACCACAACGCGGCGAGGATGATGAGTCCCCAGGGCACGAGCCAGAGCCCGAGCAACCCGTCGAAGCGACCCACCCATAGCGAAAATTGCGGCGTGGTGCCGCGCACCGTGGCTTCCTGCAGCATGCGCAATACGACCACCCACCCGGCATGCAGCCCGATCGCGGCTGCGATGTTACCCGTGAGCACCCGCGTCAAACTCAGGATCAATCCCACGATCAGCCACGACAGCAGCGAGTCGTACACCAGGCTCAAATGGCCCAACGGCGCAAACGAGCGGATCAACAGGTCAAAGCCGCTGTGCCAGCCCAACTCCTCGGCAGGAATGCGCACCTTCGCATAGAGATGCAGCACCGCAAACAAGGGGGCAGTGAGCAGGGCTGCGGCCCACGGGCCCGATTCTCGTTCGATGGCGCTGTGCATGGCGCCGCGCATCAGGGTCTCCTCGATGAGCGCCACGGCCAGACCTGAGCTCAAGGCCACCGCGAAGATGCGCGTTACGCTCAAGGCTGTGGCTACGAATGCGGGATCCTCGATGCGCAGGCCGGTGAGCAGCAAAAACGCCGCGCCGGCGCCGGCGGTGAGCATGCCGATGACGCCCCAGAGCAGGCTGCGCGGCACGAATTCGCGCCACGCCAGGCCGTAGCCGTAGTCGCGCGGGGAGTAAAGCTGCAAGTGCCGGCAGACCCAAACCAATTCGGCCACCAGCACCAACAATGCGATGCGGCCGCCGACGCGATGGAACGCGAAGCTGGCGAAATGGGTGGTCAGCTCGTAAGCCGGATAGGCCACGCAGGCGGTGAAGATACCCGCGAGCAGAATGGCGCCCAAGAACCAAGCGAAGGCGCGCATGCCGGTTTTAGGCGGCCGCGCGCTGCAGAGAGGCGAAAACCCGCTGGGCGGCCGCGACGGTGGCCTCGATGTCCGCGTTCGAATGCGCCGCCGACATGAATCCGGCCTCGAAGGCTGAGGGCGCCAGGTAAATGCCCTCGGCCAGCATGCCGTGGAAGAAGCGCTTGAAGCGCTCCACGTCGCAGGCCATGACCTTGTCGAAGCGGTCCATGCGGCGCTCGGACGTGAAGAAGAAGCCGAACATGCCGCAGACGTGATTGGTGGTGAATTCGATGCCGGCGGCGGCGGCGGCAGCCGCCAGACCTGCGATCAAGCTTTCGGTTTGCGCGAGCACGTGGCGATGAAAGCCGGGGACCGCGATCAGCTCCAGGGTGGTGAGGCCTGCCATCATGGCAACCGGATTGCCCGACAGCGTGCCTGCTTGATAAACCGGCCCCAGCGGCGCGAGTTGCCGCATGATGTCGCGGCGCCCGCCGAACGCGCCCACCGGCATGCCGCCGCCGATGATCTTGCCGAGCGTGGTGAGATCCGGGCGCACGCCGTAAAGCTCCTGCGCGCCTCCGAGCGCAACGCGAAAGCCGGTCATTACCTCATCGAAAATCAGCAGGGCGCCGC
>Ga0116129_1000961_pt1 | contig 16694 bp, 11 predicted proteins | sample June2015DPH_17_2_FD_89732 | JGI IMG/M metagenome (GOLD analysis project Ga0116129, IMG submission 89732) | Peatland microbial communities from SPRUCE experiment site at the Marcell Experimental Forest, Minnesota, USA - June2015DPH_17_10 | ecosystem: Environmental > Terrestrial > Soil > Wetlands...
CTCAAGCAGGTGGTGTCGCACCTTCGAGGCCGGCTTCAGGGGCACCAAGGATCTGAGCTTTGGAACGCTTGAGTGGAAATTGGGCGGGTTCCGCGCCACCGATACCAACGACATCCTCGCAATCCCAGATCCGATACTGCAAGGGTTCGGTTTTTTCCAGAATGTCGGCGACACGCGACGGCAGGGCATCGAGGCGGAGGCCACCCTCAAATCGTCGAGATGGCAGTTTCATGCCAGCTACGCCTTTATCGACGCGCGTTTCCTTGATTCGTTGCAGCTCGGCTCGAACAGCCCGTTCGCTGATGCCAATGGCAACATTCAGGTCTCGCCCGGCAACATTATCCCGGCGATTCCGCGCCATAGAATCAAGGCCAGCTTCGATTATGCGGTTACCGATGCATTCAAGGTCGGTGGTGACGCGTTGTATGTGAGCAGCCAATATTTCGTGGGCGACGAATCCAACCAGTTTCAGCAGCTACCCGGCTATGCCGTGTTCAACCTTCATGCGTCCTACCAGATCGACAAAACTTATCAGGTCTATGGTCGCATCGATAACGTCTTCAATAATCAATATGCGACGTATGGGACCTTCTTCGACACAACGCAGGTGCCGAACTTCGCCAATGGCGGCGCGCCGTTCACCGATCCGCGCTCGCTCAGCCCGGCGCGGCCACGCGCTTTCTATGCCGGCCTGAAGGCGACGTTCTGACGTGGAATTAGACGGTCGGTGGAAGATACTTGCTAAGATTAGTTGCAGGTAGGTTGGAGCACGCGGAAACTGCCCGCGGGTATGTGAATCAGAAGCTCCAGGGAGCCGAGTTCCCGGAGACGGCGGCCATCGACCGGGCCCTTGCCGGCCGGAGAGGGTTCCCGGGCCGCTAGATGGTTGGTCTCGACCGAAACGCAAGTCAATGTTCCAAAAATATGGTCGCGTTTTTGGTAGACAGAAGCGTGTTATAGGACCAGCATCATATCAATCTGCGCCCTTTCACAGCAGGCGATGTCGTGATCGCTGAATTGGAGGTGTTGCGATGGCCATCACCCTGACGATCAACGGTGAACGAAAATCCTTCGACGCGCCTTCCGACATGCCGCTGCTCTGGGTTCTGCGCGATGTGCTCGGCATGACCGGAACGAAATTCGGCTGCGGCATCGCCCAATGCGGCGCCTGTACGGTGCACATCGACGGCAAGTCGGTGCGGTCCTGCATGCTGGCGGTCGGCGCGGTACGGGATCGTGCCGTTACCACCATTGAAGGTATCGGCGCTTCACCCGTTGGCGCAAAAGTACAGAAAGCCTGGCTCGATCTCGAAGTGATCCAGTGCGGCTATTGCCAATCCGGCCAGATCATGTCTGCCGCGGCGCTGCTCGCGGCCACGCCCAATCCCGACGATTCGGACATCGACGCCGCGATGGCGGGAAATATCTGCCGCTGCGGCACCTATGTGCGCATTCGCGCGGCGATCAAGCAGGCTGCTTCCCAACGTCCGGCGTAGGAGCGTGCCATGACTGTTGCTCAGAAAAATTCCAACGGAGCTTCGCGGCGTTCCCTGCTGACCGGCGGGTTGGCCGGCGGACTTCTGCTCGCGTTCCATCTTCCCGTGCGCGCGGTCAACGAGCCGGTGCAACCGCCGGACGACACGGCTGGCAAGTTTGCGCCGAATGCCTTCATCCGCATCGATTCTTCCGGCAAGACCACGCTGGTCATGCCTCAGGTCGAGATGGGGCAGGGCGTCTATACCTCGATATCGATGATTCTGGCCGAGGAACTTGACGCCGATTTTTCGCAGGTGATGCTGGAGCATGCGCCGCCGAGCGACAAGCTCTACGGCAATCCGATGTTCGGCATTCAGGCCACCGGCAATTCCAATTCGATTCGGGCGTGGTGGAAGCCGTTGCGCACGGCCGGCGCCAACGCCCGCGCCATGCTGGTCCAGGCCGCCGCGCAGCAATGGCAGGTCGACCCGGCAAGCTGCACCACGGCGAATAGCGAGGTCATGCACAAAGCGAGCGGACGGCGGCTTTCCTATGGCGCGCTGGCGCTTGCGGCGAGCAGCGAAGTGCCGCCAAAGGACGTCCCGCTGAAGGATCCCAAGGATTTCATACTGATCGGCAAGCCGCTGAAGCGGCTCGACACCCCCGACAAGGTCAACGGCAAGGCCATTTATGGCATCGACGCGATGCTGCCCGACATGAAGTTCGCAACCCTGAAGACCTGTCCGGTGTTCGGCGGCAAGGTCGCCAAGGTCGACGACAGTGCCGCGCGGAAAGTTCCCGGCGTGCAGAAGGTGGTCGTTCTGGACGATCTGGTCGCGGTGGTCGGCGATCACATGTGGGCGGCTAAGCAAGGCCTTGATGCGGTGGTCATCGACTGGGACGAAGGCCCGAACGCCGGCATCAGTTCGAAAGATATCTGGCGGGATCTGCGCGCCGCCAGCGAAAAGGACGGCGCGGTCGCCAAATCCGTGGGCGACATCGCCAGGGGATTTTCAACTGGCGACAAGCTCGAAGCGTCGTATGAACTGCCGTTTCTCGCGCACGCGACCATGGAGCCGGTCAACGCCACGGTTCATGTCACACCGGATACTTGCGAGATCTGGACCGGCACGCAGATCATGACCCGTGTGCAGTCGGAGGCGGCGAAGGCGGCGGGACTGCCGATCGAGAAGGTGATCGTCAACAACCATCTGCTCGGCGGCGGGTTTGGACGCAAGCTTGAACCCGACATGGTCATTGCTGCGGTTCGAATCGCAAAGCATGTCGACGGACCGGTTAAGGTCGTGTGGACCCGTGAGGAGGACATCCAGCACGACGTCTATCGTCCGGTCTATCGCGATACCATTGCGGCCACGCTGTCGGGCGGCAAGATCGTGAGCTGGAAGTACAAGGTCAGCGGCTCATCTATCATGGCGCGCTGGTTTCCGCCGGGATTCCAGAAAGGCGTCGACATCGACGGCGTCGATAGCGCCATCGACATCCCCTACGAGATACCCAACCTGCAGGTCGAATTTGTCCGGGCCGAACCGCCAGGGGTGCCGACCGGCTTTTGGCGCGGCGTTGGTCCCAACAACAACGTGTTTGCGATTGAATGCTTCATGGACGAGCTGGCGCGAAAGGCGGGGAAGGACCCGGTCGAATTCCGCCGGTTGATGCTTGGAAGCCAGCCGCGCTTCCTCGCCGCGCTCAATCTCGCGGCGGAAAAATCCAACTGGGGCCAACCGCTGCCGGCGCGCGTCGGGCGTGGAGTTTGCGTGCAGCCGTCGTTCGCGAGCTTCATCGCAACCGTCGTGGAAGCGGAAGTCGACGAACAGGGTGAGGTGCATCTGCGCCGTGTCACGTCAGCGGTCGATACCGGCATTGCCGTTAACCCCGATACCGTCATGGCCCAGCTCGAGGGAGGGCTGATCTTCGGCCTGACCGCGGCACTCTATGGTGAGATTACCATCGACAAGGGGCGGGTGCAGCAATCCAACTTCAACGACTATCGCATGCTCCGCATCGACCAGGTGCCGAAGATCGATGTTCACATTATCAAGAGCGGTGAAGCGCCGGGCGGCATCGGTGAGACTGGCGTGACGGCCGGCCCTCCGGCGCTGCGCAATGCGATTCTCGCCGCGACTGGCGTCGCGCTACGGCGGCTGCCGATCGACCGCTCCCTGATCGCAGCAGGGAACAAATCATGAGTATCGCCGCGCGCCGCTTTCTCGTCGGCGGACTCGCGATCGCTGTGGTTGCGGCGGCGGTGGCAATTTGGATCGTTCGCGGCCCGGGTCCGATGGCCTTTGCGGGCGGTCAGAAAGTCGCGCTTGCGGACTATAAGGCCGGCGATCCCACCGGCGTTCCGGCGTCGCTCACCAAGGCGAGCCTCGTGGAACGCGGCGCTTATCTGGCGCGGGCGGCGGATTGTATGGTCTGCCACACCGCGCAGGGCGGCAAGGAATATGCCGGCGGCCTGGGCTTTAAACTGCCGTTCGGCATGCTCTACTCGACCAACATCACGCCGGACAAAGAGACCGGCATCGGCAATTATACCGACCGGGACTTCCTCAACGCGCTCCATCGCGGAGTCCGCCGCGATGGCGCGCGGCTTTATCCGGCGATGCCATTTACGTCCTACACCTACATATCGGATGCCGACGCGCTGGCGATCAAGGCCTATCTGTTGAGCTTGCCGCCGGTACATGCTGCTGCGCCGGAGAACACGCTGATGTTTCCATTCAATCAGCGCTGGGCAATGAATTTCTGGTCTGTGCTGTTCAATCCGGACACTCGCTTCGAGCCCGACGCGTCAAGAAGTGCGGAATGGAACAGGGGCGCTTATCTCGCAGAGGCGCTCGCCCATTGTGGCGAATGCCATACGCCGCGAAACCTGGCGTTCGCGCTGGACAATCGCAAGAAATTCGCCGGTGCGCTGACGGCAGGCTGGCGCGCCTTCAATATCAGCTCGGACAAGACGACCGGCATTGGCGCATGGAGCGATGCGGATCTGATCTCCTATCTCTCAACCGGACATGCGGTGGGCCATGGCACCGCTTCTGGACCGATGGGTGAAGCGGTAGACCAAAGCTTTAGCCAGTTGGCGCCGGAAGACATCCGCGCGGTCGTGACTTACCTGCGCAGCGTCCCCGCCATCACCTCGACCGATTTGCCCGCGACGCTGGCGCCGCCAGCACCGGCCTCGCATAGAGATGGCGGCGGCACACCAGATCCGCGCGGCAAGATTGTATTCCAGGGTGCCTGTGTCAGTTGCCATGGCTGGAGTGGCGAGAGCCCGATAGCACCTTTCGCCACGTTCACCGGAGCGTGGGCGGTCAACGATCCCGGTGCGACGAACGTCGCCCAGATCGTCATTTCCGGGACCAAGCGACATACGCCAAAGGATGCCGTCTCGATGCCTGCGTTCGGCAACGCTTATTCTGATGCCGAGATCGCCGCGGTTGCCAATTACGTCACTTCGCGCTTCGGCAGCAAGGGGGCGCAGCTTACCGCCCAGGACGTGGCGGAGCTAAGAAAGCAGACGTCGCAGTAGTGACGATTGTAGCCAAGGCTGCGGATTTTCGGACCGGACGGACGAGGAGCGGCCACGAGCCGCATTTTCTGATATGTCAGCAAACGGGAAAGAGCCAATAAAACTCATCCCAATCTCGACCCGACGATGCTCGGGCGGAGCAAGGCAAGTCAATGAGGATGCCGGACGAGGGTGCCGGATATGAAAGATGGATCGGCGCGGCGAGTGGCCGCCGTCAGAACCTGCCGATTGTCACCGCCGTCCTAATTCTTTGTTTGGTCGCGGGCCTGCACTTGGCGTTCTGGCGTCTGGCAGAGCCACGCGCGGCTGCGGCACAGGTCGAAGCGCCGCTGGCGAGCGTCTCGTACAACCGATTTGCCAGACCGTCTTCCGGGAACCTGACAGTGTCCGAGGCGCGCATCCGCGCGGATCTTACCGCGATTGCCAAACAGGCAAAAGCGATCCGCACCTATGCTTCAACGCAAGGTCTGGAGCGCGTGCCGGAGATCGCGGCTGAACTCGGGCTAGCCGTCACGCTGGGCATTTGGATCGATAAGGACGAAGCCCGAAATGAGCGCGAGATCGAGACCGCTCTCAACCTGGCGCGGCGCAACCCGAATGTCACCCGGCTGGTCGTGGGCAATGAAACAATTTTCCGACATGAACACACTGCGGCCGAACTCGCTGAGATCGTCCGCCGCGTCAAGCGAGACAGTCCGGTGCCGGTCGCGACCGCCGACCACTGGAAGACATTCATTGACCATCCTGAGCTTGTTGACGCTGTAGACCAGGTCTTCGCCCATATCATTCCGTATTGGGAAGGCTTGCCGAAGAAAAGAGCCGTCAAGGGATCGCTCGCGATCTACGACAGACTGCGTGCAGCCTATCCGGACAAGAAGATCGTCATCGGGGAGTTTGGCTGGCCAAGTGCGGGGCACAACTTTGAGCGTGCGGTGCCGGGTCCGTTCAGCCAAGCCAGCTTGCTGCGCGACTTCGTTGCGGAGGCCAACGCACTCGGTATCGACTACAACATTGTCGAGGCGATCGATCAACCGGAAAAGATTTTCGAGGGCAATGTCGGGCCCTATTGGGGTATCCTCGATTCGTCGCTGCGGTCCAAATTTGCGTGGACAGGACCGTTTGTCGACACCGATTACTGGAAGGCTGCTCTGCTCGCAGTCCTTGTTGGCTCTTTTTTCTCGCTCTCGATTCTGGCGCTCCCGGGAGCAACCGTCAGCCAGGCAACGGTGCTTGCCGGCGCCGACCACTTGATCGGGGACTGGTGCGCAGGTGTACAAGTCTATTGGCACGACCATTATCTCCTGCACGGCGAGGTGATCACGTTTGCGATCGCGCTTCCGCTACTGGGTCTGCTGGCGCCGATTGTACTGTTCCGGGTGCACGAGATGACCACCGTCGCTCTCGGGAGCAAGCCCTGGCGGCTGTTGAATTTGTTATCCCCGGTGCTGGACGCGCGCACGCCGAAAGTCTCGATCCATATTCCTGCCTATCGAGAGCCTCCGGATATGCTGCTGCGCACGATCGATTCGGTGGCGCGGCTCGACTATCCGGATTTTGAGTGTGTGGTCGTCATCAACAACACGCCGGATCCGGCATTCTGGGAGCCGATCGAGAGACGCTGCCGCGAGCTTGGCCCCCGCTTCAAGTTTGTTTGTGTCCAGAACCTTGAGGGTTTCAAGGCCGCGGCGCTGCGGATCGCGATGGCGCAGACCGCCGCCGATGCCGAGATCGTCGGCGTTATCGATGCCGACTATGTGGTTGATCCGCAATGGCTCAAGGATCTGGTCCCGCGCTTTGCGGACCCGGAGGTTGGACTGATCCAGGCGCCACAAGATCATCGTGACGGCTGCCGCAGTTCGATCCACGCCGCTATGAATGCCGAGTATGCGGGCTTCTTTGATATCGGGATGGTCGAGCGCAACGAAGTGAACGCTATCATCGTCCACGGCACGATGTGCCTGATCCGCCGTACCGCAATGGAGGCTGCAGGTGGCTGGTCGAGCGACACGATTTGCGAAGACAGCGACCTCGGGTTGACGATCCTGGAGCTGGGGTGGCGTGCCCACTACACCAATCGCCGCTACGGTTGGGGATTGTTGCCGCAAGATTATCTGGCTTTCAAAACCCAACGGGCGCGATGGGCCGGCGGCGCCGTGCAGATCGTGAAAAAGCACTGGCGCAGGTTTCTGCCAGGCATGAGTTCGCTCGATCATGATCAGAAGCGCGAATTCGCTTTCGGCTGGCTCAGTTGGTTCGGGGCTGAAATCGTTGCCGTCGTGGCTGCATTACTTAATCTGATCTGGGTACCCTTTGTCGTTTTCCAGATAGTCGCCATCCCGGATCCGCTCCTGCTGCTGCCGAGCATCGCGGCCTTCCTGGTATCGCTGCTCCATTTTGTCAGCGCGTATCGGACGCGCGTCGCAGTTCCGTACTCGCAGATGCTAGGCGCCATGGTGGTGTTCATGTCGGTCCAATGGACGGTCGCGAGCGCCGCCTTTAAAGCCGCGCTTCCGGCTCAGAAAAGCTATTTCCATCGCACCCGCAAGGGCGGGGGCGGCGTCGCTCACACGCGCTTTGCGGCGATGCCCGAAGCCGCGCTTGGTGGGCTCCTGGTCGCGGGTAGCATGACGGTGTTCGTGACGAATATTTACCGGCTTTTGGAGACCGATCTGTTCGCCGCGATCCTGATCATCCAGAGCCTTCCGTTCTTGTCGGCGGTGGTGTTGGCGGGGTGGGAGCGCGTTAGCGAAGCCGGAAAAACTTGATCCAGATGTTTGGTGAGTAACCGGCTGCAGTTTTCGTTCAGCTCACAGCTCAATGGAGACAAAAAGGCAAAAGAGGGGTTTTGACTGTTCTTATTGAATTGGAATAGAGCGCATATGTCGCGCCTATGAACGGCAGCGGCGACCTGTCTCGATTTCTTATGCTCTTCGACACATCTTCCGATCACCGATTGGCGCTCAAGCCGTATCAGCCATCAGAATGTACGCGCTGGCGGTGCCCCGTTGGCGACGGATTTTCTTGATCGGCCGAAGCCTGGACCCCTGATATGAGTGTTGTTCCCGTCAAGATCATGGTCGTCGATGACGAGCCAAAGATCCGTAATCTGCTGCGGCTGGGTCTGAGCATGCAGGGCTACGACGTTCTCGAATCCCCCAATGGCAAGATCGCGGTGGAGCTTTTGCAGCAACAGCCGAAACTGATCATTCTGGATTTGGGGCTTCCGGACGTTGCGGGTCACGATTTGCTGCGTCAAATTCGGGTCTGCAACAACATCGTGCCGATCGTGGTGCTGTCCAGCCGCGGCGACGAGGCGGGAAAGGTCGAAGCGCTGGATCTGGGCGCCGACGACTACCTGACAAAGCCGTTCAAGATGAACGAACTATTGGCCCGCGTGCGTGCGGCCCTGCGCTACCAAATGCGGGTTCAGGATGGGAGACCGGTGTTTCGGACCGGCAATCTATCCGTGGATCTGGCTCGTGGTGCCGTCAAGGTGGGTGATAAGAATATCAGGCTCACGGCGAAGGAATATTATGTGCTGCGTCTACTGGTGTTGCACTCGGGCAGGGTAGTGACGCAAAATTTCCTGCTCCGCGAGCTTTGGGATCAATTGCCCAGCGCGGAGGATTTGCGGGTTTGTGTTCAACAGCTCAGGCGAAAGATCGAAGCAGATCCTACGCGCCCTCAGTTCGTTCTGACAGAAACCGGCGTTGGATATCAACTTCGTGCCCCGGAACAGATTGCCGAACCCGAAATTTTGTTTGGCACGTAATTGTTGCTTTGCCCGATCAGTCGTCCGACGTGCCGCGCGACCGTGGAACACCTTCGGCACTACACGGTTGGTTGAAGATAAGGTATCGTCGGAGGGGCCGCGGCTAAAACACAGCTATCCACGGGTGAAATCGCTGAAGCGTTTGGTGTAGCAGTCAGCAAAGGTGGGGCAATGTGATCAAAGGCAAGCGCACGCAGTTGTCCCGCGTATTACGGGGACTTGACATCCGCGGTGCAGATGTTTTCGGGCAGGCCAAAGCGGAGGTCGCCCGCAGCCGGTATGCCGTGCGCTGGGCCTTGATCACCGGTTTGATGCTGTATTCCGTAAACGTCAGCACAACTGCCGGTGCGGCTGAAGCGAATGGTCCATCGGCAGAGAAGCTTCAGCTGCTTACCGATTTCTTCACTAACGAGGTTGCGACGGGAAAGATCTCCGGCGCCGTCGTCCTGATCCGGCAGCATGGCGGCCCCGTTTACCTGAAGACTTTTGGTATGCGCGACGTCAGGACCAACCGGCCCATGACGACGGATACGATTTTTGCTCTTCGGTCGATGACCAAGTTGATCACGTGCGCCGCGGCCATGATGCTGGTCGATTCCGGCAAACTGTCGCTCGATGATCCCGTGGCGAAATATATCCCGTCCTTTGCGGACGCCAAGGTCGCCCTCGAGAAAGCTGATGCACAGGGCGTGCCGTCGTTCGAGCTCGTCCCCGCTGCGCGGCAACCGACGATCAGGGATCTTCTCGTGCAAACGTCGGGTATCGCCGGGGGCTATGTCGGCGGCTGGGTGGAAAAGCTCTATGCGGGAGGCCATCTTTTCGACGGGCAGTTCAATAACGCCGATCTCGCCGAACGAATTGGCAAACTGCCGCTGACGCGACAACCCGGCACGTTCTGGCGCTATGGTTATTCGGCCGATGTGCTTGGCCGCGTGATCGAGGTCGCCTCGGGCGAGACGCTTTTTCATTTCATGAAACGCTCGATCTTTGATCCGCTTGAAATGACCCACACCAAATTCGTGCTGGATACGCCCGAAGAACTTGCATTGATGGCGGAGCCATTGCCAAGCGATTTAAACCTCGTCGACCAGGAGCACAGGCGCCGATCGCATCCTGAGTGGGAGTCCGGTGGTGGTGGGCTTGTCTCGACGATCGTGGACTATGCGCGCTTCGCGCAAATGCTGCTCAACGGCGGCACGTTCGAAGGCAAACGCTACCTCAGCCCGGCCGCGTTCAAGGATATGACGACGGACCATATCGGTCCGGGCACCGGTATCGGCCACGACTATTTTTACTTCCCGGGTGATGGCTTCGGTTATGGATATGGCCTGGCGGTGCGCACCAGTGCGGGAGAAACGAATCAACCGGGTTCTATCGGTGAGCTGAAGTGGGACAGTTTAAGCGGCACCTACGTTGGCATCGATCCAAAGCTTGACATGTTCTACCTCCTGATGGAGCAAACCGATAACGAGCGCGGTCCCATCAGGGTTGCGTTTCGGAAATTGGTCTACGACGCCTTCACCTCAAACGAGGTCAAGCCTGCGTCCAATCTTGTTGGGCGCTGAGTTTTAAGCTTGCGCCGGGACGTTCATGCCTTGCCGTGGCGCAATTCCTTGTACGAAGTAGCCCCAATTCCGGCGCTTCTTGCCCGTGGAAGGCGGTTGAGGGAGAATTCCCCGTGAGCAGCGAATTTGCCCGGAGACCGGTTCATTGGGTGGCGTGACGCCATTGGCGTAAAAGGTGCATGGCCACAACCGATTACAACAGCGCCTTGAGCTTTTAGAATCACGGCGGCGCTCAAATCACCCCCAATGGCTGCTCAGTATTTGGGCGCGATGGGTCACACCGTCGTGAGCGCTGGTTTCACCTGGCTGCAATTTTCGTCTAGGAATATAGGGTAACCCGTCAGCCGACTTCGGCGGGCCCGCAAAAAGTAACTTCAGCTCCTGTTATCGTAATCGGAAGGATTCGCATGTTTTCTAAATTGATAGCTTGCCTGTTGGCGGGTACGGCGCTTGCCGGTGTTGCTCACGCGGCAGACCCGGCGCCGATCCGCATTACCGTGATCGCGGATTTGAACGACGATCTGTACGATGCGCGGGCGGGCCGTGGCGGAGTAGACGCAACCCGCATGGCGGTTGCCGATTTCGGCGGCTCCGTACTGGGCCGACCCATCGTGGTCGATGCGCTCAACGATCACAACAAGGCAGCAGAGGCCCCCGCGCTCGCTACGCAGGCCTATGATGCCGGCGCCGATCTGCTGATGGATGTACAGAACTCGCCCATCGCAACCGTGGTTTCCAAGATAGCTACCGAGCGACGCAAGCTGGCGATCTCTACCGGCTCGGCCAGCCCGGCTCTCACTCGGGCAGCTTGCAGCAAGTACTTCTACCACTACTCGTTCGACCTGACGTCGATCACGACAGCGACCGCGAACTATCTGACGGCACAGCCTCAAAACAAACGATGGGTCACGATTGCGGAGGACACGGGCTTCGGCAAGGCTAGCGCAGGCTTCATGTCGGCAATCGTTGCCGCGCATGGTGGCGAGGTTGTTAAATCCGTTGTCATACCCCAGCAGAATACCGAGTCCGATTTCTCGGCTGCCCTTGGCGATATCAGCGGGGCCAAACCCGATGTGGTCGCGGTGTTCGATGACGCAGCGAAGGGCGATGTCGGGATTGCTTTCCTCACAAAGGCTGGCCTGAAGGCAACAATCACGACGGCGCTGCTGTATCTTTCCGACGTGGACCGGGTGAAGGACGGATATGCCGGGGTCGTGGGTGCTGTGCCGTGGTACTGGAACCTCGATCCCGCGGCCCGCGCCTGGGCCGACCGGTTTGCTGCGAGCCACAACGGGCTTCGGCCTACCGAAGCTCAGGCCGCCGACTATTCCGCAACGCTGCAATGGCTGAATGCGGTAAAGACCGCGGGTACGACGGAAGCCGATGCTGTGATCCGGGCGCTGGACGGACACAAATTCGATGACATGTTCGCTCATGGCGGTGAATTCCGCGCCAGCGACCATATGGTCGTGCACGACCTTTACATCGCCAAGGTCAAGAGCTCGGCGCAGGTCGCGGAGCCGCATGCGTGGTTTGAGATACTTTCAACTATCCCGGCTGCTACCGCATTCCCGGTCGACGCAGAGTGCAAAATGCAGTAGCCTCACCTGATCAAATGCGATGCGCAGATGTTGCCGTCCGCGCATCGCAAAGTTCGGCATATCGCAGGTCAATTGCCTTTAGGCGTTGAGGTTCATCCAGACCGCTTTCGGCTCGGTGAAATTCTCGATTGCCGCAGTTCCGTGCTCCCGGCCGAGGCCGGAGTCACGCTCGCCACCCCAGGGCAACCGCACATCGGTATAGCCGTAGGTGTTGATCCAGACCGTGCCGGCCCGGGCACGTTTGGCGAAGCGCTGTACGCGGCCCATATCGCGGCTCCAGACGCCGGCCGCGAGGCTATAGGCCGTGCCGTTGGCGATCCGCAGCGCGTCCGCTTCGTCCCTGAACTTGATGACACTGACGACGGGCCCAAAGATTTCCTCCTGCGAGATTCGCATCTCGTGCTTCACGCCGGCAAACACCGCCGGGCTGATGAAAAAGCCGCGCTTGCCGACCCTCTCACCGCCGGTGACGAGCGAAGCGCCTTCCTTCTGGCCGATATCGACATAGTCGAGGATCGACTTCATCTGCTTCTCCGAAATCACCGGACCCAGGGAGGTGTTGCGGTCCAATAGATCGCCCATGCGAAGCGATTTGGCGCGTGCTGACAGCCGCTCAACCACTTCGTCATAGACCCCTTCCTGAACCAGCACGCGCGAGCCGGCCGAGCACACCTGGCCCGCGTTGAAGAAGATACCGGCAGCCGCAGCCTTGGCAGCCGCGTCGAGATTGGCGTCATCGAAGATCACGTTGGCGGACTTGCCGCCGAGCTCGAGCGAGACGCGTTTGAAGTTGCCGGCAGCGCCCTTCATGATCCCGCGGCCAACGCCCGGCGAACCCGTGAACGTCACCTTGTCGACATCGGGATGATTGACCAGCGCGTCGCCAACGACACGGCCTGGACCGGTAACGATATTGAACACGCCGGGCGGAATGCCGGCTTCGAGTGCCAGTTCACCGATGCGCAGCGCCGATAGCGAGGTCAATTCGGCGGGTTTCATGATCACAGTGCAGCCACACGCCAAAGCAGGGGCGAGCTTCCACATTCCGATCATCAGCGGGAAATTCCATGGCACGATCGCCGCCACCACGCCGACCGGTTCGCGCACGGTGTAGGTCAGTGCATCGTCGCGGGTCGAAACTACGTCGCCGCTGATCTTGTCGGCCCAACCGGCATAATAAGTCAGCGTATCAATAGCCGCGGGAAAGTCTTGCCGCTGCGTGGCCGAGATCGGCTTGCCGCCATCGAGGCTCTCGATTTCGATGATTTCATCCGCATGCCGTTTCAACAGCTCTGCCCACTTGAGCAGGAGATGACCGCGCTCGGCGGCACGCATCGTGCGCCAGGGGCCTTCGAAAGCGCGGCGTGCCGCGGCCACGGCACGATCCACATCGGCCTCGTTTCCTTCGGCAATCGTGGCGATGACTTCTTCGGTTGCAGGATTGAGAGATTTGAAGGTTCGTCCCGAAGAAGACGGGACCCGATGGCCGTCGATCAGGAGCTGATGCGGTTTCCGCAGGAATTCGGCTGCAGCCGTCTCCGGGGTAAAGTCATATGCAATAGACATCATATCTCCTCCGTAGCTTATGGCTGAACGTAGGAAGATATTTCCCATAGTAAATATGATATTGATTACCTATGGATGGTTCCACATATGAATTTAACTTCATGAATATGGGGTGAGAACATGCTCCACATCGAGATCGAGACCGTCTGGCGATTTCACAAGGAAGACAGCCCGCAAACCGTCGTCGTGATGCTGGGCGTCCTCAATGAAATCCGTAAAACCGGAAAGCTCACCAGCGCCGCGCGGGACGCGCATCTGTCCTATCGTCACGTCTGGAACCTGATCGAGCAGTGGTCACAGTTTTTCGGTGTGCCGCTGGTCGAAACCCAGCGCGGCAAGGGCTCGAGGCTCACCGCGTTCGGAGAGAAACTGGTCTGGGCCGGAGAGCGGATGCAGGCTCGCCTTGGTCCGCAGCTTGAAAATCTTGCGCAGGAACTTGCCACCGAGATCAAGCCGTTTCTGCATCAACGGCCGTCCGTCATTCGTGTCCATGCCAGTCACGGCTTCGCCGTGTCAAAACTCCGGGAGTTGTTGGACCGCGAACCCGGTATCGGCGTCGACCTGCGTTATGTCAGCAACCAGCATTCGCTGGTTTCGCTGGCGCAAGGCGCCTGCGATCTGTCCGGCGTACATCTGCCGCGCGGCGAATTGCGCGCGCAAGGCGTTCAGGCCTGCAAGGAATGGCTCGATCCGCGCCAGGATCGAATTATCAGCTTTGTCACGCGCGAGATGGGGCTGATGGTCAAGCGAGGCAATCCGCTCAAGATTTCCTCCCTGGAAGATATCGCGGACAGGAAGGCGCGCTTCGTCAACCGCGACCACGATTCGGGGACACGCCTGTTATTCGACCAGCTTCTGGCGTTGCACGGGATCGACGAAGCGCAGATCAGCGGCGCCCAGCAGATCGAGTTCACGCACGCCGCCGTCGCCGCCTATGTCGCGAGCGGCATGGCGGACGTTGCCTTTGGCGTCGAAGCGGCGGCGCGTCAGTTTGGCCTCGATTTCATACGCCTTCTGACCGAGGACTACGTCTTCGCTTGCCGCCAGGCCTTTTTGGAAACCGAGCCGATGCGCCGGGTTCTCGACATCATGAAGGGCCAGGAATTTCAAAAGGCCGTCGCGGCGCTTCCGGGATACAAAGCAACGGATACGGGCGTCGTGCACTCGGTGAAAGAATTCCTCAATCGGTTCGATAATCCATCGCATTGAGCGACGGAATGGCGTCCAATCGAGGATTCTGCCGTTCGCGTGCTAGCTATGTACGGCGTCCTTCGCCACCTTTAACGGTGATGCCTTTACGGATTTGCTCGCAGGCTTGGCAGCGAACTCCATCGGCTCCTTGGTGAAGGGATTAATGCCGCTTCGAGCTTCTGTCGCAGGCTTATTCACCACAGACATCTTCACGAAACCTGGAACCACGAACTCGCCGGCTTCGTTCAGTTCCTTGTAACCCACTGTCACCAGATGTTCGATGACGGCCTTGACATCGCTTTTTGAAACTTGCGTTCCCTCAGCAATCGCATCAATCAACTGGTTCTTCGTCATCTTAGCCATCGTGTGGGGACCTATGTGCGAGGGACATCAAGCGCCAGTCGCTGGGAGCAAGGGCTGTCTGGGAGCCTCCTGGACGCAGACGATCAGGTTGCGTTGGTTAGAACAAAGGACGCGGCCGGGTTCAAGCGAAAAGCAGCGCATATTCTGTGACTCGGCCGGCAAAGGCCCGCCGGTGCTTGAGCCTGGTGTGGTGACTCTGACGTTCCTTTCAGTGTGGCCGCGAGTTCTTCGGAGGAACGTCAGAGTCAAAGCCACACCAGAATCATATGGTTGCTAGTGTCCCCTTGGTTCTGACATTCGCAAGAGTGCCCGCCGCGATATGATACGAATGTCAGAACCGTATGAACACTAGTGTCCCGATTCCGAAGTTCGTCGCATTTTGCGGAGCCACGTTTCGAACTTCGGAATCGAAAGGGCACTGGCTAACTTATTGATCTAGTGTGGCCTTGGTTCAGAAGTCCGCATAACGAACCTACGGCGTAAACGATGCGGACTTCTGAACCGCCACACCAGGCTGGACGGCAATACCGGAGATCGATATATTTAACGGAATATAACGAAAATGGTCACGAATGGACATCGTATCACAGTCGCTTACGACGTGCGAAGTTGCCCCGGACGGTGACACGGTTGTTCTGGGCTTTACCGACTCCCAGGGGACGTCTGCCAGAATAAGGCTGCCATTGAGTCAGATTGGCGCGCTTGCCATGACGTTGCCCGATCTGATCAACAAAGCGCTCCAGTCGCGTTATGGCGATCACACGTTGAGATATGCCTATCCTCTGGCGTCCTGGACCGTCGAGCGGTCATCCGATCCCGGCACCGGAATGATGACGCTGTCTACAACCGACGGCTTTAGCGTTTGCTTCTCCATGGAACGCCAGTTACAGCAAACTCTTGCAGAGGCTCTGGCCTCTGAAAACCCCAACGATCCGCCAAGGGTCATGAACTAGATTCTGTCCTCGCATTGGTTTGCCCTTAAGGCTGTTTCCATTGACCAGATCCCGACGATCCGCCGTGGCTCTGCGGCATGTGGCTTTCGAAGATTTGGGACTTCTCGCTCCGATCATGGAGCGCGAAGGATGGGATGTCGCATTCTGCGAGGCTGCTGTCGACAATCTCTCCCACCCTTCGATCAAAAATGCCGATCTTGTGATTGTTTTGGGCGGACCGATTGGCGTCTACGATACGAACGACTATCCGTTTCTGACTTCCGAGATTTCGCTGATCGAATACAGATTGTCACGTGATCTTCCAACGGTCGGAATTTGCCTTGGTAGTCAGCTCATGGCCAAGGCGCTTGGCAGCCGCGTCTTCAAGGGAGCGATCAAGGAAATCGGTTGGGGGACAGTCGAACTGACCGAGGAGGGAAGGGCATCCTGCCTGAAGGCCTTGCAGGGCGAGGCCGTGGTGCTTCACTGGCACGGAGATACGTTCGACCTGCCCCGGGAGGCCGTGCGATTGGCCTCGAACCGGAACTACGAAAACCAGGCTTTCGCTTATGGCCGCAATTCGCTTGCACTTCAGTTTCACCTCGAGGCCGACCCGAGGCAGCTTGAGGAGTGGTATGTCGGACATGCGAGCGAACTAGCCGCCGCACGGATCTC
>Ga0116129_1000962_pt1 | contig 16687 bp, 13 predicted proteins | sample June2015DPH_17_2_FD_89732 | JGI IMG/M metagenome (GOLD analysis project Ga0116129, IMG submission 89732) | Peatland microbial communities from SPRUCE experiment site at the Marcell Experimental Forest, Minnesota, USA - June2015DPH_17_10 | ecosystem: Environmental > Terrestrial > Soil > Wetlands...
CAGGCTCTTCTGGCCTTCCGGCACACCCTGGCCGCGAAACACGTCAAACAACTCGACGGTTTCGAGATTCGCCGGCTTGGCCTGTTTCACTGCCTGCAAAACCGCGTCATGCGTGGTAGCCTCGGTCACCAGTATCGCCACGTCGCGGCGGCTCGACGGAAACTGCGGCAACGGCTTGAACGATTTCGCCGGGTTGCGTCGGGCCAGCAGCAAGTCCAGGTTGAATTCCGCGAGGAAAACGGCGTCGCGCAAATCGTATTTCTTGGCCAGCGCCGGCAGCAATTGTCCCAGTTCGCCCAGCGGCAATTTCCCGCCCAGCGTCACCGTGGCGGATTCGAGGAACAGCGCCGTGCTCTCCGCGCGTTTGCCAAAGACAATTCCGCGCAAACCGAATTGCTCCAGGAGATCTTCCGCGAGGCCTTTCAAATCAGAGCCGTCGAATTTAGCCCCGCGTTCATCACCGCTCCAGAAGGGCAGGGCGCGCTGGCCCGTGATGGCCAGGGCCACGCGGCGTTCTTCCTTCGTCTGGCCGCTGGCCTTCGTGAACACGCGGCCGATCTCAAACAACGCCACGTCATGGTTTTTCCGGCTGGCGTTGTGTTGCAATGAATGGATCAGCCCCGGCAGCAAACTCGGCCGCAACACATCCATGTCGCTGCTTAATGGATTTGCGAGCGCAACCAATTCCTCATTCTTGACCCTGCATTCCGCATTGGCGATCAACGTTTGCCCCTGGGCTTCATTCAAGCCGAGGCTGCTCAAAATCCGCCGCACCTCGGCGATTTGATCATACACCAAATCAAATTCATTCGCACCAATTGCCCCGCGCGGCGGCGTGCTGGGAATGTTATTCACGCCGTGCAGCCGGCCGACTTCCTCGATCAAATCCACTTCGCGTTTCAAATCCACGCGCCACGAAGGCACTTTGAAAGTGCAGACACCGGGAGTTTGCTCGGTCAGGGTCAGCCCGAGTTTGGTCAGGTGCGAAAGTTGTTCCGCATGCGAAACCGGCACGCCCAGCAGCGCATCGGTTTTGGCGTAATGCAAAACAATCTCCTTTGACACCCGGGCCTGCGGTTGAACGTCCACGCTGCCCCCGGCCAATTCGCCGCCCGCCGTTTCCAGGATCAATTGCGCCGCCCGCCGGCTCGCCCAATCACAGATTTCAATATCCGCGCCGCGTTCGAAACGGTAACTGGATTCACTCCGCAGGCCGAGCAGCTTGCTCGTGCGCCGGATGTTCACCGGTGCGAAATACGCGCTCTCGATGAGCACGTCGCGCGTGTCATTGTTGATCTCCGTGTTCGCTCCCCCCATGACTCCGGCGAGCGCGATGCCTTTCTGTTCATCGGCGATCAACAACATGTCATTCGTCAGCGTGCGTTCCTGGTTGTCCAGCGTCTTGAATTTTTCGCCCGCCGCCGCACGGCGGACCACGATGGTCGGTTTGCCATTTGTGCCCCGCGCGATGAGATGATAATCAAAAGCATGCAGCGGCTGGCCCGTTTCAAGCATGACATAATTCGTGACGTCCACCACGTTGCTGATGCTGCGGATGCCGGCTTTTTCCAAGGCGGACTTCAACCAATCCGGACTCGGCCCGACTTTCACGCCCTTGACGATGCGGGCGGTATAACGAGGACAAAATTCCGCATCCTCGATGCGTACTGAAACCAGTTCGCTGGTGGAAAGAGCCGCCGTGGATTCTGCTGACCCGCCCACGGGAACATTGAGCGCGGGAATTTTAAGTGCATTACCCGTTACCGCCGCAATTTCGCGGGCGATGCCAATGAGGCTGTTCAAATCCGGGCGATTCGGCGTCACTTCGAGATCATAGATCACATCACCGCCGCTGCGGCCGAGATATTCTGCCAGGGGCTGGCCGACCTTGGCATCCTCGCGCAGGATCAGCAGGCCGTCCACCTGGTCCGGCAGGCCCAGCTCTTGGGGCGAGCACAACATGCCGTGCGACTCCACCCCGCGGATTTTCCCGACCTTGATGGTGAACGGTTCCTTCTCGCCCGGTTTAAGCGGCAGCGATGCGCCGGGCAGGATGAGCGGCACTTTGTCGCCTGCCTTGAAATTCTGCGCTCCGCAGACGATCTGGCGTTCACCCGTGCCATCGTTGACCCGGCAAAGCGAGAGCTTGTCGGCGTTCGGGTGTTTGTCGCGCGTGACCACCTGTGCCACCACGATGCCGTCAAACGCACCGGAAATTTTCTGCACGCCCTCGACTTCGAGTCCGAGCATGGTGAGCCGTTCGGTTAATTCTTCCGGCGACCAGTTGAAATCAACGTATTGTTTGAGCCAGTTAAGGGTGACTTTCATTTTCGGCGGACAAGTTAACTTGAATCGCGGCAAATGTGAATGCCGTTTTCTCGCAATTGCCGCCGCCTGGCACGGAATTGCTGCCCCCGGTTTTAAAAGCGGGAATTTGGGGTTTATCCTTGCCAGCGCGTTTTTCACCGCCACAAACTGTGCTTTTATATCACAGTGAACCAATCGGCACCATGAGTGACAAAATGATCTCGGGCACTTCCCGGCTGCGGGAATTGGACGGCTTGCGCGCCATCGCCATTCTGCTCGTGCTGTTTTCGCATCACCTGGCGGCCGTTCCCGTCGTCTCGATCCGGTATGTGGTGGAAATGGGCTGGGTCGGCGTGGATTTGTTCTTCGTCCTTTCGGGCTTTTTGATCGGCGGCATTTTGTTGGATCAACGGACGACCGCCAATTATTATCGCGTATTTTACCTGCGGCGATTTTTTCGGATTGTGCCGCTCTATGCCTTGCTGGTGGTGCCCGGCCTGTTGATTTTGGGCTTTGGTTTGCAGTCGCATTTTGCCGGACATTCCCTGGCCAATCAATCCGTGCCTGCCATGTGGCTCTGTGCGTTCTTTTTGCAAAACATCGGCTTCGTTTTTGGATTCGACGTGCCCGCATATCTTGGTCCAACGTGGTCGGTGGCGGTGGAAGAACAATTTTATCTGCTGTTACCACCGCTGGTTCGCAATCTGGACGCCGGGAAACTTCTGAGAATCCTGATATTGGCCATTGTTTTCGCACCTTTGTTGCGGGGAATTTTATTTCTAATGTTCGGCGACAAAGTTATTGAATCTTGTTACGTCCTGCTGCCCTGCCGCTGGGATTCGTTGTTGCTTGGAGTGGTCAGCGCCATCGCTTTTCGCGACGCGAAATTCCGGGCGTGGCTGGCCGGCTGGCTGCGCCGGTTGCAAACGCTATGGTGGCTGCTGGGTGCCGGTTCAATTGCTCTGCTGTTCAGCAGCACGGGCCGCCTTGACCCAAAGCTGTCAATCGTGGGCTATACTTTGATTGATGCCTGGTTTGCCTGCACCTTGTTGCTGGCGGTGACGAATCCGCCAGGTGGTTTGCATCGCTTCCTAAGCCTGCGGGCGTTCAAACCGGTGGCCACTATTTCCTACGGACTCTATTTGATTCAAAGCCCGATGGCGGCCATCGTTAAATCGTTCTTTCGTTTCGCCCATATCCAATACCCCGAAATCGGTTGGACAGCGACGGGCGTGGCCCTTTTGTCCCTGTCCCTGACGACGTTGGCCGCGGCGCTCTCATGGAAATTTTTTGAAAGCCGCATGATCCGGGTCGGCCATCAATACCGATATCAGCAAACGGTGATTGCCAGGGCTGGTAACGCGATCTGATGATAAAAGGCCGGCGCTTTTCGAAATTTTCGGAATGTAAAATGAAATTTGCCGCCAGTTGCCTAGCCAGTTGCCATTTTGTCCCGGCTTAAAACTGCTTCAAAAATCGCACATCATTCTCGTAGAAAAGCCGGATGTCGTTGATGCCATAGCGGAGCATGGCGATGCGCTCAATGCCGAAACCGAACGCCCAGCCGGTCCAGACTTCGGGATCATAGCCGACGGTCTCAAAGACTTGCGGATGCACCATGCCGCAGCCGGCGATCTCCAGCCAGTCTTTGCCCATCTTTTTCACCAGGGCATTGGTGAAATCAATCTCGTAGCTTGGCTCGGTATAGCTGAAATAGTGCGGACGGAAGCGGATCTTTACGTCGCTGCCCATGAGCTCACGGAACACAAATTCAACCGTGCCTTTCAGATCGCCCACCGTGACCCCCTTATCAACGTACAGCCCTTCAATCTGGTGAAAAGTGGGATTGTGCGTGGCATCGGCGTTGTCGCGGCGATAGACCCGGCCGGGCACAATGATGCGCACCGGCGGCGCTTGTTTCTCCATCACGCGGATTTGCACGGAAGACGTGTGGGTGCGTAGCAGGCGCTTGTCCGCCGTATTCAAATAAAAAGTATCCTGCGAATCACGCGCCGGATGATCGGCCGGCGTGTTGAGGGCGTCGAAACAATGATATTCGTCCTCAATTTCCGGCCCGTCAGCCACGGCAAAACCGATTTTGCGAAAGGCGCGGACGATGTCATCGGTGACTTGCGTCAGCGGATGCAATTTGCCGGGTGAACGCCGACGCCCGGGTAGCGTGAAGTCCGTCGGTTCTTTTGGCAGGGCGGCTTTCAGTTCCAATTCTTCACGGCGTGAAGCGAGCACGGCCTCCAGTTCGACCTTGGCGGCATTGATGAGCTTGCCGGCGGCGGGTTTTTCCTCTTTTGAGAGGGTGCCCAGTTGTTTCATCAACGCGGTGAACCCGCCGTTCGGCCCGATCCATTTGCCCTTGGTTTGTTCAAGCGTGGCCAGGTCGGGTGCGCTATTCAGTTCAGCCAACGCGGTTTGCTTCAATGGTTCAATTTCGTCCAAAAATCCAGCCATAAAATTTTGAAAAGATTAACCGCAACCCGGCCTAAAGAACACGAAGAAAATTGCGCCGGCGGCCGGCACCCCGGCGTGGCAACCCGTTGGCGCGCGCAATTTATTTCCCTCAGTGAACGATTTGGGCTATTTTGAGTCAAATGTTGCAAATAGTCATGTATCCAAAACGGATTTCCTTGCTGGTTGTTGTAGTCATCGCCGCCTTCGCCATCTGGGCGGGCTGTCAGACCGCCAAATCCTCCGATCCCGCGCCAGCCACAGCGACCTGGGCGCAGAAATTCAAATCCGACCCGAACAATCCGCGCATAGCCTACGCCACGGCGATGTTGCTGGGGCAATATCAATATTTGCAGCGCCCGCTGGACACGGAACTCTCGGAAAGGTTTTTTGATGGTTATATCAATTCGATCGACTCTCGCCACGAGAACTTTCTGCAATCGGACATGGACGAGTTTAATATCTACCGCACCAATCTTGACAACCTGACCACCAGTGGGCGCGGGATCGCCGACCTGACGCCGGCTTATGCGATTTATGAACGGCTGATCGAACGCATCCAGCAACATGTGGACTATGTGGATGAGTTGTTAAAGCAGGATAAATTCAAATTCACGGCGGATGAAACCATCCAGATCGACCGTCGTCATGCCCCGTTTCCGGCGGATTTGGATGCGGCCAAAGCGCTCTGGAAACAGGAGCTGCGCTATGAGTATTTGCAGAAAAAGTTGGAGCAGGAAGTTCACGAAACGAATGGTGTCGTGACCGTGAAATTGCCCGCCGGCGCGACGACCAATATCATTGATGCCCTGACCAGCCGCTACCGTTGGATGCAGCACACGACCACCAATACCGATGGCGATGCCGTTTTGCAGCTCTATCTCGAAGCTCTGGCGCACGCTTACGATCCCCATTCCGATTATTTCAGCGCGCCGCATGCGCAGGATTTTTCCATCGACATGAGCCTGTCCCTCTTTGGCATTGGTGCGCAATTGCAGGAGGATGACGGCTATTGCAAGATCATGGAACTGGTGCCCGGCGGCCCCGCGGCCAAAAGCAAACTGCTGAATCCCTATGACCGCATTATGGCCGTCGCCCAAGGCAATAAACCGCCGGTGGACGTGGTGGGCATGGATCTCGAAAAAGTCGTACAACTTATTCGCGGGCCCAAAAACACCGAGGTGCGGCTGACCATCAGCCCCATCACTGATCAGGGAAGTCGTCACGTCGTCTCGCTCATGCGTGATGAAATCAAACTCGAAAATGGGGAATCCAAAGCCGAGTTGGTCGTGCTTCCCGATGGCAAACGGCTGGGCGTGCTGGACGTGCCTTCGTTTTACGCGCCAGTGGGAATGGCCGGCGGACAAAGTTATGTGTCCGTAGACGTGGCAAAATTGATCAAAAAATTGAAAAAGGAAAAAGTGGACGGCATCATCATGGATTTGCGCAGCAACCCGGGTGGTTCCCTGGATGAAGCCGTGAAGTTGACCGGCCTGTTCATCAAGGATGGCCCGGTCGTTCTCGCCCGCGATGCCGATGGCCAGGTTTCGGTGGATGCCGATCCCGATCCCAGCGTGCTTTATGACGGGCCGCTCGTGGTGATGATCAATCGTTACAGCGCCTCCGCCTCGGAAATCGCCGCCGCCGCATTGCAGGATTACGGGCGTGCCCTGATCGTCGGGGACACCTCCACGCATGGCAAAGGAACCGTGCAAAGTTTGAATGCACTGCAGCAATATGTCTGGCCCGTTACCGCCACCGCCACCAACGATCCCGGCACGCTCAAGATTACCAAAGGCAAATTCTACCGTATTACCGGTGCTTCCACCCAGTTGAAAGGCGTCGCCTCTGACATTGTTTTGCCGGATCCGCTGGATCATTCGCCCTATGTCGGGGAAACCTCGCTCGACTATCCACTGCCGTGGGACACGATTGATCCCGTGGATTTCAATAAATTAAATCGGGTCCAGCCATATTTGGAGGAATTGCGCAGCCTTTCAGCCGCACGACTGGCGACGAATCAGGATTATGCCTATATCCAACAGGTCATCGCCGAAGACGAAAAACAGAATGAAGACCAGACAGCCACCATCAATGAACAGGAAGCCATCAAGGAACGCGAACGCATCGCCGCTGAAAATGAAGCACACGATGACGAACTCCAGAGCCGTCCTCTGCCAGCCGCAAAACTTTATGAGCTGACCGTCGAAAATGCCGGTGACCCGGGATTGCCCGCCCCGCTGTCTTATTATACGACGAACACCGTGACTGCGGGATCTCGGAATACGCCGGTTATTTATTATAGTAGTGACGCAAATTTCTCAAATTTCTTTGCGCTTCCACCGAAGGTGTCGGATATTTCCACACAGGGGACAAACGTCGTGGCCACTTGGACAAACTTTTCAGATGTCAAACTGCCCGAGTCACCGTCGCTATATTCCCTAAAATCAATGCCGGACACTTGGACCAACATTTCAGACCTCAAGTCTGCCGATGCGTCAAATCTGAAGGGCATCAGCTGGGTCGGGAATACACTTACGGTGACCAATCCGGTGGTGTTAACGCGCATACCCCCGGACGCCGCCCTCGACGAAACCAAGCGCATCCTTGAAGATTACATTTCTTTGTTGTCCAAAAACTCCATGCAAGTCGTGGGCCATTGAAAAATCATGAAAACGTCCGTCGCCTTTCTTTGCGCGTTCTTCGTCGTGGGCAGCGGGTTGGCCGACCCTTACTCGATGGCCATTCAACAGGCCCAGCGCGCCAGCAACCAGAATGCCGCTGAACAACGGCAATTGCAAAATCAGGACGGATCGTCCGGTTCATCCGGCGCGGCGACCGGGCAAAACCCGCCTCCAACCAGTCCCTTGCTGGCGGCAACCTTGCTGAACATCACCAACCTGCAGACCGACCTCTCCGCGCTCAACAGTTCTGCCGGTCCCAAAGCCGATCCGTCGCAACGCATTGCGCTGTTGAATGACTTGTCGGCGGCGGCGCAAAGCACCAAGGCTTCCGCGGATTCCATCAAAGAGCTGGCAAAAGATCTTCTGACGACGATGGTTGGAAACCAAAAAATGACGCCGCTGCAACAGCAGAAGCTGGCGCGCGAAATTCACGCCGTTTTCAACAGCTCACATTTGACCGACGTGCAGCAGCAGATGATTTTCAATGATGTGCAGAAAACCCTGGTGGATGGCGGAGTTCCCCCGGATGCCGCGACGGATGTCGTCACCGACCTGAAAAAAATCGCCGCCGAAACCCAATAGTTCCATGCCGCAGATCAAATGCCCGACGTGCAAAAAGTCCGGCGACTGGTTGGCCGGAAAATTCGGCCCGTTTTGTTCCCATCGGTGCAAGCTGGTTGACCTGGGCAAATGGTTCGGTGGCGAACATGTGATTTCCGAGCCGCTCAAGCCGGAGCATTTTGAAAAATTTGCCGACCTGCCGCCAGGCGATTACCTGGATCGGCCGGAAACGGGAAATGACCGGCGCGAATGAGTCGGGAATAAACGGCGCGGCGGGACATCGAACAAGTATGAAAAGATTGTTTTGGACTTTGCTGGCCGCCGGCGCCGTCAATCTGGCTGCGACCGCACAAACGACGAATACCATGAATACACATACGACTGAAATCGCCGATTTAGGCGGCGGCTGCTTCTGGTGCATGGAGGCGGTTTTTGAACGGTTGCCCGGCGTGATTTCCGTGACCAGCGGTTTTGCCGGCGGCACCACCGAAAATCCGACTTACGACCAGGTTTGCACCGAGACCACCGGCCATGCCGAAGTGACGGAAATCACCTTTGACCCCGCAAAGATTTCCTACGCCAGACTGCTCGAGGTTTTCTGGCAGGCGCATGATCCGACCACCCTCAACCGGCAGGGCGCGGACGAAGGCACCTCCTACCGTTCCATCATTCTTTACCGGAGCGAAAAGCAGAAACTCATCGCGGAAAAATCCAAGCTGGAAGCGCAGAATGATTTTCACCATCCCATTGTGACGGAGATCGTGCCGCTGAAGAAATTCTACAAGGCCGAGGATTACCACCAGCAGTATTACGATAACAACACCAGTGCCGGTTATTGCCAGGTGGTCATCGCGCCGAAACTGGAAAAACTGGAAGATAAACACGTCATCCAGTCCACACCGCAAACCACGTCACCGGCGAAGTGATGCTACGGTGACACAAACGGGCGCACGCGGGCGGCCAGCAGTTTGTAGCCGGCGGCATCAAAGTGCAGCCCGTCAACCCGGTATAATTCTGCGCGCGGTTTGCCGTCGGCGCCCAGGGGCAGGTCGTAGGTTTCAATATATTGCAGGTAGGATTTGCCCGCGATATAGCCGGCGACCAGCGAGTTCAGTTCCTTTTCCTTGTCATGCTCGCTCCAGCGCTGGATGCTGGGACTCTAGGAGATGTAATATATTTTTGCCATCGGCAGCTTCGCATGCACGGTTTCAGCGAACTCCTTGAAATCGGCAAAAACCTGGTCAACTGATTTGCCGTCCCACAAATCATTGCCGCCCGCGCGCAGGAAAACTTTGCGTGGTTGATACGGAAAGAGGATGCGCGGGGCGAAATAAGTCGAATCAACGATTTCCGAGCCGCCGAAGCCGCGGTTGATCACCGGTTCGCCGGGGTAATCCTGCGCCAGCGTCGTCCAGAACCGGATCGTCGAGGAGCCGATGAAAACTATCCCGCCTTGGGGCGGCGGATTCGTGGCGTCTTGTCGTTCGAATGCGGAAATCTCACCCTCCCACTTTGCAAAATCGTGGTTCGTCCCATCACCCAGCGCCGGGTGCAGAAACGCGAGGAGAAACAGAAGAACCAGCGTCCGCCCCAGGATGGATTTCATGCGTCAAGGATAACCTCCGCCCGGGCTGGCGAAAAGTCATTTTGCCGCCAGCGCCGTTTCAATGGCCGTGGTCACTTCGTCGGAATCCGGTTTCACTTTGGAATCAAAACGGTTCAGGATTTTGCCGTCGCGCCCGATCACAAATTTGGTGAAGTTCCAGTGGATGTTGCCGGGAAACGGGGAATCCTTGCCCGCGAGCAGCACATACAGGGGATGCCGGTTGTCGCCGTTGACTTCCAATTTGTCGAACATCGGGAAAGTCACATCATATTTGGCGGTGCAGAATTGTTTGATCTCAGTGTCCGTGCCGGGTTCCTGGCCACCAAATTGGTTGCAGGGAAAACCACAGATGACCAGCCCCTGGCTTTTATATTTCTGGTAAAGCGCTTCGAGGGCCGCATATTGCGGCGTGAAACCGCAGTGCGACGCCACATTGACGACGAGCACGACCTGGCCTTTGTATGGTTTCAATGAAGTGGCGTTGCCATCAATGTCTTTGAGCGGAATATCGTAAATGGAATCCGCCGCTTGCAGGGAAAGAATCGGCAGCAAAATCGCCGCCGCCATAATGATGAATTTTCTCATGAAGCGAACAATGCACCCACTTCCGCAAACTGTCAATTCGTGCCTTCGGTTCGTGCCTTCAATTCGTGCGTCTGGTCAACGCATGATCCACCCGCCGCCGACGACCAGGTCATCCTGATAAAACACCGCTGCCTGTCCGGGCGTGATGGCGCGTTGCGGGGTGTGCAGTTTGACCTTCGTCCTTCCGTTTTCGAGCGGTGTCAGCGTCGCCGCCGTGCCCGGATGGTTATAGCGGATCTTGGCCGTCACTTCGAGGGGGCCGCTCAATTGATCGAACGGATGCCAGTTGCAGCGGTCCGCGATGAATTCATCGCGGTCCAGCGCGGAATCGTCACCCACGACAACGCGATTGTTGTCCGCGTCCAGTTCGACCACATAAACCGGCTTGGGAGTCGTTATGCCCAGCCCCTTGCGCTGGCCGATCGTGTAAAATTCGATGCCGTCATGATGGCCGAGCACCTGGCCGTGCAGATCCACGATCTCGCCGCGATGCTTTTGCGCGAGACCGGCCTGCTGTAGAAAACCACCGTAATTGTTGTCCGGCACGAAACAGATTTCCATGCTCTCTTCCTTGTCCGCCGTCTTGAGCTGGCAATGCCGCGCCACTTCCCGCGTATCACTCTTTGTCTTTTCGCCGAGCGGAAAAATCGTGCGCGCGAGTTGATCCTGCCGCAGTGAGAAAAGAAAATAACTCTGGTCCTTCCGCGCATCGCGTCCGCGCTTGAGCAAATGGCGTGAACCGTCCGCGCTTTTTTCCACGCGCGCAAAATGGCCGGTGGCGATGAAATCCGCGCCCAGTTGGTTTGCCCGGTCAATCAACCGGCCAAACTTGAGATTCTGGTTGCACATCACGCAGGGGTTCGGCGTGCGTCCGGCCTTGTATTCGTCGGCGAAATACTGGATGACATGCTTTTGGAACTCCGCCGCCTCGTCAATCAGGTAGTAGGGGATGTCGAGCTTGTCGCAGACGGAGCGCGCGTCGGTCACGGCCTGCGGGCCGCAGCATTTGTCCTCGGCGCGGTTCACGCAATCCTGCGGCCAGAGTTTCAGCGTGATGCCGATGACCTCAAATCCCTGCTCCTGCAAAAGCGCCGCCGTCGCGGAGGAATCAACTCCTCCACTCATGCCGCAGACCACGCGCTGGCGCTTTTCTGAGTTCACAGACGCTTATTATACAGTCAAAGCGCGGCATGTAAAATAGTTTGAACAACAGCCTTCCGACCACTCCCCTCTTTAATAATTGAGTCCAGCGTCACGCTGGTAAAACACGTAAAAAATGCTTTCCGAATCCGCAAATAAAGATTAAACCAATTGAAGATTTATTATGAAGACATGTCTCAGCCTGTTTTGCTTCATTCTTGTGCTGGCGGCTTTCTCCCTGCGCGTGTCGGCGCAGACCTACTCCATTGACTGGTATAAAATTGCCGGCGGCGGCGGCACCAGCACCGGTGGAACTTACTCCCTCAGCGGCACGATTGGCCAGCCGGACGCCAGCGGCGCGATGACCGGCGGCAGCTATTCACTCACCGGCGGATTCTGGAGCATTATTGCCGTGGTGCAAAGCCCCGGCGTGCCCAATCTGATCGTCACCCGCTCCCGCAACAGCGTGATCGTCTCCTGGCCGGACACCGGCAGCTACACTTTGCAGCAAAACGGCAATCTGTCCGGCGGCAGTTGGACGACCAGCGGATATTCCGTCATCACCGCCAACGGTACGAACAGCGTGACCATCACCCCGCCCGGTGGAAATTTGTTTTTTCGCCTGAAGCAGTAATCTGATTCCACCCTTTCCCTTGGTCGGATAAACTGGAGCAGGCAGTGCAGCCGGCATTGGCTCAGAGCCTGTCTGAAAATAATGAAGCGTGTTGCTTTGGCAATTGGACCTTGGCCCAGTTTTCAGCCATCCGAACGCGCGGTTTATGAGAGTAACGGGAACCGTTTCTCCCTCTCCTGGGGTGAGACTTCCCCCAACGAACTTGCGCATTGAACATCTGAACCACAAAGCACACGCGACTGGATTCGTACGACGCACAACCGCGTAAAGAGACGCATACGGTCGCTGTTCCTTCTTCCCGGGGGAGCAGGTTAGGATGATGGCGGTCGTTACCACTAACTGTGAATTAAGCCAGTACACTAGCACCGGCTGCGTCCTATTGAAATCGAGGTTCATGGGGAGCCTCGACCTCCAAAATTGGATGCACATTGGGGCCATGAACCTGATAGAGTGGTTGGCGTTTGCTTCGCCGCGCAGCATGACCGGAAATACATTTGATGCGTCCGCAAGGACGGCTCGTTGGGGAGATTGGTTCGGGCCAGCGACACGCGCATTGATTGGTGAGACCATGTTGGCCTGTCCAAAATGGTGTTCCCGCTGGAAAGATTTGTTTGTCTTTCGGACTCCTGGCCGGGCACGGCGGAGCGGACACCAAAAATTATGACTACTCCTGCTCTGCCGATGCTTAATCCCGCGGCTGCCGCCATAGATATTGGCAGCGAACAACTCCATGTTTCGATTGTTGGCGGTTCGCCGAAAGTTTTCGGCGCCACCACCGGCCAACTCCATGCCTTGGGCGACTGGCTCAAGGAAGATGGCGTGCGCACCGTGGCGATGGAAGCCACCGGCATTTAGTGGCTCTGTCCGTATGAGGTGCTGGAAGAGGCGGGGTTGGAAGTGGTGGTGGTCAACGGCAAATACGTCAAGAATCTGCCGGGCCGCAAGACTGACAGGAAAGACTGCCAGTGGCAGGCGACCCTGCACGCTCACGGCCTGCTCAAGCCGGGCTTTGTGCCGCCGGAGCACATCCGCCGGCGGCAGGATTACCTGCGGCTGCGTGCCGATCATGTGGTGATGGGCGGCAGCCACGAGCAACCCATGCAAAAGGCGCTGGAACGGATGAATCTGAAGATTCACGACGTGATCAGCGACCTGACCGTTACGAGTGGCCTGAAAATGATCGAGGCCATCCTCCGTGGCGAGCGGCGGGCCGGAGAACTGCTGGCCTTGTGCGATCCGCAGATTCAGAAAAAGAAAGCCGTGGCGTTGCGCGCCGCGTTGGAAGGGAGTTGGAAAAAGGAGCATCTCTTTGCATTGCGGCAGGCGTATGCCGCCTGGCAGTTCTACCAGCAGCAAATCGTCGAGTGCGACCAGGAGATCGCCCAAATCCTCAAAGAATTGGCCGGGCCGGAAGACCCGCAAGCGTCGCAGCCACCGACGGCACCCAAGCGTGGCGGGGTCAACACGCCGCAGATCGCCGGGTTGCATTCGCTGTTGTATCGGCTGTGTGGCGGCAAAGACCCGACCACTTTGCCGGGAGTGGCCGACCATGTGCTGTTGCAACTGATCGGGGAATTGGGCACCGACCTGCAAAAGAACTGGACGACCGAAAAGCACTTCACCGCGTATTTGGGTTTGGCACCCGGCAGTCGGCAGAGCGGTAAACGGCGAGGCAGTCAGAAACGTTCGCGCAACCGGGCCGGACGCTTGTTCTGCGTGATTGCCCGGACGGTCGGACGCAGTGTGGACAAGGCATTGGGCGGCTTTTATCGGCGCTTGAAAGGCCGCCGTGGTGGTTTGGTGGCCAATCTCGCGTTGGCGCGCAAGCTGGCGGAGCTGTACTGGCGTTTGATGGTCCAAGGCCGGGCCTATGTCGAAAACGGACTCAAGAAATATGAAGAAAAAGTCGCCATGACTGAAAAATGGCTGTTGGAAAAGCTGGCCCGTAAGTACCGCCTCCGTCTCCAGCCAGCTACAGCTTGACCAAAGACGGTTCATGGAAAGGGCCGGGGTGAGGGCGGGCTTCAAACCAAAATTAAATCACGATTGAATTCATAACTAACTGTGAGCGAAATATTTCCAGCAACCCCAGCTTGTTCTTTTAAACCTCACTGAGGCGGATGATCCCGGTATTGGTTTGTGGCACCGAAGGAAGCCGACCAAGTGTATGTTACAAGATTGTTTCAAAAACGCCACAATTTCACCATGTTAACTGATATATACTGCTTTCGTTGAAATTAGAAATGAAGAAGTCAGTCACAACTACACTCAGTAAATTAGAATCGCGCAAATTGAGGCGGAAACTCTATCCCACGAGCGGCGAGTTCAAGCTTTTGAATTCTCAGACCATTCGCGGAAGAAACTTTTCCGGGAACCTTTTTTCAATTCGTTACTCTCAACATCACTGAGGCGAATTGTCCACAGTGTTGGTTGGTTATTTCCAAGGAAGCCGGCCAGCTCAGATTGTAAATTGTTTCAAAAAAGTCACAACTGTCTCGTATAACATCATATATAATATCCATTCTTGAAATTGAAAATGAAAAAGCCAGTTACAAGTACACTCTGTAAATCAGGATCGCACAAATTGAGGCGCAATCTCTATCCCACGCGCGGCGCGTTCACACTTATTGAATTATTGGTGGTCATCGCCATCATCGCCATTCTGGCGGCAATGCTTCTCCCGGCACTGACGAGTGCCAAACAGAAGGCCCAGAGTATCGCCTGTCTGAGCAATCTGCGCCAATGGGGACTGGCGTTTACGATGTATGGCCAGGACGATGGCGATTTCGTGCCTGAAGAGGGAAACGTGGGTAATGCCATTGATGATCAGGGGTCGGCCACATCAGCGGACAACCTTGATACTGCCTGGTATAATATTGTGGCTCCGACCATTGGCCAGGTTCCACTGGTGAAACTTTATGGCGCATTCGGTGACTCCGCTATTACCGCACCTCCGCTCCCAGGCACACACAGTCTTTATTCATGCCCCTCTGCCCCCGATCCCAATCCTGCTTATTACGGTGCCACTGGTCCTACCATATCGGGCAAGCAATATTTCATGTATGCCGAAAATTCTCGAATCTGCATAAATTTCGGCACGCGAACCGCAGGCCACGTTCGGCAGACCAAGCTCTCGGATGTGGTCAAACCGTCAAATACGGTCTTTCTCGCTGAAAACGACCCTAATTCCACCCTTAGCCCGCCGCCTCCAACTTCTTCATCCGTCGTCACAGGTTTTTTCGCTGTGGCCCGTCATAGCCATAATAAACTGGGAAATTTTTCCATGGTGGATGGCAGCGCCCAGGCTTATCGAACCAACGATTTCTTTGAGTCCCAAAACTTGGCGGATGGAGGCACAGCGGGCAATGGCGAGCTCGAATGGTCAACGCCTCGTAATGTCTATTGGTACCCAACGCCTACGACTCCAAACTAACTCAATTTGTAACGGTTTTGCGTCTTGTTTATAACAACCTTGTATTGGCTTAACACTTAATCATGCAGTCTATTAGCACCCTTATCATATGAAAAAACTAACAAAAAATCTAATCGCCGCCGTCGGTGCCAGTTTGGTGGCCCTTCTGCCTCATTGTGTCTCGGCGCAGGAAAATCTTGCGGGCTGGTTCGTTCTGGGAAATTACACCAACACCGCCGGTCCGGAACCACTGCCAGTCGCCTACAATGATTACCACGTTATCGCCTCGCCGATCGTAAAGGGTCCCGGGTTCATCCAAAATGGCGGAACAGGAGAGTATGGGGGCAGCAACTTTGTCAGCGCGGCGGGCATCTCGACGGAAGCTTACGCAATCACGAATGGATCGTATGTGTCCTTTAGCATCCAGGCAGACCCAAACTATACCATCTCCTTCTCCACAAACATATTTTCCTCTTTCATCACGGCGACCGGACCTATCCAGGGAGAACTGCAATACGGCACTGACGGGATAAATTATACTGATATCGCGGCGATCACTTATTCTACAACGCGTCCGACCGGAAGTGTTGGAGCCAATACCTCCACGACTCTTTCTGGCATTGCTGCTCTGCAGAATGTTCCTTCAACCACCACCAATTATTTTCGTTTGGTGAATTGGAACGCCTCCAAGAACACTGGCGACTGGTTCATTTTTAATCCTACTCCCGCCGGCTCCATCCTTGGGACAACCAACACCTACGGTATTTATGGCAGCTTGCAATATCTGTTGCAAATTCCTCCCTCAAATCTCGTCGTGGCGCCCACAAGTGAGACGATCGGAGCGGGTCAAACTGCGTCCTTCTCGGTGAATGAGGCGGGAAATGATGCCAGCAATTTCTGGTACTTTGTTTCGAATAATACCACCAACCTGATTTCTGGCGCCAATCAATCAATCCTCACCATTTCAAATGTTGTGGCCTTGAATGACGGGAGTTACTTTGCGGTGCTCACAAATCTTTACGGCTCGGCAACCAGTTCCATCGTAACGCTGACGGTAACCAACGATCCAAACATTCAAACTCAGCCCGCCAGTGTTCAGGGCCTGTTAAACGGCACGGTGCAATTCTCCGTTGGGGCATTTGGCTCCGCGCCGCTGAGCTATCAATGGTATTACACGGATACCAACGGAAATTTCATTGCCTCTGTCGGTGACGGGGTTAATGCGGACGGCTCAATCATTTCGGGTGCGACCTCAAGTTCGCTGAATTTCGCCAATTTGCGTGCCAATGATGCGA
>Ga0116129_1000964_pt1 | contig 16681 bp, 18 predicted proteins | sample June2015DPH_17_2_FD_89732 | JGI IMG/M metagenome (GOLD analysis project Ga0116129, IMG submission 89732) | Peatland microbial communities from SPRUCE experiment site at the Marcell Experimental Forest, Minnesota, USA - June2015DPH_17_10 | ecosystem: Environmental > Terrestrial > Soil > Wetlands...
CTCTCAAGGCCCTTGGCGTCACGCTCAGCGGTGCGTTTCTCCGCACGGCCATTCAGTATGGTTTTGGTCGCCTCGATCCCCTGCAACTGCTTTCGGTCGAGTTCCAGCAACGCCAGGTATTTTTCAGCGTTGCCGGCATCGAGCTTATGAACCCTCCGACTTTCCTTCCATTGTCCCTCCCGGTGATATTCACGACCAGGTTCGGTGACCGCGACGATTTCACCTTCCTTGTAGCGCGGCACATAATTGCCAGTGGCTTTGGCAAATTCGGCGTCGCGGTGGCTGCGGTCTGCCTCTTCTGCCGTGACCTTGGCAAAGGCAAGCCCGTTATCTTCCAGCGCGGTTGCAAACGCCTCACGGTTGCCAGTCTTGAGTGAAAATCGCTGCGAAGTTTCCTGCGTGTTGTCAAAATAATATTCATTTCCGGAACGGCGGTGGAGGTCCGATACCGCTGCGGCTACCCCGCGCAACTTGTCAGACCTGGGATCAGCGGCGGCTTCATTGGCAGCTTCGGCAAATAGACCCGCTGATTTACGTTCCGGTTGCGGTGGGGCGACGGGGGAGATCTTCTCGTTGAGACCCTGCCGATAAGCCTCATTGCGCCGCTCCTGCCATTCCTGCCGCTGGTGCTGCTGATAATCCCGTGCGGAACCCTGTGCAGCCGTTACGCTCATGAGCGGGGCGCGGTCGATCTGGTTAAGCCGGGCCTCGCGTTCTTTGGTATGTGCGCCGGTCGTCGCGACCGTCAGTTGGAAGACGCTGCCGTACTGGTTCACGATGACCAGCTCGCCCACCTGATATCTGTCATAACTCTCGATATCGCGTTGCCTGCCCTGCCCCTTGGCTTCCGTCTGCGGGGCGGATGCTTGTTCCCTGAGCCGTTGCCGTTCCCACCTGTTGAGCCGTTCGGCGTCGCCTTCTGTCATGACAGCCATGGTTAAACCGCGGTCCTCGATCGCGGCGGCGAAGTCCGGGCCGTTCTGGGTCAGAGCGTAAGCCAGCCGGATTCCGGCCGCGGTCGCGCCGATCGGCTGGCGCATCTGCCATTCCTCATGCCGGTGCTGCCCTTCGGATTTCCTGTGCTTCTGCACGTCCTCAATGACGGCTTGTGCGTCGGCGACGGAAAGCAAGGGCGCGCGGTCGATGCCTTGAAGGTAATGGGGTAACTCCTCGCGGCTCAGGCTGGTGTTGCGCGGTGTGAGCGTAAACACGCTGCCGAAAGGTGTAACCACGGCAAGACCGCCCTCGGCGCGTTCCAGCTGGGACTTTGGGCCTTTCGCCCATTGCCTTTGAACAAATTGAACATAGTCCTCACGCTGTTTTTTGGTGGCCTCGCTTTCGGTATTAGCCGTGACCTGATGCTGCGGGCCCAGTGCCTCGATCCATTCCTTCTGAACGCGGGTCAGATATTCATCGGGTTTGAACGCATTCGGCTTTTGAGGATCTGGCTGCTGCCCTTTGCGCTGCTGCCATTCTTCAAAACTCCTGCGGGCGCTGGCTTGGAACGCCGGCGGCAAGGCGGCGTATCCGCCTTCATGCTCCATCCATGATTGGGGCTTCTGGCGGCGTTCTTCCCATTCCGCGCGGAGCTTCGCCAGGTCTTTTTCGATATCGGTTTGGGTGACGGCCGCCAGAATGAAACCCCTGTCCTCAAGGGCATTCGCAAAACTCTGCGGGCCGGGTGACAGGCTGCGCGCGAGGCGGATTTCCGCTTGGGTTTTGCCGAGTTCGGGCGCGGGTGCCTTCGCTTCATCGCGCTCTTTTTTCCTACCGCTCGCCTCTGTTGCTTTATTAATCCTTTGCGACGGCTCGACAAACTGCTTCTCGACCTTTTCCTTTTCGATGGCGGCCTGCGCGACCGCATCGAGCCATTGGAGTTCGGTGCGTACAGGATCGCGCTGCGCGTATTGTTGTTCCGCCTCGATCTGCCGTTGAACATCCGACAATTCTCGGCTTAAGACTTCTACGCGATCGCGCGGCAGGTCGAGTATGAATTCGCGCGCCTGTTGCAGCGTCGGCATGTCATCTCGGTCGAGGTCGGCGAGCTGCGCGCGGACTTGCGCGGCCGATACGCCCAGCAATCTTTTCCCGAGGGCGTGTAAGCCTCCCGCATGGTCGATCACAACATAATCGCGCCGCTCACTCTGGGCCAAAACCAATCCTTCATCCTCCAGAGCATTGTTGAAAGCCTGACCGCTTTCGCTGCGGTCCCAGCATACCCTTATGGTGTTTCTGATCTGGTCTTTTTCGACGCCCAGGCGTTGCGCCTGCTGCTGTTCGTTTTTCGTTGCCGCATAGTGGATTGGGCTGTCGCGCTCGTTTCTGACGCGGGTAATGTCAAATTCCTGTTCCAGCTGGCGGGCGAGAGCCTTGAGCCGGAATTTGAAAAACGGCAAAGGCTTGGCCGTCATCGTCTCCGCATCGATCAGAGAAAATCCGATATGCATGTGCCGGTCACCGGTCTTCTCATTTACGTGAAAGTAGATCGCCCGCGGCTGGCCGGTCAGCCCCAATCGTTTCTCAACCCGGTCGGCGGTCTGTTCCCACTGCTCACGCGTGATTTGCTCGCCGTCCGGCAGGCGGACCTGAACATGGAACAAAGCATTTTCCGCATGGGTGGCTCCGGCCATGACCTCGATGTCGCGGAAGGCATCAACAATGTTTTCGGCTTCGCCAAAGCCGCGTAGTTCACCGAATTCGGCGCGTTCGTGTTTCTTATAGCTACCGGTCATCATGTACCGGGCGAGCTTGGCGCCGTTATTGTGCCTGTTGCCCTTGATTATCATTGGCGCGATCCTTACGGCCTACGGCGTCGCGTATCGCGCGTGCCGCATCTCGAATTTCCTGCAACGCGGCAACGGCCTCGCGCCCGCCGAGTGACTGCGCGGCATTCAGGCGGTGCGCGATCTGGTTGGCCACGTTTCCAGCGCGGTTGAGGGCCGCGATAGCGTGGCCCAAAAGCTGCGCGTGAACGGGAGGCGTTCGCCGCGCGCGGGGGCCAGCATCGCCCAGTAGCGCGGCGCGGCCATAGCTCGAAAGCGATAAGCCGGCACTTCGCGCCCGCCCTTCCGCTTCGGCGTGCTCGGCTTCGGTCAGCCAGACGGCAACGCACCGATGGCGCTGCCGTTTCTGGCTGCCGCTTCTTGTGAGCGCGGATGGATCGGCGGCGGCTGGTTCGCCATGAGGCGAAGCGTGCGCCGCATGATCATGGGGGCTCATGGACGGACCTCGGCGCAAGTCGAGGTCCATGCTGAGCCCGTCGCGCAAATGCCGGAAGGTGCGGAAACGGGCAGGGTTTCCGCATGCCGCGCAGCGGCACGGGGGATGCAATGGGGGGCTTTGCCACCCTTGCCAAGTTGTTCAACAGGAGAGGCGATCAGTCGCCTCTCTTGTTGCCGCGTATTATACGCGGACAACTTGCTGCCGGTCCTATTCGCTCCGTTCATGCAGCGACTGAATCGGAGAATCAATCCTACGGCAAATAAATTTCGGTTTCGCCCGCGCAACGACTGCCGCGCATGAGATGCTGAAACGCCGAAGGGCAGTAGGAAAGAAGATGCCTTACTCGGTGTAACTTCTGATGCGCCCTGCTCCCGCAAGCGTGCTTCGCGGAACCGCGAACTGCCCCTGTGTGGCAGATCGCGGGAACCGGCGAACATCTGGTTGCATGCGAGTGTGTGCGGTAAGGTGATCCCAGGACAAACGTTCTTTTCGCAGCAACTCGGGGAGCTAGCGAAGAAGGCCTCAGGGTGCGAATTATTCGGAAGTAAGCTCGGCTTACTTTCGAATAATCCGCGGCTGGCCGAGAACTTCGTCTTTCCCCGTAGGGCTTGGGCCTTGGCGCGTCGAAGCGAATGCCTTGACGCGGTAAGGCCGAAACCAAATGTTGCCCGCCTGCACGAAATCTTTGATTTAGTCCTTGAGGCCCGCGCCACCTCATTCCCGGCTTGCCGGCGGTCTCGGTCTAAGACCGCCGCGATTGGTGAAAGGGACCCGCCCGAAAGCGCGTCCCAATATTCCGTCCAAGCGGATACACTCCAGCGACTGTCTTTGTCCTGGAGAACGTGTGGCGTGATTTCGGGCCACCGGAAAGACAACGTCTCGTTTGTGGCGCAAGAGAAGCCGTCCGTCCGAAATTCGAATCTAGACGGGCGGTAGGAAAAGAGATTGGCTACTTCTGCCCGGGCTTCTGGATCTCGCGCACCGATGCAAACGTACCACAGGGACTGATATCGATCGGGGCACCCTTCATCTCCGGGTGGTAACGCTCGATATATTCCTCGACCTGTCGCGCCGAGAACTCGCGTTCTTTGCGTGAGATCGGTTTCTTTGTTTTGGGTCTCGTCATTGCGGTGCTCCGTTGATTTGAAAAAACCGCACGCCGAAGCCAAAGCTCCAACGTGCGGCGATATGGTTACTCCGTGGCGTCGTCGGTCTTCGGCTCGGTGCAAACGATCCGGCCGCTGAGGCTGATGCCGGGCGGAATTACCAGATCGAAGCCCTTGCCGTTCTTGTGGGGCCAAATGACGCCCACTTCGTGCCAGCGGCTCTTCTGGTCGGTTCCTGGTTTCGCCTCGGTTACCACGTAGGCGCGATGGGTTGGTTTGCTGCTCATGATGTTTTCTCCTTGGTTGATCGGCCGCATGATCGCTGCCGATGCAGAAACCGAAGCACGTCCCATGAGGCGGGAATGTCAAAAGCGCGTAGCGGTATCGCAGGAAATTTGTTGCGCGAGGAGCGTAGCGAGCACGCAACCAAAATTCCGAGAAACCACCTTTGGACAGGCCCGCCGGACGTGCTAGAGGTTGCATCGGCCAGGCTGCGATTATGTGGTGATCGAAAACCAAAGGCAAGAAAACACGGAGGAGCGCAAACCGTGTCACGGCCCGACAAAAACCGAGCGGGCTAGAACAATCAGACGCGGCAGGACAGGCAGAATCCGACCACCGCTGGGATTCATACCGGGCGCGAGCAAAACAAAGCGCTGCCAGATGCCGGGCGATAAAGAGAACGACGCCACGTCGGCCGCCGAAGAAAACGGGCGGAACTGGTCGACAACCGAAGGAGCCGAACGGGAGCAGCGCTGCTGAAGCTCGATGCCGCATATGCGCCGAGGGTCAGTCGGCCGCCGCGATCTGGTGAGCCGTGGCTTCGTCCGTGATCCAGACATTGAACATTTTGGCTTTCAGCGCGACCTTGATTGTGCCGAGTTTGTAAGGACCGGCAATGACAACGACTTTCTTCCCCTCTGCGACCAGGCGCTTGAAGAATCCGATGCCTCTGAGCTTCGGATCTTTTTCGTAATGCCCCGCTGTGATGAAAAACTCCCATTCCTTGCGGCCATTGCCCTCGGCGTCGAACAAGCAATAGGAGATGTCCCCTATCGCTCCTTCATCCGCAAGCGTCTTTGCCGGAACGATGGATTGAACGATGCCGGTCATCGTGATCTTCGGGACTGGATCATTCGCGCCGGGATTGACTATACCGAGGCCCGCAAAAGCGACATCAATAAGGTCGGCTGGCCGGATCACGCTGCTGACGAGCTTGCTTTGGGCGAGTTCAACGAGTCTGTTGGCAACCAAGAGCCTTGCTTCCCGTCCCGGCTTCTGGATTTCATAAGGAGGGACAGTAACATATTCCGCGCGTCCCGGCACGCGGCCTGACCGGCTCCACAGGATTGTGGCATTGATCTCGGGATTGATGTGGCTTGCCGCTTTGTGCAGCCGCGTTCGCCCGACGAGTGCGGTCGGATGTATGTGTAGCGCCTTACGTTCGCGGTCCGGCACCGCGTTCACAAATTCAAGAAGCGTTTCGCCGCCCGTGATCCCGATGTGGAGCGGGCCGCGCTTGTGATAGTCAACGAGATCATCAAAATAAACCGCCGTCACCGCGCCCGCCTGTTTCAGAAAAGCGGGATAGTGCGAGGCGGTAACGGGAGGGCCGGGAATTATCAGAACGCGGTCGAGGTGCGGAAAGCGTGTCTTAAGCCGATGCTCTAAATCGCTCTCGACGGTCTGGTGGATTTGTATCCTTACAAGTCCCTTTTTCTCGGCTTCATCCAACAGCCACGACACACCCCGGATATCCGTGTGCAGGCGCGGGGCTATCGCTTTTTTCGGGAGCTTCTCCTTGTAAAACAACTGCGCAGCAAGAAGCATCTCGGCGGTCGTGGCAACCTTCAGCGGTCTCGGCATAAGGTTCGCTTCACCTAATCCTTTCTGTTCGGATCGTCATATTTGCCAGTATAGACGGGAACAGCCTTGTCGTTTTTGCCAATAATTGCAGAAACAATTATCGAGTTTGGGTCTAGGCTGAATTCAGGACCGAGATGATTTTACGGATTACTAGCGGGCAGTCGTTTTTGGGCGCGATATCGTTTTGTCGCCACGCGCAGCGCTTTCAGTTCGTCTATCGAATAACCGCCGCGTCCTTCCCGGCGCTTGTCGTGGAAGACTTCGCGAAAGATGGCATCCAAGGCGAGCACCGTGTCTTCGGAGATAACGGGGCGGTCCTTTCGCGGATGTCGAGGTTTGTACTGACCCGAGCCGTGGCTCGTCATGAGCAGCGGAACGCGCATGCTCTTTATCGGCAAACCGAATGGAGATCTCCCCAGCTCGGCCCAAACCGCCAAGGTTGCACGAGTCGTGGCTTTGTTGATGTGCTTTTCGGCGGAGCTGGGGTCGAACCACCGCTTGCCTTTGGGATCGATGAAGGGATCAAGCAGTACCGGCATCTCATAGGCCATGGTTTAGAGGAAGGGTCGGGAGCTTTTTCATCCCGGAATATTGCACGGCTTTTTCGAAAGAGTCACCAAGGAATTTCTAAAGGAGGTGTCGCTTATGGCTTTACCAAGCCTCATGACAAAGGAAGCCGCTGCCGCTGTTACCGCGCCAGTATCCGCTCCCTCAACCGTTAACCATGACCCAGAGCGCTTGAAGCCCTGGATCGCCAGGCATGACCGCGAGATCCAGTTGCCGGGTCCGGATGGAACCTGCGACTGGCGGAATGGCTCGGACGGGTTCTTCGATGAGGGGCAAAGTATATGAATACGTTGCGCATCGCCTCGGCGACTGAGGCAGACATTTCTGAAATACTCGCGCTTATTCAAGGCCTGGCGATTTACGAACGGCTCGAAGGTCTCATGGCTGCAACGAAAGAAAATCTCCGGGAGGCCCTGCTTGGGGAACATCCGACTGCTGAGGTGCTGCTCGCTTTTGCCGAAGACGAATGCGCAGGTTTTGCGGTCTACTTCCCTACTTTCTGCGCAATGCTGGGCGCTCCTGGGATGTTCCTCGAAAATATCTTCGTTAAGCCCGAATGGCGCGGTATGGGCGTTGGTGAGGCGCTGCTCGGTCATTTGGCCGTCATCGCGGAAGAACGGGGTTACATGCGCATTGACTGGCGGTGCCTCGTGAGCAACGAGCCCGCAATTGGTTTTTACACGTCGCAAGGTGCTGTTGCCTTGTCGGACTGGACCGGTTTTCGGATGGACGCGGCGGCGATCCATGACATCAGCCGCAAAACACAAGCAAAGGAGATACCCACAAACCTTTATGAACACGCCAGTTGAGCGCCAGTCAGAAATTCAGATACGGACGCCCACTACCGTCGATGTCCCCGCGATTGTCCGTGTCGTGAGGAGCTGCGAGCCTTTTCTGACAGCGCATAGCTCCTACATCGCGTGGATTTATACGCAGTTTTATTTCGAGACGTGCGCCGTCGCCGAGTTGGATGGCGAGATTGTCGCGTGGTGTTCGATCATTCCGGTACCCGGAGGATATTTCTTGCATCAGCTCGGTGTTCTGCCAAAGGCCAGGCGCCACGGCACTGCCAAAGCCCTGCTTGTGCATCAGTTGCAAAAGCTCAATTGCTGCAAGGAAGGCTTCGAGTTGCAATTTACCGTCGATCGTCATAACGGCGCGGTGCTCGCTCTTAACCGTAACGTTGCCCAGCGTTTCGGCATGCAAGTGATGAAAAAGACCGGCGTGTTGCAACTCGTTGAACCCTGCGAGGAGGAGCTTTACGCCATGACGCCCTGCCGGTTTCCAGAAGCCCGGCATTTCAGCGAAAGTTCTCCGAAAAATCAGCGAGGGAAAGCCTTCACTCAGGCGGATGGTTCTGCGAATAGCGAGGTGCATTCTTATGGACAAAAGCAAACTTGAAATCCTCCGCAATAAGGAAGTGGCTCTGAAGGCCGCGATAGCGGCGGAAAAGGTTAAACAGCAACAGCGGAGAGACCGTGATAATGCACGGCTGGCTGCCATCATCGGTGCCGCGCTTATCGAGGTCTGCGCCAAACAGCCCGACAGCGTCGGGGTGATGGTGCGGCAAATTCTTGCGGGGTCAACGCTGCCCGAAAGTCAACGGGCTTTCCTCGCAGGGAAAGGCTGGTGCTGACGACTTATGAAACTCTTCATCGGCTCTGTGGTGCTTGTCGCGTGCATTATCTGGCTTCTGCGAAAAGCGGAGCAGAGGCGCATCCGGGAAGCCTACCGTTTTAATCCGAAAAAGCATGGCGCTGCCGAGTGGTCGACCGTTGACGATGTGCGGAAAGGCGGCCTCCTATGAACGGCATTCGCCTCGGGTACATGCAAACGCGCAAAGGGCTCGAACCTTTGGACTACAAGGGTGGCTCGCATGTGGTTGCCATAGGCCAAACCGGCTGCGGGAAATTTACAACGCTAATTTCGCAGGTCTTGGCGGGTTGGAGTACGGAGAGAAAAAGCTCTGGCGGCATGCCTGGCTCGCTGTTCGTGATCGACCCGAAAGGTCAAGCGGCAGCGGTGTTGGGTCCTTGGCTCGCGGAAAACGGCGTTGAGGTTTGCCTTTTCAATCCGTTCAACATTCTGCCCGAATGCTTCGAAAGCCTGCAGGCGGTGACTTACAACCCGATGTCCGTTGTCCGCGAGAGCCCCTTCCCCGCGACGTACTGTGACAAGATCGGCGATGGTGTGTTTCCGGTCAGTGACCACGACAAGGACCCGCATTTCCCGGAAAGCGGTCAACAGTTGGGCACGGGCCTCATGCTGGCGCTCGCCTGTCATGGATCAGCCGAAGAAAACAACCTGGCTGTGGTGCGTGATCTCATTTGCGGCAGCGATGAGGTGCTCTTTGGCTTTTGCCGGCGCTGCGTAGAGAACACCGATAACGCTTTCGTGCGGCAAAAGCTGAGTTCTTTTTCTTGGGACGGAACCGATGAAGGCCTGAAGCAGCTCAAGGAGAACAAAGAAATCCGCTCGGTTATCAGTTCGGCGAGAATCCAGAGCAAATTTATCGGCAATGAAGTGATGAGCGCGGCGCTAAGGGGTGAAGGCTCATTCCGGTTCAAAAGCCTCCGCGAGAAGAGACGCGCCGTGTTCTGCATCCTGCCGCTGTCGGTGATGGATGTATGCTCGCGCTGGTTCCGGTTGATGTTTGCCTCGGCCATGGCGGAGCTGCTCGATGAAGCATCGCTCGGTCAATTGCCGGTGTTGTGCGTGCTCGATGAGGCCGCGCAACTGGGACGTTTAACTGTCCTTGAAAACGCCATTGCCATGGCGCGGGGCTTCGGCGTTCAGTTCTTGAGCCTGTTCACGGATATTCCGCAAATGGAGCGGATTTATACAGGTGGTGCCTATCGCAGCTTCATGGCGAATTGCGGCGTGCAGGTTTTCCTGGCTGGCAACGACCCGAAGACCTGCTCCGAAATCTCCACCATGTGCGGGACTACGGAAGTTATCAATTATTCGCACGGGGTCACGCATGACCGCGACGGCAATCTCAGCGTGAACAATGGCGCGAACCAGATGAAGATCCCATTGTTGCAACCGCATCAGGTGCGCGAACTGCCGCGCGATGAATGCCTGATCTGGGCCGAAGGAACGTGCGGCGTCATCAGGGCAAAGCGCATTCCCTACTACAAGCTGCCGGAGTTTAGCGGTTTCCGGCCGGACCCTTACGAGAAGGGAAAGAAACACGGGACTAGAGATCAAAGCTCAAAGCCCGTGAATGACAACAAGAGGCTGGATAGCAAGATCGAACGCTGGCGGCGTTCGCGAGGTGCATATGTCGGGTAATGAACTTGAAGAACTTCTCGATGAAAATCAGCGCATGAGAAATCAGCGCAAATGGGGGCTGGTGGCGTTGGGCTTGATTGCCGGGGCTGTCGCCTGGGGCATATATGGTCATACGGCCAAAGCCAGCGTTGAGGCGGCGCTTCCTTCGGCCAAACAACGCGCGGCCTTGTTGGCGCGGGTTGCAAGAACTCCGTCGCCCGTCGTTCCGCAGGAAAACCTGGAGGCGCAACAACAAGAGGTGGCCGCGCAGGATGAGCCGCCTCCTGCTCCACCCTCCGACACGGCGGTGCCCGTCGTAGCTGCGCCTGCCACCGATGCGCCTGGCCCGGTCTCGCCATCAACGCCACCGCTTGCGCTTTCGTTCAACGTTAATGGCCGTGGCCTGAATTCAATGTGGGGCGCGCCGGATCATCGCTATCGCGGGTTTGCCGACTCTCCGGGGTATCGCGGCTACCGAGGATATGACGGCTCTCGTGAGTATCGCGGGGAAGCTAGCCAGCCTGGAGCAATTCGGGGCGGCGCTCGCCCTGCACAGTCTCGCGGCGCCGTCCGCTCTCCTGGTGCACGCCCTTCTGCTGCTGCACGTTCTTTCGGCGGTGGAGGGCGTCGGTGATTATGGGCGCTTTGGTGAAGTGGCGCAGCGGTTCCTCAAGCCTTGAGGAGAAGATCGAGCGCTGGCGGCGGGCGCACAAGCATGAAACGCTTCCGGCTCAAACTGGCGATAACAGCTTTGAGCGTCCCGCTGCCGGTGACGCTATACCCGCGCTCACAACCGAAACGCGGCTTGATCTGCCACGCTGCTGCGCCGTTACAAGAAAGCCATGGGCGGCGCGGTATCTGCGCGATGATGCGGGGCAAGGCTTTCGCTATATCCGTAGCGTCATCCCCGATGGGCGCATACGCCTGACGCTCTACCGGCCTGAAGATGTGCGCCTCTTGCCGGATTTTGAGGCGGGCATCGAAGATTGTCCGCATTGCGGGGCCTATACGCCGGATGGATGTCTCGGGTCCGTGTGGTGCGAAGCCTGCCGGTCATGGGTCTGCTATGGGCTCACTTCGCGGGAAGGCGTGTTTTTGTGCGGATGCGGCAACCGCGGGCCATTGGTTGATTACAGGCAAACGGGGCTCGGTGTGGTGCTGCGGTAACGAGTTATGAAGCGGATTAACTTTTCAGAGTTCACGCGCGTTCAACCGGAAAGTAACGAAGTGGCGCGGCAGATGCAGCCGGCACGCGAGACCAGGCCGCAAGCGGAAAAGGAACGAAGCCCCGATTATCATCAACGGCAAAGTGAGCGCGCGGGCCGTTCGGAATGGTCGGGCGCGTCCGCCGGTGGTGGTGTGTGGGCAGGAAGGTCGAGGTAAGGGCGGTAGGAAGAAAGGAAAAAGGAAAAGGACCTAAGGGGAGCATATGAATTTTCAGCCGAGAACGGAACAACAGATACAAGACGCCAAGCTTTGGAAGAAAGGCGAGTACGCCTTTGAGATAGCCGATGCCATCGAAAGGCAGAGCAAGGCCGGCAAAACAATGATCGAGCTGCGCCTCCGCATAACCGATGGCAAGAACGAGCGGATCATCAGCGATTATCTGCTGGATGAAACGGCGGGCAAGCTGCGTCATTGTGCTGCCGCGTGTTCACTGCTCGATAAGTACGAGCAAGGCTCACTGAGCGATAAGGACTTCAAGGGCAAGCGTGGGCACCTGGTGCTGGGTGTCGAGAAGGACCGCGCGAAAGTCTACCCTGACAAAAACGTGGTGCTTGATTACGTTTGCGCTGAAACCGTCAAGGCGAGCTCCGGCGCTGTCTCTGGCGGTATCGCTCTCAAATTCTAACGTTTTTGAAGGAGAGTTATGAACAATGTTTTTTCGCGCATCGTCGCGTTGCTCGGCTTTCGTCAAATGGGCGGTCTATTCGATGAAGCTCAATACTTCATCGCTGGCGCAACCGGCCACGTGTTCATGCGATCGCACGCCGGTGAGATTTTCCTCCGGACGGTTGAACCTGACGGGATATATAGCCCAGGCCCATTCCTCCCAAGCCCGTATCGTTGGCAATGGGTCCGAAAGCTGCCGCGTGATCGCCGCTCGATTGCAGAGGCGGAAGCCTTTCAGCCCCCCGATGGTTGGAAAGCCCCTGAGCGTTTCGCATCATTTGAAGGTGCGTTTGCAAGCTTGACAGTCGAGTCGGCCGAACCCTCGCAACCGCGCGGGCGCACCGCTCTGGATGACCCCGGCGAAGATACCCCGCCGCCTGGCTATCGGATACCTAAAGAACGGCGTTCGCAGTGGGAGTGGACATGGCCGTGGTAAATCTTTCACACGATATCGGAGCTTAGAATACCGGGATGACCTATTGCGAAAAGTGTCGGATCAAGAATGGCTGGCCGGAAAGAGAAGTGATTTGGCTGGCTACGTGTCGCGTCTGCGGTCGCCGTGGACCCTGCTACGATACGCCCTCGGATGAGTTGCCGCCGCTAACCCCGGGAAAGATCGAAAGCGGCAAAAAACCCGATTTCAAACGAAAGGCTCGGCATCAAAAGATGCTTGGCGAATGGTGACAGGCGATTTATGATCGCAGGACTTAGGACAGTAGGAAAGGAAAGACCGTGGTGGATAGCGAGCTAGAGAGCTTCAAGACACAAATCGATTTGCGATCTTATGCTTTGGGCCAAGGCTATCAGCTCGACGCCAAAAGCTCATGGCGCGGCACCTCTGTGATGCGCCATCCTTCCACGCAAGACAAGGTCATCATCAAGCGCGACATGGATGGGCATTATGTTTATTTCTCGGTGCGGGATGATCGCGACAATGGCAGCATCATCGATTTCGTGCAGAACCGGCAACGGCTGAGCCTTGGCACAGTACGCAAGGAGTTAAGGCCCTGGACAGGACAGGCCCCTCTTCCCGTTCCGCAATTTCCTGCGCTGCCGAAAACCGAAAAAGATCGCATGAAGGTGGAAGCGGCTTATGCCCGCATGCAGGATGCGAACGCCGGCCATCCTTATCTTGAACGGGAACGCTTGATCCCCGCCGCCCTGCTTGCACTCGATCGCTTCACAGGGCGCATCAGGATAGATCAGCGCTCGAATGCGGTCTTTCCTCATTTTGATCAGGATGGTTTGTCCGGCTATGAACTCAAGAACATTGGCTTCACCGGCTTTGCCTCAGGCGGCACGAAAGCCCTGTTCCTCTCTCACGAATTCCCGACGGACACCAAGCTTGTGCTCTGTGAATCCGCGATTGACGCTTTGAGCCATGCGGTGCTGTTCCCGAACAATCATGCGCGTTATGCGTCGATTGGTGGCAAGCCTAACCCGCAGCAGCCTGAGCTTATCCGGGCCGCGGCTGCGCGGATGCCGGTCGGGGGTGAAGTAATTGCGGCGATGGATGCGGATGGTGATGGGCGCAAGCTCGCTGAGGTTGTGCGCGCGGCTGTGGAAATGACAGGCCGTCATGATTTGCGGTTCACGGTGCACGAGCCTATCGGACACAAAGACTGGAACGATCAGCTACGCGCACGCCCCCTGCCCCTTCTTCCCTACCGTGCCCCGGAGGTGCCCTCGGTGGCGTAATGCGTTTGCCGTTCTGGTTGCGGGGTCGAGCCGAAGGATTTCTATCCTTCGATGACTTCACCGGAGCTATGCCATGAACGGACTTAGGGGTGGCCTTAGCGATTTCGACCTTCTGACGATCGCGGAAGTTGGCGCGCTACTGCATTGCTCAAAGGCGCATATTTCAAACATCATCGCAGGTCGTGTGGCGGGCTGTCTTCCCATCCCGGCTGTGCATCTTGGCCGCCGTACGCTCGTGCGGCGCGCGGCGCTTGCCGCATGGGTCGAGTGCAATGAAAATGCTGCGGCCAATGATAACCACGGCGGCGCTGCAAATGATAACCTCAGAGCATCGCCAGAACGAGGCCGCAAAAGCGCATAAGGAGCAATGATTATGCGTACACGGCACTCCACAGGAGGTGTCAGAAAGCAGCGTGGCCGCTGGATCGGGCTTTGGCACGAGGGCGGCAGGAAGAAAAGTAAGGTTCTTGGTTTCGTCAAAGGAGAATGGACCGATCACGAGGATCGGCTGGCTGCGGAATGGCTCCAGCGCCAAGGAATCTTGGTCTCCGTGGAGGTGGCTGGGCAGGCGGTACAGACGGCCGCACGGGATCGACCGTTCCATCCCGTGAAGACGTACTTGCAGGGGCTTCACTGGGATGGGGTCGAGCGCGTGGATCGTTGGTTATGGGCCTATCTCGGCGCCGGGGACACCGAATACTCGCGGGCGGTAGGTTCGCGGTGGCTGGTGTCGGCTGTGGCGCGGGTTCTACGCCCAGGGGCGAAAGCAGATTGCTGCTTGATCCTGGAAGGAGCGCAGGGCATCCGCAAATCGACGGCATTACGTACGCTCGCGGGCGAGTACTTCACCGACGAACTGGCGGACCTGGGGAGCAAAGATGCGGCGATGCAAACGCGCGGGGTTTGGATCATCGAGCTATCGGAGCTGGACAGCCTGAGCCACTCGGAAGTAGCGCGCATCAAGGCGTACATGAGCCGAACGACGGACCGCTTCCGGCCACCGTACGGAATGCGTTTGGTGGAATCGCCCAGGCAGTGCGTCTTCGCCGGGACGGTGAACCACAGCACCTACCTGCGTGACGAGACCGGCGGACGCCGATTCTGGCCGGTCGCCTGTGGACGAATCGATGTGGACGGGTTGGCCCGCGACCGTGACCAGCTGTGGGCGGAGGCGAAGGCAAGGTTCGACGCTGGGGTGGTCTGGTGGCTGGAAACGGTCGAGCTGGTGCAAATGGCCGCGGACCAGCAGGTGGACAGGTACGAGGGCGACCCGTGGGAGGAAGTCATCGGGCCGTGGGTGGAGAGCCAATCCAGCGTCTCGATCAGCGAGGTATTGGAAAAGTGCCTCCAGAAACTGCAGGCACTCTGGACTCAGACCGACAAAAACCGGGCGGCACGCTGCCTGCGCGCATTAGGTTGGGAGCGCTACCGCGAGCGGCACGGATCGCGGTTGGAATGGCGGTACCGGAAGGAAGTGTGACCAGTCGGTTCCCAGTATGTTCCCGGTCTGTCCCCAGTCTCGAAGCCCGAATGCGCGCGGCAGAGCGCGGCTGTTCCCAGTGTTCCGTTTCCTTTCGTTCGGCCTCTATTGTACGAATGGCGGCCCGAGGGGCGACTCTCATTAGAACAGCAACCAGGAACAGAGGAACAGTAGGAACATGAAATCGAGTCAAGGGTTTGCAGATGGAACATACCAGGAACAGGACATGGAATGGAACAATTGGCTAGGAGGTCGGAACTGGCAGCCGCCGAGGAATCGCCTGTCACAGACATCGGTTGCGTCCGGTTGCCTTGCTGTTATACGGGCCTTTGGGGCTTTTTGCGGCGCCCGGCGTCTGCGAAAACCGCCGAGGCGCTCGCTGCACTCGATTGATGGTCCCCCGGCTCTTCAGCAGTTCCTCGTCATGGGGGAACAACAGAACATTGCCCTTCCCCTGGTGATTGCGTTCGCTATGATAATGCTCTTGGAATTGGGTCAGCGTTCTCCTCAACGAAGCTTCCCCGAACAAGAGGAGCTTACGATAGACAGGCACTCCTCTTTGACTGATCGCACCCAGCGTTCCGCAAAGGCATTCAAGTTTGGGCTGCGTGGAGGAAGTCGCAGACACTTCACGCCCTGTCTGTAGACAAAAGCCCATGATGGTTTGAAATCAGCAACTTGTGATTTTGCATCGTCGGTGCCGGCGAAGATCCTGCTGCAGAATGAGTATCTGGCGGCCGAGAACCGGATTTTGAAGGCACATTCGTCACGGAATTTGCGGCTGTCGGACGGCGAGCGGTCCACGCTGGCGGAAATCGGCAAGCGTTTGGGGCGCAAAGGGCTGCAGCAGGTGGCGCGCCTCGCCAAACCCGATACCATTCTCGGCTGGTATCGCCAACTGGTCGCCGAAAAGTTCGATGGCTCGAAACAACGGCGCTCGCCCGGCCGACCGCGCATCAGCGCAGAGATTGAAAATCTGGTGGTTCGTTTGGCCCGCGAAAACTCTGGCTGGGGTTACGATCGGATCGTGGGAGCGTTGGCCAACCTGGGGCACACAGTCTCGGACCAGACCGTGGGCAACATCCTGCGGCGGCACGGCATCGCACCCGTTCCGGAGAGAAGCCAAACTACCACCTGGAGAGATTTCATTCGTCGGCATATGGACGTCCTCGTTGGCACGGACTTCTTCACGGTCGAAGTGCTGACTTGGCGTGGTCTGGTGACGTACTACGTTCTATTCTTCATTCACCTGGATAGCCGGCGGGTGTCGATCGCGGGAATCACCGATCATCCGGACGCGAGCTGGATGAGTCAGGTAGCGCGCAATGCGACGTTGGAGGAGTTGGGATATCTGCACGGCTGTCGCTACGTTTTGCAGGATCGCGACGCTAAGTTCTGCGCTGAATTCCGGCAGACCCTGGCGGCAGGAGGTGTGAAATGTCTGCGACTCCCTCCGCGCAGCCCAAACTTGAATGCCTTTGCGGAACGCTGGGTGCGGTCGGTCAAAGACGAGTGCCTGTCCAAGCTCATCTTGTTCGGGGAATCTTCGTTGAGGAGAGCACTGACGCAATTCCAA
>Ga0116129_1000965_pt1 | contig 16673 bp, 14 predicted proteins | sample June2015DPH_17_2_FD_89732 | JGI IMG/M metagenome (GOLD analysis project Ga0116129, IMG submission 89732) | Peatland microbial communities from SPRUCE experiment site at the Marcell Experimental Forest, Minnesota, USA - June2015DPH_17_10 | ecosystem: Environmental > Terrestrial > Soil > Wetlands...
TCTTACCGCTGCCGCCGAGCGATCCAGTCGGGTTCAGTTCCCGCATACCTTCGCGGATACGATGAGCCATAAACCAAGCCGTCTTGTACGGCAGGCCAATCATCCGATGAAGCTGATGGGCGCTCATGCCTTTCTTGCTGGCGCACATCAGGTGCGTCGCCAGAAGCCATTTCGTCATCGGGATATGCGACCGCTCGTAAATCGTGCCGACGGCGGCGGTGAATTTCTTCCGGCAATCTTTGCAATGAAACCAGCCCGGCCCCATCGACTTGCCGCCCAAGGCCGCTACGCGGTCGAAAGAGCCGCAGAACGGGCAATAGACGCCTTTGGGCCAACGGATGGCCTCAAAATGCTCCCGCGCCTTATCAAGGTCGGTGAAAATCGGGTTCGTCAGATCAACGGTTGCGGTCATGGCCTATCTCCTAGGCTCAATAATCGCATAACCGCGCTGTTCAGTCAAGGTGATAATTCCCCCAAGAGGGGGCGAGGGAGAAGTGGCACCGCGATTTCCACGCCACCGCGCTGATTCGCGCGGTTGCAAGATGGTGTTTTGCGCACGTTTCCGGATTAAAAGGATTCGCCAAGCGAATCCTTCCAACCAGGGCAAGGCGTGTCAGTCGCTCAACGCAGACGTATCTCGACGCTGATCATGGGCCGTTTCGCGCGGACCATGATGGCGCGCGCAAGCGGCGGCTCGGTGGCGCTGTCGCGGCTGTGGCCGGGCCGCGCCGACCGGCTGATTATTGCACCCCATGACCTGCGCACCGCCGACGCCACCCGAGCGGCTGAGATCTATGCCGGCCGTTTTGTGTTCGCCGGAAAGATTGTTACCTGCCACGGGCGCTCGATTTTCGATCTCGAGCCGCCATCGGAAGACTGGGAGGTGGCGCTGCTCGGCTTCGGATGGCTGCGGCACCTGCGCGCCGCCGATACCGCGCTGACCCGCGCCAACGCCCGCTCGCTGGTTGACGACTGGATTTCGAATCCGATTCACAAACGGCCGCTCGGCCGCCGCGCCGACGTGCTGGCGCGGCGCGTGATCTCGCTGTTGTCGCAGGCGCCCCTGGTGCTCGGCGATAGCGACAGCAAATTCTACCGGCGCTATTTGCGCGGGTTGGCCCGCGAAATCCGCTATCTGCGCTACACCATGCTCGATATTCCCGACGGCGTGCCGCGGCTGCAGGTGCTGATCGCGCTTTGCTATGCCTCGCTCTGCCTCGCCAACCAGGCGCGGCACATCCGCGCCGCGACCCGCCGGCTCTCCGACGAATTGCAGCGGCAGATCCTGCCCGACGGCGGCCACATCTCGCGCAACCCCGGCGCGTTGATCGAGTTGTTGATCGACCTGTTGCCGCTGCGCCAGACCTTCGCCGCCCGCAACATCGCGCCGCCGCCGGCGCTGTTGAACGCGATCGACCGCATGATGCCGATGCTGCGCTTCTTCCGCCATGGCGACGGCAGCTTTGCCCTGTTCAACGGCATGAGCAGCGCGCCGTCGGATTTGCTGGCGACCCTGCTCGCCTATGACGACACCCATGGCGCGCCGATGGCGAACATGCCGCATACCGGTTATCAGCGCCTCGATGCCGGCGCGATGACGGTCATCATGGACACCGGCCCCCCGCCGCCGCCGAGCGTCAGCCATGACGCCCACGCCGGCTGCCTGTCGTTTGAATTGTCCACGGGAACGAGCCGGATCGTCACCAATTGCGGCATGCCCGCGACCGGCCGCGACAACTGGCGCGCCTTCGCGCGCAGCACGCCGGCGCATTCGACCCTGGCCTGTCACGACACCTCGTCATGCCAGTTCATCGAGCTCTCGGCGGTGAAGCGGCTGTTGCAGGGCTCCCCGATCGTCAGCGGCCCGGGCAATGTGGAAAACTACCGCGAGGCGGTCGCCAACGGCGTATTGCTGACCGCATCGCACGACGGCTACCTTGAGCGGTTCGGCGTGGTGCATCGCCGGGTGCTGATGGTCGCGCATGACGGCTCCAGGCTCGACGGCGAGGACACTCTGTCTCCGGCGCCGGGAGGGCGGATCAGAGGCACCGAGACCAACTACGCGCTGCGGTTTCATCTGCACCCTGCCGTCAAGGCGAGCCGTCTCAGCGACGCGCGCGGGGCGATGCTGGTGCTGCCGAACCGCGATGTCTGGACCTTCGAATCGCTCGACGACAAGGTCGAGCTTGAAGACAGCGTGTTTCTGGCCGGAAACGACGGCCCCCGCCGCACCGCCCAGATCGTGATTCGGCAGGATTCGCGCCATGCCTCCTCGATCCGGTGGAGCTTTGTCCGTTCGACGAACTCGGCTTCCGCAACCACGGCGAAACGCAACGCGCGCCATGAGCCGGAATTGCCGCCGTAGGCATGGTCCTGGCAGGCTTTCAGGGCTGGCCGTGCCTCAATTCCAAATTCCAGACCGAGACACCACCTCGGCACCGCATCCCTTGACAGACGTAAGCTACTTGCTTACGTTGCCTTCGAACTTTCAAAAGCAACGCCCTGTCCGAGCTTTGGACCGAGGGCAAGAGTTCGAAGATCAATACGAAAATGCACAAACGCATTCTCGCGAGGCTCGATCGTCTCGACGTTGCTGTCCGAGCTGAGGAAATGAACGTCCCAGGCTTCGACTTTCATTCCTTGCAGGGATTCAATCCGAAACGCTATTCGGTCCACGTCAACGGACCGTGGTGCATCACTTTCGAATTCGAGGACGGCGAAGCCTGCCGTGTCTATTTCGAACAATATCATTAAAGGAGCGAACATGGCCTATGCAGCAAAGCGCGGCAAGAACCGCTGCCCTACTCATCCCGGTGCGTTGCTTCGCGATGACATTATTCCGGCCACCGGGCGGACCAAGGCGGAGATCGCCGGATTGCTCGGGATTTCGCGCCAGCATCTTTACGACATCCTGCAGGAACGAAAGCCGGTGTCCGCAGCCATCGCGGTTCGGCTTGGCAAGCTTTTTGGCGACGGCGCGAGCATCTGGACCCGGATGCAAGCGGCCCATGATACCTGGCATGCGGAGCGGACAGAAGATGTCAGACACATCCCGACCATCAAGGCAAAGGCCGCTTGAGAGCTTCCTGTGGTCAACGCATATCCGCCTCGCGGCCCGCGGTTTCGTGGTTGGCAAAACCGTGCTACCCGGACTTCGCATTTAGGATCCAGCAATGACCGACCATCCGCGCCGCGCAACCCGCGCCCTGTTGTCCGTATCCGATAAAGCCGGACTGATCGAATTCGCGCGCGCGCTGGCCGGCCACGGCATCGAACTCGTCTCTACCGGCGGCACCGCCAAGGCGATTTCTGCCGCCGGTTTGAAGGTCAGGGACGTTTCGGAGCTGACCGGATTTCCTGAAATGATGGATGGCCGGGTGAAAACCCTGCATCCGAAGGTGCATGGCGGCCTGCTCGCTATGCGCGACAACGCCGCGCACACGGAATCGATGCAGGCGCACGGCATCGCGCCGATCGACCTGCTGGTGGTCAATCTCTATCCGTTCGAGGCGACCGTCGAGAAGGGCGCGGATTTCGAGGAGTGCATCGAGAATATCGACATCGGCGGCCCTGCGATGATCCGCGCCGCGGCCAAGAACCACGGCGATGTCGCCGTGGTGGTCGAGGCGCAGGATTATCAGGCCGTGCTCAACGAACTCGCCGCGAATAAGGGCGCGACCACGCTGGCGCTGCGGCGGCGTCTCGCCGCCAAGGCCTATGCCCGCACCGCCGCCTATGACGCGGCGATCTCCAACTGGTTCGCCGCCGAGCTCAACACCGACGCCCCGGATTTCCGCGCCTTCGGCGGCCGGCTGATCCAGGCGCTGCGCTACGGCGAGAACCCGCACCAGCAGGCTGCATTCTACCGCACGCCGGACCAGCGCCCGGGCGTCGCCACGGCGCGGCAACTGCAAGGCAAGGAACTCTCCTACAACAACATCAACGACACCGACGCCGCCTATGAATGCATCGCCGAATTCGACCCCGCACGCACCGCGGCCTGCGTCATCGTCAAACACGCCAACCCTTGCGGTGTGGCCGAAGGCACCGATCTCGTCAACGCCTACCGCAAGGCTTTTGCCTGCGACCAGACCTCGGCCTATGGTGGCATCATCGCCTTCAACCGGACGATCGACGCCGAGGCCGCGCGCGCGGCGATCGAAATCTTCACCGAGGTGATCATCGCACCGGATGCAACCGAAGAAGCCATCGCCATCATCGCCGCGCGAAGAAATCTGCGGCTGTTGCTGGCGGGCGGACTGCCCGATCCTCGCGCGGCAGGCCTGACCGCGAAGACCGTCGCCGGCGGTTTATTGGTGCAGAGCCGCGACAACGCGGTGATCGACCACATTGCGCTGAAAACAGTGACCCAACGCGCGCCCACGGAAGCCGAGTTGCGCGATCTCCGATTCGCATTCCGCGTCACCAAGCATGTCAAGTCGAACACTATCGTCTACGCCAAAAATCTCGCCACCGTAGGTATCGGCGCAGGACAAATGAGCCGGGTGGATTCCGCCCGTATCGCCGCACGCAAGGCGCAGGATGCCGCGGCTGAACTAAAGTCAGCGGCACCGATGACAGAGGGCTCCGTCGTTGCGTCCGATGCATACTTTCCGTTTGCCGACGGTCTACTGGCCACGATCGAGGCCGGCGCCACCGCGGTGATCCAGCCCGGCGGATCGATCCGCGACGATGAAGTCATCAAGGCCGCCGACGATGCCGGGATCGCCATGGTGTTCACCGGGGTGCGGCATTTCAGGCATTGATTGTGCTCTCCGCGTCGTCCCTGCGAACCATGGCCCCATAGCCGCAGGTATCAGTCGGCAAGACGCAACTCACACCGGCGCAAAACAGCCCAGATCACGCGGTATGAGTCCTCGCTTTCCGCGGGGACGACGCGTCGAGAGTTGATCGCCAAACTCTACTCCTCCCTCACCCGCGCCAGCAGCGCCAGTCCCGCCACGAAGAACAGCACCAACACCGCCATGCCCGCCTTCTGGCTTGCGGTGACGGCCGTGATGGCGCCGATCAATAGCGGCCCGATGAACGAGGTGACTTTGCCGGTCAGCGCGAACAGTCCGAAATATTGCGCGATGCGGTCTTTCGGCGCCATGCGGATCAGCAGCGTGCGCGACGCGGCCTGCAGCGGGCCGCCGGCCGCGCCGATCAGACATCCGAGCACCAGATAGGCGCGCTCGGCGGCGGCGGAAAACAGCGCGCCACCGGGCGCCGGGGCTGCGACCTTGACGAACAGAATCGAATCCTTGTCCACCAGCAGGATGGCGACGATCGAAAACAAAAGGATCGCCATGCTGCCTGCGATCACGCGCTTCGGTCCGAGCCTGTCGTCGAGCCTGCCGCCGAGCCAGGCGCCGAAAGCACCGGCGATGGCCAGGATGATGCCGAAACTGCCGATCTGAAGCGTCTGCCAGCCGAAAGTGCCGGCGGCATAGATGCCGCCGAACGCGAACAATGACACCAGGCCGTCGGTATAGATCATGTTGGCAAGCAGAAACGCCGCCATCGATCTTTGTTTTGGCAATTCGGCCAGTGTTTGCCTCAACTCAACCAGCCCGGCGCGCAGCGCTTCGCGAACCGGAAGCCTTGCGGGATAATCCGGCGTCAGCAAAAACATCGGCAGCACAAAGATGATAAACCAGATGCCGGTCAGGGGGCCGGTGATACGGTCACCCTGATGCGTCACGGGATCGAGACCGAACAGCGGCATCAATCCGAACAGCGTGCGCCCGGTGCCGGGGTCGGCAGCGCAAAAGCCGAGCACCAGGATCAGGCTGAGGATGCCGCCGGCGTAGCCGGTAGCCCAACCGGTGCCGGACAGGCTTCCGATTCGCTCCTGCGGCACCAAAGTCGGCATCATCGCATTGTTGAAGACGGTGGCGAATTCGACGCCAATGGTCGCGACCGCGTAAGCCAGCAGCAGCAGCGGAATCACACTGGCATCGCCGGGCCTAGCGAACCACATCGAGCAGGAGCCGAGCACCAGCAGCGCGCCGAACGCCGCGATCCACGGCTTGCGGCGACCGCTGGCGTCGGTTATGGCGCCCAGCACCGGCGACATCAGCGCGATCATCAGCCCCGCGGCGGCGGTGGCAAGACCCCACAGCGCCTGTCCTTCGGCCGGGTCGGACGCCACATGGGTGGCGAAATAGGGCGCGAACACAAAGGTGGTGATCAGCGTGAAATAAGGCTGCGCGGCCCAATCGAAGAAAATCCAGCTAATGACCGCGGCACGGGGCGGCCAGGTCTGCTTCGGCCAAACCTGCTGCGGGCCTGCATCGTCCGCGTCCAACGTTGCTGCCGCCATGCTCGACTTGCCCTGACCCGTCACGAGGAGGCGCTTTGCCCTTTGCATCCGACCTCATATAGCATTCGTGACCGGAACGCTTCCGGCATTTCAACAGCCTTGAAGAGGCTTCCACCTGCGGCGGATTCTTGATGATGGCTTTTGCACAGCGCGGAATGGTTGCGGCAATCGTGCTGGCGGCGATATGCGGCATGCCGGCTCACGCGCAGGAGCAGCGCGGCGAATATTCGCCTCCGACCCCGGGCGCCATTCATGCCGTCGTCGCCGAGCACGGCATGGTGGTGGCGCAGGAGAGGCTCGCCGCGCAAATCGGCGCCGACATCCTGAGACGCGGCGGCAATGCGGTGGATGCGGCCGTCGCTACCGGTTTTGCGATGGCGGTGAGCTATCCGCGCGCCGGTAACATCGGTGGCGGCGGCTTCATGGTGGTTCATTCGGCGGAGCGGCATGCGGACGTTGCGATCGATTACCGCGAGACCGCGCCGGCCGCGACAACGCGCGATATTTTCCTCGGACCCGATGGCAAGCCCGATAACGCCAGGTCGCGGGACTCCGCGCTCTCGATCGGCGTGCCCGGCACGGTTGCCGGCCTCGCGCTCGCGCTCGACAAATATGGCTCCGGTCACTTCACGCTGGCCGATCTCTTGAAGCCCGCGATTGCGCTGGCGACGGACGGCATCCCGGTCGCCGACGATATCGCCGACACATTGCCGTTCATGCGCCGGCGGCTGGCGCGTTGGCCATCTTCATCAGCGATGTTTGCGAAAGCCGACGGCACGCCGCTGCACGAAGGCGATACGCTGATCCAGAAGGACCTCGCGGCGACCCTTGCGGCGATCGCCGAACAGGGCCCGCGCGGGTTTTACCAGGGACCCGTCGCCGAAAAGCTGGTGAAAGCGATTGATGGGGCCGGCGGCATCATGACGCTGGACGATCTGAAATCCTACCAGCCCGTGATTCGCGCGCCGGTGCGTGGCAGTTATCGCGGATATGACATTGTTTCCATGCCGCAGCCCTCGTCCGGCGGCGTGGTGCTGCTGGAGACACTGAATATCCTGGAAGGTTTACCGATGTCCGGGATGAAGCAGGGCTCCGCGTCCTCGCTGCATGTGATGATCGAAGCCATGAAGCGCGCCTATGCCGACCGCGCGCATTATCTTGGCGATCCCGCCTTCGCCGACGCGCCGGTTGCGACCTTGATTTCGAAGGAGTACGCGGCAAAACAGCGCGCCAGCATCGATCTCGACCGCGCCACGCCGTCGAGCGACGCGCTGTTTGCGACGCCGCGCGAGGGCGGCAACACCACGCATTTCTCGGTCGTAGATGGCAGCGGCAACGCCGTCAGCAACACCTATACGCTGAATTTCCCCTATGGCGTCGGCCTTGTCGCCAACGGAACCGGCGTGCTGCTCAACAACGAGCTCGACGATTTTACCGCGGCGCCCGGCGCCTCCAATGCCTTCGGCCTGGTCGGATTCGAGGCTAACCTGCCCGGCCCCGGCAAACGGCCTTTGTCGTCGATGTCGCCGACCATCGTGCTGAAGGACGGCAAGCCGGTGCTGGTGACGGGCTCGCCGGGCGGCAGCCGCATCATTTCCACGGTGCTGCAGGTGATCGTCAACGTGATCGATTACCGCATGGACGTCGCCGCCGCGGTGGCAGCACCCCGTCTGCATCACCAATGGCTGCCCGATGAGGTGAGAATCGAGCACGGATTCAGTGAGGAGGCCCTCGCCGGTTTGAGGGCGAAGGGTCACAACGTGGTCGAACCCATGGGCCAGACCTCAGCCAATTCGATCGCGGTGACGCCGAATGGATTGCTTGGCGCCCCCGATCCGCGTAGCCGGGGCGCGGCGGCGGCGGGGCGATAGCAGCGAAAGCCTGCACCGCACTTCATGCGGGTGGAAGCCGGTTCGCGTGAAGAAAACGCGTAAAGGAAAGCCCCCGGTGATCAATCGGGATTTGCCTGACCTCGGCATCAGCGTAGGATTTGCCACACCCTGCGCGAACCGGCCGCCGTGGCGGGGTAGAACAAAGGCCGGTTAAAACGATCCGGGGGAACGTCATCATGAGCACGGCGGAGCCATCGGGAGCGATTGAAATCGCTGCCATAGAAGATAGCAGCCTGCTGGCATTCTATCGTGACATGAACGAGCCGGAGCGAAAGACGTTCTGGGCCTGCGCGGCGGGCTGGGCGCTCGACGGCATGGACTTCCAGATCTATCCGCTGGTGATCGGGACCATCATCGCATTGTGGAAGGTCGCCCCCGGCATCGCTGGCCTTGCCGGCACGGTGACATTGCTGGCCTCCGCGGTCGGCGGATGGCTTGGCGGCTATCTGGCCGATCGCGTCGGCCGGGTCAAAACCTTGCAGCTGACGATCCTGTGGTTCTCATTCTTCTCGCTCGTCTGCGCCGTGGTGCAGAATTTCGATCAATTGCTGATCGCCCGCGCGGTGCTCGGTCTCGGTTTCGGCGGCGAATGGGCCGCGGGCGCGGTGCTGATGGGCGAGGCGATACGGCCGCAATACCGTGGACGCGCGGTGGGCTCGGTGCAATCCGGCTGGGCGGTCGGCTGGGGCCTCGCGGTGCTGTCGCAGGCGATCCTGTTCACTTATCTGCCGCCGGAAATCGCCTGGCGCTGGATGTTTGCGATCGGCGCGCTGCCGGCGCTGCTGGTGTTCTATCTGCGGCGCCATGTCAAAGAGCCGGAGATCGCCGCCGCGACGCGCGCGAAGCAGACGGCTGCGGGTGAGCATCCCGCGTTATGGGAAATCTTTTCAGGCCCGATGCTCAAGACCACCATCCTGGCCTCGCTGATGATTACGGGATGCCAGGGCGGCTATTACGCCATCACCTTCTGGGTGCCGCGCTTTCTCACCACCGAGCGCCATCTTTCGGTGGTCAGCTCCACCGGCTATCTCGCGGCGCTGATCATCGGCTCGTTTGCCGGCTATCTGGCAGGCGCCTGGCTGGCCGACCGCATCGGCCGGCGCAACCTGTTCCTGATCTTTTCGTTGGGGGCAATCGCCGTCGTCCTGCTCTACACCCAACTGCCATTGGCCAACGAGGTGTTGTGGCTGCTTGGCTTCCCGCTCGGCTTCTTCGCGTCAGGCTATTTCTCCGGCGTCGGCGCGTTCCTCACCGAACTCTATCCGACAAGGCTGCGTGGATCGGGGCAAGGTTTCTGCTACAATTTCGGCCGCGGCGTCGGAGCCTTGTTTCCGTTCCTGGTCGGCGCGCTGTCGAACTCGACGTCGCTTGCGAATGCGATCGCGATTTTCGCCGCCGCGGCTTACGGCGTGTTCTTCATCGCCGCATTTGCACTGCCGGAGACCCGCGGGCGCATTCTGCACGCGGATGGGTAGAATTCGCAACGGCTGAACGTCGGAACCGGAGCCTTCTCATGACATCCCTCAAAGACAAGACGTTGTTCGTCTCCGGCGGCAGCCGGGGGATCGGGCTTGCGATCGCGTTGCGCGCCGCGCGTGACGGCGCCAATGTGGCGATCGCCGCCAAGACCGCCGAACCGCAGCCGAAGCTCAAGGGCACCATTTATACCGCCGCCGACGAAGTCCGCGCCGCCGGCGGCAAGGCTTTGCCGGTGCTCTGCGACATCAGGGATGAAGCCCAGGTGATGGCGGCAATCGACAAAACCGTCGCCGAATTCGGCGGCATCGACATCTGCGTCAACAACGCCAGCGCCATCAGCCTGACCGATTCGCAAGCGACCGGCATGAAGCGATTCGACCTGATGATGGATATCAACACCCGCGGCACCTTCATGGTGTCGAAATACTGCATCCCGCATCTGAAGAAGTCGGACAACCCGCATATCCTGATGCTGTCGCCGCCGCTCGACATGCAGACAAGGTGGTTCGAGCACTCCACCGCCTACACCATCGCGAAGTTCGGCATGAGCATGTGCGTGCTCGGTCTGTCGGGCGAGTTGAAGGCCGCGGGCGTAGCGGTCAACGCGCTGTGGCCACGCACCACCATCGCCACCGCCGCGGTCGGCAATTTGCTGGGCGGCGACGCCATGATGCGCGCCAGCCGCAAGCCCGACATCCTGGCCGACGCGGCCCATGTCATTTTCACTACGCCGGCGCGCGAATTCACCGGGCAGTTCTGCATCGACGACAAGGTGCTTTACGCCAGCGGCGTTCGCGACTTCGAATCTTACCGCGTCGATCCGTCCGTGCCCTTGATGTCGGATTTCTTTGTGCCGGATAACGACGTGCCGCCGCCCGGTGTCGCCGTGATGGCGCTCCCCTCGGTGGGCGAGGTGCAAAAGCCGCGCTAAAGCATGATCCGGGAAAAGGGGCACCGGTTTTCCCTCGGGACAAACGCGAAGCGTTTGCCCGGAGATCATGCTCAAACAGAAAGATAGAGCGAGATGACGATTCGAAGAAAAGTCATCACGCTCTGGAACTCCCTCTCACCGCGCGAGCGGGGCGAGGTGAAAAGTCGCTAGCGCCCCACCGTATACGGTCCGCCCTTCTCCAGCGCGCGCGCATAAGCCGGGCGGGCGTGAATGCGTTCGAGAAATGCCATGGCTTTGGGATGACCCTGCTCGAGCCCGGCGCGCGCCGCGGCGGCTTCGAGCGGAAAACTCATCTGGATGTCGGCAACGGTGAATTCGCTGCCGGCGAACCATTGGCTCCTGGAAAGTTCGCTTTCCCAATACGCCATGTGCTGCTTGAGCTGCGGATTGACCAGCGCGGTCAGTGCCTGATTGGAGACCTTGCGCACCAGCGGGCGCAGCAGCGCCGGCGCGCGCTTCGGCATCAGCGTGAACAACAGTTTCAACAGCAGCGGCGGCATCGCCGAGCCCTCCGCATAGTGCAGCCAGTAGATGTAGCGCAGCCGTTCCGGCGTTTTGGCCGGCGGGATCAGGCGTCCCTCGCCATAGGCGTCGACGATGTATTCGACGATCGCGCCCGACTCCGCGATGGTATTGCCATTGTCGGTAACGACGGGCGATTTTCCAAGCGGATGAATGGCACGCAGTTCCGCCGGCGCCCGCATGTCCGGCTGACGCTGATAGCGGACGATTTTGTAGGGCACGCCAAATTCTTCGAGCAGCCACAACACCCGCTGCGAGCGCGAATTGTTGAGATGGTGGACGGTGAGCATGGCGATTTCCCCCGGGGCATTGGCGTGCTGGCACAGGGCTAGCTCGTGCCAGCCCGGCGGCCGAAAGTCGAGACGCCCCGCCAAAGGCGGATATTATCCGGGCTTTATTGACAGAATAAAATTACCCGGATAATATTATCTGCTAAATCGAGGAATTGTCGATGAATCCGGAGTTTTACGCCGCCGCTGTCGCCTTTGAAGGTGACCGCTGCATTGCTTCCGGTGACCTCCGCGAGGTTGCCCGTGCGGCGAAGCAAGCGCTCGATCGGGACAAGGATGCGTCGATCCTTGTCTTTGACGGCGGAACCAGCGCGCCGATCGAGATCGATTTTCGCGGCCCCGTCGAGAATGTTCTGGCGCGGCTGCCCCATACCGCCAGCACGGCGAGCGAAGCGGAAGCCGCCGCCTCGTCGGCGCCGCGCGGCCCCGGCCGTCCGAAACTGGGCGTGGTCGCACGCGAAGTCACGCTGCTGCCGCGGCACTGGGAATGGCTGGCGCAGCAGCCCGGCGGCGCGTCGGTTGCGATCCGCAAACTGGTCGAGCAAGCGCGGCGCAACGGCGAGCAGGCAGACCAGGTCCGCAAGGCGCGGGAAGCGGCCTACCGCTTCATGTCCGCCATCGCCGGCAACGCGCCGCACTACGAAGAGGCGATCGGCGCGCTGTTCGCCGATGACCCGGCCCGTTTCGAAATATCGATCGCCCGATGGCCCGCCGACATACGCGGCCACGCCTGGAGGCTGGCGATGCGGGCCTTTGGCCGCGAGCCGCGGGTATCCGCCGGTTGATCCCAAGGATGTAAACCGGTAGGCTGGTTGAAATGATAGGGATCATATAAGAAGCTCATCCGCCAGGGAGACCACCGTGAGCCCAGCCGCCCCGCAATTCATGTTCGATTTCGGCAGCCCCAACGCGTTTCTCAGCCACGAGGCGATCCCGGCGATCGAACAACGAACCGGCGCAAAATTCGAATATGTGCCAATTTTGCTCGGCGGCATCTTCAAGGCGACCAACAACAAGTCGCCGGCAGAATCGCTGGCCGGCATCAAGAACAAGCCCGCGTTTCAGGCGCTGGAGACCGAGCGATTTGTGAAGCGTTTCCACGTCAAGCCCTACGCCTGGAATCCGTTCTTTCCCGTCAACACCCTCAATTTGATGCGCGCCGCCGTCGCCGCGCAACTCGAGGGGGTGTTCGATAAATATGTCGACGCGGCATTTCATCACATGTGGGTCGAGCCGAAGAAAATGGACGACCCCGAAGTCGCCGCCAGGGCGCTTATCGGATCCGGCCTCGATGCAACAAGACTGTTCGTCCGCGCCCAGGAGCCTGAGGTCAAGGCGAAGCTGATCGAGAACACCCAATCCGCGGTCGAGCGCGGCGCGTTCGGCTCGCCGACCTTCTTCGTGGACAAGGAAATGTTTTTCGGCAAGGAGCAGTTGCGCGAAGTCGAGGAACTGATCGCGGGGAAGTGATTCCGTCCTCATTGCGAGCGAAGCGAAGCAACCCGGAAGCCATGAATAAGGTCTGGATTGCGTCGTCGCTTTGCTCCTCGCAATGACTGGGAGAGAGCGTGCTCAACGCCGGGTTTGCAAGGTGGGAGCCTGGAATGCAAAAACGTAACGCAACGGCCGCGGTGATCGGCGCCGGCGACTATATCGGTGCCGAGATCGCCAAGAAATTTGCCGCCGAAGGTTTTACCGTGTTCGCCGGGCGGCGTGATGGCGCCAAGCTCGAGCCGCTGGTGAAGGAGATCGAGGGCGCGGGCCGATCGATCGTTGCCCGCTCGCTCGACGCGCGGAAGGAGGACGAGATCGCGGCCTTTCTCGACGAAGCCGACAAGCATGCGCCGCTGGAAGTTTGCATTTTCAACGTCGGCGCCAACGTCAACTTTCCGATTCTGGAGACCACCGATCGGGTGTTCCGCAAGGTCTGGGAAATGGCGTGCTGGGCGGGCTTCCTGGCGGGGCGCGAATCGGCGCGGCTGATGGTGCCGCGGGGCAGGGGCAATATCTTCTTCACCGGCGCCACCGCGTCCTTGCGCGGCGGCAGCGGCTATGCGGCCTTCGCCAGCGCCAAATTCGGCCTGCGCGCGGTGGCGCAATCGATGGCGCGCGAGCTCGGCCCGAAGAACATCCATGTCGCACATCTGGTCATCGATTCCGGCGTCGATACCGCCTGGGTACGCGAACGCCGGGAAAAACTCTGGGGCAAGGAAGCGCTTGATAATCCCGACTTGCTGATGCCGCCGGCCTCGGTCGCCGCCTCTTACTGGCAGCTCTATCAACAGCCGCGCAGCGCCTGGACCTTTGAGCTTGAGATCCGCCCGTTCGGGGAAAAGTGGTAGAAGAGGCGAATGGTGAGTAGTAAATAGCGAATAGCGAGTGGCGATTCCCTATCGCTAGTCGCTCCTCTCCAATAACAACAAAAAAGAGCCAAACGATGCGTCTTCTAGTGGTCGGCGCCGGCGCCATCGGCGGATATTTCGGCGGCAGAATGCTTGCCGCCGGCGGCGACGTGACGTTTCTTGTCCGGCCGCGGCGAGCCGCCGAACTGGCGAGCGCCGGGCTGGTCATCAAAAGCCCGAACGGCGACGTGACGCTGAAGAATCCGCCGGCGGTGCAGGCGGATCAACTCACCGAAAAGTTCGACGCTATCCTGCTGAGTTGCAAGGCGTTCGATCTCGACGACGCCATCAAATCATTTGCAGCAGCGGTGGGACCTCAGACGGCGATCATTCCGCTGCTCAACGGCATGCGGCATCTCGATGTGCTCGACGGCAAATTCGGCGCCGGGCGCGTGCTCGGTGGGCAATGCGCTATCGCGGTCACGCTCGACGAGCATCGCCAGGTCGTGCAGCTCACGCCGATGCAGTCGCTAAGCTTCGGCGAGCGCGACGGCAAGATGACGGATCGGGTTCGCGCCATTGCCGAAATCATGGCGCGCGGAAATTTCGGAGCGCAGGCCACCGACAATATCCTGCAGGAGATGTGGGAGAAATGGGTGTTCCTGACGACGCTGGCGGCCTCGACCAGCCTCATGCGCGCCCCTGTGGGACTAATTCTGGCCTCACCCGGCGGCAGGGAATTCATGCTCGGCGTGAGAGACGAGTGCGGCTCCGTCGCGTCGGCTGCCGGCCATGCCCCGCGCGAGGCGTTTCTGACCCGGGTCACCGGCATGCTGACATCGGAGGGATCGCCGCTCACCGCTTCGATGTTTCGCGACATCAAGGTGGGCGCGCCGATCGAGGCCGATCAGATCGTCGGCGACATGATCGCGCGCGCGACCGCAACCAATGTGCCGGTGCCGAGACTGCGCATCGTCTATACGCATCTCAAGGCCTATGAGCAGCAGCGCATTTGAGAATTGGCTTGGTGAGGCGACATACTCTCTCTGTGTCGTTCCTGCGTTCCGCGGGGACGACAATTACAAATGCGCGAGATAATGCGCCAGCGCGGCGATTTCCTCTTCGCTCAGGGGGTAGGCGACATCGGCCATGGCGGCGCCGGCGCCGCCGGATCGCGCGCCTGACTTGTAGTCATGCAGCGCCTTGAGCAGATATTCCTCGCGCTGGCCCGCGAGGCGGGCAACCGCCTTGGTTCCGGCAAACGTATCGGTATGGCATGAGGCGCAGCGCCGGCCCGCGGCAGCCTGCGCGCCTTTCTTCGACAGATCGGGATTGTCGTCGGGTGCCGGAGCGGGCGGGGAGAGTGAAGCGAAATAGGCCCCGAGACTACGGATATCGTCGTTGCCGGTTTGCTCGACGATTGGCTGCATCTGCTCGTTCTTGCGCGAGCCTGAGCGGAAGAACACCAGCTGCCACTGGATGAACTGATCGGGCTGCGCTGCGAGCGAGGGGATATTCTCGGTCTGCGAAATGCCGGCTTCGCCGTGACAGCCGATGCACAGCTCGGCCTTCTCCTTGCCTGCGGCGATGTCGGCGGCGCGGACCGGAACAACCGCTGATCCTCCCAACGCCAGAGCGCACAATGCGTAAGACACGGCTCGACGACGCATGATCGATGTTCCCGCGAGTTCGTCATTCCAAGCTCGCTCGTTTCGCTCGCGCCCCGGAATGACGGCTTTGATCGTTTTTACAGTCGATGCGCGCAACACACAAAAACAAGAGGCTGCGGCTGTTCCTTTTCGGAGCAACCGCAGCCTCGGCTATTGGTTTCTTACTTCTTGTAGCTGATGCGATAGATCGCGCCGGCCCAGTCGTCGGAAACGAGGATCGAACCGTCCTTGTCCAGGATGATATCGTCCGGGCGGCCGAGATAGCCCTGGTCGCCTTCGATCCAGCCGGTGGCGAACACTTCCTCCTTGGCATTCTTGCCGTCCGGCCCGACGATCACGCGCACGATTCGTCCACCCTGGTATTTATGCCGGTTCCACGAGCCATGTTCGGCGATCAGGATCGAGTCCTTGTAGTCGGCGGGAAACTGATTGCCGGTGTAGAACTTCATGCCGAGCGGAGCCACGTGGGCGCCGAGCTTGAGCACCGGCGGGGTGAACTCCGAGCACTTGTGGCCCATCGCAAACTTCGGATCCGGCGTGTCGCCCTGGTGGCAATAGGGATAGCCGAAATGCTCGCCGAGTCTCGACACCATGTTGAGCTTGTCGCTCGGCATGTCGTCGCTCATCCAGTCGCGGGCGTTTTCGGTGAACCAGTATTTGCCGCTGCGCGGATCGACGTCGCCGCCGACACTGTTGCGGACGCCGAGCGCCACGATTTCGGCATTGCCGGTCTTGGGATCGACGCGGCGGATCTGCGACACGCTGGTCGGGGGAATGCCGATGTTGAAGGGAGGTCCGAACGGAAGGAAGAACCAGCCCTCCTTGTCGACGGCGATGTACTTCCAGCCATGTGCGGCGTAGGACGGCATGTCATCATAAACCACCTTGCCTTCGCCGAGCTTGTCGAGATTGTCTTCCGCGTTGTCGTATTTGATCAGCTTGTCGACGTTGACGACGTACAGCGCGCCGTCCCTGAAGGCGAGACCGGTTGGCATCGGGGGGTTCAGCCCCTTGAGGATGGTCTTGACCTCTTTTTTTCCGCCTTTGTCGGTGATGGCGTAGACGTTGCCGAGACCGAACGAGCCGACGAACAGCGTGCCCTTGTCGCCCCACGCCATCTGGCGCGCGGCCAGCACGCCCGGTGCGTAGACTTCGATCTTGAAGCCCGGCGGCAGCTTGATCTTCTTCATCAAGGTGGCCA
>Ga0116129_1000967_pt1 | contig 16666 bp, 10 predicted proteins | sample June2015DPH_17_2_FD_89732 | JGI IMG/M metagenome (GOLD analysis project Ga0116129, IMG submission 89732) | Peatland microbial communities from SPRUCE experiment site at the Marcell Experimental Forest, Minnesota, USA - June2015DPH_17_10 | ecosystem: Environmental > Terrestrial > Soil > Wetlands...
CGCCAATCTGGTTCCATTCCGGCAAACCGGTCGCGCATGAAGAAGGACTGAGGACCTACATCGAGCCTCAGCTCGCCAGCCAGGCGATCGACAACCAAGCTATCAACGTTCCGCAATCCAAAGTGTTCAAAGACAAAAACAAGCCGCAAGAGGGTGAAAGTAGAGCCCTGGACTCCCAAGTGACGCTCGCCACAGCAGGTGCTGTCACTGATTCGAACGGCCTCTTTCACGGCCTCGGCGATCATGCCCAGAACTCATTCTCGATCGACCGGCAGGCCCCATCTGCGCCAGCGCCAATGATTGCTCGCACGGCCTCCCTCATCATCGTCGTTAAAGACTTCGCTGCCTCCCGCGCGTCACTCGACACGATCCTGGCGCGGCATCACGGCTACTCCGCACAACTGGAGGTATCCACCCCCGAAAACGCCCCGCGCAGCTTCCAGGCCTCTCTCCGGGTTCCTGCGCCCGAGCTCTCTTCGGCGGTGGACGACCTCAAGACCCTGGGCCGCATCGATAATGAGTTTCAATCCGGCGAAGATGTCACCCAGCAGCACAACGACATGGCAGAGCGCCTGAAGACCTCTCGCGAAACGGAAGCGCGCTTCGAGGCGATCCTTCAGCAACGCACCGGAAATGTGGCTGAGGTCCTCCAGGTGGAAGAAGGGATCGCCCGGGTACGTGGCGATATCGAACGTATGGAGACAGAACAGACAGTTCTCGAACACCGCGTCGAGTTCGCGACCGTTGAGATTCAACTCTCCGAGGAATTCAAAGCGCAACTCAACGCTCCGTCCGCCTTCGTCGCCAATCGCCTCCATAATGCGTTTGTGGCAGGCATTCGCAACGCGTCGGCAACGCTGCTCGGGATTGTTTTGTTCATCGAGGAATATGGTCCTGTGCTCTTGATCTGGCTGGCGATCCTCAGCTTGCCAGTCCTCCTCGTACGGCGGCGATATCGCAAGGCTCGCGGCCAGGTCTAGGGCCGGTGATTGACTTTCGCGCGGCTAGCGTTGCGGCCGAAAGTCGACTCGGACGTGACGGAGTGCTCAAGCTGCTCCGGCACCAGATTCGAAGTTCTCAACCATGTATGGGCCGCCTTGCACAGCACTGGTCAGCTCTCGCTCGTTTTGTCGTGAGAAACACCCTGGCACCCATGCTCCCGGCTGGTACATGTGCCGATTTCGGCCAAAATCGCCAACGCGATCATGACCAAATGGGAAAAGAATTTCAGGTCCAGGTCGAGTCACCGGAAAGACGGAGCTAATCTGGATCCATGGCGCTTGATCAAGCCTCAGAGTCCACCCGCCGAGAATATGCCGCACGAATGAACCGTGTAATCGACCACATTCAGAAGCACCTGAATGACCAGCTCGAACTAGAGCACTTGGCAGCGATCGCCTGTTTCAGCCCCTTCCACTTTCATCGGCTTTTCCGCGCATGGATCGGAGAGACGCTTCATGCCTTTGTCCACCGCTTACGCCTCAAGCGAGCGGCCGAGGAGCTGGTTTTCAACCGCTCCAAGAGCATCACTGCGATTGCGCTCGATTGTGGTTTTTCCGGATCGAGCTTCTTTGCGCGGGCGTTCAAAGAAGCCTTTGGTGTATCTGCCACAGCATGGAAGAATCGCACGATTTGTCAAACGAACCGCAATTTGGGTGAAGTCAGCGGGGATCCAGTTCCGCGATTATCGGAGCCGCCGGGTCAGACGGCCTGGAACAAGGAGATTCCCTTCATGAACTTTCCGATCGAAATCAAGGTACGCCGTTTGGCTCCTGCTACCATCGCCTATCTACGGCATGTGGGCCCCTACATGGGAGATTTCAGGCTTTTTCAACGGCTCTTCGGCCAGCTCTTTGCGTGGGCTGGACCACGCGGCTTGCTGCATCCTGAATCGTCATACCTCAGCCTCTTTAACGACAATCCCAATCTCACAGCCGCAGCGAAGCATATGCTGGAGATGGCTCTTATCGTCCCACCGGATACCGCAGCAGACGGCGAAATAGGCGTAAAGACGATGGATGGCGGTCTTTGCGCCATTGGGCGTTGTCGCGTTCTGGCCGCCGAATACGCCAAGCCCTGGGACGCACTTGTAGGCGACTGGCTTCCGGGCAGCGGCTACCAGCCCGACCATCGCCCAGCTCTGGAGTTCTATCGGAATGATCCGGCGACGGATCCGGAAGGGAAATTCGAACTCGAAGTCTGCCTACCTGTGAAACCGCTATAGCCCGCAGGGAGAACCTTTTGGATCCCTTTTTCGCTATAACCTGAACTGACTGCGATCACTCATGTTTTCGTTGCTAAGGATTCATCGGAAGCAGTTGTATCGTGCTTCTTGAAATTCGCGGTCTCTCCAAGCGCTCGTTCGACGGTATACAAGCTCTCGACAGCCTGAGTTTGACCATTGGCAACATCGATCGTTTCTTCGATCACATAGCCAGGGTAGAGCTGCTGAGCCGGGAGCTCGCCCCGCCTACGGTTCAAGAGCACCTGGCGGCGATCTTGGTCCCATTTGATAGCTGTTCACCGGCCAGGTGGTGCGCCTCTCTTCGGCTCCGCCCGTGCGTGCGCGGGCCGAAGTACGGGTATCCCAACGATTCGCGGCAATTGGACCGTATCGCCGTAAGTAATTTATTATGTGGAGCATCGGAGTCATTTTCCGCTGGGAAGCGAGTCATCGAACGAAGTCCAGGCGGCAACGCAACTTATGCTATGAGAACAAATACGGATTCGCTGATCTGCAAGAGGGGGGCTTCAAACATGCAGAGAATTGGCGGTGCATTCGTAACTCGAAAAAGGTGGTTGTTCTGCGCCGCTGGATTGGCAGCCCTCGCCATGCCACTCGCCCTGAGCGCTTTAGACACAACGCAGACCAAGGCTCAATCTCAATCGCAAAATGCGGCGCAGCCTCCGTATGAGTTTGAAGTTGCTTCGATCAAGCCGAGCCCCCTTGACGCATCAGGCGGATATATGACCAATCTGGCGCGTGCCAGCGATCGTTTTAGCGCCAGGAACCTTGAATTGATGAAACTCATTCGGGCAGCTTATGGAATACCAATGGCAGCCGAAGATAGCCGCATCACAGGTGGACCGAGCTGGCTCAGATCTGAAAAATACGATGTTGACGCAAAGATTGACGGCTCCATGGTGGATGAACTGAAAACGCTCAGCCAGGATCAACGCACGCTTGCGCAGCAGCAGATGCTCCAAGCGCTCTTAAGGGATCGCTGCAAACTGGCCATTCGCCGCGAGACCAAGGATCTTGCGATCTATACACTCGTCAGCACCAAGAGCGGCCCGAAACTTCAGGACGCGAACCCCGGCGAAACAAGCTCCCTGAGTTACGGAGGAGGCGGGGCGACGCGATCGATCACGGGACAGGCGCGTTCCATTGCAAACTTCGCGCAGGCACTTTCCGTTGCCCTAGGCTGTCCAGTTGTCGATAAGACCGGGCTCACGAGCAAATATGATTTCAAGCTCGAGTGGACGCCGGATGACAACCAGGAGCAATCGTCTTTAACTGGCGCGCCGAACGACCGGCCTCCATCGCCACCGGACTCCATTGCTCCTTCTATTTTTGAAGCAATTCAAGAGCAACTTGGTTTGAAATTGGTATCGGGAAAGGGTCCTGTCGACACCTTCGTGATTGATCATGCCGAGCGGCCTTCGGCAAATTAGCAGCAGCGCACCGATTGTTTCCGTCTCGCCAGGTCCCTGAGCGTCCTTAAGATGTGAGTTCTATCATTCACCTATAGATCGAAGCGCTTTCTGCTCTCAAGGAGGGCGCTGGTATCAGCGTATAGGCGCGGGCCAGTTCTCCTCGACTGCCGCTGGACAACGATATGATCCCGAGCAGGCGCGATCAAAGGAGGTTATTGAGTTGTCGCAATTTTCGGATCAGGCAGCGGGAAACGCCTTGCCAGGTCGCACGAGCGGTGACGGCTTTTGATTCCTTCGCGGGCGTCTGTTGGTCCGTATTGTTCAGTTTCATCTGTTACGACAGACACGGAACCCCTGATCGGGGCCCTTGCCGTTCGCTGCCAAACGGCCCCGATAAGCCGACGCGCAGCAGAAGTCAGCACCGATCCAACCGCCGCCCTTCCAAACCCGGCCAAAACCGTCGCGACCTCCTCTCGGATCAGTTACATTGCTTTTCAAGTCTCCGTGCCAGTCCCAGCACCATTGCCTTACATTGCCGGACATATCATAAAGTCCCAGTTCGTTGGGTTTCTTGCTGCCAACGGGTTTTGTCCTGTCATGGTTTTGCTCGATTGTCGGCCAGTACCAAATGCCTGTCAGGTAGTTATCTCCGGAGTTTTTCCAGTACCAGGCTACTTCATCCACCTTGTTGCTTCCACTGTAGATGTAACTCCGGCTCATACGGCCTCCGCCTGCGGCATATTCCCATTCTGCTTCCGTCGGCAACCGGTAGCCGTTAGCTCCCGCATTCATCGTTACCGTCCACTTGATGTCATCGAGATCACCGAACTTCGGGTTTGGCTTGTTATTGGGGTCTTTCTTATTCTTATTGATGCTGTAGCAGGGCCGCAAACCTTCCTTTATACTCCTTTTGTTACAGTATTCGATGCTGTCATACCAGCTCACTGTTTCGACCGGCAGATCATCACCTTTGAATTTTGAAGGATTACTTCCCATCACCTTCATCCACTCTCTTTGCGTTACATCATATTGCCCTAGGTAAAAGTCCGATAGGCTTACACCCTTTCCGTAGTAGTTGGAGGTTGTATTCTTGAAAGCCCCGCCTTTGACCAATACGAAGCTGTCATGCACTTCTGCCGAACAAGCAACAGCAGCAGCAAACAGGACTGCGATTACAGTCAATAGCTTTCTCATTGAAGAGTCTCTCCGATCAACGAATCAAATCGTCTGCAATGGATTGATTCAGAGAAGCTCAGATCCGGATACGCGCCAAAGCGGTTCAGGCGCGCCTGGTTCGTTTTTCTGAATCATTCCTGAAATACGTACCGTCAGGCCGGTGGCTGTGAAACCGGCCTGGCGTGTCGCAAATCGACGGAGTGGAGCTTTACCACACCGTTGCGTTCACTTCCCCGCTGGCGCCGTTATATGCCTCTGTCCCCAGAATCATGTAGTTGAAGGAACCGAGCGGCATTCCAAGGCTTTCCCAATGGCTGAAGTGATTGCCGGTGGTCACCGTGTGGTTTGACCCGATCGACGAGCCGCCCCAGGCATCTAAGTACTGTTCGAAAGTGGCAGTACCTTCGATCGAAGGCTGGTTGACCTGCTCATGCTCGTATGTGCTGTAGGTGTGCCCATCGCTGGTAACACTGCCCTTATACGTCGCATCCGCCGTATACAACGAACCAAGCTCAGTGATGTAATATTCGACGAGCGGGCTTGTCGTCCACCCGTAGATAGAAATGGTGTTATAGCCACTGGCCGAGCCGATATTGTAGCCCACGGTCATATTTCCACCGGTGCTCCAGCCTTTGCCTCCAACCACATCGCTGACACCAGACCAGGTCATCGCATAATTGCCGGGATATGTGCTTGCCTGCGGAAAGGTCATGGCTGCTGACCCGCCACTGGAGTACAACGAGTAGTAGTACCCGCTGTTTGTGCCCGTTCCATTGCCGGATACCGTCTGGCCGTTTGCCGTCAATGCAACGCAACCGGCCGCCATGAGCCCGGCGAGGATTGCACGTTGAACTTGCGAAGGAACGAAATTCATTGTGTGCATGCTGATCTTCCTTTCGATGGGGGATTTTTCGCAGCTTCTCGGATCAGTCGCCTGCCCGTCGCGCCGTTGACAAACCCCGGCGTGCAAAAGATTTGAGCGTCGGATGGCTGGGGTACCTCCAAGACGCGGAGAAGGATAGTCCTCGAAAACCGATTTTGTAAAGCGATTTGCTAAAGTGTTTTACTAAAACGTTTTTTCGAAATCGGCGGAGCCCCTTTCCCTGAGCAATGCCGGCGGAGATTGGCAACCCTGCCGGGCCGGGATTTTCTGCGCGGAGGTCGCGGCGGAACATTATGAAGCTGATCGCAATCCGTGACTGCCCGGCGATTTCGATCCATCCCGCCTGGAAGATGCCGAACTCGAATGTGGACAGGCAATGCCTCTGCCGGCTGGCTCAGCGAAGGGCTCGAATCCGGCGGGGGAGCGAAGATCCCCGTCCCGGTCGCGCAGCCCGCAGTGGACAGCCTGCATAGCCACTTGTCGGCCGATCATCCTGACCACTAAAATTGGAGTGTGAGAAGCGTCGCGCCCGGAACACTGCCCATTTTCCACCTCGACCGGAACGATCCGAGCCCCCTGCACAAGCAAATCTACGACCGCTATCGGGCGTCCATTCTGCGCGGCGATCTCAGGCCGGGCGAGCAGATTCCATCCAGCCGCGAGTTTGCTGCGGAGTTGCAGGTCTCGCGCTTTCCCGTGCTGAACGCGTATGGGCAATTGCTGGCCGAAGGCTACCTTGAATCACGCGTGGGTGCGGGCACGTTTGTCTCATCGTCGCTGCCGGAGCAGCAAATGTCGGTGCCTCAGCCGAGCGGCCGTTCGCTGGTTGCGCCTTCCGGGCCGCGACCGGTCTCGCGACGTTCTGCTCTCTATCCGCCGTTGCCCAGTCTGCCTTTCGTGCGCGGCTGGGGTTCCTTCGGCGTGCATCAGCCGGCGCTCGACCAGTTTCCGTTTTCCATCTGGTCTGGCCTGGTGGCACGGCATAGCCGCAATCCACATGTCAACGCCATTCATCGCATCGACCCGCGCGGCGCCGAGCGCTTTCGCAGCGCCGTCTGCGACTACCTGCGCACGGCGCGCGGCGTGCATTGCTCGCCGGATCAGATCCTGATTGTTTCCGGCTCCCAGCAGGCGCTCGACATCACCGCTCGGGTACTGCTTGATCCGGGAAATGCGGTCTGGGTGGAGGAGCCCAGCTACTCACTCGAGCGCATCGTGCTCAGCACTGCCGGTTGCCGGCTGGTGCCGGTGCCGGTCGATGGCGAAGGGTTGAATGTCGCGGCAGGAATCAAGCGTGCGCCCAAGGCACGGGCCGCGTTCGTGACGCCATCGCACCAATATCCGCTGGGCTCAACCATGAGCGCTTCACGCCGCATTCAGCTGCTGAACTGGGCGCATAGCGCCGGCGCATGGGTGATCGAAGACGACTACGACAGTGAATTTCGCTTTGAGTCTCTGCCTATTTCGTCCATGTACGGGCTGGATCTGAACGCACGCGTGATCTACATTGGCACGTTCAGCAAGGTGCTCTTCCCTTCCTTGCGGCTGGGATACATGGTGATTCCGGCTGATCTGATGGATCGGTTTGTCGCCGTGCGCCACGCAATGGATATCTTTCCCCCGTATCTGCACCAGGAGGTGATGGCAGACTTCATCCTGGAGGGCCATTTCATCCGTCACATTCGCAAGATGCGCCAGGTGTACCGGGAACGGCGATCGGTTTTGTACGAATCGCTGACCCGCGAATTTCCTCCTCATCAGGGCTTTGAGGTGCATGGCGTGGAGGCTGGGATGCATCTTGCCTTCACCCTGCCCAAGGGGCTCAACGATCGCGAAATTTCCGCGCGCGCGGCGAACTCGCGGCTATGGCTCTGGCCGCTTTCGACCTCCTACATCACGAGCGCGGTGCGCAACGGATTCGTGATGGGCTTTGGCAGTTCGCTGCCGGCCGAGATTCCGCGCGCGGTCCGGTTGATGCGTGCGGTGATCGACGAGGGATGATCTTTCTCGGGCTCGAGGCTCCTGCCTCGGGCGGAGAAAAAGCGCTAGGCATGCTCTCTGAGAGAAATCAGCTATGGGTCGCGGGCAGCGCATAGCGCGAGCACGCTGAGCGGAATGTCGAACGTGGCTTCGATCAAGTACGCGGCATATCTTTCTCGAAAGATTCCCACCGATCTGGCCAGCCCGGTACGTGGTCCCCGCCAGGTAGTTGGCCATCCGCAGAGTCTACCTCACCTGCGACCCGCCGAACGCCCTTGCCGCGATCGAGAAAACACACAGGGACCTCATCGTCCGCGCATCGAGGCTCTACTCTCACCATCACCGGCGCACACCACATCAAGAAAGAGGGCCGCCGAATCACTGTCCCCGGAGACGTCATCCTCGTAGAAACCGGGGTCAAACCGGCGGGCAATCAAAGCAAGCCCACGCAAGCGTTTTTGCTGCAGCTCACCCCGGCCGCCCAGCCAACCAGCCCCTTTAGGGGTGGCGCACATCGGCCCGACAGGTTCCCTTTCGCAGCGAAATTGGCCTTTCGCGGTTCAAGGGAGAAAACCTAAATAATCCCCTCGCAGAAAGCGGCTTGCCGCCGGCCTGGCAGTGGCCCTGCTGATCGCTGTCTCGGGCGCATCAGTGCTGATCCGCCACCCAGTCAACCTGGGCGGCACGGCCATCGACGGAGTCGCCGTTTTGGCCTTGACCTTCGCCTCGGCCAACCGCGTGGTTCCCGCTGAACTAGAACTACCTGATCGCGTTCAACTCCATCTTTGAATTTAGGGCTCCTGTGTGCCTGCTTTATCTTCAGTCTCCTACGAGGGTGGGGACGGCGGGCCGCTCAGCCGGCCCGCCGCTCTGGGAATGCGATTGGCGCCGGCCAGCACAGTGGTCATTCTGACGGCGAAGACGAACAAGGCAACAACCGGGTCCCGGTCGAATGCCTGGGCGGATTCACTCGCGAACTCTCTCGCGCCGGGGCTGAGCGCTTCGATAAACTGTAGAGGACAGCCAATCGACCGGAGAACCAGTGCACACGACTACGGAAGAACGCCTCATCCGCCCCGCCCGCAATGTCTACGGAAGCCTCCGCCTGCCCGGCGACAAGTCAATCAGCCACCGCTACGGCATGCTGGCAGCGTTTGCCGAAGGGACATCGCGCTTTGCGAATTTCTCAACCGGGGCCGATTGCGCTTCAACTCTGGCCTGTATGCAGACGCTGGGCGCCACAGTCTGCTCTCCCGGCGACGGCACCATCGAGGTGACTGGCGTGGCGGGGCGCGTGACCAGCCAGGATCCTGGGACGGACCATCCTTTGGACTGCGGCAACTCCGGCTCGACGATGCGCATGATCTCCGGGCTTCTTGCTCCGCAGCAGGGCAGCTTTACCCTGGTCGGCGACCAATCGCTTTCGCGGCGGCCGATGGAGCGCATTCGCAAGCCGCTCGAAGCGATGGGCGCAAAGCTCACGCTGACCGATGGTCACGCGCCGCTTACGATTCAGGGGGCGCCGCTCAAATCAATTGATTACACCACGCCGGTGCCGAGCGCCCAGGTCAAGACGTGCGTGCTGCTGGCCGGGCTGCAAACCTCGGGGACGACAACCGTGCGCGAATCCATTCGCACCCGCGACCACAGCGAGCTGGCGCTGCGCGCCTTTGGCGCCGAGCTCAGGCAGGAACGGGATTCGGTTTCGATCACCGGACCGCAGGCGCTCCATGCAATCGACGCCATTGTTCCCGGCGATATGTCCTCAGCGGCATTCTTTCTGTGCGCGGCTTCCATGTTTCCCGGCTCGACGCTGCTGCTCGATTCGCTGGGGTTGAATCCTACGCGGGCCACGCTGCTCGATGTGCTGACTTCGCTCGGAGCGCGCATCGCGGTGCTGCATCTGGAGGAGAAGAATGCCGAGCTTGTCGGCAGCGTGCAGATTTCCGCGCCGCGAGAAGGGCTGGGAACGGCGGAGGTGAGCGGGTCGCTGGCCGCTCAGCTCATCGACGAACTGCCGGTGCTGGCTGCGATTGCGCCTTATACGTCGGGCGGGATCCGCATTCGCGATGCCCGCGAGCTGCGTGTCAAGGAATCAGACCGCATCGCTCTGGTGGCCAAGAACCTGCGCGCCATGGGCGCCCAAGTGGAAGAATTTGAGGATGGCCTCGACGTTCCCGGCGGCCAGAGCCTCCACGGCGCAACGATCGACTCCGGCGGCGATCATCGCATCGCCATGGCCTTCAGTGTGGCGGCTCTTCGCGCCCAAGGCGACACCCTGATCCAGGGCTCTGAATCGGCGGCCATCAGCTTTCCTGAGTTCTTCGATCTTCTCGATCTGGTCGCGGAGCGCTAGCCAAACAGCCAGGGCCAGTTTAGCCATGCTGCTCTCCCGGGCGCCTTTTGCGTCCGATCGATCCTGTCCGCAGATGGCAAACGTTTGCACTGCTCACCTTTTGCACTGCTCACCTTTTGCACTGCTCGCCTTTTGCACTGCTCACCCGGGGAAATGATTTATCGTTGCTCGGAAACACCAGCACTTAAGGAGATTTGAGGATGACTGTTCTGAACTCTCGACGCCTGGCCACTTGCCTTGTTCTGGCAGCGTGCTTTGTGCAAGCGGCGTCTGCGGCTGAAATTCTGATTGCCGACGCGAAATCTCAGCCGGAAAGTTTGACCATTGCGCCGGGCGGCGTGCTGATCGTCGGCAGCGCCAGCTCGCCCTTTGTCTACAAAGTGCGTCCCGGTTCCTCCACCGCCGAAAAATTCATCGACGCCAGTAGCGAAGGGCCCGATACGTTTTTCTTCGGTATGCTGGCGGATGCTTCGACCAACACCCTGTGGACCTGCCAGCTGACACCGGTTCCGAATACCACTCCAGTCGAACGGCACACCACACTGCGAGGCTTTGATCTGCAAACGGGCGCGGCGAGGCTCCGCTGGAACCTGCCGGGGGACAACACGACATGCAACGATTTTGCCATTGGACCAGATAAGGCGCTCTACATTACCGACACCGCGACCGGCAGAATCTACCGGTTGCCGACCGGAGCCTCCGCCGCCGAGCTTTATCTTGAGCATCGGGTGCTGATGGGCGTCGACGGCATCACCTTCCTCAATGGCATCCTCTATGTGAACAACGTGGTCTTCAACAAGCTCTACCGCATCCCGGTGGACGGCGCCGGCAAGCCGGGACAACCGGTCGATATCTGGATGGACCAGCCGGTCAAAGGACCCGATGGCATGCGTGCTGCCAATGGCAAGCTCTTCGTTGCCGAAAACGGCAGCGGCATCATCGCCTCGATGACTGTCAACGGAGATAAGGCAACCGTCACGGTGCTCAAGGAAGGGCTGAAGACACCTACCGGAATCGAACCAGCGGGCGATACGCTTTGGTACACCGAGCGTGGCGCCGGTAAGGCGGAGTCGATGCCAATGCCTCAATAGCGGGCGAGCGTCCTTGGACCAGGGCGAAGAAGAAAGGAATTCGCCTCTGGGCGGTTGCCTGAACTTCTCACCCCGCAGGATCCTGCCTCAATTGCCGTAGGCCCGGCTCCCGGGCAGGCGTAGCGAATCACTGCGCCGGGATTCACCGGGGTTCAGATGGACTTGGCCCGGGCGCATCCGGCTCCTGATCGTGCCCGGGAGCTTGGAAAAGGATTGGGCCTTGGGCTATTGGGCCAGGGAGATCGGACCGGAATTTGACCTTGTCGTGCTCAAAACAGATGCCCGTCCAGCTTGTCCCAAGCTGAACGGGCATTCTCCCATTGCTTTCTTCCGAAGTCTTACTGGACCGGAGGCGTTGTCTTAGGTTCATTCCCCGGCTTGGCCGGTTCCAGGCCGGGAATCACGGGCGCGGCATTCACGGCCCCTGTCGCCGCGTCGTTCAGATTGATGCCGTAGTGCTGCAAGGTGCTGGCCAGTGTCTGGTAGAGGCCTGCCCGCACCTGTGCATAGGCCGCCTTATCCGAGATCAGGGTATTTTCCGCCGTGGCCAGATTGCGCTGCATCAGCAGAACGTTGGCCGTAGTCGATGCGCCCAGCTCGAGTTTCTTGTTTTCCGCGTCCAGGCTCTGCCGCGCATAGTCCTCGCTGGCCATGGCCGACAACACCTGCGCCCGGTCGTTGGCCAGAGCCAACTGCTGGTTCACCACCTGCATGCGGATCTCGGTGTAAAGCTGCTCCAGATGCAACTCCGCCTGGCGGTACTCCATCAGAGACCGCGCCTGCTGCGCCTGCGCGGTCCGGTTGCGGATGGGAAGCGTAGCGTTGAAACCCAGGCCCTTGTTCGGCCCGGTGCTGTTCACCAGGTTGTTCAACGTACTTCCGTAGCCGATGCTGGGAACAAAGTTCGGAGGGCAAGCTCCTCCGGAGGCTGAAAACACGTTGAGACAATCGGGGCTCTGTGCACCGCCCGACGCGGTGGCGCCATAGAACGCAAATCCATCGAGAACCGGCAGCAGGGCGTTGCGCGCGCCCTTCAGCGTGATCTCATTGTTCTTCAGTTGCAGGACGGCCTGCTCCAGTTCCGGCCGCTGCTTAAAGGCTTCCTGCACCAGCTCCTCGACCGGCTGCTTCTCCTCGGAGGTCTCTTCCAGGCTCACGCGGTCGGTCGGAATCACCGCTGCAGCCACCAGTGCCGGATCATTCAGATTGCGGGCGATGGCCTGCTTGATGATCAGCTGCTGGTAGTTGAGATTGTTCTGCGAGCTCATCAGCGCCTGCTTGTCGGCGGCCACCGCTGAGTCGTCGCTCACCACCTGCAGGGGAGCCACTGTTCCAATCTCGAGCTGCCTCTTGTCGTCGTTGTCAAGCTTGGTGCTCTGTTCGAGTTGATGCTCCTTGGCCTGTTCATCCTCGTACGCGCTCACCAGAACCCAGTAGATGTTCTCCACCTGGTTGACGGTAAAGATAATCTGCTGGCGGAAAGAGGAGTCGGTAATGCGGCGGGTGTTGATGGCCTGGTACATGAAGCGCTTGTTGACCCAGATGCCGGCTCCCTGCAACAGGTGCTGGGTCACGGTCGCTGTGAACGAGGCGCTCAGCAGCGGGCTATAGGAGAATAAAGGGTTGTTCGTCGTCAGCCGTTCATTGTTGAACGTCACCGCCAGCGTCGTGCCGGTAACAAAGCCCTGATTGTAGGTGAAGTTGTAGGAATCGGTATTTTGCGAAGCCGCCGGAGAGAGCACGCTCTGCTGAGGCGTCTCCTGCCTCTGCAACTCGATCGCCGCACTGACCGACGGGTCCAGCAGTTCGGGAGAGGGGCCGGCCCCCTGCGTGGTGAGGGACAATCCCTGATTGCCCGAACCGGCGCCGCCGGAACCGACCGTCGTACCGCCCGGTCCGCCGCCGGCCGTCAAAGTGGAAGAGCTGCCGCCGAGCGTGTTGTTCACAATACCGGTGTTGACGCCCAACGGCTGCTGCCCGGCTCGCGAGCGCAGAATATCCGTATCCGCAATATCCAGGTTGTAGCGGGCGATTGCAATGTCGAAGTTGTTCTCGATCGCCAGCGCGATGGCGTCCGAGAGGCTCAGGTAGATTTTGCCGTCCCTGACCAGGTCGCCGAGGCGCACGGAGTTGGCAAAGTTGGCCTTGGCAATGCTGGTGGGCCGGTAGGCGTTGATGGGATTCCCCCAGAGTCGGCCGGCAGGCTTGGAAAAATCGCGCTCCGACGGACGCAGGCTCAACGGCCCGGTCAAGATGGGCGTCGGTGCAGACGGCAATACCGATGCCGCCTTGTCCGCAGCCGACGACCCGGCGCCAATCTGCTGGGCAAATCCTGGAGGCACCCCTGCCGTCAGGGTCAGCATCACCGCCGCGATGGCTTGCAACTGTTTGCCTGCAACTTTCCCCCGCGTTCTCCGCGTGGCACTCCGAAGGTCCTCAAACACACGTATACCGTACAAATGCATTGTTCCTCTCCGCAGATTGCTGAGGCATGTGGGGTGCCATTCTTGAAGACGTTCCGAGGTTTGCCCCGAAACGCCGATTTAGGACTCGCTGAACTGTTTATGGCAGTTCCCAACGCTTTTCGGTCTGAGCCCAGTCTGGAGGCTCTCCCTTCCTTACGCGCGCGGGGCCTGGTTCGTTCCAGCCAATCCGATTTCTGCGTGCAATCTCCTCGTTTGTGGGCAGCTCGGCCGCAATCGCATGTAGAAGACCTAAGTATATCGTATGGCTGGCTTCAGGAGTCGCAGCCGAGCGCATTCGGGTAACCTGTTCATTACCCCTTTGTTCGTTGGACCTCAGAGACGTTGACTCGATCCGCCCAACCCGCAAGCCAATCGCCCGCCTCCGGCCTGTCCGGGCCGGAGGGGCCTTTGCCGGCCGCAAACGCACAGAACTGGAAGCTGACGCTGGCCTATGACGGGACCGACTTCAGCGGCTGGCAGGTGCAGCCGGGCGAGCAGACCATCCAGGGGGAGCTCCAGGCGGCGTTGGGAAGGGTGACGGGAGAATCGCCCTTGCCGCAGGGGGCGGGGCGCACCGATGCCGGCGTTCATGCGCTCGGGCAGGCGGCAAGCTTCAAACTTGAGGCCCGGATTCCGGCCGAAAACCTGCACCGCGCCCTGAACCGGACCCTTCCCCAAGCGATTCGGATCCTCGCAGCCAAAACGGTGGGCGAGGCCTTTCATGCGCGACACTCGGCCGTGGCCAAGACCTACGAATACCGGGTCTATCGCCAGCCGGTGTGTCCGCCGTTCCAGGCCCGTTACGTTTACGCCTGTCCGTGGCCAATGGAACTCACATTGCTTCAGCAGGCGGCGCGCTGCTTTGAAGGCGAACATGACTTTCTGAGCTTTACGGCCACCGATCCGGATCTTCGAAGCCGGCAGCGGAGCAGTGGGACGGGATTTGACCCGGAAGAGGAAGAGCGCAAGGGGGAGCTGGCCAGGAGCATTGGAAGGCAGGGGGCGGTGCGCACCATCTATTCCTCGACCTGGGAATCGCGTGGCGGCCAGGCAGGAGATTTGCTGGTCTATCGGGTGCGCGGCAACGGGTTTCTGCACCATATGGTCCGCAACCTGGTGGGGACCATGCTGGATGTCGGCCGGGGCTACCGGAAGGCGGAGGCAATCCCCGCCATGCTTGCTGCGCGCTCCCGGGCTGCTGCGGGCCCGACCGCGCCGGCGCAGGGACTGTTTCTCGATTCGGTAGAGTACCCGGCTCAGAATTGATGGTCAGCCGGCGCCGTGTGCCGGGCGCGTGGGCTGCATTCGCTGGCATTCACCTCCGCCCCTGCTACCCTGAGAGCATCGCTATGCCCCGGTCACCAGTCAATTCGCCCTTTGCCCGCGTTACGGCCCTGGCCGGGCTGCGGCCCGTCCATGGAGCGTTTGCCTGGCTGCATGGCAACCCCAAGCGGATCATGGACTGGCAGGCAGAGCTGGTGGCCATCCCCGGGCCCCCGTTTGGCGAACAGGCGCGGTCGGCCTGGATGGCGGATCGCTTTCTAGAGGCAGGCCTCAGCCGCGTATCCACCGACCAGATCGGGAATGTGCTTGGATTTCTGCCTGCGGCCAATCTGTCTCCGGAGAGCACCGGTCCGATTGTGGTGCTTTCAGCGCACCTGGACACGGTTTTTCCGGCCGAAACTCCGCTGAACCCGGTCGTCGAAGGCGATCGGCTGGAGGCGCCCGGCGCCTGCGACAACGGGGCCGGCGTCTCTGGTCTGCTGGCCATTGCCTACGCGATGGTTCAGGCGGGGGTGGAACTGCCGGCATCGCTCTTGTTTCTGGCTAACGTGGGCGAAGAGGGGGAAGGCGATCTACGCGGCGTGCGTCATTTTTACAGGCAGACGGCTCTGGCCGGGCGGGTTGGCGCGCACATTGTTCTCGACGGCGCGGGCGCCGAATCCGCGGTGACGCAGGCGCTCGGCAGCAAGCGCTACCAGGTAGAGATCACCGGGCCCGGCGGGCACAGTTTTACCGATGCAGGGACTCCCAACCCGATTGCGGCCCTGGCCCAGGCGCTCGCTCGCCTGGCCGAAACCGAGCTGCCCGAGGAGCCCCGTACGACGCTGAATCTGGGCACCATTCACGGCGGCACCAGCGTGAATTCGATCCCCGAGAGCGCGCTCGCCACGGTTGACTTCCGCTCCACCAGTTCTGACCAGTTGCTGCGGCTCGAAGTGGCGCTCTATCGCGCGGTCGAAGACTCGGTCGAACGCGCCAATGCCACCTCGCGAGCAGCGACGCGGTTGGGCCGGGGCGGATTGAACTTCGCCATTGAGAAGATCGGCGACCGGCCGGCGGCGCGCCTGCCGCTCGATTCACCGCTGCTCGAAACGCTGCGCGCGGTCGACCGCCATCTGGCACTGCGCACCGATCTGCGCCTGGGATCGACGGATGCGAATCTTCCCCTATCGCTCGACGTGCCAGCCCTTTCGATGGGCGCGGGTGGGGAGGGCGGCGGAGCGCATACCAAGGCGGAGTGGTACTCGGCGAAGGACCGCGAGGCCGGTCTGAAGCGGGTGCTGCTGCTGACGCTGGCCATGACCCATTGGGCCGCGGAGTAGCTGCGCCGGCTCTCTGCTAAACTCCGCCCATGCGCGTCTCCTTGGCTCTGGCCGCCCTACTCCTTGCCTGTCAGTCCGCTCCTCGGCTTTGCTCGGCACAAGCAGCGCCTGCCGATCCGCCGGTCAAAAAGAGCGCAGCGGCACATCCGGGGCCAAAAACCGTTCCGGATGTGATTTTTTTTGATGGCACAATCTATACCGGCTCAGGCATGGCCGAGGACAAGCCCCAGACCGTTGAGGCGTTGGCGATTGGTGGCGGCAAGGTGCTGGCGATCGGGACCAGCGCCGCGATTACCCGGCTGGCCGGCCCGCAAACCCGGCTGCGCGATTTGCAGGGCGGGGGCACGCCGACGTTCGTCTTTCCCGGCTTCAACGATGCGCATACCCATCTGGGCAGCGCCGGCCAGACCAAGCTTCATGTCGATTTGACGGGCGTCGACTCGCTAGGAGCA
>Ga0116129_1000969_pt1 | contig 16660 bp, 15 predicted proteins | sample June2015DPH_17_2_FD_89732 | JGI IMG/M metagenome (GOLD analysis project Ga0116129, IMG submission 89732) | Peatland microbial communities from SPRUCE experiment site at the Marcell Experimental Forest, Minnesota, USA - June2015DPH_17_10 | ecosystem: Environmental > Terrestrial > Soil > Wetlands...
CGCAGCAATTGAACGGTGGGATCGAGCGCACCCGAGGCAATCCGGTTCCATCCGATCGCAAGGCCGACCGGAACAGCGACGAGGATCGCAGCAACAAATCCCTTGCCGACGCGCTCGGCGGAAAACAGCAGATTAGCCAGCCACGTTCCGCTGTAGGGATTGAGGCTGAGGCCGCTCGCACCAAACGCCCACACTTTCCACGCCTGCCACACCCGGTCCGGCGTCGGCAACACGCCGCCGAACAGCGAACCGCCATTACCCGCCCACTGCCAGAGCGCGATCACGACGATCGGAAGAACCACCGCGAGAACAATCTGTCGCAGGCTTTGGCGCACGGCAGGTGATATCGCCCACCCGGCCGAAGCGGGCGGTGCCGGCCTTGAAGCGATAGGTCCCGTCGAGATCGACATCTACAATCCTCGCGAAGCAGCAGCATGGTTAGCCGCTCGCCTACTTGGCCTGAGATTACTTGCCCGAATTATTTGCCCAAGGCCTTGTCCACGAAAGAGCCATCCCAATGCGCATCGATCTCGCCGGAGACATCCTTCTGGATCACGCCAAGATCGGCAAAGCCCTTGGCCTGGCGCTTGATCTGATCCGGCGAGATCACTTCCCCAAGCTTGATGATCTTCGCGGCCTGCGCCGCGACATCCGGCGCCATGCCGGAGAGCTGCGCGTAAGCATCGGCGAAAGCGGCGGGAGACTTGGCAAGTTCCTCTTCCTTCGCGAGGTAGGCCCAGACAAAGCGCTCCAGCGCCGCGCGCTTGCTCTCGACCGCCGTCTTTGTCGTCATGAACATGCCAAGCTCGGCGCCGACCGCTTTCGACGAGCCGTATTCGAGCCCTTTGGCGAAGAAACCGTAGCCGCCCATCACCGGGATGGATTCGAACGGCTCCCAGGTCACGAGGCCATCGACCTCGCCCTTTTTCAGAGCCTGGTCGAAATTGGCGCCACCGCCCTGAATGTTGACGGCCTCAAAGCTGTTATAGGGAATGCCGTTTTCGACCAATGTTGCGGCGAACTGAAACCAGACCGCCGATCCCGGCGCGATCGCGATCTTCTTGCCCTTCAGATCGGCCCAGCTATCGAACTTCACGCCGTCGCGGCCAATCACATATTTGGGCGAGGAGCCGACGCCCATCAGCCCGACCACATTGGTCGAGCCCTGCGCCAACGAGATCGCAAGATCGGCCGGCCCGACCGAAGCGGCATCGAGCGAGCCCGCGAGCAGCGCCGTGCGCGCATCGGCATAACGAACGAATTCGACCAGCTTGAGCTCGACGCCGAGTTTCTTCAACTCGTCGGCGACCAAAATGATCGGCGCCAGATGGCCGACCTTCACATAGCCAACCGTGAGTTCGACCGGCTGCGTCAGCGGGGCCGGCTCGGGTCCGACGGCGTGCGCCGGCAGCGGCAGCGATTCCGTCGCCGCCACGACGAACAAAAGCCAAGCAACCTGCCTCAATATCCGCACGATCTGCCTCCGTTTCGATCAGCCGCCGTTTAAATCAATCAATGGCCGCGACGTCACAAGCAAAGACTGCACCAACTCGCGCCCGTTCCGCAACTTGGCGCCGGTATCGGAGACTATCCGGTCATGGCTCGTCGGCAATCTCGGAGGCGATCGCTGGCGGCACGCGACCGTGCCAATCGGTCCGTTCCTGCAACCATATGGCGATCTGAAGCAGAAATGCCTCGCTGCCCGGCCGTCCGATCAGTTGCAGGCCGACCGGCATGCCGCCGCTGTCGAAGCCCGCGGGAACGGCCAGCGCAGGCAACCCGAGAAAGTTGACGAAACGGGTGAAACGGCTGAGCGCGTAAAGCACGCGCGGATTGAAATTCCGAGAGGCCGGATCAACCTCATTCACCCGGGGCGTCCTGATCGGCATCACCGGCAGAACAGCGACGCCGGCATCGCCAAGACAGGACAAGATAAATTGATCGCGAAGCCCATCGCGCGCGGCCAATGCCGACGCAAGCTCACTGTCGGGTATCAAAAGCCCCTTGCCCAAGCGCTTGCGCAAGGTCGCATCAATATTTGAATCGTCGATGCGCGATCGATGCTCACGGGCCGCCTCCGCTTGCAGCACCGTTAACGCATGCCGATCCGCTTCCTCGGGAAATCCGGGCCGTTCGACAATCGTCATGCCGCTCTCGGCGAGCACGTCGACTGCGCCACGAACAACAGCGGCGACCTCGGCGTCGCAATCGCCGAACGCGTCCAGCATCAGCACTACGCTCTGAGTTTGCTCCGGCAAGCTCGGTGTTTCGTCCGAAAGCACCGGCCATATCAAGGCAAGATCGCCGGCGCTTCGGGCAAAGATGCCGGCGGTGTCGAGTGAAGGCGCCAAAGCCATGGCGCCATCCAAAGGAAGCCGGCCGTAGCCGGGTTTGAGCGCGGTGACGCCGCAGCAATGCGCCGGCATTCGTACCGAGCCGCCGGTGTCGGAGCCGAGCGCGGCAAAACAGCAACCGGATGCGACGAGGATGGCAGAGCCCGTCGAGGAGCCACCGGGGACGCAATCGAACCGCCATGGATTGAGCGCGCCGCGCCGTCCGATCCCGGACGGCTCATAGGCGAGCTCGGTCATGGTCGACGTGCCGATCAGACTGGCGCCGGCCTGATCAAGACGATCGACGATCGAGGCGCGCGGCAACGCCGGCGCTTGCGGTGCTATGCATCCCCATGACGGCCGGCTGCGTCCGGTTGCGAACATATCCTTGGCAACGTAAGGCAGGCCTGAGAGCGGCCCCCGACGTGGCGCCTCGGCGGGATAGATGTGCTCAACGGCGTGGAGCTTTCGCCCGATGTGGGCCAGCCGCCGCCGGCATTGCTCGAGCGCCGCGCTCCGGCCAAACTCGGAAAGCGAACTCCAATCAGGCAATCGGGCAATCGATGTGGGCACCGATGTCATGGTTTCGCTACGCTCCCCTCCCGATGCGCGGCTTCTCGGAAATTCTGACCTATGCAAGAGTCATAGGTCTGGCACCGTGGCGCGCCGGATCATTGGATACCACGAGGCCAGTCGACAGGTGAAGTCAGGCGAAATGAACCATTTTTCCGACGGATTGCCGCAACCACAACGCGGCTGGGCGATCCTGACGATCGCTATCGGTCTGATCATGTCGGTGATGGACGGTGCGATCGCCAACGTGGCGTTGCCCACGATCGCGCGCGAGCTCCATACAAGCCCCGCCTTTTCGATCTGGATCGTCAACGGCTACCAACTGGCGATCACGATCTCGCTGCTGCCGCTGGCTTCGCTTGGCGAAATCGCAGGTTACCGGCGGGTTTATCTTGCGGGCCTGCTGCTGTTCACGATTGCGTCACTGTTTTGCGTATTCGCTGACACGCTGACACTGTTGACGATCGCCCGCATCCTGCAGGGATTCGGCGCCGCGGGGATCATGAGCGTCAACATGGCGCTGGTTCGGCATATCTACCCGCGCGCGCAGTTGGGGCGCGGAATTGGCATCAATGCCGTGGTGGTCGGGGTGTCTTCGGCCATCGGCCCGACGATTGCGTCCGGTATTCTGGCGATAGGGCCGTGGCCGTATTTGTTTGCGATCAACATTCCGCTCGGCATCGGCGCGCTGGCGCTCGGCATGAAATATCTGCCGCACACCACGCCCGCAGGCCATGATTTCGACTGGAAGAGCGCGGTGCTGAGCGCCCTCACCTTCGGTCTCGGCGTGGCCGCGATCGACAGCATCAGCCACGGCGAAGGCCTCGTGATTGCGCTCGCGGAGTTCGGCGGCGCGGCGGTCGCCGGTATCCTCCTCGTACGCGAGCAGACCCATGTCGCCTCGCCATTGCTGCCGCTGGACTTGCTACGCATTCCGATTTTTGCCCTGTCGATTGCGACCTCGATTGCGTCTTTCTGCGCCCAGATGCTCGCCTTCGTGGCGCTGCCCTTCTATCTCGAAAGCCACTTTGGGTATTCGGCCGTCGAGGTCGGGCTGCTGATCACGCCCTGGCCGATCGCGGTTGCCTTTGCGGCGCCCCTCGCGGGAAGGCTGGTCGAGCAGTATCCATCGGGGCTTCTCGGCGCCATTGGGCTTGTGCTGTTCGCGATCGGCCTCGGCGCGCTGGCATGGCTCCCGCTCCATCCTTCCCTACTCGATGTCGCGTGGCGAATGGCCCTGGCCGGCGCGGGATTTGGCCTGTTCCAGACGCCGAACAACCGCACCATGATCGCAGCCGCCCCGCGCGAACGCAGCGGCGGGGCCAGCGGCATGCTCGGGACGGCGCGCTTGCTGGGACAGACCATTGGCGCTGCGCTGGTGTCGCTGTTGATCGCCAGCTTCGCGCTGGACGGCACGCGGCTCGCTTTGTTGGTCGCCGTCGGCTTCGCGGTCACGGGCGCCATCGTGAGCGCGCTGAGATTGTCGGAGGCCGGTGCGAGGGGTGCCGAACAGGTGCGGGTCAAGGAGGACCAGCGGCTGAAGGGCGAATAAAGCATGATCCGGAAAAGTGTGTAGCAGTTTTCCGAAAAGATCATGCTCAATCAAAGAGCTAAAGCGCGATGACGATTCAACCAAATCTCATCTCGCTTTGGTGTTCCGCTCGACGTCGCCGGGCAGACGTATCGGCATCTGCTTGAAATTGTTACCACCGCGGTAAGCTCCACGACGGCACCGCCACAGCAACAATTCAGATGTTGAATGAACTCCCCGCCGCCAAGCTCGTGTGATGGTTTAACGACGCCTTATCGCGTCATCTCCCCGACCGACCATGGCAGCCTCTCGCCGCCCCGGAACACCACGACTTCAATGTCCTCCACTGCGACGGCGGCCATCACGGGCGCCTCCCGCCGTTCGAGGGTGATCGTGCCGCGGTTGAGTTCGAGGCCGTAGAACTTGGCGCCGTTGACGGAAGCAAACGCCTCGAAGCGATCGAGCGCGCCCTCCTCGTCGAACACCTGCACGTAGGTCTGCAATGCCGTGGCACCGCCGAACACGCCGGCCGAACAGCATTCCGCCTCCTTGGCGTTGCGGCGATGCGGCGCGGTGTCGGTGCCGATGAAGAAGCAGCTTTCGCCCGAGGTGACCGCCTTGCGCAAGGCGAGGCGATGGCGCTCGCGTTTGGCCACCGGCAGACAGTAGAGATGCGGACGCAGGCCGCCCTGAAACAACGACGTGCGGTTGATGACGAGATGATGCGGTGTGATGGTTCCGGCCGTGTGCGAAGCATGGGCGCGAACGATATCGACGGTCTCCGCCGTCGTGACGTGTTCGATCACGACCTTCAGGCCCGCATGCCGTTTCAGCATTGGCAACAGGCTTTGCTCCATGAAGACGGCTTCGCGATCGAAGATATCGACGGCGGGATCGGTGGCTTCGCCATGGATCAGGACCGGCATGCCGAGCTTTTCCATGCGTTCGAGCACCGGAGCCAACGCCGGGATGTCGGTCACGCCGTGATGCGCATTGGTGGTGGCACCGGCGGGATAAAGCTTGGCGGCGACCCAGATACTATCCTTGAAGCCCTTTTCGATCTCATCCGGCGGGGTGGCATCGGTGAGATAGCAGGTCATCAACGGCTGAAAATCGGAAGTAGCTGCGCGTGCAGCCAATATCCGCTCGCGATAGGCGGCCGCGGCCGCAACCGTGGTCACCGGAGGAACCAGGTTCGGCATGATGACGCCGCGCGCAAATTGGCCGGCCGTGAATGGCAGCACGGCTTCGAGCATCGCGCCATCGCGCAGATGCACGTGAAAATCATCGGGCCGGCGGACCGTGATCCTGTCCACGCGCTTTGGTGATGCCCGGTCGAATAATTCTGTCACGCTCATTGGACGGCCTCTTCGATCGCAGTCCGCATTACCGCGATTCCAGCGGCAAAATCATCCGGATTCATCGGCTCTTTCGGATGAATGGGAGCTACCGCAGGCAGCATCGCCTCTGATAGATCGTCGAGGAATATGACTGCCTCCGTTTGCGCATCACGTCAACTGAGCGCCGCGGCGCTCGGGAATCAAAAACCACATCGCCAGAAGGTCGATCGCATAGAGGGCTGCGAGCAGCGCGATCGCGGTTTCGAACGAATAGGCCGTCGCAATCGCACCGACGACGACTGGACCAAATCCGCCCACGCCGCGGCCTATGTTGAACAGAACGTTCTGGGCGGTGGCGCGGACCGCGGTCGGATACAACTCGCTGATCAGCGCACCGTAGCCGCCGAGCATGCCGTTGACGAAGAAGCCCATGACGGCGCCGGTCACGAGAAGCTGGATCGGATCGGTCATGCGCGAATAGACCAGCACCATGACGGCGGCGCCGGACATGTAGGCGAAGAAGGCCGGCCTCCGGCCGATCCGGTCGGCGATATGGCCGAACATGAAAATGCCGAGCGCCATGCCCGCCAGCGTCACGCAAGTCCACATTGCCGACTGCGTCAGCGCAAAGCCGAAACGGGTCGACAGATAATTCGGTAGCCAGATCATCACGCCATAGTAGCCAAAGTTCTGCACCGAACAGAGGATGACCATGCCGAGGCTGAGCTTGGCCGTTTCACCGTCCTTCACCAGAAGATGCAGCGCCGATTGTTTCGGCCGGCCCTTTGACTTCTCGACGAACACGTCCGGCTCATCCAGCGAAGCGCGGATGAAATAGGCCGCGACCGCCGGCAACACGCCGAGCGCGAACATGCCGCGCCACCCGATCACGGGCAACAGCAACGGCGTCGCAAGGGCGGCGGCCAGCACGCCGGTCTGCCAGCCCAGACCGACATAAGAAGATGCGCGGGCGCGCTTGGCCGCGGGCCAGGTTTCGGCCACCAGCGCCATGCCGATGCCAAATTCGCCGCCAAGCCCAAGGCCGGCAATGGTGCGGTAGATCAGCAGATCCCAATAACCTTGCGCGAACGCGCAAAGGCCGGTGAACACGGCGAACACGACGATCGTCCAGGCCAGAACGCGAACGCGCCCGAGACGGTCGGACAGCATGCCGAAACCGATGCCGCCGAGCACGGCGCCGATCAGAGTGGCCGTGACCAGCGAGGCCGATTGCGTCTGCGAAAGATGAAGATCTCCTGCGATCGCCCGCAGCATGAAGCCGAGGATAAGAAGATCGAAGCCGTCCATCGCATAGCCGATCGCCGAACCCAGCAACGCCTTCCGCGCGTTGCTGTCGACAGCCGTCGGAACGTTCTCCATGCTGCCCGCCGCGATGCTCATCCTGATACCCCCGTTGAATTCCCCGACGGAGAGTAGCGTATATGAATTTTAACTGTATCAATAAATAGACTGACGCCTTTGGCGCCAGCGCTGGCCTCCTTTTGTGATGAGGCAAATTAAAGCGACTCAGCGATGATACTGCGGGGGTCCACTGAAAAGGAGCCTACAGCATGACATTGATAATCGGTGCCGGCGTGGCTGCGGCCTTAGCGCTGGTGGTGAAAGCCGTAACCTGCACTTCCTGCCGCGATGGGTGGCTTAGTAGCAGCAGGGGACGCGGCACCTGCTCTTGGCACGGTGGGATAGACGACTAAAAATCCAGAGGCCGCCTTTAGTTGGCGGCCTCCTATTTCAATCTTCTTTCTCCCTCCGAATTGCACAGCAACTAGATCATTCCGGGACAACCCAAGCAGCTTCGCTCAACGGTGCAGCTTGGGGAACGATGGAGGTCGATTCTACTATCAGCACTTCTTCGTCCGTAAGCCCGTATAGCTTTGCTATCTCATCGTCGATTATCCCAACTGCATCCATCATTGCCGTTTCGGCCGATTTGCGAGACCGTTCCGAACTAGCCTCCTCTGCGACGGCGCCGGAGCGAAGCGCAGTTTTTACGGACGATACAATCAGCTCATAAGACTTTCTATCGGCGGTGTCATCGGAATGAATGTCTCTGACAGGCAACGAATTGAGTTCGTTTGTACCAACGTTATTGTTGGTGCTCGTGACCTTAAAGCGCCACTGAAAAAGCTTGCTATTCAATAGCGCCAATATGTATTCTGCGGAATACAAACAAGACTTGGAGACCAATATAGAGTTGGTTGAATCGGCAAAGAACCAACCAGGTTCCGTTATCGTTGCAACGATTCGCAAGCGCTCATCCACTCCAGTAATACGTTGAGTCGCAATACGACGCGCGGAAACTTGCGGCGGAACACTATGCGACTTGCTGTAACGTTTGGAATCGAGCCATTCGACCTCACCCTGGCTTAGATGGGACTTGATCCGATATTTTCCAACTTCCACACCTTTCAAGAGGCGCGCGTGCTCAGGGTTGCTGGTGATGAACTTACGGTAGATCGTTTGGTTGATTTCCCCTCGATTGATCGAAATTCCTTCGATTTCGCCGAGCCGCGAGACAGCATTCGAACGCGCCAGCTTTTGAGCAAGATTCCATGCTGTCTGATCGCAGACAGGAATCGGCATCGCGTCAGGATCAAGGACGGAAAGCTCTGAGCGCTTTAGCTCGGCATACTTGGGGTTATCCATGAATGAATTTCGCGGGAATACCCGCAGTGATATTTTTGAATCTACCTTTTTTCGTCCGTCACTCTTCTTTGGGCCGGTTAGAATTGCGGTCGACAATTTTGCTTCATAGAAAACTCTGTGATTTTTATTATCCTTTTGCGGAAAAGCATCGATTTCCAAAGCGCTCATGCCGTCCAAAAATGACTTCCTAGTTTCCTTGCAACTGACATCTGCCAGTATTGACATTGGCATGATCATTCCGATTCGACCGCTCGGCTTACTCAGCTGCAAGGCCTGAACCAGGAAAAATCTGAACATATTGAGCTTGCCGCCCTTCGCCGCATCAAGGCGGCTCGTTTTATTTAGATACTCTCGAAACAGATCATGTGGCCACGATGCCTCGCCCCGATCCTTTTCGATCACGTCATATGGCGGATTTCCCATCACAGCATCGAATTTGCCGCCATATAATGGAAACTGCTGTGACCATGAAAACGGCTTTGCCGTCTCGACTCCCATGTCGGGCAACAATCTAAAAGCATCGCTGTCGACCAGACTGTTTCCTACTTTTAGATTTTTCGAGAGATCAGGAAGAAAGCTTTCGTCTGGAAAGAGTTTCTTTGTGCGTTTAACGACGAACGTGACTCGTTTTCCAGTATCTTTAAATACATCGACATTTCCGCGACCTCCACGGCCTGCGGATCGATATCAACGCCATAAATGCAATTGACGGCAAGTTTCTTTTTCAAATCGCTTGTTAAGCGCAAATCGTTATTGCGATCGACATAGACGGCGCGGGGATCACGCTCCTTAGGATGCGCCAAGTAGTATTCAACGCAGGCCTGCGTTAGTTTTTCCAAAGCTCCTATCAAAAACGTCCCTGACCCGCATGCGGGATCGACAATTTTCAACTTTCGAATTTGATCAGGACTCTTGCCGGCGACGAGCGGTCCGATGGTTTTTTCAACAATGAAGCGGACAACATGGTCCGGGGTGTAGAACACTCCACCCTGTTTTCGAATTTCCGGCTTCTCGGAAACGCGCCCTTTGGTATCGACAATGGACCCGAGAAACCGTTCATAAACAGAGCCGAGAATTTCTATTGGTATCTGGTCAAATAAGTATGATGAATCTTCACCGGCTATCTCCTCGATGAAATTCTCTAACCAAGCGTCATCGATCGAACATTTCTCTGTAAAATGGGGCTTTTCGCCCTTCCGGCCGTAAAGTCCTCCGTTAAATGCAGCTCGCAGATTGGGATAGTTGCTAACAATGTCCGACCACAACCCTCCCTGCCGTCGACCCGAAGCATGCCATCGTGCGACCGATTGCTGCAATGTCTGAAACGTGTCGATCTGCCGATCTTCGCAGACCCGCTGGAAAAGCAATCTATCGATTGTCCGCTGCACCGCTTCATTTATTGATTCAGAATCCCAATTTCTATTGGGATTATCTCGTACGAGCACCCGAGCTAGGCGGGCTCGCTCTTTTTCTAAATACCCAAGAAACTCCACATCAACCGCTTTGTTGCGATCTGGTTTGATTAACCAAAGTTGTCGCCCACTTCCCGAGCTGACCTTAGGCAGATGTTGAACGAACTTTTCCAGCGCGCCGGCTTCGACGGCCTCGCGTGAAAGAAGGTCCCAAATCTTTTGCGCTAAATCGACATAGTTATAGGAATATAATCGCCAACCTGGCACCGGCGAAAAAGGCTTTGTTTTATTTGGTTTTCCGCCAACTACAAAAATATCAAGTTCGTCAAAATTGGTAAGTACCGAAACCCAAAGCCTGAGGTTGAAGGCATAATTTTGTACCTGATAATGCCAGTGGTCTAGCTTCTCAGGAAACTTTTTGGCTTCGCAGACAAATCTGTCTTGACCACCTATGCGGAAAGAATAGTCCGCGCGCCGACTGGACGTTCCGTCTGACGCCGGATATTCAACGCGAACTTCGCGTAAATGCGGCGGATGGCCTAAGCTGTTATCGATGTCCCAGCCAAGAGCTTTGAAGAACGGATTGAGATATTCCATTCGCAGTGTTGATTCATCATACCCGCCGCGTCGGTATATCTCCCGATATTTGTCAAAGCGATCTACCAACTCCGCTGTACGCGACCGGAACGTTTCAAAACTCACGCCGTCTTCCATCGCCATCTCCTATCCGACAAAGCCCGGCGTAGGATTGGCAATGGTTGTGCCACTCTCGGAAGTTTCCCGAAAGTTGAGTCCAGAGAGTCATTTAGCCGATTGCGAGCGATGCGCGGCGGGTTCTGCGCGCTGAGTCAAGTTTGCCGAGTCGGCAAAATCTTCCTGCCGAAAGCGGCCCCTCCACCCTTGGCCTAAGGTCCTTTTAGCTAGAGGGCTAAAGAGCCATAAGGTGCCAGCCCTCACAGTGGCGCCCTACCACCCGGGAGATCATCCTCTCCGCGGCGCTCGTTCAAGCCGCTCGTCCGGTGGCGCGATTTCCGTGACCAGATCGCGGATGAGCGCTTTTTTCGGCAACGGCGCGAGCGTGGTCGTCCCCTCTTTCAGGCGCGCCGTGCAGGCATACTCGACGTCGCCATCGATCAGCATCATGCATTCCTTGCAGGCATTGGCATTGATGCAGGAGAAGCGAAAGGCGAGCGAAGCATCCTGGTCGCGGCGGACCATGCGCAAGCCGTCGAGCACGGACTGCCCATGCTCGAACTCGATCTCGAAAGTTTCCACGCGAGGGTTTGCTTCCGGCTGGCCGCGGTGAATGGCAAGTTGAGCTCTCATGCGGCGATCGTCTCTTTCGTGGTCCTGATGTTCAGCCTGCCGTCCGTCATGTCTACGATCTGATTGACCTCTCAGCCATCATCGAGACCCGGATGATCCTCACGCTGATGAGCGCCCCGGCTTTCGGTCCGCGCAAGAGCCGGCAACGCCACCGCCTGCGCCACCAGCAGCATGTTTCTGAGGTCGAGCCAGTCGATCAGCACCGGATCGAACCCGCCCGAGCAAGACTTCAGCGGCCGGTCGCCGACCACTCGCCCGAGGTCTGCAAGACGGTCGATAGCGATACGGAGTTTGTCGCCGGTGCGGAACGGCCCGACATTCTCCGACAGCAGGGACTGCAGCGAGGCGATGGCTGCCGCCGTATTCGGCGCATCGCGTCGCTCAGTGCTGCGCAGAAAATCGACCGCAGGCCCCGCCACATCCGGCGATGGCGTTATCCGCTGCATCGCGCGCAATGCGGCATGATGGCCGGCGCCTGAACCTGCTTGATGTGGCCGTCTTCGCGGGCCCAGCCGACCTTCCAGTCATCCATTTCGCGGATGCGCCGGGGGCCGTCTTCGCAGAGAATGGCCGCAAGTTTCTCGTCGCAGAGGCCACGGCCGGCCGCAAGCGTGTCGGCCAGATGATGCTCCCAGTGATCCGGCGTTTGTTCGCCGAGCGCGGCGGCGACCGTCATCTGGGCCATGACGGTAGCGCCGCCACGGCCGATAAGGCTGCGGTCGGCCAGGATCACATTGGCGCCGGCGCGCGCAGCTTCCAGCGCGGCATACATCCCCGCCCCACCTGCGCCGATCACGAGAACATCGGTCTCAAGAGGCGTCATCTCTTCCGGCGTCACGTCGCGATCCCCTTTTTCATAGCGTTTTCAGCACGAAGCGAAAGCCGGTTCACGTGAGAAAACGGTTCAAAATAAAAGCACAGATCGTGGCCGCGTGGCGAATACAAAAGAGGCTGCCCAAAGGGCAGCCTCTCGGTCGTCAATTTGGTTTGTTCGACCGTGAGCCTCACCACTCCGTCCACTTATCGCCCTTCCAGTAGCCGCGGCCCTCGTGTTCGCGGAACACAAATTTCGAACCCGGGCGCCAATCATCTTCATGAACCTCAAGCTTGGCGCCTGGCGGATATTCGAACCGCTCATGGGCATGCCAGCACACATTGCCTGAACAGACGATCGCGGCGGATGCGCCGACGCTGGACAGCGCGAGCAATCCCGCGCCCAATGCCGTGCCGAGCAAGCTCCTGCTGAGGGATGTCATGTTGTTTTCTCCTTTTTGAATGCTTTTTGAAGGGCAAAGCCATGCCCTCCCGCCAACACCAAGCGGCTGACAGCGTTCCGATGGAACCAGGATTTGGCCGCAGTGCGGCGCCTGCGTCAGCAGCCTTTACAAATATTGTTGATCTTCGCGTCGATCCTTGCGTCTTCGGCGCGGATTTCGGCATCGATACGCTGGCTGTCTTTGGGTTCCGGTCCGGCCATACCTGTGGTTACTCCCGACGAGTTCGAGGTTCCCAGGCTGGTGGTGCCGGGGGACGAAATATGCGCCTGATCGGAGGCGATCCCGGTCGTATTCCGTGAGTTCATGGCGCCACCGTGAGCACCACCTGAATTTCCTCCGCCGATCTGGGCGAGCGCATAGGCCGGATAAAGCAGCGCGGCCACCATCACTATCCTGGCCAAAAAGGTTTTTTGTTTTTGCATGACGGTTCTCCCGGCGTTTGCCGCAGACCACATGGCCTGCGCCTGCCGGAACCAACAGAGGAGCGAGAATGCTGGTTCCACGCGAGCGCCGTAAGGCTGCCCCGCGAGACGCTGATGGCTGCAACGGACAGCGCGGTAATCGCTCACGCGGCGCTGAGGCCTGATCGAGCGGCGACCAGCCGTCCGTCAATTCCGGCCGCGGTTAGCCTTGATGACCTGGCCGAGAAACGCCATCCCGACGCCCCCTAAACCCTGAACCAACTGACTTTTCAGAAGAGCAACACACCACCGTCGGCTTCGTCGTCCTGAAGCTGGTTCATGGCGTTGGAGACTATGCCGAAGCGTTGCAGAAACTCCCTGTGCACGACCCTTTCAGTCTCCATCGTGTATCGAGCCAACAGATCGTCCAGCGTCATTTCATCGGTTGCAGTCAAAGGCAGTTGTTTCCTGTTAGCGTTTTCTGCCTCCAGGCGTGTCGCGACGGCCGGGATTGTCGCAGTCGCATCGCCGAGCACGGCCATAAGACCTTTGGCAGAGCCCATCAAACCGTCGAATTCGGCACCTGTGTCAACAAGACGTTTCATCAGCCGGCCGAGTCGTTCGTTCCCCGTCTCCACGTCCTGGAGAGCATTCAGGATCATCGGCTCCAACTCTGTCAATTGGGTGGAATCTCCCCTGACGCGCGACTCCCTGAGGTCGCTCGCCGAGTTCTCGATACGGTCGAGAACCGGTTTCAACCTGGCGACTCCGCCGGAGACCTGATCTGCGGTTGCCTTTAATTCATCCGCAATCACGACGAATGCATTACCTTTGCTGCCCAGATGGCCGGCCTTGAGGCTGGCATTCATCCCAATGAGGATGATATCGACCACCATCTCCGAAAGGCCGGAAATCGCGCGGCGAAATTTGGCAAGCGTATCTTCGACCAGGGATAGTGCGTCGTCGACCGATTTCCCGGCACCTTCACACGTGGCAATAAGTACCGAGGCGCGCGCCAAGGTTTGCTTCATGTTGTCGAGGAACGATGAGCCGTCGCCGTCGGAGCCACCGTACAACGAGCAACCCCGATTGACAGCATCCGCCGCGTCGCCATCTATGACCGTCAACGAACGTGCGATTTGGCCTATGTCGCGGTCGAATTCGCGATGGGCATCCTTTAACTGTGCGATCTGCAGGTCGCAGACGAGGCGCGCCCTGGACCCGAATTCATCGTCGGAATTCATCCGGTCCTGTACGCCCGTTGGCGCGAAATCGCCGGCAACGCGCAATCCGCGGCAGACGTGTTCCAGGCGTTGCCGCGCACTGTCACCGGACTGCAGCAAAACGATTGCGCCGCCGACGGCTTCGGCAATCTTCTTCGTGCTTGCCCCCGCCAGATCGGCGAAACGGACACTCTCGTTTTGCTGGTCTCGTATCCCCGAATCGCACGAGATCAACTGGGTGCTGGTGGAAAGAAGCTGGGTTCGGTAAAGCTTCTCGAAATCCTTCTGTCTGTTCAAGGCTGTTTCGACGGCAGCGGAAAGCAGTTTCTGATCCCGCGCGCAGCCTTCGATCGAACCTTCCACGGATTTTCCCAATTCGAATGCTTCCTCGGTAAACGCCAGGAAACTCTCACGGTTCCTGTCGAGCGAGGCAGCTTCAATTCGGGCGCTGCGAGCGATGATGGTGATCAACTGGATGTGCTTGAACAGCGGCTGCAGGAACGACGAGGCCTCCTTGGCACAATCTCCGAGGCTGCCTAGCAGGGCGACTTCGGCCGGCAGCGACTCCGCCAGGCCATTTAACCTCCCGGCAATACCCTGAAGTGCCGCCGACACACCTTCGAGCTCCGCTCCTGACAATTCGCGCGACAACGCGCTTAGGCCGTCGTTGAGATCCTTGAATATCGCGTGACCGCGGCCGAGATGATCTCCCGTTTGGGCAAACGTATCCTCGATGCGGAGCGATACATCCTCGATGGACGCAACCGCTTCGGTGATCGTATCTGCCGGGCCACCAAAGGACATCGCTGTTTCAATCCGCCAATGCGACCTGTCCGGCCTGATGCCAAAGCATGATTTCTCTGGATATCTGGCCGAGCGGGACGATTTTCTCCACCGCGCCGCATGCAACCGCTTCCTTCGGCATGCCGAAAACGACGCAGCTTTCTTCGTCCTGTGCACGCGTGGAGGCGCCAAGCTTGCGCATCTCCAGCAGCCCTCTTGCGCCGTCGTCACCCATCCCGGTCATGATGATTCCGAGCGCGTTTCGTCCGGCGTATTGAGCGGCAGAGCGGAACAGCACGTCCGCAGAAGGCCGATGCCGCGACACCGGCGGGCCGTCCTTGACGGCGATATGATAGCGCAGCCCTGTCCGCTGCAGCAGCATATGCCGCGCACCGGGCGCGATATAGGCGCAACCGGGCTGCACGGTTTCGCCGTCTTCCGCTTCCTTCACATTGATTTGGCAAACACTGTCGAGACGCCTGGCGAAGGCGGCGGTGAATCCCTGCGGCATGTGCTGGACGATCAGTATGCCGGGACAGTCGGGCGGCAAGACCTCCAGCACTTCGAGCAAGGCCTCGGTTCCACCAGTCGAGATGCCGATGCAGACGATGCGCTCCGTTTCAGGCCGCGAGCGTCCCTGAACGGGCGGGGGCATGATCGCGTCGGCGGTCAGCTTTGCCTCTATGACAGGTCGTCGCTCCTGGCGGGGGCGCACGCGCGCACCGGCAGCCGACTTCACCGCATCCCGCAGCCGGACCGATGATTCCAGAAGCGCCTGCCGCGTATCCATGCGAGGTTTGGGCACGATATCGACCGCGCCTGCTTCGAAAGCCTGGAACATAAGATCGGAACCCTGCTCGGTAAACGACGAACAGATAATTACCGGAAGCGGACACTGCGCCATGATTTTCCGCAGAAAAGTGATCCCGTCCATGCGAGGCATCTCGATATCGAGAATGATCACATCGGGTAGCTCACTTTGAAGACGGCGAGCCGCCGCAAATGGATCCGACGCGGTGGCCATCACCTCGATATCGGCATCTTCACTGAGGATGGTCGTGAGGGTTTGGCGTACGGATGCCGAATCGTCCACGATCAGGACCCGAACCTTTTGCCTGAGCATTTTGGATTCACTCCGTTCTTAAACCTTGAAGATCGTGGGCTGGACCTGTTTTAGCCCGGTTGATCCGTTGTGAATCATGGATTCCGAATGGCCCACCATTAGATAGCCGCCAGGCCGCAGATGGGCGCAAAGCTGGTCTACCACCTTGCGCTGAGTCTGCTTGTCGAAATAGATCAGCACATTCCGGCAGAAGATGATGTCGACGTCCCGGTCGACGGGATAGGCCGTGTCCATCAGGTTCATGCGAATGAAATTGGTACACCGCCGTAACTCAGGAACTATGCGCACCTCTTCACGGGATCGGTCTCTCGATGACAGGAAATATCGCCTCGTCATTTCCTGGGGCACCGGCGCGATTGCCTCACGCGTGTAGACCGCGGCCTTGGCGATGCGAAGAACGCTGGTCGAGATGTCGGTACCCAGGATGCGAAACTCGGACGCGGACCGCGTCCTGGCCATATCGTCGAGAACCATAGCCGCCGTGTACGCCTCCATCCCGGTCGAGCAGGCCGCGCTCCAGATCTTGAGAAGGCGAGATCCGCGGACGCGCAGCCTCAGCAACTCGGGGACGGCGACCTGTTTCATGAAGTCGAAATGCGACGGCTCGCGGAAGAAGTCGGTCTTGTTGGTCGTCACAACGTCGATCAAATGCGTAAACTCGGTGTCCAGCC
>Ga0116129_1000970_pt1 | contig 16644 bp, 18 predicted proteins | sample June2015DPH_17_2_FD_89732 | JGI IMG/M metagenome (GOLD analysis project Ga0116129, IMG submission 89732) | Peatland microbial communities from SPRUCE experiment site at the Marcell Experimental Forest, Minnesota, USA - June2015DPH_17_10 | ecosystem: Environmental > Terrestrial > Soil > Wetlands...
CCTGCGCGTTTTCAGCCGCTCAAATCCCGCGAAATCACGCCCCGATTTCTCGACCGGACGATCCGGGCGTTGAAGCGCTGGAAATTCGATATCGTCTCGATGGACGAGGTCTGCCGGCGGGCGGTCACGCTCAAGTCGCGCCGCCGGTTTGCCTGCCTGACATTCGATGGCGGCTACAAGGACCTGATAGACTCGGCCTATCCGGTGTTGTCGCGGCACGGCGTGCCGTTCACCGTTTACGTGCCGACGGCGTTTCCGGACGGGCTTGGCGAGGCATGGTGGCTCGCGCTCGAGCAGGTGATCGCGCGCGAAGACCGCCTCAGCCTGATGATCGATCGCAAGGAGAGGCGTTTCGACATCCCAGAGACCTCGGAAAAATACCAGCTCTATGATTTTCTTGAAACGTGGTTGCGCTCGCTGTCACCGCCGGATCTGTCGTCTGCGATCAAGGATCTCTGCATCCGATATTCCGTCGATCTCGCAAAACTGTCGCGTGAGTCGTCGATGGATTGGGAGGATCTGGCGAAGCTTGCGGCCGATCCGCTGGTGACGTTCGGGAGTACGACGGTGAATTATCCCGTGCTTTCGAACCTCAGGGATGCGGATGCGCTGCGCGAGATGACAATGGGCAGGGCGGTCGCGCAAGCCGCGTTCCGCCGCGATGTCAGGCATTTCGCCTATCCGTTCGGCGACCGCGCGTCGTTTCGCCGGCAGCATGTTGCGATGGCCGATGAGGCAGGGCTTGCCAGCGCGGCATCGGCGATACCGGGCCTCGTCGAGGCGGAGGGCCGGACCAACCTGCACGCGCTGCCGCGCATTTCGTGGGACGGACGACAGGGCTCGCTACGCGTCATGCGCGTCATTCTTTCGGGTATTACATTGGATGCGGCGAAGCGCGCCGGAGGCTGAAAATTCCGGGGCGTGATGAATAGCCACGCCACTTCCGCTCTTCGGCCGACATCGGACGTTCGCCAACGTGCCGCCGTCAAGAGCAGCGGCCAAAGCCGGGTCCAAAAGGCGGGTCCGGGAGCCGGGTCCAAGAGCCGGGTCCATGTCAAAATTGCAGTGAGGCCCCGTAAGTCTGTTCTGGATCGATGCCAAAGCGCTTGGTACTGTCCCGCAAAACAACAAAGTCAACAACAAGGTGAGGGAACCATGTCAGGGATGGAGCGGGCGACACAACGTCTTAAATGGGTTCAGCGCGTCGCGCTGGCTCTGCTGGTCGTTGCCGGCGTCGTCAATTACATCGATCGGGCGACCTTGGCCGTTGCCAATCCGCTGATCCGGGAGGAACTCGGATTGTCCATCGCGGACATGGGTTACCTCCTCTCCGCATTTCTCTGGGCCTACGCTTTCTCGCAATTGCCCACGGGCGCCATGGTCGACAGGCTGGGGCCGCGCATCCTGCTGACAATGGGTCTCAGCCTGTGGTCACTTGCGCAACTCCTTGGCGGCCTGGTGCAGAATTTCGGCCAGTTCTTCGGAGCCCGCGTCCTGCTAGGTGTCGGCGAGGCGCCGCAATTTCCGACCGGTGCACGGGTGGTGCGGGATTGGTTCAATCAGCGCGACCGCGGCCTCGCCACCGGTGTGTTCAACTGCGCGTCGTCGCTGGGCACGGCCATCGCCGCACCGCTGCTGACCTACCTCATGCTCTCGTTTGGCTGGCGCGTGATGTTCGTGGTCATGGGCGTAGCCGGCCTGATCGTCGCCGCCCTCTGGGGCGTACTGTATCGCAACCCCGACGAGGTCGCGTTGACGCCGCAGGAAAACAGCTACCGGACGCAGGGCGATCCACCCGGCCAGCGCACCAAGGTCACCTTTCGCGAGTGGAAGCTGCTGTTCCGCTTTCGAACCACCTGGGGCATGATTTTCGGCTATTTCGGCTGCATCTATCTGACCTGGATCTACACCGCCTGGCTGCCCGGCTATCTCGAGATCGAGCGCCACATGAGCGTGAAATATACCGGATGGGCCGCAGCCATTCCGTTCGCCTGGGGCGTCGTCGGCGGCGTGCTCGGCGGATACATCGCCGACATCCTGGTGCGCCGCGGCGTCGAGCCGCTCAGGAGCCGGCGCTATCCGGCCGCAATCGCCCTGCTCGGAACGGCGATCTGCACGGTGGCTGCGGCCTATGTCAGCAGCAATGCCTTGGCGATCACGTTTATTTCGATCTCGTTATTCCTGGTCTACATGACCAGCACCTGCGCCTGGGCCTTGAGTTCGGTCGCCGTCCCGACCAATTGCACGGCCTCGATCGGCGCGGTGCAGAATTTCGGCGGCTATCTCGGCGGCGCCCTGGCGCCTACCGTGACCGGTCTGATTGTGCAGAATACCGGCTCGTTTGTGCCGGCGCTCGTCGTCGGCTCCTTGATCGGCGCAGTCTCGGCAGGATGTTATCTGTTCGTCGTGGATCAGCCCATTACGGCTGCCGACATGGATGCAGCATCCGACGCCAAAATTGGCCCGCTGGGCGTCAGCGCCAATCCCGAGCAAAAACTTTGAACGCAGGCGTACATTTGGCCGAATGACGGCCATCCGTCGGCAGCACTAAATGTCGTTCTGTATCTGGGCCGCAGAGCCCAGCCGCAGAGCCCAGCCCGACATGCTGCTAGCGCGCATTGTCTCACGTCGCGGAAAAATGAGTGAGCAAGGCAATTCCCCTCGGGCGGCGGATGTTGCCTCAGGGGCGGACTCGGTACTCCAAATTACCGGTCCGGCCGCGCCATCCAGCTGATGATGGGCATGGCCGGCAACACCCAGCCAAGGCCGGCCACGACATAGAAGATGGCCTGCAGCAGCCCGGAATTCGCCAGCCACGGCGTCTGCGCCACGGTCATTCCCATCAATGACCACACCGCCACGAGCAGCAGAAGTGCGATGGTTCCGAGCAGTTTGCGGGTGCGTATGGCCATGGCGGAAATGTGAGAGTTGGTTTCGGTGCGCGCGCTTTGCGCGCGGGGAGGGGCGGACTATAAGGTGCGCGCCAATTCATTCAAGCCCGGGCTTCGATGACCACACTTGCCTTGCAACGAACACCGTCCAGCCGCGCCGTCAGATGGTGGTTGCTGTCGATCGCGGCGCTGATCGCGATCATGGTGCTGGTCGGCGGCGCGACGCGATTGACCGAATCCGGGCTTTCGATCGTCGAGTGGAAGCCGGTCAGCGGCGCACTGCCGCCGCTCAACGCTGAGCAATGGAACCAGGCTTTCGACGCCTACAAGGCCATTCCGCAATACCGCGAACTCAACGCTGGCATGGAGCTTTCCGAGTTCAAGACGATTTTCTGGTGGGAATGGAGCCACCGGCTGCTCGGGCGGTTAATCGGCGTTGCCTATCTGCTGCCGTTTCTGTGGTTTCTCTGGCGCGGTGTTGTGGATGCGGGTCTGCGGCGGCGGCTGTGGCTGATCTTTGGCTTCGGCGCGCTGCAGGGCGCGGTCGGCTGGTGGATGGTGGCATCCGGGCTCACGCTGCGGGTCGAGGTTTCGCAATATCGTCTCGCCACCCATCTGGTGCTGGCACTTCTGATTTACGCCGCCATCGTCTGGACGCTGCGCCGGCTGGCGGACCGGCCGCCATCAGCCGCGTCTCCACGGCTGAAGATCACCGGTTTGGCGCTGCTGGTGCTGACCTTCCTGCAGCTCTATCTGGGCGCGCTGGTCGCGGGCCTGCGCGCGGGCAGGGTCTACAACACCTGGCCCGATATCGACGGCGCGCTCGTTCCATCGGCGGCGCGGTTGTGGTTCGAAACGCCGTGGTGGCGCAACCTGTTCGACAATGCGCTCACCGTGCAGTTCGAGCATCGCATGACCGCCTATGCGCTGCTGGTGCTGGCGGTGCTGCACGCGTTCGACGCCGTCCGGTCGCGGGCGGGGATCGCCGTGATCAATGGCGCCCTGTGGCTGGCGGCTGTTGTCACGGTGCAGGCGTCGCTCGGCATTCTCACCTTGCTCAATCAGGTTCCGACGATGCTGGCATTGGCGCATCAGGCCGTTGCGATCGCGGTTCTGACATTAGCGGTGTTTCAGGCGGAGCGATTGGCGGCGCGGCAGCCGCAATCAGGGCAGCAAAAACTGGTGCTGCCGGTTGCCCATGTCAGCCTGAATTGAACGATTCTAATTTTCCCGGCGGAGGCAGAAACACCCGATTTGCAGGGGTTTGTCTCGTTGCTATGGCCATTAACGAAGTTGTGTCGGGCGACTCAGCTTTACTTAAGGGCTCTGGGCGATAAAACGAGCCAAACACGGGTTTACTCATGTCGTCCGCATTCATTCAGGCCGCTGTCATTCTGCTCCGCGAGGGGCTCGAGGCCATGCTGGTGATCGCGGCGCTTGCCGGCTACCTGACCAAGGCCGGCGGCGCCCATCGCATCCGGGCGCTCTATGGCGGATCGCTCGCCGCGATCGGCGCCAGCATCATCGCCGCCTGGCTGTTCGCGGTGCTGAATTCGGGCGAGCACAGCGACATATTCGAAGGCGTCGTCATTCTGTTCGCGGCAAGCCTGATGCTTTACGTCAGCGGCTGGCTGATGGTGAAGCAGGATCCGCACGGCTGGAAAGACTACCTGGCGCACAAGGCCGATAACGCGCTGGCGCAGGATACCGTCTGGGCGGTCGCCGCACTCGCCTTCCTTGCGGTATTTCGCGAGGGCGCCGAAACCGTGCTGTTCATCAATGCGCTGGCCTCAACCGAAGGCGGCTGGAGTGCCGGCCTGTTCGCGGGGCTCGGTGTCGCCACGGTCGGGCTCGCCGTGCTGTTCTATTTCATCAATTTGATCGCGCAAAGGATTCCGCTGCGGCCGCTGTTCATCATCACGTCCGCCTTCCTGTTCGCGATGGCCATCAAGTTCATCGGAGAAGCCGTGCAGGAATTCCAGGAACAGTCGATCCTGCCGTTCACCGAACTGAAAAGCCTGGCATGGCTCGGCGATATCGGATTGAATCCGACGCTCGAGGCGCTGTCGGCGCAGCTATTGGTGATCGTTTTTGCGCTGGCGACCTATTCGGTGGTGCAGCGTAACAGCCGGCTGGCCCGCGAGGACAAGGCCGCAATGCGCGCGGCGAAGCCAGTACATCCCGCGGAATAATTTCTAGCAGTAGCCGTAGACGCCGCAGGCGTAGGGCAGGCGATCCCAATAGGGGGTGTAGGCGGCTGCATAGTAGTAGGGGCCGCCGTAATAGGAGCTCTGGTAGTCATAGGAAAACGGTGATCCATAGTAGCCCGGGAAGGTCCAGGACCCCGGCAACAGCCCCACGCCGATCCACGGCCCGACATATGCGACAGGTTCGTAATATACCGGCGTGAACAGCACCTCCGGCGGCTCATAGGCATAGACCGTGTGAGCGTAAGGCCTGGAGACCGCGTAAGGCGCCCTGTACGAAATGGTCGTTCTGAAATCGTAGTGCGGCCGGGGCAATCCCGCCGGCAGGTTGATCCTGGCGCGATACACCTGACGGCGCGCCGGCGCCTGGTCGGCGCTCGCAGTCGTTCCGATAGCGGCAACTGAAAAAAGAAGCGCAACGCTCCAGCGCGACATCGCCCGCCCCGAATGATGGCCTGCCATAATCCCGGCAACAGCTATCATATCGCAACGCGGGGAGCGCCGCAGCCTGGGACGGGCGGCGATCTTGAAATATGGCTAAGAGGCTCGGCTGTATTCTACATAACCGGTGTCATTCCCCGGTGCGCAATTGCACATCGGGGAAATGAAGGATCGTCAGGCACTCAGCGCCTGCTCCAGATCCGCGATCAGGTCTTCCTTGTCCTCTATGCCGATCGACAGCCGCACCACGTCGGGTGCGGAGCCTGACTTGATCTTGGCGGCGTCGTCGAGCTGGCTGTGCGTCGTCGATGCCGGGTGGATCACCAGCGAACGGGTGTCGCCGACATTGGCGAGATGCGAGAACAGTTTCAGGTTCGACACCAGACTGACGCCGGCCTCATAGCCGCCCTTGAGGCTGAAGGTGAACACCGCGCCGGCGCCCTTCGGCGCATATTTGCGGGCGAGATTGTTGTATTTGTCGCCGGGAAGGCCGGCGTAGTTCACCGCCGCCACCGCCGGATGCGCCGACAGCCACTCTGCGATCGCCTTGGCGTTCTCGCAATGCTTCTGCATGCGCAAGGGCAGCGTCTCGATGCCGGTGAGAATGAGAAACGCGTTGAACGGTGACAGCGCCGGACCGAGATCGCGCAAGCCCAGCACCCGGCAGGCGATCGCGAAGGCGAAATTGCCGAAGGTCTCCTGAATCTTGATGCCGCGATATTCCGGACGCGGCTCGCTCAGCATCGGATATTTGTTGTTCTTCGACCAGTCGAAGGTGCCGGCGTCGACAATGATACCGCCGAGCGAATTGCCGTGGCCGCCCAGAAATTTCGTCAGCGAATGCACGACAATATCGGCGCCATGGTCGATCGGGCGGATCAGATAGGGCGTCGCCAGCGTGTTATCGACAATCAGGGGAACGCCGGCCTTGCGGGCGACCGCCGCGATCGTCTCGATATCGGTGACCGAGCCGGCGGGATTGGCGATCGACTCGATGAAGATCGCCTTGGTGCGGGGCGTCACCGCGCGCTCGAAGCTTTCAATGTCGTCGGGGTCGGCCCACGCCACGTTCCAGCCGAAACTCTTGAAGGCGTGGGTGAACTGGTTGATCGAGCCACCATAGAGTTTTCGCGCCGCGATGAATTCGTCGCCAGGCTGCAGCAGCATCTGAAACACCACGACCTGCGCGGCATGGCCGGAGGCGGTCGCAAGCGCCGCGGTGCCGCCTTCCAGTGTTGCGACACGCTCTTCCAGCACCGCCGTGGTCGGGTTGGTGATGCGGGTATAGATGTTTCCGAACGCCTGCAGCCCGAACAACGACGCGGCATGGTCGGCGTCGTTGAACACGAATGAGGTGGTTTGGTAGATCGGCGTCGCCCGCGCGCCGGTGGTGGGATCGGGGTGCGCGCCGGCATGCACGGCGAGGGTTGCAAATCCCGGAAGACGATCGGTCATTGTTTTTTCCTTTACGACTACGTCACCCAAACGAGCGGCTGTCTGCCGCATCGAGGGGACAATCGCGGCAGTGGCGTCCGCCGTCAAGTTGGGGTGATGCTTGAACCGTTATTGGAAAGGGTCTTGCCTGGTTTTGCCGCGTTTTTGAAACAATCGTTTCGCATTTGCGTCACGTAGGGTCGTTCCTGTTTTTCGCGGCGTGGTCGGATGCGGCGGTTTCGCCGCCGCCGAGGCTCATGCGGTTCAATGAAAGCTGCATGCCCTGGGTCGGCATCGGCGCGCGTCTTGAGCTGAGCGTTCGCGAATTGACGCCCATCCAGGAAATTTCCGAGGACAGCCGTCCATATTCGATCTTCGGGCAGCGGTTCATGACTACCCTGAGGCCGGCGGCTTCCGCTGTCGCGGCGGCGGCATCGTCGCGCGCGCCGAGCTGCATCCAGATCACCTTCGGCGGCGGCGTCATCTTCACCGCTTCATCGACCACCGGCATGATGTGGCTCGAATTCCTGAAAATATCGATCATGTCGACGGGACGGCCGATATCGAGCAGCGAGGCGACGAAGGGTTTGCCGAGCAGGCTCTTGCCGACGTGACCGGGATTGACCGGGATCATATCGTAGCCGCGCTGGGCCAGATATTTGAAGGCAAAGTAACTCGGCCGCACATCGACCGGCGACGCCCCGACCATGGCGATGGATTTCACGCCGCCGAGAATTTCCCGGATGTAACTGTCGGAATAGGCGTCATGGTTCATTTGGAACTGCCATTCCGCTGGATTGCTTCGCTCACGCTCGCAATGACGGTTACCGATCCTGCCATTTCGGCTCGCGCTTCTCGATGAAGGCGCCGATGCCCTCCTCGGCGTCGCGGGCCATCATGTTCTCGGTCATCACCTCTGCCGCGTAGCGATAGGCATCGGCAAGGCTCATTTCGGCCTGGCGGTAGAACGCGGCCTTGCCGAGCTTGACGGTGTAGGCGGATTTGAGCGCGACCTTCTCCGCAAGCTCAATCGCAGCGTCGCGTTCGGTGCCGGCGGCGACGACGCGGTTGACAAGGCCGATGTCGCGCGCGGTCGCCGCCGAAACCGGCTCGCCGGTGAGCAGCATTTCCATCGCCTGCTTGCGCGGAACATTGCGCGACAGCGCCACCATCGGGGTCGAACAAAACAGTCCGATATCGACCCCGGGGGTGGCGAAGCTCGCAGCCTCGGATGCCACGGCCAGATCGCAGCTTGCCACCATCTGGCAGCCGGCCGCGGTGGCGATGCCCTGGACCGCTGCCACGACGGGCTTGGGCAAATGCACGATGGCCTGCATCATCGTGCTGCAGGCCGTCATGATTTCCGCGAAATAGCCGCGCCCGCGATCGGCGTCGGTACGGCGGGCAGTCAGTTCCTTCAAGTCATGGCCGGCGGAAAAGGCCGAGCCACTGGCCGCGATCACCACCGCGCGCACGCTTGCATCGTCGTGCATCTCCCCGAGCGCCGCGGTGAGCTCGGCGATCAGATCTTCCGAAAGGCTGTTGCGGGTTTCCGGCCGATTGAGCGTGAGCACACGGATGCTGCCAATGTTCTCGCGCAGCAGGACGGGCTGATCCGGCGTGGCGGCGCGGGCGGTCTGGCTCGTCATCGAAATATCCATTTGGGCAGCTTCGTCATCTTAATGTAACAAGCAGCGCGAGGCGAGGGCAGGTGGAGCGCGATGGCAATTGCGAAAATGAGCGTGGCCGAGCTGGAGAAGTTTCTCCATGTCGAGTTCCCCCAGGCTTTCAGCGGCGGCGAAATATCGATCGAGAGCGCCGATGGGACGTCGTGCCTGCTGCGCCAGCGCTACAGCGACCAGATGCTTCGCCCGGGCGGCACGGTTTCGGGGCCGACGCTGATGGCGCTGGCCGATTTCGCCATGTATGTGGTGCTGCTGTCGGCGATCGGCCCGGTCGGGCTTGCGGTGACCACCAATCTCAACATCAATTTTCTGCGCAAGGGCCAGCCGGGGCAGGATGTCCTGGCGGCAGCAAGGCTCCTGAAACTGGGCAAGCGGCTTGCAGTCGGCGAGGTCAATCTGCTGTCGGGCACCTCACCCGATCCGATCGCCCATGTGACATCGACCTATTCCATTCCAAACATTTAGGGTTTTATCCGGTAATATCACACCATATTTGTAAGTAATTGTTTTTGCGTATTTAATTACCCTTGTTTGGCATTGACGCGGGCCACGCACTTATCTAGAAACCCCCGCAGTTCGGCGCTGACGCGTCCGATGTCCCCTTTCACGGATTTCCTCACATGAAAACATTTTCGGCAAAGCCAGCCGAGGTGACGAAGAAGTGGGTGCTGATCGACGCCAAGGGTCTGGTCGTCGGCCGGCTCGCCTCTCTGGTCGCGATGCGCCTTCGCGGCAAACACCTTGCGACCTATACGCCCCATGTCGATTGCGGCGACCATGTCATCATCATCAATGCGGCGCAGGCGGTGCTCACCGGGCGCAAGCGCGACAACAAGATCTATTACAACCACACCGGCTTCATTGGCGGCATCAAGGAGCGCACGGCGAAGTCGATCCTCGAGGGCCGTTTTCCCGAGCGCGTGGTCGAGAAGGCGATCGAACGCATGATCCCGCGCGGGCCGCTGGGGCGGGTGCAACTCGGAAACTTGCGTGTTTACCCCGGGCCGGAGCATCCGCACGAGGCCCAGCAACCCGAGACGCTCGACGTCGCATCGATGAATCGCAAGAACATGAGGGCCGCATAAATGTCCGACACCATGCAGTCGCTCGATCAGTTGTCACAACTGAAGCCGGCCACGCCGGAAGCGCCGAAATACATCAGGAAGGTCGACAAGCTGGGGCGCGCCTACGCCACCGGCAAGCGCAAGGACGCGGTTGCCCGGGTCTGGATCAAGCCCGGTGCCGGCAAGATCGTCGTCAACACCCGCGAAGTCGAAATCTATTTTGCCCGTCCGGTGTTGCGGATGATGATCCAGCAGCCGCTGGTCGCCGCAGCCCGTGCCGGCCAGTATGACGTGATCTGCACGGTTGCCGGTGGCGGCCTGTCGGGTCAGGCCGGCGCCGTGCGTCATGGCATCTCCAAGGCGCTGACCTATTTCGAACCGGATCTGCGCGGCCTGCTGAAAAAGGGCGGCTTTCTCACCCGCGACTCGCGTGTGGTCGAGCGCAAGAAGTACGGTCGCGCCAAGGCGCGCAAGTCGTTCCAGTTCTCGAAGCGTTAATTGCTTCGTTAAAATTGCCGCGAAGGCGGCATTTATGAAACTTCGAAGAAGGGCGCTTATCGGCGCCCTTTTTTCATTTGCCGACGAGTTGATGCAGTTTTTCCTGAAAACTTGCGCATGCGTGCAAACGAATTTCCAACCCGAGGATCGTACAAAGTGCGCGGTGGCGATGGCGTGCCCTTCGTTGTTCGGGGCCGCCAATACCCTGCATCACACTCGCGCGGTGACCCATGTCGCTAGACACCTCCACGCTTTATCTCGTCGCCACCATGGTTGCGGCAATGCTCGGAGCCATGCTGCTGTTTTTCGGCAAGCAGGAGAATATCCCGGCGTTGAAATGGTGGGGGACCGCCTATCTGCTCGGCGCCGCGTCGGTCGCGCTGTGGACGCTGGCCGCCGGCGCGCTCGGCGAGATGCTCTCGCTGGCGCTCAATGCGGTCGGCTTCATCGCCTGCGGCATGGTCTGGAACGCATCGCGCGTGTTCCACGGCCGCAAGCCCAATCTGCCAGGTCTGGTTCTCGGCGCGATGGCCTGGATAGCTGCCGTCATGACGCTGGCGCCGGAGGCCTCCGCGATGCGCCTGACGATCGGCGCTGGTGTCGTTGCTGCATATGCGGCGCTGACCGCCACCGAATTGTGGTCCGAGCGCCGCAGAACGATGCAAAAACGCTGGCCGGCGATCGCGGTGCCGCTGCTGCACGGTTTCGTGCTGATGCTGCCGATCCTGCTCGGCGACCTGTTGCACCCGCGCGACGCGACGTTTGCGGGCAGCAACTGGGTTACCGTATTCGCCATCGAGCTTGTGCTCTATGCGGTGGGTACCGTGTTCGTCATCTTCATGCTGGTGTCGGAGCGCGCGGTAACCGCGCACAAGCATGCGGCGTCGATGGATCCCTTGACCGGCATGTTCAACCGCCGCGGCTTCGCGGAGGCGACGTCGCGGGTGATCGAGCGCGAAGCCAATGCCGGCCGTCCGGTAACGGTGCTGATCTTCGACATCGACCATTTCAAAGGGATCAACGACCGTTTCGGCCACCCGGCGGGCGACGAGATTCTCAAATTATTCTCCGCCGTCGTGGTCAATACGCTGCGCTTCACCGATCTTTCGGGACGAATCGGCGGCGAGGAGTTCGCAGCCTTGCTGCCTTGTTCGCTGGAAGATGGCGTGATCGCCGCCGAACGGGTGCGCGAGGCATTTGCGGGTTCGGGAATTGTGGTCGAGAACGGGCCCGTGGATACCACCGTCAGCGTCGGCGTGGCCGGTGGCCCGGCGGGCACCGAGCTCGAGGTGTTGCTGGCGGCCGCCGATGCCGCGCTTTATCAGGCCAAGCGCAGCGGCCGCAACCGCGTCGAGGTGGCCGAGGAGTTGCCGCTGTCACTGGAAAACTGGCGGCGCAAGACCGCCGGCGTCGGGAGCCGTCCGCAGCAGCAGCCGGGTATTCCCCGGCTCGCGTAGCGGAGGTAACCTTCCATTTACCATTCAATTCATATCATCAAGGCCATGCGGACGACTCGTAATCCCGGTTCCCACGCCGCCTTGATGTCGCTCGAAGCCGCGGCGGAATCGGCGCGCGGCGGTTTTGCCTGCATGTTCTCGACCTCGGATGAATATGAGACGGCGCTGATCACGCAGCGGCGCGCGCAGGGCCGCTACGATCAGCGGCGAAGCCGCTGGCCGGCCGCCATCTTCGTCGGCTGCGCGCTCGTCGTCGCAGGTACGGTTTTGCTGCTGAACTAGCGCCGTCAGGTTCAATCCGCGAGCGCGAAGGCCTTGCACCAGCCGTCTTCGCTGACCTCGCCATCGACCACCTTGCAGTATTTCGGCTTCTCGAACAGTGTGCACACGGCACAGCTATAGATTCCGTTTGGCGTGTCCTGATATTCAGCCTGCCGCCGGGTCATTTTTTCCGATGCCTGGGCCTGCGGAATCCGCGACAAGAGTCCTGCCGAAAGCCCGCCGGCGAACACGCATAAAACCTTTCGCCGCGACCCGTCTATTCGCTTTTCGATCATGGACCTCTCTCCGATTACGCCAAATCCGGTGCGAGCCGTCATAACGGCTCAAAGCGACCCCAAGAACTACCTGGCCAGAACTACCTGGCAAGAACCGCCTGGATTGCAGCCTATCCCGGCTTCGAGCCGGCCGGGAGTGGCAAAGAGTAACGTGAAAAGCCCGTGAGCCGCTTCGCCGGGGCGGGCGTTTTCTTCTTTTGATGGTCCGGCCACGCTTCAATAATGCGATCGGTTGGGTTAGAGACGTGAATTCTCACCGAAAGGCCGCATCCAAATGATCACCGAAATCGCACAAATCGACGTCAAGCCCGGCACCGAAAAGGACTTTGAAGCCGCGGTCGCCAAGGCGCGCCCGCTGTTCCTGCGCGCAAAAGGCGGCAAGGGCTTTGAACTGCACAGATCGGTCGAGAAGCCGTCGCGCTACCGGCTGATGGCCAAGTGGGAGACGCTGGAAAATCACACCGTCGATTTCAGGGGATCTGAAGATTTTACCGCGTGGCGCGGGCTGGTCGGGCAGTATTTTGCAGCACCACCCGAGGTTGAGCACACCGAGACGGTACTGACGACGGCGGGTTGAACGCTCCGTCGCTTTCAGTCCGCCGCATCCGCGGGCGTCATTTCGTCCGCCTTGAAATGGTCGATCAGGACTTTGGCGATCGCCATCAGCGGCAAGGCAAGCGCCAGGCCCCAGATGCCGAACACGACGCCGAGCAGAATCTGGAACCCAAACAAGGTGGCGGGCGGAATATCCAGCGCCTGGCGCTGGATGATCGGGGTGAGGACATAGCTTTCCAGCGCGTGGACGCCGAGAAACAGCACCAGCGCACTGGCTGCGGCAACCCATCCGGAGGCAAGGCTCGCCAGCACCACGATCAGTCCGGCAAGCACCGCGCCCACCGTCGGGATGAACGCGAGCAGTCCGGCCTGGATGCCCAGAATGAACGCACTCTGGATGCCGATCAGCTTCAGGCCGATCCAGGTAACCAGGAACACCGCCGCCATGGTGAGGATCTGCGCGATAAGCCAGCGTTCCAGCGTTTCTCCTATGCGGTCGACGATGATGGTTGCGCGGGCGCGGTGCTGGGCGGGGACCATGAACAACAGCCCGCTTCGATAGACGCCGGGTTGCGCCGCGAAGGTCAGTCCGAGAAACAGCACGATAAAGAAGTTTCCGACCGCGCTCACCGTTCCCAAAAGAAGCTTCAGGGTCTGGCTCACAATCGCACCGCCGCTAGAGGCGAGTTCGCCTGCGCTGGGAAGATTGTGTTGCGCTGCTGCCCCAGGGGCTGCCGGCGTGGATGAGGTCGAAACTGCGGCGGCCGTATTGCCGAGACCGAAATAGCTGGTATCGATTCCGTTCTTTTCCAGGAAGGCTTTGACGTTGACCAGTTGCGACTTGATGGTGTCGCTCAGCACCGACGCCTGCTCCGCGATGGTGGCGCCGCCGAGCAGGACCAGTCCCGAGACCAGGCCTGCGAGCGCCAGACAGACGATGGTCAGCCGCAGCCAGTGCGGCAGCCTGACGACGCGGCCGAGCAAATTGCTCATGGCGTTGAGCGTGACCCCGAGCAGCATTCCGGCAAACATCAGAAACAGCGTCGCGGCGAAATACCAAGCGAACAGCAGCAGTGCTACGAATGTCGCGACGCCGATGCCGCCGACCGCTATCGCCCATGCCAGATCGCCGCGGGCCTGAAGCCGTTCGTCAGCCGGGACTGCCACGTCGACTCCTTTACCATTGGTGCCCAGCAGCACTCTTTGGTCAAAACGCGTCCGGGATCAAGTCATGATCCCGCGCCGGTTTGACGTCTCCGTGGCGTCCTTGCCGATTGGGTGCCGAACGGCTTCCGGCAGGCGATCCATGCCACAGCGGCTTTTACGCGAAAATAGCAATGCAGGCACGCGTCGGGACGCAATGTATTGATCCGGTGCGGGCAGGCGGGCATGATCGCCTGATATTTGCGAACGGGAGACTGGAAATCAGGCGATGAGGAAGCCGGTGGTCGGTGTGATCGGAAGCGCCTATCGCATCGAAAATCGATTTGCGACGCAGATGGTCGGTGAGCGAAATCTTCGCGCGGTTGCCGATGTTTCGGGCGCGCTGCCGCTGATGTTCGCTGGCTCGCCTGACATCACCGATATCGGCGCTTTGCTTGATGCGGTGGACGGCGTGGTACTGACCGGCGCCCGCGCCAATGTTCACCCGACGCGCTTTCGTGCCGAGCCGCATGCCAGGCACGAGCCCTACGATCTGCATCGCGACGACGTGGCGCTGGCTTTGTCGGAAGCCTGCGTCGAACGCGGCATACCGCTGTTCGGCATCTGCCGCGGCCTCCAGGAGATGAACGTCGCGTTCGGCGGCTCGTTGCATCCCGAAATCCGGGAATTGCCCGGACGGATGAATCACCGGATGCCGCGGCTGGAGAACGGTGAAATCCATCCCGATCCCAACGTTGTCTTCGCCGACCGGCATGACGTCAACCTGGTTCCGGGCGGCACCTTCGCGCGGCTGCTCGGTCGCGATACCATCCGCGTCAATTCACTGCACGGCCAGGGCATCCTCGAACCGGGCAAGCGGATTGTCGTCGAAGGTGTGGCGGAAGACGGCACCATTGAAGCGATCCGGATCGCCGATGCGCCGGGCTTCGCCCTCGGCGTGCAGTGGCACGCCGAATACGATCCGCAGTGCAATCCGATCAACCGCGCCTTGTTTCAGGCGTTTGGCGAGGCGCTGTTGACGCATATGCGGCGATGACTTGGGTACGGCGCAGCCATGCTCATTGCATCGCAACGGATTCGATTTTCAAGCAGCGAGCCCCGGCAATCATCCGGCTTGAACGATAGGTTGTCCGCATTCTGCCAGCAATTTCCGCAAATCCTGGATGGGCGGAAAAACTTCCTGATTCCAGTCGGTTCCCTGGCTGTCGTGGGCCGACTGCTCCATTTCCACGATTTCGCAATCCTCGGTGAAAACGCGATTGGTGAACCATGCGAGCAAGGGCCAGGCCAATTCGAGTATGCCCGGTATTTTCGGACGCTGCACGGACAGCAGGATGAATGTCCGGTTGTGTCTCTGCTCGGCGTCGACTGGCGTATACCCCAGCCAGACGTGCAGGACCGGAACGTCCCCCGACGTCCAGAACCGCAAGCTTTGGTGTGGATATTCGGTACGGATCGTCATCAAGTCTCCGGAGGCATGTGACTCGCCCCGGAGGCTGCCGACAATCAGCGACTCGCCTATTGGCGGCTTTTGATCGGGACGGCTGAAGGTGTAATCGACCTCCATCCAGTTCTCGGCCGCGCGTCGGCCAAGGTACCGCGGGGTCACCCTGCCTGTGGTCCGGCGATGCAGAAACTGATGATTCATGTCCATCAGGTTTTCATGCATGAAAGTATAGTGGCACCGCACCATTTTGCCCAACTGGCGGGTCTTGTAGGATTGGTCGGACGCAGAGCCCAATACCTCTGGCGGCTTTGCGGCCGGCATTTTTCCCGGCCAGATGAAAATGACACCGTCGACCTCGTGACAGGGATAGGAACGAACCCCGTTGGGCAATTTGCCCTTACCGAGATAAGGGACATCAACACATTGTCCCGATGCATCGTAGCGCCAGCCGTGGTAACAACAGCGAACCGTGCAGTCCATGACGACGCCCTTGGACAGCGGCACCTGACGGTGTGCACAGCGGTCCTCAAGCGCGAAAAGATCGCCCGTCTTTGGCCGTACCAGCACGATAGGCTCGCCGGCAAAACTGGTGGCGAAGGTCTTGTCGGGCTTGATGTCCCGCGACCAGGCTACCGGATACCAGTGATCAGGATGCGCCCCAACCTTGCGAAGATCGGCGTCACGCCCATCTGACGCTTCTTTCGATACTTCTTTTGATATTTCCAACATCGCGATATCTCGGGTTGCTAACCAGAACCGATTGAGAGGTGCATTTGCAGAGTTTGCTCCGGGGCCGTTCCACATGCCACCGACCGATGAAATATTCAAGCGATAAGGCTCGCCGGTCTGGTAGCGGGTGCATTCAATCCAGAACGCATTTCTGCCTCTTTTTTCTCTTGGATATGCCCCGCTGACGAATTGCCCCTGTAAAATCACTTGTGCGCCCTGAGCTCTCGTGCCGCAGCGACCATGTTGACCTGTGCCGGTGTAGCTTTCGCCCATTTTCTGGTCTTGAGCCCACAATCAGGATTGAGTGTTCCAGGACGAGGTGCGCGGCATGATCGGCGAATGGCGGCGCGGAATGAATGCATCGGTTTCGACGTTGCCACAAAATGAAAGGCGCTCCTTTCGGGAGCGCCTTTGGTGGTTCGCCAATCGCCAGCTTTTTACGCCGCCTTGCCCACCTTCACGCCGCCGCCTTCCAGCAGCATGACCTTGTTGAGAAGTTTCACCAGCGCGTAGAC
>Ga0116129_1000972_pt1 | contig 16623 bp, 13 predicted proteins | sample June2015DPH_17_2_FD_89732 | JGI IMG/M metagenome (GOLD analysis project Ga0116129, IMG submission 89732) | Peatland microbial communities from SPRUCE experiment site at the Marcell Experimental Forest, Minnesota, USA - June2015DPH_17_10 | ecosystem: Environmental > Terrestrial > Soil > Wetlands...
CATGCTCATCATCGCGCTGATGGCTCTGTTGTTCGCGCGCGTGCCGAAGTCGTTTTTACCGGACGAGGATCAAGGTATTCTGTTTGCGCAAGTGATTACCCCTCCGGGCGCTACCAAGCAGCGCGCGGAGCAGGTGCTGGCGGAAGTCCGGGATTACTTTCTCGACGAAGAGAAACAGGCGGTGGACGGTGTGTTCGCCGTGTCGGGCTTCAGCTTCGCCGGCCGCGGCCAGAACTCCGGCATCATGTTCGTGCAGATGAAGCCCTGGGATGAACGCCCCGGCGCGCGCAATCGCGCGCAGGCGGTTGCCGACAGGGCAGACACGCGTTTCAAGCAGATCGCCGACGCGAAGGCGATTTCGTTCGCGCCCCCCGCGGTGCTCGAATTGGGCAACGCCACCGGCTTCGACATTGAGCTGGTCGATCTCATCAACGCCGGCCACGACAGACTGATGGCGGTGCGCAATCAGCTCATCGACCTGGCAAAAAAGGACCCGCAACTCAATAAGGTCCGTGCTAACGGGTTGGAGGATGAACCGCAATACCTGTTCGACGTCGACTGGGAAAAGGCCAGTGTCCTGGGATTGACGGTCAACGACATCAACAATACGTTGTCGGCCGCTTGGGGCTCGCAATACGTCGATGACTTCATCGACCGTGGCCGCGTCAAGCGAGTATTCATTCAAGGCGATGCGCCCTCGCGCATGCTGCCCCAGGATCTGAACGATTGGTATGTGCGCAACTCCGCAGCGCAAATGGTGCCGTTCGCGGCCTTTGCCGTGGCCAAATGGGGCACGGGGTCTCCCAAGCTCGAGCGCTACAACGGCGTGCCCGCCGTGGAAATCCTGGGTCAACCCAGCGCCGGCGTCAGCACGGGATCGGCCATGAACGCCATGGAGAAGTTTGCGAAGACGCTGCCCGCCGGCTTCGAGTTGAAGTGGACTGGATTGTCGTACGAAGAACGGCTGTCGGGTTCGCAAGCGCCGGCTTTGTATGCCGTATCCCTGATGGTGGTATTCCTGTGCCTGGCTGCGCTCTATGAAAGCTGGTCGATCCCGGTGGCGGTGATGCTGGTGGTGCCGCTCGGCATCGTCGGGGCGATTGTCGCGACGCTGCTACGGGGTCTGGACAACGACATTTTCTTTCAGGTCGGTTTGCTGACGACGGTCGGTCTGTCGGCCAAGAACGCGATTCTGATCGTCGAATTCGCCAAAGAAAATCACGACACCGGCATGGGACTGATCGATGCGGCCGTACATGCGGCACATCAGCGATTGCGACCGATTTTGATGACGTCGCTGGCGTTCATTCTCGGAGTTCTGCCTCTCGCGATCTCTCGAGGCGCCGGCTCCGGCGGCCAGAATGCAATCGGCACGGGAGTCATCGGCGGCATGTTGTCGGCCACGGTACTGGCGATTTTCTTCGTGCCCCTGTTCTTTGTGGCAACCCTCGAGCTGTTCGGCGGCCAATCGGCGCGCGAACAGCCGCGAGGCGCTGAGCAGAGCGGTAACGAAGCGGAAGTCGGCGGATGAAAGGCGGGTCTATTCTCAACGCCAAGCGCCGCATTGCGCCTGCAGTAATGGCCGCCTTCACGGCGCTGTCGGCGCTCGCGGCCGGCTGCACGCTCGAGCCTGCTTATCGGCGGCCGCAGGCGCCAATCGTTCCGCAATGGCCGGAAGCGGGGCGCGACGCCGCTTCGACCCCCGTCAATGCCGCGGCAAGCGCGGCGGCGGAGATCGGCTGGCGCGAGTTTTTCAACGATCCGCGGCTGCAACGGCTCATCGAGCTGGCCCTTCAACACAATCCGGACGCACGCACGGCAGCGCTCAATATTGCCGCTGCGCGTGCCCAGTACCAGATACAACGCGCCGACTTGTTCCCGTCCATCGCAGCCAGCGGCGTCGAGGTGGACGAGCGCTACCCGGCATCGGTCGCCGGAATCGCGACCGGGGTCACGAGTAGTGGAGCGACGACCGCGATCGATACCGGTGGCAGCACCTTTCGCTATTTCGATGCAGGCATAGGTTTCACGTCCTATGAACTCGATCTGTTCGGCCGATTGCGCAGCCTGGATCGCGAGCGTCAGCAGCAATATTTCGGCTATGTCGAAACCCGCCGCTCCACCCAAATCTGCCTGGTCGCAGAAGTGGCGAATGCCTACCTTACGCTGCTGGCCGATCAGGAACTGCTCGACATCACCGGAAGTACGCTGGGCAGCCAGCAGAACTCTTACGATCTCACCAAGCTCAGCTATAGCAGCGGCGTTGCTACGTTGCTCGACCTGCGTCAAGCGGAGAGCTCGGTCGACAGCGCGCGTGCCAATCTTGCTCGGTACACGCGCCAGGTTGCGCAAGATCAAAACGCGCTGGTGCTGCTATTGGGTACGCCGTTGCCGGGCGATCTGCCGCCGGGCGGCAGCCTGGAACAGCAGCATTTGCTGGCGGATCTGTCCGAAGGCCTGCCCTCCGATCTGCTGATTCGCCGGCCCGACGTGTTGGCTGCCGAACATAATCTGATCGCGGCGAACGCCAGCATCGGTGCCGCGCGCGCCGCGTTCTTTCCCAGCATTACATTGACCGGCAACTACGGAACGGCGAGCACCCAGCTCGCAGGGCTCTTCGGCCACGGTTCCTCAGCCTGGACGTTCTCGCCGCAAATCAGCCTGCCCATTTTTGCGGCAGGCGCCAACGTTGCGGCACTTGATCTGGCAAAAGTGGAAAAGAACGTCTATGTGGTGCAATACGAAAGCGCGATTCAAACAGCTTTTCGGGAAGTGGCGGATGCGCTCGCCGGCCGCAGCACGCTCGACAGCCAAATCGCCGCAGACCAGTCGCTCGTCGAGGCTACCAGCGAGAGCTATCGGTTGTCCGAGATGCGCTTCCGTACGGGCGTGGACAGCTATCTTAGTGTCCTCGATTCGCAACGTGCCCTATACTCGGCGCAGCAAGACCTTGTCGGTGTCAGGCTCGCGCGGCTGCAAAATCTTGTGACTCTATATAAGGCATTGGGGGGCGGGTGGAACGAACACGATCGGCCGCATGGCGGCCAATAGAAAAAAGACTCCGACGCAGTTGTAGATTACCGCGCGAACTCCGGACGCTGAATGGCTGGTAAGCAGACGACCGCGCCGCCCACTGCCGGGGCGCGCTCCATATTGGACGCGGCGACGGCATTGTTCGCCAGCGACGGTTTCGACGCCGTTTCAATCGCTACCATCGCCCAAAAAGCCGGGGTATGCAAAGCCAACATCTTTCATCATTTTCCTTCGAAGGATGATCTATATCTCGCGGTGATGAAGGAAGCGAGCGCCGCGCATGCGGATTACGCCGAGGAACTGTACCGGATGCCGGGTAGTTCGGTGGATAAGGTTCGGCGGCTGATCGATTTCGAAATCCGCAACCAGCTCGACCATCGGCAGCGCACGCGCCTCATGATGCGCGAAATCGCCGACGGTAACCATGCTCGGGTGCGCAAAATTGCGCGCAATGTGTTTCAGCGAAATTTTACGGCCGTCGTCAGTATTTTCGAGCAGGGCCGTGAACGAGGGGAGTTCCACGCATCCGTTGAGCCGGCGACAGCTGCCATGCTGCTCTCGGGAGCAACCTCGTTCTACTTCAACTGTCACGAGGTGCTGCGCGAATTACGGGAAGCCAGTGAAATGGATACGCCTGAGACGTACGCGCGCCGCATCGCGGAGTTGGTGTTGGCGAGCGTCGTGTCGAAGGCAGTCGCACGTAAAACGCGAGTCAAGACTGGTAAGTAGGCGATGTTTTTGGGGGGGGCACGGAATGCAGTGGCTGCAGCGCTTAGATCTCTCCGCGGTCCTTTTCGCTGTAACAAATTCGCAATAAAACCATGCGGCTGGCCACCGAGGATCGGGAAGGGCCGACATTGTGCACGCGGCAACCCATTTTAAAGCAAATCTAGATTCGGTTGAGCCGCGTCGTGTCTTGAATGTGAATTTCAGCGCGATGAAATTCCGCCGATTAAGGCACCCTACACTCTTTACGTTGAGCGCTCCATGGAGATCAAGCATACGTCATGAAGTACAACCCCGCTCCCCGGCGTGCACTCAAGGGGTCACTTGCGCTTCTTGCCCTGCTCGAGATCTGCTCCTTTCCCTTCGCCCTGCGCACCAGAGCCGATGCGCCGCCGGAGCCCACGCGCATGGATCGGTTACGCGCGGCCTACTTATTTAGTTTTGCCAAGCTCGTCGAATGGCCATCGACACAAACCGGGGCCTTTACCTTTTGCTTCATCGGCGCTCGCGGCGTCCGAGGCGCCCTCGTGAGCGGTACGGCGGGACGGACTCTCAATGACCGTCCTATTGCCACCCGCGCGATCGGCCCGCTGGCGGCGGCCTCGGGATGTCAGGTCTTGTATGTAGAGTCGTCCCGCGGCGGAGCGTGGGCGAACGCCGCAGTGGTCCGTGCGCTCACCGTCGGCGATAGCAAGCCCTTTACGCATGAAGGAGGAATCCTCTCATTGTTCGAGGAACATAACCGTCTTCGATTCGAAGTCAATCTCGATAACGCACAACGCGCCGGCGTGCGGCTAAGCCCCGAATTGGTAAAGGCCGCGAGCATCGAAGGGCCCGCACCATGATCCGGCGCTTGTCCCAACTCGCCATCCGCACGCAACTATTTCTCGTTCTGGGGCTCGGCATCGGCGTCGCCTTGCTCATCGCCGGCGCGGTCATTGCCACGACCGAACACCGCGACGGATACGGAGAGCTTAGGCGTCGATTGCAAACGCAGGCCGATATCGTAGCGACCACCATTCAATCCGCAGTCGCCTTCGACGATTCGGATGCGGCTGCCCGCGTCCTCCAAGGTCTTGCGGCGGATACCGACATCGCCAGCGCCGAGGTGCAGCGGGCGAACGGCACCCGGCTTGCCTATCAGGAATATCGCAATTCGAAGGAGAAAGCCGCGGATTCTCTGCAGGCCTCTGCCGTTGTCGTCCTCGAGCCGCTGAAGATTGGGGCCGTGCGGCTACAGGCGAGCACCGCCACCGTTGACGGCGCCATTGCCAGACAATTGGAGACCCTCGGGGCGGTTCTTATCGTCGCGCTCGTGATAACTCTGATTCCATGCTTTTGGCTACAGCGAATCGTGTCGCACCCAATTACGGCGGTAGCAGCGGCAGCCGATGGCGTGTCCGTGAAGCGTGATTTTAGCATTCGAGTTCCCATCCGGGGCGCCTCGGAAGTGCGTCGTTTGGCGCTCGCCTTCAACTCGATGCTCGCAGAACTGGCGGCAAGCGATACGCGTTTGAGGGACCAACAAAGAGATTTGGAACATCAAGTCAGGTCGCGTACCTTGGAGCTCGCCACGGCGCTCGATGTTGCCCAACAAGCCGCGAAGGCAAAAGCCGAGTTTCTGGCCAATATGAGCCATGAGATCCGAACGCCGATGAACGGTGTCATCGGCATGCTGGATCTATTGCATGGGCAAGTCATTGGGCCCGAAGCCGCGGATATGTTGGGCACGGCGCGCAGTTCCGCCGATTCGTTGCTGGCGCTCATCAACAATGTGCTCGATTTCTCCAAAATCGACGCCGGCAAACTTCACCTGGAGCAAATCGAGGTGGAGTTGCTGCCTCTCGTCGAAGAGGTAGCAACGCTGTTCTCAAGACAGGCGTTCGACAAAGGAGTCGAAATGACCTGCGCGGTGCACAACGATGTGCCTCCCATACTCGTCGGCGATCCAACTCGTCTGCGACAAATTCTCACCAATCTTGTGGGCAACGCCGTTAAATTCACCCACCGCGGGGAGGTATTTGCCGGGATTCGAATGCGACCGGAGCGGCAGCCCGGATCGGGCGATTCTGCGGAGGGGACCAGCAAGGTGATTGTGCAGATCATCGTGAAAGACACCGGCATTGGCATGAGATCCGAGGTCATACCAACCCTCTTCTCCGCCTTCGCTCAGGCGGATGCGTCGACCACGCGCCGGTACGGCGGCACGGGATTAGGATTGGCGATCACGAAAGAACTAGTCGATGCGATGGGCGGAACGATCAAAGTCACGTCCTCACCTCAGGAGGGCAGCACCTTTAGCATTTTCCTGCCAATGATGGTGCGCCCGGCAGCGGCTCGTGCGAGATGCAGCGTGCCGCTTGGGCTCAACACCCTGATCGTCGACGATAATGCGACCAATCGTTGTACCGTGCGGCACTATCTTGAGAACGAGGGGCTTCGCTGTCAGAGCCTTGCGTCCGCGCAAGAGGCCTTGCAGGCGATCCGGAGCGGCGGCGGCCCGCCTTTCGATGTCATTCTCATCGACTGCCAGATGCCCGGAATGGACACGATGGACTTCGTGCGCGCGCTTCGGGCCGATCCGACGACTGCCTGCTTACCCTGCATCGTATTGAGCTCGCTCGGTGCGCGCGTGGAGGAAGCCGATACACTCCAGGTGGCCGCCTGGCTCACGAAGCCCGTGCGCAAGGGGCAACTTCTGGAGGTGATTGCGGGCGTTGCAGGTGCAAGGCCTCGCGCACGGCCATCGATCGTCCAGAAAGTGGCGCCGACCCTCTATACCCAAGCTCGCGTGCTCATTGTCGAAGATAATCCGGTGAACCAGCTGGTCGCATCGCGTCTGTTGAAAAACTTCGGGATCGAAGCGCAGGTCGCAGAAAATGGGCAGACTGCCGTCGACAGAGTGCAAAGCCAGACGTTCGATCTGGTGTTGATGGATTGCCAGATGCCTGTGATGGATGGCTATGAGGCGACGCGGCTGATACGGGATTGGGAGCAAACCTCCCTGGATGCTGCCAAGCGACGTTTGCCGATCGTCGCGTTGACCGCCAACGCTCTCGCCGGAGATCGAGAGCGCTGCACCGCGGCGGGGATGAGCGATTACCTGTCGAAGCCGATTACCCGCGAGGCACTGGGCGCGTTGCTGCGAAAGTGGCTCACACCCGAGCCAGAAGCTTCCCGAGCCATGCCGGCTTGAGTCGTGAGAAGCCCTTGTCTCGCTGTCAGCGGCCCAGAATCACGTCGATTCCTGCGATGACAAGATCGACCTGACGACGGGAGATTTTGCGCACCCGCTCGGTAAGTTGCTGCTTATCGAGTGCGACGATAAGAGAGACGTTTGCGACGGCGTCCTTTGAAAGACCCGTTATGCCCGCTCGCAGAATCACGTTCCCCGGCGCATCGCCCCACTTCAAGTTGCTCGTCAGTGGGACACATACTGCAGTGCCGATGCGGCTGGCATTGATGGCATCGCATTGAACGACTAACACTGGGCGTCTAAAACCAGGAGCGGACCCGATTGGCTCACCCAGATCTGCCCACCAGATCTCGCCCTGTGCGATCACCACTCGGTGCGCTTAAATACACGTCGGGCAGCCTCGGCGCGAAAGGCGTCCGGTTTGCCATCACCTAGGTCGCTCACGACCTGATTCATCTGTTCCGTAACCCGCTCGGGTGCATGGTGGCCGACAAACTCGGTTAATGCGCGGCTGTAAAGCTCGCTGCGCGAGGTATTCAAACGTTGCGCAAGGTTCTCGGCTTCCGCGAAGACATCATCAGGGATCGAGACGGCAATCTTCATACCAAAAGTATAACCATCCGGATGTCTCCGGGTCAATTTCGGACAACGGCCATTGCCGCGCGCAGCGCGTCAACGTGCCCGGATTGCTCTGAGTGACACGGTGGTACGTGCTCCACGGGATGGCATCGTGACGCGTGTGCGCCAGCTTCAGCCCAGGAACGGGCAGCAGCCACTCGCTGTTTCCTGCGGAGAATGCCACCGGCAATCGGGTGAAGGTGATTCAGCGAGTCCCGATAGAACTGGTCTTCGACGAGACTTCTCCTGAATTGGCGCTACAAGCGGGCCTGAGGGTAGACGCACGCATCGACACCGGCCCGAGGCTCTTGCTGCCGTGGATGCAGAGGCGGGCCACCAATTTTCGCGAAACGGCCTTCCTTAGGTAGGAGCAGGAACACCGAGCTACCGATACAGATGGCAACCGCGGTGACTACGAGAAAGAGGTTGAAGGAGCCCGTTTGTTTGAGCGTGAGGCTGATCAGCAACGCGCCTGCGGCCGAAGCCGCGAACACTCCGCAATAGATGAGACTCAACGTCGTGCTGAATATCCTGATATGGAAATGACGGGCAACGAGGTAGGACTGGAGGTCGCCCTCTGCGCCGACGGCGATGCCCACCATGAACATCGCGAGACCGATGACGAGACCCGTGCCCAAGGAACTGGCGAGTAATGCGTAGCCCAGGGCCGGAAAGATCATCGAGATCGCCGCGACAGCGGGCGCCGGGAATCGATCGAGTGCCAGACCGCATAGCAACCTGCCGATAATCGTGCCGGAGGCATACACCGAGATCATGCGTCCCACTGCTTCATTGCCCAGACGGTCATGCAACATAAGGCCCATCTGCGAGGCATGGAGCGGCGTCTGCAGGGTGCACAGGAACATCGCTGTGAAAATGATCCAAAAGGGGGCACTTGCGAGAATGAGTCGGAAGTCAGCGCGCGCTCCGCTTAGAACAATGCTCTCCTGAGTGCGTGCGAGGCGGTCATTCGATGGGATCAGCGCGACGGCGCATAGGCCACAAACGAGCACGAAGAGCGCGAGAGCGCGATAGCCCGCACGCCAACCCCAGATTTCGATCAGGTGTGACAGCTGCGGCACGATAATGGCACCGATAAGCGCCGGCGCTATTGTGACCGCTGTGAGTGCAAGGCCTCGGGCTTCCTTAAAATCTGCAGCGACCACACGCGTATAGACAATCGGGCTGGTGAAACTGCCGAAGGCCATGATCGAGCAGGATATGAGGAAGTACACAGCAAAGGAACCACTCATCGCACTGTACGCCAAGAGACAGAGGGGAATTCCCACCGCACCGATGATGGCGGCGCGCCGGACGCCGAGGCGGTCAGTCAAGCGGCCTATGAAGGGCAGTGCGGCCAACGTCGACACCATCGACAAGCCTATCAATGCGAACTGCGCGTGCGACCAGGCGAACTCCTTGATCAGATAAGGGCCGAAGAGGGTCGTGGTGTAGCTCATCAGCAGCAGGCCCGTGCCGGTGCCAAGACTAGCGGCTGCGAGTGGTCTCGCATTCTTTCGAAGTTCGCCAACATAACTTCCGCCGAGCCAGCGCATACCTTCACCCTGCCGTTTTTACACGTCTAATCGCGGTGGACCGTGTCTCGAATCTAAACAGTCTAGTCGAGTGCTTCTCGAGTGCTTCAGACAATGTCACGCGGGACCCCCCAAGGTTAACTTGGATGCGAGATCCAATCGCTGTGCTTTTTCGTTGTCGCGCGCTAGGGCAGGATGACGAAGTGTAATGAGGCGTAAGCGCACTGGAGCGTCGCGGCGAGGGCGGCGGAATTGTCGAAAGCCGCGTAATCCGCCTCAACGGCGACATTCCAGTCAATCCACACGGCGGTCATCTTTCGGAAGCTTATATGGATCGGGACCAACGTCGCCAAAATGGCCGCGTCAGCTCGTTCGAATACGTTAACTGTAGATCGCAGTTGTATCACGCCACAGCGGCCAACCAGCTGCAACTACTTGCACCTGTTGCGTCAAATGTGAGTATATAGTCGGCTGCGCTTAAGTGGAACGACGGGGATACGATGAGCAGGAACAGCGAGACTCCATGGGCAGCCGTGAGAACGGGGGTGCTGTCCATTGCCGCCGCCGCCCTCGGCGCCTGCTCGATGGCGGGGTCCATTCAGCGTGATGCACTCGAATACAACGCGAGCGTCGCTCACTACAATGACCAGATGCTTCTGTACACTCTCCTGCGCTCACGTGACGAGGCGCCGACCAACCTACTCGCGTTGAGCACGATCAACGGTTCGGTGAGTCTTCAGGAGGGTATTGGCGGCACGACGACGCGCCAGCATTTCGGCGGCGCCCCTTCATCGCCCGAACTCGCCTTCAGCCAGACGCTGACGCCCAGTATCGCGGCCACGAGCTCACCCACTTGGAGTATGGCGTCGCTCGATACCCAAGGGTTCATGCTCGGCATCATCCAGCCAATCTCGCCGATGTACGTGGTGAGCAAATGGAGCACTGGGCTCGACCGGGAGTTTCTGCTGCGCGTCTTCATCAAGGCCATCCAACTCAAGGATGAGCGCGGTTACCACGAGTACCTGAACGATCCCAGCTCCCCCGAAAGCATGACCGAGTTCTCGCGCCAGCTCCATTCCTGGTTCCCAAAGGTTAGCATGCGCTCGCTCGCGGTCCTCGAGCCGCTCGGACCGTCTCTGGATCCCTCGAGCGTGACGAGCGTCAGCACCACCTGGAACGACGTCAAAAAACCCACCGCGGCAACGCGCGTCGAGACGACCGGGCACGCAAATCCCTCGAGCGCTGCGCTCCTGGGCGCCTATCAGTACCTTATGCCACTCGGCAACGGCCCCTATCTCGTCGGCAACGCCCCGCCAGCCAGCGCGGGCGGCGATCTGCGTCTGCAGTTGTATCGAGAGTATCCGCAACAAGTCGTACTGTGCGTTCCACGTTCGACCCTGCAAGCGCAGACCATGAGCAGCGGCGCCGCGCCGCTTGGACCAATCGCGGAGATGGATGCCGAGGAGCAGCGCGCCATGAGTGCCTATGCACTCGTCCTCAAGTCCGCCGCGAAGGGCGGCGCCGGACATCCCGCGGAGGCCTCCGTTCCAGCAGCGGCGGGGTCGTCCGTCCCGGGCTTGACGCCGGGCTCAGCCAAGCCCGCCCCCACGGGCACCGCGCTCTCATCGAATCTCAAGGTCGACAGGGTGGCCGCGCTTCTCCCTTTGGGCGCCTGCCTCCAGGACGAGCTCGTGCTTCCGCCATATACGGAGGAGGAGAACGCGCGCAACGCGGGGACGTACAGCCATGTGGAGTGGCGTTCGATATCGGAGGTCATCGGGTACCTGGGTGCACTGCTGCGTTCTGCCAATCGAGACGCGGGGCATTGGACTTCCACCGACGGCGCCGGGCATACGACGGTGCATACGCTGTTCGCCCTCTCCGCCGATCGGCAGACGGGATTCACGGAGGTCCGCTACCGCGGAGCCACCTATTCGGTGGCCGCCGATGCCGACGAGCCGCGCGCGGGCTCGCGCGATCACAGCATGGAGGCGCTCTCGCTTCTCAACGAGCTGATCGGGATCGTGAAGATCTCAAGCGACATCCCGAACACACAATCGATACAGATCGTTCCGTGAGGTGGCACAACCTGGGTTAGGGGGAGGCTTGTTTTTGCTGCTTGGAAGCTCTGGGATGGTGAAGTCCAGCACCCAGAGGGCTATAAGTCCCCGGAAGTCACCATACTCTCAGTTCTTCTGTAAAACGAGGGGGGCCCGTGCGTTGATTCTCTTGGTTGCTGCGATGGTTTCACGATAGTGCTTGGGGCTCATTCCACTAAGTCGGTGAAATGCTATCGAGAAGTTGGAAGCGGAGATGTAGCCGGTCGCATAGGCCACTTCCTTGATGCTGACATTGTTGTTAAGAAGAATCTTTGCACGGTCCATCTGTCGGTACGCGATATACTCGCCCAGTGAGCAACAATGGCTGATACGAAAACCCCGCGTCAGTTGTTTCACAGAGAGTGCGCAGAGATCGGCGAGTTCGGTAAGGCGGGGTGAGGGGCCGGATTTGTCGATGCGCTCATCGATCACGCGTAGACGCCAGGCGGCCAGGCCGCCGAGCCCTTCGCGAGCGTGAACTTCCCGGCAGTGCCGCGCCAATTCAATAGCTAACTCCCGCGCGAGCGCGTCGCATAGTGCGGGTGCCGCGAGTCCCGGATCGAGAAGTTCTGCTTTAAGGCGCGTAAGTGGACCGCGCAACCTGCCATTGGTGATGTTCAGGCAATCGCGCAGTTGCGATCCGTTCCAGGACAAAGTTTCACTGAGCCACTTACGGCGCCATGCATCTGCTCCAACGTCGTGGTCGCAACGCACTGGCCATCGAATGATGCGGTCCACTTCTTAAATGGTTCGATGAGGCGAAACCGCATTGAGCCAGCATCAAAGATCGTGGCCCTACCGTCCGGTCCCTTGTTGCTGGTGGGAATTCTGCAACGCGCCTGCCGCGGGCTGAATACACGGCCGTCGGGGAAAGCGATGTTAATTGTTGCTTCGCCGTTGTTCTGCCAGTCTGGTCCGACGGATTCCATGACGCAGCGGGGCATGTCGAAGCGTCCCTGATCGTCACACAACCAGAAGTTGACGGAATCGCGCATTCCTGGGGTGGTTGGATAGTTTTCGAAACCGAACTCTCGCGAAACGTTGAGACCGCCTGTCAGATCTATCGTCATTGTGTCGTTATCTCTTTGGCGCTGACCCGTCTGAGCGATTGCTTTGCCGCCTAAAGCGTGAAGTCTGGTGGCGCGCGCGGTAGTGCCCGGATCGGGTTCTCAAGGGGAACATTGCCAGACCCCGCCTGACAATCTCGGAATGATAGGTTTGCAAGCCTTTGTTATGAGATTGGGACAGGATGTCAGAGGCGTATGCGAGTGGGTTCTGCCTGCGAGTATAGTATTGGCTCCTTCCGTCGCAGTTGAAAACGCCTCAGTGTGTTCGCTGGAAGTGGCGTCTACTGTCTTGCGATGCGGGCTGCGGTGGAGGGTTGTTCAATCGTTCGCTCGATCGAGCGTAAGGAGCTGTCACGGAAATGAATAGTGTCGCGCGAAGCCGCCCGGGAAAGCGAACGCGGGCCGACCAGAACAGGAGCGAGCCATGGTCACAACCACGCAAATGAGCCCCGCAGCACCCAGACCCGAGCACGTCCCCCTCGAGGTCGTTTACGACTTCGACTATCGTGCCGATCCCGGTCTACTCGAGAACGCACATTCCCGCGTTCTTGAACTGGTGCGAGAAGCCCCGCCGATATTCTGGACACCGCGCAATGGAGGCCACTGGATCATCCGCGGACACTCAGCCGTGTTTCAAGCCTTCCGGCAGCCTGAAGAATTCACTGTTGAGATGGTGCCCTTCGCCGATATTCAGGCGCAAAGGTCTGCATTGCGGCCCGGTGAGCCGGAACCGCTCGTGGCGCTGCCGAACAGCATCGATCCGCCAAATCACGAGGCATATCGAACGCCTCTTAAGAGTGCGTTTTCGCCCAAGGCGATGCTGGCGCTCAAGGACGACATTCGTGGACTCGCCGCTGAGCTGATCGAAGCGGTAAAGCCGTTAGGGCACTGCGAGTTCATGGCATCGATCGCGGAGCCACTGCCTGTGACCGTGTTTCTGAAGCTGTTCGGACTGCCGGTGGAAAGACAGCGAGAGTACCGAGCGGTGGTAAAGGAGCATTTCTCCGCATCGCTCTTATTAGACGCTGTAGGCTCGCAGCGACGGCTGCGCACTGTGGCGGATATCATGCGCGACACGATTCTTGACCGGCGCGACAATCCATGTGATGACGTCATATCCCTTCTATGGCAGTCCGAGTTCTACGGCAAGCCGGCGACGCTGAATGATCTTGAGAGCTACTGCGTCATGCTGTTTCTGGCCGGCCTCGATACGGTCATGAACGGAATGGGCCTGGGCATGCATCATTTGGCTACGCATCCACAGCTGCAGTCCGAATTGCGTGCGGCGCCCACGCTGATTCCCGAAGCCACCGAAGAGCTGATACGGCGATACACATTCACGATCCCGCCTCGCTTCGTTGCCCGAGACCTGGTGTTTATGGGACTTACGATGAAGAAGGGCGAGATGGCGCTCTTGTTTTTGCCCGCGGCGGATCTTGATCCGCACGAGTATTTGGATCCCCAGAATTTCAACATGGCGCGCGAGAATAGGGGTCATATTGCCTTCGGCGCCGGTCCGCATCGTTGCTTGGGTTCGCACCTCGCCCGGATCGAATTGCAGACGCTATATCAGGAAATCCTGAGACGCCTGCCGGACTTCAGGCTCAATCCCGACAAGCCGGTCCGTTATCATGGTGGTCACGTCTGGGGGCCGGATGAATTGCATCTGCTTTGGGGCCGTTCACGCGTTCCCCCTTAGTTTCCTGCCGGACTCTGACGGCAGGGAACCCAATCTCTCTTATTTGTTGGTTGGATATTCCGCGAAACCGAACTTTCGCGAAACGTCGAGACCGCCTGTCAGATCTATCGTCATTGAGTCGTTGCCTCGTTGGTGCTGCGCCCGTCACAGCGAGTGCATTTGCGTTCAGCGTGAAGTCCGGTGGCGCGCATCGCAGTGCCAGATCAGCGTATTCAAGAGGAACATAGCCAGACCCCGGCTGACAATCTCTGTGTGATCGGTCTGCAAGCCTTCTTTATGAGATTGGGACAAAACGCTCGAAATGGTTCGAGGAGGCGAAACCGCATTGCGCCAGCATCAAAAAAATCGTCGGCCTACTGTCCGATCCTTGTTGCTTGCGGAATTCTGCAAAGGATTCCTGGTAGGCTTTTTACTGCAACCGATATCGTGAGAAATCATAGACTTATCGTCACAAATTGATTGCCTCGGAGCGTCAATATCTTGCTCGAAACTCTTTCCATCACGTTGTGCAATGCACACCCCGGAGCAATGGATGCTCGACTCAAATAAATTGCGGGACACTTGCAGCCAACGTCCCGTGACTCAGCGCACCGGAACGCTCGAACTGTGATGCCGTGCGCCTTTTGTTCTAGGATGGCGGTCATGATTTCGTCAAGTTCGAATCGCCCGCCTTCGAACACCGCCGATCGCGGCTTTACGCTGCTCGAATTGATGGTCACCGTCAGCGTCGCCGCCATCCTCACCGGCGTGGCCCTACCGGCTTTCCATGCCTTCGTGTTGAATGACCGCGATATTGCGCAGATCAACTCCTTGGTCGCCAGTTTCAATTACGCGCGCAGTGAGGCGGTCAAACAGAATTTGTCCACCGGAATCGTGGTGTGCCCATCGAGCGATGGGTCCAGTTGCAACGGAACGACGGCGTGGTCGGGTGGATGGATCGTGTGGAATACCAATGCCGCGGTGCCAAAAAGTCAGACGGTGCTGCAGGCAGTTCCCGCCTTGGCTGGCCGCAATACCCTGACGGCAACCGGCGCGGCCGCCGCCGGCATTACTTTCCAATCCACCGGCATGGTCAATGGACCGCTCACCATCGTGGTATGCGACCCGCGCGGCGCGACCCAGGCGCTCGATGTTGAAGTGAACGCCACGGGGCGAGTCGCTGCTTCGCAGACGCCGGGCAAGTCGGTGTCCGGGGCGACCCTGACATGTTCCTGACGCCATGACCAAGTCGCGACGGCAAGCGGCAATCCATCGGCGCGCTCATCGCGGATTCACCATCGTGGAGGTCTTGGTCTCACTGGTGGTATTGAGCATGGGGTTGCTTGGAATTGCCAAGTTGATATTGCTCACCTCACGCTCCAATGACAGCGCGTATCTGCGCAGTCAAGCGACCGAATTGACCTATGAGATCCTGGACAATATGCGAGCCAATCGACAGACCGCGGTCGCGCATGGCTACGACACTTCGATGACGGCGGTGCCCACCGCCTCCGGACCGTGCATCGGCACCGCCTGCTCGCCGACCGAACTGGCGTTGTATGACGTTTACACCTGGAAGCGGCGCTTGGCTGTATCCACCGGTGGGGCGCTGCCATTGGGTCAGGGCTCCATCACGACAACGACGGCAGCCTCGACTACGACCGCCGTGGTCATCGTGCAATGGGACGACGAAGCCGCGCAGTCCAGCTTCGGCGCACCCGTGGGGGTGCCGTTGACCATGCAAGTCACACTGGAGACCCTGCTGTGACTCGGGTCCGCGGATTTTCCCTGGTGGAACTCATGGTTGCGACCACGCTGGCATTGATTGCGACCGCGGCCGTCGTGTCGGTGTTCGTCGGCACTCGCTCGGCTTATCGATCCACCACCGGGACGGCGGCGGTTTCCGATGGCGGGCGATTCGCCCTCGTTTTCATTGAAGGGTCGGTGCGCGGCGCCGGGTTTATGGCGTGCGGAATATCGGCAAATCAATCGAGCATATTGAATCCCGGTCCCTCGCCCTTGTACTACAATTTTGCCGAGGCACTGGGCGGTTTTGAAGCCAGCGGCACCGCGCCGGGCGGTGCTTATGCGATTTCGCCCGCCTCTCAGGCCACGCCGGTGGTACCGGACGGTACGGCCAGCGACTGGGTGCAGGATTTGGACCCCGCGCTGGTCACACCACCGATCGTCATCGCGGGCAATGACGTGCTGGTCGTACGTTCCACGCTGCAGAAAACTCAACCGGTCTATGTCACGTCCATCGTGGACGGCGCCGCGCAGTTCACCGTCAATGCAACAGGCGGATTGGCCGCCAAACAAATCGCCGTGATTTCCGATTGTGCGACCTCTCTGGTCATTCAGATCTCCGGTGTGAGTCCTTCCGGTGCCAACGCGATAATCCACCATCACACGAACACGGGTGTCTCTCCGGGCAACAGTACCTCGTCATTCAGCCCGCTCAGTTTTCAACCCGGCGCGCTGGTCACGCCGGTCGATACGGTGGTGTACTACATCGGTCAGGGGGCCGATGGCGACGGCGCCCTGTTTTCCTATGACCTTTACGGCAACGCCACGAACACTTTTACCGGCAAGTTCGCTGCCAACGAGTTGGTGCCCGATATCGAAGCAATGCAGGTGCTCTATGGCGTGGATACCTCGGGCACGCAAACGG
>Ga0116129_1000973_pt1 | contig 16622 bp, 17 predicted proteins | sample June2015DPH_17_2_FD_89732 | JGI IMG/M metagenome (GOLD analysis project Ga0116129, IMG submission 89732) | Peatland microbial communities from SPRUCE experiment site at the Marcell Experimental Forest, Minnesota, USA - June2015DPH_17_10 | ecosystem: Environmental > Terrestrial > Soil > Wetlands...
ATTGACCATTGGCGCCAGACCAGAGAGCCCAAGGCAGTCAAGGGCCTTAGCGATGCTGTGCGGGAGGTCTGGGGGATTATTGAGAAGCTGAACGATTCCGTCCCCTCGACCAATCACGATCTCAATTTCATCAGCGATCCAGTGTTGCGCGAAATGATCGGCTTGGACATTTCCGCGGTGGCGACTGATCTACAATCCGGCGAATGGAAAAGTGCGACGATTATCGCTGGTAGCTGCTGCGAGGCGTTGCTGCTGTTCGGATTGCAAACGAAGGAGGCCAGGGCGCCAGGGACGATCGCGACTGCCGTTAGTGCAATCACGCGGAAAGGCAGTGCGCCACCGGCCGGGAACTTGATCGATCGATCATGGGACTTGTTCAGCTACACGGAAGTGGCAAGCAAAATCAAACTGATTGGCAAGGGAACGAAAACTGAGCTTGAACCCGCGCGGGAGTATCGAAATCTCATTCACGCTGCCAAGACGATGCGGGACAAGATCAGGCTCGATCGTGGGACTGCATACGTTGCGGCCGGAGCGTTGGAGCATGTGATTTCCGACTTGCGAAAGAACCTATAGCGCGGTTCGTCATATCGAAAACGAGTCGGAAATCGCAACACATAAATCCCGATTTCACCGGCGGAGTAATTCATGGCTTTTCCGGGGGACGCTGCGTCAGCCGCGGAAGCGCCGTTTTCAACGGCTTGCTTTCTAGCTGCCTGCGCTTTGCTTCGAGAAGTTTCGGTGAACCGCAGTCGGTGTCCCCGGAGAATCGTGTACTCGAAAGTTTTTTGAGGGTGCCGCTAATAAACCCCGTATGGCCGCAAAAGCATCGGTGAAAGCGGCGACCGTCCCTATCTTCGGCCGTTCCATCGCAAGCGAGATGACCGCCCGCGCAGGAGACGAAACTACGCGCGCCACAATAGGGGCAAGAAAATCCGCTCCAATTATATTCGGCGGCGTCATGCGACACGACAGAAAGCGCAGCCCCGGCGGTTCGGTCGCCCTTCGGATTCACAGCAACGGTCGGGGTAGAAGGCATAATGTCGGATTTGCGCCCCAGGACCCGCGCTAACCATCCGCGATGTCCGGATGCGGGAGGCGGCAAGGACGACGCGGCAGCGGCCTCGAGCAATTGGAGCGGCGAAAGCGAAGGTGAGTCGCCCCTCCCGGAAGAGCGGCCTGCTGCAGCTCCCGCCTTCTTGATCTCTTGAATTACAAATTGATGCCGCGGCGATCGTCTGGAAGATATAACGTTGAACCGCGCGCGGCTCTTAGAGCATCTAAATTCGACGTCACTGAGCTCGACGGTCTCGGGGTAAAACCATTTGGCACCGCAGACCGTACATGTAACCGTTCCCCGCTTCCCGTCGGGAATACGCAGTTTGCGATCGCACCCTGGACAAGTGACTATAGCCAATGCCCTGCCCGATCCTGCGATCGCCGCTCTATTGCGGCCCACCAAATGAGAACGCCACTCGCAAAGATATAGCAGGCCGATTTCGTTTGATGCAATACGCCGCCTTCCTTCTTCATTCGGCCGCGAATTCGTGTAAAACAAAGCGGCGTGCCATGAATGGCGACTGAAGAGGCGCATCGCATAGGTCTTGCCAACGCCTCGCTCGCAATTCGCGTCAGCACCAAGGGAGAAGAACATGGATTTTTCAACGGATCGGCGTGGCGCCCTCGCAAGCATTGGAGCGGGCCTCATGGTGTCGGGGTTGGCGCAGGCCGCTTATGCCGCCGCGGACACCAGTCTCGAACCTGCCGCCGGCAAGAGCCTGCGCGATTTCTCCAACCATCTCGCTTCCATCCCACGCCGCCGCGACTACAAGACCGTGCCCATGATTGCCGACAAGCCGGACCTGTGGGACGCCGCGGCGCTCGACGCCGTGAAGGCCTACAAGGGCGGTCCGAAGCAGGTTTGGGACCATACCGATCTCGCCGGCGGCTGGCTCAACGGCATGCGCAACACGCTCAACGCCCAGGTTTACGCATTCAAGGAGCCGAACTTCCTGTGCGTCTCCGGGACCCACGGCCCCGCCCATCTGGCGCTTTACGATCAGGCGACCTGGGACAAGTACCAACTTGCCAAAATCGCGGGCGGCAACATTTCAAGCAACACCTTCATCGTGGTGCCGGCCGCGGCCTCCCACGATCCCGCCGACATCCAGTCGACCGACGGCGCGTTCTCGCCGAAGGGCAACAATATCGCGGTGCTGCAGCGGCGCGGCGTGGTTTTCCTGGCCTGCCACAACGCCATCTGGGAGCTTGCCAGCCGGCTTGTCACGGCGAGCCAGAGTCCCGACAATCTCTCGGTCGACGCTCTCGCCGCCGAACTCACCAATCATCTTATCCCCGACGTCGTCGTGACCCCTGGTGTCGTTCCCACCATGGTCAACCTCGCGCTTGCGGGCTTTGTGTACACGCGGTGAGCCAAAGCGCACTTCCCCGGGCGATCGCTCACGCGGCCCGGGGGTTCTGCGTCGAAACGTTGCCGCATCTCGCGACCTGACGTGACGACACGGTGCGCTGGCCAACCAGGGCACCGATGTCGGTGGTGCCGGCGGCGCCCGCCAGCGCCGGAATCAGTGCCGAAAGAAGTTGACCGCCGGCGCCACCGCCGATCGCGCCAGCGATGGTGTTGCCGAGCGTGCCGAGGTTCAAGTGCTTCAGCGCCGCACCCGCGCCATTGCCGCCGATTGCACCGGCTATGATCTGTACGATGAGATTCATCAACGTTCCCGACATTGCCCCCCCTGGTCCGACATGGCGGCACCAAAATTGAGGACGGCATGCGGACCGCTTCAACCAGGCCGCATCCCACACATCGCAACCCGCGTGAATTGCAATTGTGGTGGAATCGGCGCGAAATCCGGTCAATAAAAATCCGTCGATGTCGCCGGTTTCGGCGCGCTTCGTCCAACTCATGGGACAGCTTGACGGTACTCAAGATCGCTCAAGGGGGCCCGACAGGCGGGAGGTCCGGGAGCGCAAAATGCGCGATCCACAAGGCGGCTATGAGGCCGAGCAGGATGAGACCAATAATGTCGTATCGGTCGAAACGAGCCATGCACCACCATGACATGGGAAACGCCGGCCGAACAGCGCTTGCGGGCGAAATCCGCCGGTTGTGATTTCGGCTGCGAAACCGCCGGTATCGCCAATGCCGGCGGGATCGTGTAAGAGGCTCGTCCGCGTGGCACGGCTTTCGGCGGATCAACGAGCGGGACCACAATGGCGGATGATATTTGCATCTTGCGGCCGCAAGGCCGGCTCGACAGCGCGACCGGATCGGCGTTCGAGAAGGACCTGCTCTCCCACATCGACGGCGGCGCCCAAAAGCTGCTGTTGGATTTTTCCAAGCTGCAATACATCAGCAGCGCCGGCCTGCGCATCGTCCTGATCGCGGCCAAGCGCATGAAGGCTCGCGGCGGCCGCATGGCACTGTGCTCGCTCAACCGGCAGATCAGCGAAGTTTTCGAGATCAGCGGCTTTGGCAGCATCCTCGACATCGTGGCGTCCCACGACGAGGCCGTGGCGCGGCTGTCCGCGCCCTAGCGTTGTTTTTGCGCCGCACGCGGCGACGTTCAATGATCGAAATACAGCCGCAGCACCGTCTGCTCTCCGCTCGTCGTCGACGTCATGCGGTCGGCATAACGGCGGATGAGGAATCCCGCGAGGCGGCGGTGGCCGTCCTCGGTTTCCAGCATCTCCTCCGTACTCGGCGGCCGGGTGGGAAATTCGAGCGACGCGCCCGCATAGGTGACGACCGCGTCGATGACGAACTCGTCATAGCTGACTTCGATCTTGATCGGACCCTTGACGTCGCAGGCGTCGATGACCGCCTCGACCGCCTGCTGGACGGCGAACTCGACCCGGTTGATGACGTCGCGGCGCGCGCCCCACACGCCGGCATTGCGCTCGATGAAATTGGAGATCTCCTTGGTGTCGGGCGCCGCCGGGTCGACCACCGCTTCGACCTTGCGGCGGATGCCGAGGCGAAACAACAGATTGAGCGTGAGCGCGACCAGCATCGCCAGCACGAGCGGTGACGTCACCAGCGGCTGCGCCCAGGCGGGCGCGCTGGCGAAGGCGCCCGGAAACACCGACACCACGATGAACGCCATGATGCCCATGCCGACTACCAGGGTGCGGCGGCCGTCGAGCACCCGGCTCGAGATGATCTGCACGCCGCTGATGGTGATGAAGACGGCGGTGAACAGCATCGCCGACGCCATCACGGGCCGCGGCATGATGGTGAGCACGCCGATGAGGGCCGGCTGCAGCGCCACGATCATGAGGATTGCGGCGACCGCGAACCCGATCAAGCGGCTGGCGACGCCGGTTGCCGCGACGACGCCGACATTGGCGCTCGCGATGGTCAACCCATAGGTCCCGAGCAGCCCGGCCACCGCCACCGAAATGCCGTCGCCGAGGAGGCCGCGGCCGATGGAGGCCATGTCGGGCCGCACCCACTCGGCGTCGGTCAGCCGCTGATAGGTCGTCACCACGGCGGTCGAATTCATGGTCGCGGCGAGCCCGCTGACGGCGAACGGAATGGCCAACGACCAATCGAACGCCCAGGACAGATGCGACACCGACGGCACCGCGAAGGGCGGGCGGCTGAACGCCGAAACCAAATCCTGGACGCTCAGGAGACCGACCGCGGCCGAGATGAAATATCCCATCACCATGCCGATCAGGATGCAGAACAGCTTCAGCCGGCCTTTGCTCCAGATATTGAGCCCGACCATGACGGCCAGCGCGCCGCCGGCCACGATGCCGTCCGCGGCCGTGAGCGCGCCCGCCGCATTGTCCTCCAGCAGCAGGCGCAACGCCGCGAGCCCGACGATCGCTCCGACCAGGAACACCACGAGGCCGGCCGATTCAGGCGGAATGAACGGACGCAGCCGCCACCACACCCGCGACAGCACGACCTCCATGAGGCCGGCGAACATCGTCATGCCCCACGCCAGCGGCAGCCCGCCGATCTTGATGGCAAGCAGTGTGGGGGCGAGATAAACCCCGCTGAAGCTCGAGGGCGCGAGAAACCGGCTCCCGATCGGGCCCCGCGGCAACGCCTGCAGGAACACCGCGATCGCCAGCACCACCATGTCCAATTGCAGCATGTTGGTGGTCTGGTCCGGCGTCATGCCGGTCTGCCGCGCGATGATCAGCGGATAGACCATGAATATGGCGATGACGCCGACATGCTGGATCGCGCTGACCCAGGTGACGACCGGCGGCGGCAGTTCGTCGAGGCCGTAGGTCAGCGTCGCGGGCTTCTTCTTGGGGACGCCGGCGGCGTCCGCCGCCACCAGCCTGCCGATCCAGGACCGGCCGATCCAAGAGCGCGACGCGCCGGCCTCGGTGCGCGCGCCGTCGCCGGGCGTGTTCGCTTCGTTCACTGGTTCCCCCGGGCGCGAAAGTCGCGCTTAGTTCGTAGGATGGGATGAGCTCTTGCGAAACCCATCATGGGCCTTTCCTGACGGCACCGTCCATGATGGGTTTCGCAAGAGCTCAACCCATCCTACGCGTTACTGCGCGTTACACGCTTCGCAAAATAATGAATCGAGTCGATGACGGCCGCATTTCGGCACCATGGGCTCAGTGGTCGAAATGAAGGCGCAGGACGGTCTGTTCGCCGCTTTTCGCCGACGCCATACGATCCGCGTAGCGCCGGATGAGGAAGCCCGCGAGGCGGCGGTGACCGTCTTCGGTCTCCAGGATCTCTTCCTTGGTCGGCGCCCGGGTGGGAAATTCAAGCTGCGCGCCCGCATAGGTGACGACGGCATCGATGACGAACTCGTCATAGCTGACCTCAAGCTTGATCGGGCCCTTGACGTCGCAGGCGTCGATGACGGCCTCGACGGCCTGCTGGACCGCGAACTCGACCCGGTTGACCACGTCGCGGCGTGCGCCCCACACGCCGGCATTGCGTTCGATGAAATTGGAAATCTCCTTCACGTCCGGCGCGGCCGGGTCGACGATGGATTCCACCTTGCGGCGGATGCCGAGACGGAACACCAGGTTGAGCGCAAGCGCGACCAGCGTCGCCAGCACCAGCGGCGACGTCACCAGTGGCTGCGCCCAACCGGGTGCGCTCGCGAAGGCACCCGGAAACACCGACACCATGATGAACGCCATCATGCCCATGCCGATGACGAGGGTGCGGCGGCCGTCGAGCACCCGGCTGGAGATGATCTGCACGCCGCCGATCATGATGAAGACCGCGGTGAACAGCATCGCGGACGCCATCACGGGCCGCGGCATGATGGTGAGGATGCCGATCAACGACGGCTGCAGCGCCACCACCACGAGAATCGCCGCGATCGCAAACCCGATGAGGCGGCTGGCGACGCCGGTGGCGGCGACAAGGCCGACATTCGCGGTGGAGATCGTGAGGCCATAGGTCCCGAGCAGGCCCGACACGGCCGCCGCGATCCCGTCGCCGAGCACGCCGCGACCGATCGACGTCATGTCGGGCCGAACCCAGTCGGCATCGGTCAACCGCTGATAGGTCGTCACCACCGCGGTGGCGCTCATGGCCGCCGCAAGGCCGCTGACCGCGAACGGGATCACCAGGGACCAGTCGAACGCCCAGGAGATATGGGACATGGTCGGAACCGAGAGCAGCGGCCCGTCCACGGCCTCCTTCAAATCCTGCAACGTCAGGAGGCCGACCGCGCCCGAAACCAGATATCCCACCACCATGCCGATGAGGATGCAGAACAGCTTCAGCTTGCCTTTGTTCCAGATGTTGAGGCCGATCATGACGACGAGCGCGCAGCCCGCCACGATGCCGTCGCCAGGCGCGAGCGCACCCGCGGCGTTGTCCTCCAGCAGCAGGCGCAGCGACGCGAGTCCGATGATCACGCCGACCAGGAACACCACGAGACCGGCCGATTCCGGCGGAATGAACGGGCGCAGGCGCGACCATACCCGCGACAGCGCGATCTCGACGAGGCCGGCGAAGATCGTCATACCCCACGCGAGCGGCAGGCCGCCGGCCTTCACGGCGAGCAAGGTCGGGGCGAGGTAGACGCCGGTGAAGATCGAGGGCGCCAGGAAGCGACTCCCGATCGGCCCCCGCGGCAACGCCTGCAGGAACACCGCGATCGCCAGCACCAGCATGCCCAATTGCAGCATGTTGGTGATCTGGTCGGGCGCGAGCCCGGCTTGCCGCGCGATGATCAGCGGATAGACCATGAATATGGCGATGACACCGACGTGCTGGATCGCGCTGATCCAGGTGACGACCGACGGCGGCGTCTCGTCGAGGCCGTAGGTCAGCGTCGCGGGCTTCTTTTTCGGCGCGCCGTCCGGGCGTCCCACCAGGAACCTGCCGATCCAGGAGCGCGCCGGTGCGGCGTCGGCGGGCGCAGCGGAAAGGGTCGTATCGATGTCGTTCACTGGTTTCCCCGTGCGTACCGCCGCGTTCTTCGGGTTAGCGCGCTTCGGGCTAGCTTCTAAAACCACGGCATCGGCTTGTGAAGAGGCCGCGCAAACGGGCAGACGAGTCACGCTAGCAGTCATGCCGCGCCGGCCAGCCGAGGACCCCGCGCGCCCTACCGCTCAAACAAATCCGCGAGCGTCCCCGTTCGGGCAAGCCGCACTTCGTCGTCCGTCACCTTATAGATCAACAGCCAATCCGGCTCGACGTGGCAATCCCAATATCCCTTCCATTCGCCCTTCAATGGATGCGCCCGATTCGACGGAGGCAGCGGCTCACCCAGTTGCAACTTCCGAATAACCGCGGCGAGCTTGGCAACATCATAGCGGCGCTTGTGCGCGCGTTTCAAATCCTTCCGAAACGCCGTACTCTCAACGAGCGCCTTCATGCCTTTCGTTTTGCCTGATTCCCCTTCCGCGGCGCAACGTCAGCGAACAGCTCATTCGTCGATGCGCGCCGCTTCAGCTTCGCTCGCGTCCCCGGACTTTCCAATTCCTCGATCGCCTTCTTGGTCTCCGCATTCGGCACACGCACCTCGAACGGTATCCCGTTCCGGAGCACCACCTGCCGCAAAAACATCGTGATCGCATCCGTGGTGCTCACGCCCACCGCCGCGAGCACTCGCCCGGCCTGCGCTTTTAGCTTCGGCTCGATCCGCGCTGTGAGGTATCCCGTTTTGCCCATGTCGATACGCCCGGTTTTTTATGCTTTTAATGTATCACGAACGTGATACATCCTAATTATAGTCATCAGGCTCGGAAGCGCAAGCACCAGTGCACTGCGGCTGCGACCCTAAGCCCAAACCCGTGCGGTCAGAACGGCTTCCGATTTGGATATTCGGCCTCTCATTACCAGACTGATAGAAAGCAGCACGCGTACAATTCGACCAGCATGGGGGCCGCGCAATAGCCGTAGAAAAAGCGGAATTAGCGGCTTCCCGAATGTAATCGCCGCCGCCCGCCATTCCTCAACGCGGCCCGAGCCCGGACGGCCGAAACACCCGAGGACGATGTGCAATAGTCGGCGAGCACGGACAAGCTCATACGCGGTCGCGTCCTTGATCGCCTGCCGCTGAGCCGGCAACGACCAATATTCCCTGAGCAACTCCAAAAGAAACGCAACATCACTATCAGAGACGCCCCCCCGAAAGCTGTCGCTGGGCTCCCGTTCGTTCGTGCTCATCGGCTATCACTGCCATTGCGAACGCACCGAGGTCTTGGACGCTGATCTCCTCGTTTGTTCCGAAAAAGACACCAAGTGCTTCGTAGAGCAACAGCTCGAGCTTTTCGCGAACTGCTGTCGACCCCTCCCAGTGCCTTGCCCATGTCACTGCCATCGCGCCCACCTGATCGTCCAACTCGTTGCGCACGCGCGCCCAGGGACGGCTTTTGGCGATAAGGGAAAGCCACGCGCGCTTCAACACGCGAGGTTCGACATCAAAGCCTATCAACCAGACGCGAACAAGTGCCGGCTCGGTCCGGCGGTGCATTGCGAGAAGATCGAAAACCCCCTGCGCTTGGGCAACCACTCGGTCGTCGCGCCAGAATGTCACCCTTCCTTTTCCTCGCCCCAAGCTGGACGTAGCCGGCCGAGGTAGAAGCCCCTTCGCCCACCAATCGCGCGCGGCGCGGCGAGTCAGCGGCCGACCAGACTGGCGCATTTGGAAACATAGGCTCTCGATCGTTGTCATACCGCGAGTTTACAAGCGCCATTCTCCCGCTCAAGTCATCCGCCGACCGTTTGATACCGATGGGCGGCCGGGAATCGTCCGGTCTACCGACGAGGAGCCTATCCGATGGCAAAGCGGATCAAGCGCGTGTGTTTTGATGTCGAGACCGAATTGTTCTCCGAGCATTTCCGCGTCGCGGCCGACACCAGGAACAGGCTCAAGCATGCGCCCAAGATGCGGCTTGCTTGCGCATTCGATGGTATCCGATGGACGTATTTTTTGCCGATGGAAGCGACCGGGCTTATCAAGCTGCTTTTAGAAGCAGACGAGGTCATCACTTTCAACGGTAAGGCATTCGACGAGCTGGTTTTGCGAAAGCATCACAAGCTGAAAGGAAAGCTGCCTCCCAAGGGCAAGCACATCGATCTGTGTGAAACCATCTATGAGCAGGAAAATCGACGAGTCAGCCTGCACAAATTGGCGGAGCTTAATCTCGGCGAGAAGAAGCACACCAAGGGGCGCAGCATCGCGAACCTTGACCTCGAAGGTCTCAAAGCCGCTTGCCGTTCAGATGTTTGGCAAACGTACCGTTTGTGGGAATTGTGGCGCGAAGGTAGACTTCATATCCCCGAGCGACGGGCGAGCTTACGGCGGGACCAAGAGGATTTCTTTGACGTTGGCCCCGGTCATCACATGCCGCAGCTTTGTCCCAAATGTCACGCTGTCAACACGCTGATCCTCATCGAATACGATACCGACGAGATGAGTGAAGGCCAAGAGGCCGACTACCTTGCCGGAGTTTCAGGCACAGCGCTTTGCGAGGGATGTGAATTCGAGTTCGATTGGGAGATATGATCCGGTGCTTCGCTGCCATACAAGATGCCACACCTTCTGTCCTTTAAACAAATCTGCGAGCGTCGCCGTCCGTGTAAGCCGCACCTAATCGCCCGGAACTCTATAGTTCATCAACAAATCATTTCCGGTGTTTGCTTTTCTTTGGGTGAACGTCAGTATCTCGGGGTCGCCGGGCCAGAACCCGGCGACGACGATTCCGTCGAAATACGCTCTGAGGCGCCGCTACCGTCAGGGGCGCACGGCCGCGATGGCGGCGCTGCGGTCGAAAAAGATCGACATCATCTGGTCGATCCCGGCGGTCTTGAGGACGCCGAACACGTTCTCGTCGGGCGACAGGATGACGAGCTTGCCGCCTTTGTTCTTGATCGCCTTGGCACCGATGACCAGGAGCCGGATGCCGAGCGAGGCGAGGAAATCGACGCCCGACAGGTCCACGATCACGGCGCGCCTGGCGCCGGCGACCACATTGAACCGCAAATCGATGGACCCGGCACCGGCGGTATCGAGCCGGCCGCGCAGCACCACATTGGTGACGTCGCCTTCGATCTCTTCCACATCCATGTCCATGGAAAGGCCTCCGTTCGCGGTCACCGCCGACGCAAGACTAATAATATTACAATTTCGTGATGCGCAAGGGCGCAGCGTTCCGCCCGCATCATTGTGGTCCGTCCTGGAGATTGGTATGCGTGTCGGCGGTCCCGGGCAAGGCACGGATGCAGGATCACCTGGTCATCGAGTTGCAAGGCAACTTATCTGAACTCCCCGGACTTGCCCGGCAAGTCGAAGCGTTCGGCGCCCGCAACAAGGTGCCGGCGGCCACCATCAACCAGATCAATCTCGCGCTCGACGAGCTGCTCACTAACACCATCTCCTACGGGTTCGACGGTCCAGGCTCGCGGCGCATAAAGGTCACCCTACGGCTGGACGACGGCACCATCGCGATGGAGCTCCTCGACGACGGCAGGCCGTTCGATCCTTTCGCCCGCCCCGATCCGGACGTCACCCAACCGATCGAGAGCCGGCCGATCGGCGGCCTTGGAGTTTTTTTCGTGCGCAAGCTCATGGATCATGTGGACTACCAGCATGTGAACGGCCAGAATCGCGTGACGTTGATCAAGAAGACGAACCTGCCCAGCTCATGACGGGCCGCAGCTTGGCGCAGCAAGGACTGGCGCAAACAGGACTTTAACGAGGTCAGGATAATGGCTCACCGCGTTCTCATCGTCGATGACTCGAGCTTCATGCGCAACATCATCAAGCAGATCATCGCGGTCGACGACGAGCTCGAGGTCGCGGGCGAGGCCGAAGACGGCAGCGTCGGCATCGAGAAGGACCGCGAGCTCAAGCCGGAGGTCATCCTGCTCGATATCGAGATGCCGAAGCTCGACGGCCTCGCCGCACTCAAGCGGCTGAAGCTCACCAGCAAGGCCAAGGTCATCATCCTCTCCTCGGTTGCCCAGCTCGGCTCCCCGGCGGCGCTGGAGAGCCGGCGGCTCGGCGCCTTCGACGTCATCGCCAAGCCTTCAGGTGCCATCAGCCTCGACCTCAAGGCCAAGCGCGGCCACGAAATCCTGCGCACCGTCCGCGCCGCGATCGGGTTGCCGCCGCTCGATCTCGCCGCGATGACGCGCAAGGCCCAGGGCCGCAAGGACGACCGCGAGTCGGGCACGTCGTGACCGATCTATTGCGCCTGTCCAAGGCACTTACGGACCGCACCCTGCAGCTCGAGCTTGCGCTCGGCATCCTGCGCGAGCGCGACAAGGCGGCGGCCGAACAGTCGGAATGGGATTTCGCCACCGACCTGCAGACGGCCGGCCTGCCGAATGATTTTCCGCCCTATCCGGAGCGGCACGATTTCGATGTCTATGCCGGCATGGTGACCGCCAAGGAGGTCGGAGGCGACCTTTACGACTTCTTCCTGATCGCGCCCGATCGCTTCGCCTTCGTGGTGGCGGATGCGGCCGGAAAGGGCCTGCCGGCGGCGATCTTCATCACCCTCACCCGCACGCTGCTGCGCGCCGCGGCGGCCCGGATCGCGGCGCCCGGCGAATGCCTGCGCACCGTCAACGCCATGCTGTGCCTCGACAACCCGACCATGATGTTCTCGACCGCGTTCTTCGGCGTGCTCGATACGTCGAGCGGCGACATCCACTACGCCAATGCGGGACACAATCCGCCCTATGTGGTGCGCGCCGGCGGCGCCATCGAGCTGGTGCCGAGCCAGGGCACCATGGCGCTCGGCATCCTGGAGGACGGCCAATACGCGACCGGCACGGTTCGCCTCGCGCCCGGCGAGTCGCTGGTGTGCTTTTCCGACGGCGTCACCGAGGCGCTGGAGACGAGCGGCGAATTGTTCGGCGAGCACCGGCTGGTGGCGACGCTCGCCACCCAGGCGGGCGCCACCCAGGCGGGCGCACAACCGATGGAGATCGCCGCACAAGTCGTCGCCGACGTCGACCGCTTCATCGGCACCGCCCCGATGGCGGACGACATCACGGTGCTGGTGGTGGCTTATTATGGCGACGGCGATAAATAACGTTAAAGGAAACACACATAGGGTGGGCAAAGCTAAGCGTGCCCGCTCCGACCCTGGGAACAGTATAAAACTTACGATCCCAAAAGTTATCTGGCACCGCGGTGACGCTCCTGTAAGCTTTGGGTGGCCCCAGGGGCGATGAGGCGCTTCAAGATGACTCCGTTATCAATCAATGACCTTAACGTTGTCCGAAAGGAGGCCTACGGTCGGTTGGAACGCAAGGAATATGGGCGAGCACTAGCCTTGTTTGAACATGTATTCGATGGCAAGGAGGCTTGGGTCGCGTCCTGTATGGGATTCATTTATTCAAGGCGAGACTCCGGTGAGTACAACCGAACAAAAGCAAAGCGATTTTATCGAATAGCCGCCGAGCAAGGAGATACTTATGCTCAATATGCGCTTGGTGGACTTTTAACGGAGGATGGAAATAGCGAAGATGCGCAGCGATGGTATACAATGGGAAGTGACGCCGGCGAACCGTCGTGTTCGTATATTCTCTACAGACATTTCAAATCTCGTGGAGACAACGAGACCGCCGAGCGATATTTCAATCGCGCGGTGGATCAAGGGAATCCGATTGCTTTCCAACATTTGTCCATACGATATGTGAAAGGATATTTTGGTATATCAGGCGTATTAAAAGGTTTTAATATGTATATTAAAAATATTCCAAAATTGATACGATATATTAAGGAAAATGTTTCTTAGCCGCCCCCGCACAACCTACTGCTTGCGACCGTACTCGGTCAGATACGTAGGGTGGGCAAAGGCGGCCATTGACGGCGCCGTTATAGGAATGTCCATGGTGCATCAATCGAAGCGTCGGGGCCGCCTTTGCCAACCCTACGCGCTGGCTGCCCCCCATTCCGCCATCGGAACGAACCGTGGATCGCGCCGCAGCCGCAGCGCGAGGACGCCTTCGATCGGGCGCCGGCACACCGCGTCGAAGGCGGTGCGGGCATAATCGAACGCCGCCGGCAGCGGGCGAAAATCCGCATCCGTCAACCGATGCAGGCTCGCCACGTGATCGACCACCAGCCTGGCGGGAGCCGCGCCGATGCGCAGTGCCAAATGCGGGCCCGGCTGCGACGCATCGAGACAAAACAGCGCGCGCAAATCGATCGCGGCGCCGGCGTCCGCCGGCGCCGCGATGGCATTTTCTGCAAACACATGCGTCACCATGGCGGCCGGCACCAGCAAGCCGAACGGCCCGACGCGGCCGAACAGATAGGAGGCGTCGGGCGTCATGACGGCCGCACCGGTGCCGGCGCCGGCGCCGGCGGCGAATTCTCGCGCGCTGCATCGGCGAAGCTCATCAAGCCGTGGGCATCGAGCACCAGCACCGGCCGGCCGTCGCCCAGCACCGAGGCGCCGCCGATCGCCGGGATGGTGGCGAGCATCGGGTGCAGGTCCTTCAGGAACAAGTCCTGGAACCGCACGATCTGGTCGACCACGAGCCCGATGAAGGCCGCGCCCGTGGTGGCGATCACGACCTGCTGATACGCGCGCTGTTGCCGCGCGCCGCCGACGCCGAGCAGCCGTCCGAGCGGGTGCAGCGGCACCGCCGCGTTCTTGTAGCGGTAGAAGCGCGCCTCGCCGACCGCATCGATCTTGGCGGCACCGATCTCGGCCACGGCCGCGATCTGGCGATCCGGGATCGCGTAGATCTGGCCCTCGACGTCGACCAGCAGGCTGCGCACCAGCGACGCCGATATCGGGATCGACAGGATGAAGCGGGTGCCGGCGCCGGGCGTGGTCTGGACGTCGATGGCGCCGCCAAGCCGCTGCAGCGTACTCTCCACCACGTCCATGCCGACGCCGCGGCCGGACAATTCGGTAACGGCTTCGGCGGTCGAGAAGCCGGGCCGCAGGATCAGGCGGCAGATGTCGCCGTCCGACAAGCGTTCCGCATGGTCGGGCGCGATGAGGCCAAGCTCGATCGCCTTGGCGAGGATGCGCGCCTTGTCGAGCCCGCGCCCATCATCCCCGATGGTGATCTGCACCCGGTTGCCGCGCTCGGCCGCGACCAGCGTCAGCCGCGCCCGCGCCGGCTTGCCGGCCGCGGTGCGCTGCTCGGCCGGCTCGATGCCGTGATCGAGCGCATTGCGCACCATATGCATCATCGGATCGACCAGGAGATCGACGATGCTCTTGTCGATGCGCACGTCGCGGCCTTCGATCGCGACGTCGACCTGCTTGTGCAGCCGATGGGCAAGGTCGCGCGCCGCGCGGGTGAGGCGCGTGAACAGCGCCTCCACCGGAACGACGCGCAGTTTGAGGCCGGCATCCCAGATGCGCCGGTACGACGTCTCCAGCCGTCCTTCGAGGGTCGCCAGCGTGCGCAGGTCGTGGTCGACGGCGTCGACCTGCTCCCGCAGCCCTGCCGCGGCATTCTCCGCCACCCGCCGCAGCGCCGGCACCGCCTTCACGGCGCCGCCGTTGCGCACAACTTCGGACAGCGCCGCGATGATGGTGCGCATTTCGCCGACCTCGGCCATCAGGCCATCGATGACGTCGCTGCGGATCCGCATGAAGCCCGCCTGCGCGGGCTCGCCGGCGGTTCGCGCCCCCGGCCCGGGCGACGGCGCGCCGGCCGCCACCACCTCGCGCAGGCCGTGCACGCAGGCGCGCTCCGGATCGAGGCCGGCAAGCTGCTCGCGGACCCAATCGAGCGTTTCGCCGGTGAGGATCAGGAATTCGAAATTGTTGCCGGCACCGCCCAGCATGGTGCGGCTCGTCACGGTTTCGACCGCCGACGCCAGCCAGGTGACAATGCCGACCGCCGCCTCCGGATCGGATTCGAGATCGATCAGGATTTCGAAGGCATGCTTGCCGGCGCGTACCGCCTGCTCGATCCGGGCGATCTGCTCGGCCGGCAGGGTGGCGCGGAATTCCGGCCGCAGCGCGATCCTGTCGGCCGTCGCGTCGGCGGGCGCCCCGGTCGCCTGGCCGGCCGTGATGGTGGCCTGCCAACGCGCCGCCTGGGCGTCCGCGGCGTCCGCTCCGACATCGGCATCGATCTCGGCGGCGCGGGCGAGTTCGGCAACGATTTCGAGCGCGCCTTCGCGCAATTGCGGCGAGTTCGTCAGTTCGCCGCCGGCGATCCGGCTCAATTGTTCTTCCACGAGGATCAGCAGCCGCACCGCGCCGGCGAAATCCATGCAATTGGCGAGCGCGCGCGCAAACGAGGCGGCCGCAAGGGCCTCCCCCTCGGGCGCCAGCGGGACGCCATCGACGACCACGACAAGCGCCTGCCGGTAGTCGGGCCCGAGCCGCGCCGCGAGCGCCGCCGCGAGCTCGCGCGCCCCCGACGGCGATCCGGCGATCTCCTCGATCATGGCAAGCTGGCTGCGCAGTTCGTTCAAGTTCCCGATGGCGGCGAGCCGCGCCGCGGCATCGTCGCCGCCGGCCGGTGCCTGCGCAAGCGCGTCGAGCTGCGCCGCAAGCCCCTCGAAGCCCAGCACATCGGCACCGGTCGCAAGCTCGGCCGCGGCATCCGCCGCCGCGGCCCGCTCGGGCAGCTGCGGCGACAGGATGCCGGCGATCGCGGGGGCACGTTCGACCAGAAGCTCGCTGAAGATGCCGATCATCTCGGCATCGGCCGCGAGCGCGCCCGGCTCGGCCCCAGATGGCGCGGTCAGTGCGGCCGTCGAGGCGGCGGCCGGCGCGTACGATGCCGGCGCCAGCAGGGCGCGGTGAGCCTTCAGGGCACCGATCACCTCGTCCGCCACCGGCGCGTCGGCACGGCGCGACACCACGACGTCGCGCATGTCCTTCAACCGGTCGACGGTGAACAGCAGCAGGGTGCAAAGCTCGGCATCGAGCGGCGCGCGGCCTTCGCGCACGATGGCGAGGATGTCCTCGGCGTGGTGCGCCACCGCCTCGGCATTCGGCATGCCCATGGCGCCGAACGAGCCTTTGAGGGAATGGAAGGCGCGGAACAACGCCCCGATATCGTCCGCGCTCCAGGCACCGCTGCGGCCGGTCAGCAGCCGTTCCATGGCCTCGATGTTGTCGTCGGATTCGGCTTCGAATTCACGCCACAGCGCATCGAGTTCCGACGTCATGGCGCACCGCCGGACACCGCATGGCGCGCCGACCAGCCCGCA
>Ga0116129_1000974_pt1 | contig 16614 bp, 10 predicted proteins | sample June2015DPH_17_2_FD_89732 | JGI IMG/M metagenome (GOLD analysis project Ga0116129, IMG submission 89732) | Peatland microbial communities from SPRUCE experiment site at the Marcell Experimental Forest, Minnesota, USA - June2015DPH_17_10 | ecosystem: Environmental > Terrestrial > Soil > Wetlands...
GGCGTTTGCGCAGTTCGGCAGCGATCTCGACAAAGCCACGCAGGCGCAACTCAATCGCGGGCAACGTCTGGTCGAATTGCTGAAGCAGAACCAGTTTTCACCGCTGCCGTTTTCCAAGCAGATTCTGATCATCTTCGCCGGCACCGGAGGATTTCTTGATGATCTCCCGGTCAATCAAGTCCGTGACTTCGAAAAAGAGCTTTACAAATACGTGGACGCAACCAATTCCGCCCTGCTGCGCACGATCATGGAGAAGAAGATTCTCGACGACAGCCTGAAAGGGCAGTTGTCCGATTTGATTAAACAAGCCAAGCAGCAGTTTGTGGCTTCGAGGGAAGCGGTAGCGAAATAGTACCGAGTACCCAGCAGAACCCGCCTTTTCTAGGTGCTGGGTACTTGCAACCAGAATGCCCAATATTCTCGACATCCGTCGCCGTATCCGCAGCGTGGTGAACACGCGGCAGATCACTAAAGCCATGAAGGTGGTCTCGGCCGCCAAGCTGCGGCGGGCGCAGGAGCGCACGCTGGCGGCGCGTCCCTATGCGCAGATGTTGACCAATGTGTTGAAGTCGCTGGTGGCGCGAGCGGAAATTTACGATCCCGAGACGGGCGAGCCGAAACATCCTCTCCTGGCGCAGCGGCCAGAAAATAATATTTTGCTGATCGTGGTGACCGGCGACAAAGGATTGGCGGGCGCCTTCAGTGCCAACGTCACCAAGGCCGCCAGCCGCTTCCTCGAATCCAAGGCCGGAAAGAATATTGACATCGAGGCCATCGGCCGCAAGGGGCGGGACTTTTTCCGCAGGCGCTATCCTACCGCAGCGGTGCAGACGCGCAGCCTAAGCGAAACCGAGGAATCGCTGGAATCTCGAGCGGAAGCAGGAGAGCGCGTCGGTGCGATACAAATCACGGGAGAGCACGTAGGCGTTCTCGGCAAGCTGGAATTTTCTCAAGCGCGGATTCTGGCGGAGAGCGTGATCGAGCGCTACACGCGCGAGGAGATCGATGCGGTCTATGTCGTCTTCAACGAATTTAAATCGGTGATTGCGCAGCGTCTGTTGGTGGAACAGATTCTTCCGATTGAGCAGATTGGCGAGCCGCCTGTCCGCTTCTCCGAAGAAATGACGGAACAAGAAAAGAAGAAAGCCAAGCACGCGGCGATCAGCGCGGGGGTTGGCATGCGAGGCGACCATCCCGGCGAAGAGGCGGCGTCACAATTCGGCACGGCACAAGTGGATTACATCTATGAGCAATCGCCGGAGGAATTGTTCCGGGCCTTGCTGCCGAAATATGTGGCCATCCAGATTTTTCGCGGACTGCTGGAGTCGGCGGCGGCCGAGCATGCCGCGCGCATGACGGCAATGGATTCCGCCACCAGCAATGCCACCGACATGATCGACTCGCTCACGCTGGTGATGAACCGGGCGCGGCAGGCGAAAATTACAAAAGAGATTATTGAAATCGTGAGCGGCGCGGCGGCGATGTAAGGAGCATGCAGCAGTCAGCATTTAGCCGGTCTAGATTTTTGCTGAGACCGGTGGCAAAGTTAAAGCTCTGAATGCTGAGTGTTAGCTGCTGGTTGCTGAGAGTTGAAAACTTATGGCTGAAAACATCGGACACGTAGTTCAGATTGCGGGACCCGCGGTGGACGTGCAGTTTCACGAAGGCCATCTGCCGCCCATCTACGAGGCGGTGAGAGTGGTGAGCGATGGCTTTACCGTGCCCACCCCCATCAACGTAATTCTCGAAGTGCAGCAGCATCTCGGCGAAGGACGCGTGCGCTGCATCGCCATGGAAGCAACTGACGGTATGGTGCGCGGCATGAACGCGATCGATCAGGGCGGCCCGATCTCGGTTCCCGTCGGTCGAGGTACGCTGGGTCGCGTGATGAACGTGATCGGCGAGCCCGTGGATCAGCTCGGCCCGGTCGAATACAAAGAGAGAATGCCAATTCATCGTCTTGCCCCGACGTTCGACGAACAAGCGACCACTGCCGAGATGTTTGAAACCGGCGTGAAGGTCATCGATCTCATTCAGCCGTTCCAGAAAGGTGGAAAGATCGGATTGTTCGGCGGCGCGGGTGTGGGCAAGACCGTCGTCATCATGGAGTTGATCAACAACGTCGCCAAGAACCATGGCGGCTTCTCCGTGTTTGCGGGGGTGGGTGAGCGCACGCGCGAAGGCAACGACCTCTGGCTGGAGATGACGGAATCGGGCGTGATCAAGCCCGGCGATCCATCGCACTCGAAAGCCGCGCTTATTTACGGCCAGATGACGGAGCCGCCCGGAGCACGGTTGCGCGTGGCTCTGACTGGATTGACGGTCGCGGAATATTTCCGCGATGCCGAGGGCGCGGACACGCTGCTCTTCATCGACAATATTTTCCGCTTCACCCAGGCGGGTTCGGAAGTTTCGGCTTTGCTCGGCCGCATGCCCAGCGCGGTAGGTTATCAGCCGAACCTGGCGACCGAAATGGGCGAGCTTCAGGAGCGCATCACTTCGACCAAGAAAGGCTCGGTCACTTCGGTGCAGGCAATTTATGTGCCCGCCGACGACTTGACCGATCCGGCGCCAGCAACAACTTTCGCTCACCTCGACGCAACCACCGTGCTCTCCCGCGCGTTGACTGAAATTGGAATTTATCCGGCGGTCGATCCGCTAGCTTCCACGTCACGCATTCTCGATCCCCGCATCGTTGGCCAGGAACATTACGATGTGGCCCAGTCAGTGAAGAAGACCTTGCAGACGTATAAAGATCTGCAGGACATCATCGCGATTCTCGGTCTCGACGAACTCAGCGAAGACCAGAAGCTCATCGTGGCGCGGGCGCGCAAAATTCAGCGCTTCCTTTCGCAGCACTTCCATGTGGCTGAGCAATTCACCGGCGCGGCGGGGCGTTACGTAAAAATCGCCGACACGGTGAAGGGCTTCAAGGCTATTGTTGAAGGCAAGTATGACGACATCCCCGAGCAGGCGTTTTATATGAAAGGGCCGATTGAGGAAGTCCTGGAAGCGGCGGAGAAGATGAAGGCGGCAGCGTAGAGCTTGCGGCATCGAGTAGCGAGGGTAGCAATTCGCAAAGGCGGTTGTGAAAAAAATTAGGTATGCGGAGAGAGAAAATCCCAACGGCTAATTGCTAATTGCGAGACCCAACATCGTGCCAGATACTTTCCAACTCGAGATCGTCACGCCGGAAAAGAGGGTTGTCGATGCGGCGGTGGCGGAGGTTCAAATTCCCGGCAAGAATGGCTATCTGGGAGTACTGCCGGGGCACGCGCCGCTGATCACGGAACTGGCCGTGGGCGAAATTACCTACCGCGACGGAGCCGAGGAGCAGCATCTCGCCGTGGCTTGGGGATTCGCGGAGGTGCTACCGGATAAAGTTACGATTCTTGCCGAAACCGCGGAGCGTCCTTCCGAGATCGACGTGGAGCGCGCGCGCAAAGCGAAAGCTCGGGCCGAGGAACGGCTGACCAGCGGCGACACCAACGTGGACGTGCAGCGTTCATTGAACGCGCTGCAAAAAGCGGATACGCGCTTGCAGGTGGCCGGGGAGAATCGGTAACGATCCGGTTTGACGTGTCTTATTGCGGAAAATCTGCGGAGAATCCAATGCGATTTTCTTCCCTTTTGTTTTTGCTGATGTCCCTCCTCGCCGGGTTCGCGACGGGCCAACAAGTGAAACCTTCGACACCTCCAGTTCCGACCGCGTCGCTTGGATCCCCTGACGTACACGCCGATGGCAGCGTAACATTTCGCTTCCGCGCGCCCAATGCAAAGGAAGTGAAACTTGAACGCGAGGGCACGCACCCCGTGGCAATGCAGAAGGACAAGGATGATGATGGCCTGTGGAGCGTGACCACGGCCGCGCTCGCGCCCGACTACTACGGTTATTCGTTCGTCGCCGATGGCGTACCCTCGCTCGATGCATCGAACCCTTCTCTCGTCCCGAATCTGATCTCCCCAGGGAATTCTGTCCACGTTCCGGGACCGCTTTCGCTGCCTTGGGAGCTGAACGACGTGCCTCACGGCGAGATTCATCATCACTTCTACAGGTCGGCGGTCGTGGGCGATGACCGCGATTACTACGTGTACACCCCGCCGGGCTACGATCCAACGGCCAAGAAGACTTATCCCGTGCTTTATTTGCTGCACGGCTTCAGTGACGACGCCAGCGGCTGGACGACCGTGGGCCACGCGAATGTGATATTCGACAATCGGATCGCGCAAGGCAAGGCCAAGCCTATGATCGTGGTGATGCCGCTGGGCTACGGCACCATGGATTTTGTGCATTTGGGTTGGAATGCATGGAGTCACACCGATCTGCGCGATACCAATTTCAAAAAGTTCAGCGAGGCTCTGCTCAGGGAAGTGATGCCTCAAGTGGAAAGCGAATACCGGATCACGAAAGATCGCAATGCGCGCGCGATTGCCGGGTTGTCCATGGGCGGATCGGAATCTCTGTTGACCGGTTTAAATAACCTCGACAAATTTTCCTGGGTCGGCGCTTTCAGTTCGGGCGGTATTCCCGAGGATTTTCAAAAAGATTTTCCTTCTCTCGACGCGGGAGCAAATCAGCAACTGCATTTGCTGTGGATTGCATGCGGCACTGAGGACCACCTGATCACCGTCAATCGAAATCTGCGGGGATGGCTCAAAACCAAGGGCGTAAAGGCGACCGAGATCGAGACGCCCGGAATGCACACCTGGATGGTGTGGCGGCGGAATCTGGCGGAGTTGGCGGAACTGCTGTTCAAGTAGAGGGAAAATTTCGTCTCACGAATAAGCTAGGGTACGTTCACCTCATCCCGGGTTTCAGACGGCACGTACTTCACCGCGGCGGTGCGCTCCAGTTTGTCCCAGGCGAACCTGCGGCCTTCCAGCGCGCGCTTCAGGGTCTTGAACAACACCACGGAAAACAACTGGCGGTAGGCGAAGCGCTGCAGCCAGACCTGGCTCAGCAGCCAGACGTCTTCTTTGTCATCCGGACGGCGCCTTTCGAGCGCGAACGCCAGAGCCGACGCGAGGAAATCAATCACCAGGAATGCGAAGAAGAATGCCACGAGTTTGTGAAAGCTGGCGGGATCGGTGGAATCGGGATGGAAATATTTCTGTATGAAATACCAGAGCGCGCCGAAGGCGAACATAATGTCGATGAGCGGCGATACCAGCGGCAGCAGAATCTGGAAGATCACGATGTTGGGCAGCGCGACAAACCCCAAGGCTCCCTTGCGCGCAAATACCCCGCTGTGTTTGTAAACCGCCTGCAAAATTCCGAAAGACCAGCGAAAACGCTGGCGCATCAGGCCATTCGCATTGGTCGGCGCCTCCGTGTAAGCCAGCGCCATGTCTTCGTATTCCACGCGATAGCCACGGCGCAATAGGGCCATGGTGAGATCGGCGTCTTCCGCCACGGTGTCGAGCTGGTAGCCCCCGGCCTCGCGCACCGCGGAAACCCGCCACGCGCCGATCGCCCCTGGCACCACGCTGACGGCGCCGAGAACGTCCAATGCGCGGCGTTCAAAGTTTTGGCTGGTGATGTATTCGAGGGCTTGCCAGCGCGTCCACAAATTCACGCGATTCCCCACTTTGGCATTGCCCGCAATCGCGCCGACCCTGGGATTGATGAAGTGCGGCACCAGTCGCGAGATGGCGTCGCTCGCAATGATGGTATCGGCATCGATGCCGACAAACAGTTCGGCATCTTCAATATGCTCGATGCCGTAGTTGAGAGCCTCGGCCTTGCCCGAATTCGGCTTGGTCAGGATGAGGACTCTCCCAGCGGTTTCCTCCCTCACGAATGCGGCTCGTGCTACTTCCAAAGTGCGATCCATGGAGCCGTCGTCGATCACGATCACGCGCAGGTTGGGATAATCGGAGTTGAGCGCGGCGCGAATGGTGCGCACGATAACTTTTTCTTCGTTGTAGGCTGGAATGAGAACGGCAACTTTCGGCTTGTAGGAAGCAACCTCCGCAGGCTTGCCGAAAATTTTCTCCTGCAGGCGATCGTAAACGGCGGCCGTGCCAATGAAAATCAAACGTCCAGTCATCAGGAGATCGCCGAGGAAAAATATCCCTGTGATGGCAATGATGCCAGCTTCGAACAGCCAGAAGCCAAGCCCGTCAAGGCGTGCCGCCCAACGCTGTGGCGTGCTCAACGGCGACATCACGTCGGCCCGCTGCTTGCCGAACAATTGAAAGACCGGCACCACGGAATATCCGCGGGCACGAATTCCGTCGATGATCATGGGCAACGCCCGCACCGTTTCCGAGCGATCGCCGCCGCCGTCATGGAGCAGGACGATGTTGCCGCAACGCAGGTCGTTGGCGCCGCATGGGGGCAGGTGCGCCAGAACGTAGCCTGAGATCTCTTCCGCCGTATGCCGGCGCGTAGTGCCGTTCCCCGCCGGCACCTTATCGCTCCAATCGTTGGGATCGATCCGGTTGCCGACCGTGATGTAGCCCATGTCCTGGGCGAATTCGAGAGGCTTCACCTGGTCGGCGGTATCTGGTTCCTCGTCGATCGCATAGGGTGGGCGCAGCAGCGTGGCGCGGATTCCCATCAGGCTGGCGAAAAGCCGCTCGGTGAGATTCAATTCCACCTTCATGTAAGTTGAAGAAATACTGCTCACGTCGGGATGGGTGAAGGTGTGGTTGCCGATGGTATGGCCTTCGTTGTAGATACGTTTGGCAATCCCTGCAAACTTGTCGGTCTGAATGCCGATCAGGAAGAACGTAGCCGTAGTGTGCTCTTGCTTAAGAACATCGAGAATCTTAGGCGTCCAGTCGGGGTCGGGACCATCGTCGAAGGTGAGCGCGACCTCATTGGGACTGTACCCATAGCGCCCCACGCGGTAAGGCTCCGGCATGTTCTGGAAATTCTCGTCCGTGATCAGCTTTGTGTTGAAGTCGATTGTAAGGTCGCGCGTGCCGTGCGTCGGGTGGTCTTCGATGCGAAGAATTTCGCCCTGGCCCTCCATGTCCACATCCTGGCCGGGAGGCACGTCTTTGAGCTTGTCAGTGGCTCCGGCGTCGCCGGGAACGTCCCATACCCGCCACAGCGAACGGTCTTCATAACCCAACCGCCACAATGCAAAGGTCTGGATGCCGAGGGTTTGCGCGGCCCTCATGTGATTCAAGGCGGTGACCGCATCGAGAAACCAAACGTCGTGCTGAACGCTACGCTCGTCCAGATAGCTGAAATGAGGATTCAAAGCGTCGTCATCGAAGGTCACATCCTCATCCGAGTCGCGCGCCGCGAGCCAGGCTTCCTGAGCGCTTACCGAGCTGTCATGCTCCTCCGGCGGAAGTTTGCCCTTCTTCGGCTTCAGCACCCAGTCGTAGCCATAATTGGCGATAGCGCAAATCAGCTTTTCCTTGGGGATCGCATGCAGCGCGAACTTAAGATTGTCGACGAACCAATCCTGCGAAGCGACCGGGCCGGATGCCGCCCCGGGATAGTGCTCGTCGTAATTCATAATGACCACGCCATCCGCGGGCGCGGCAACGGCGGCATAGTCGAACTCCTTGCTATGCGGGGGCACGCTGACATACAGCTTCATCCCGCGCGCATGCAGATCGGACGAGAGTTCGTTCAGCAACGCCACGTAACCCGGTTGCCCGGAGTCAGGAAAAGCTTCGAAGTCCACCATCAGTCCGCGGAAGCGATCGGAGGCAAGAAAGATTCCAACCTGCTTGCGGAATGAGGCGCGAGCGTTTGGGTCGTTCAGAAATCCGGTGATATCTCCTACCCACTCGGTGCCGTTGAAATTGTTAACCATGGGGAAGACTTCCATGCTGGGGGCTTCCGTTTTGAGGAACGGCATCACGCGGTCGTCGACGGGGCGGGAGCGATTGTTCTGCACCACGTCATAAAATTTATTGGTTTGGTCGTCCACTCCCTGCAGGCGCCCATCGGGCGTGAGCACATGCAGCCAGTCGGGATAGAGCAAGTCGATCTGATGGGCGAAATCGCGCAGGGAGGAGTAACTGGCTGCGTCCCAGGGTACATAGAATGCCGCCCGGATGCCTTCCTCCTGATTGAGTTTGACCTCGGAGCCGGGCAGCTTCGACTTGCGGTGAGAGCGGTTGGCGAGTTTTTTCTGCCGGTCCCGCGCCTTTTCTTTTTCATTTTCTTTCAATGCTTTGAAGGCCCGCTTCTGGGGAGAAAACAGAAGTTCCGGCAGACGCTCGTCCCGCAACGTGGTGTAGACAAAGAAAATAATCAGGGCCGAAAGCGCGGCGACCATAACATCGACCAGCCGGCGCAGGCGTTTCCAGCGGGCACGTTGCGGATCATAAAAGACAGGTTCAGCCATGGAGAGTTAAGCGTCCATCGTATGCCGTGAGCGGCAGCCGGTCAATTCTCGGAAGACCACGCAGGTACACCGGTGAGCAGTGATTACGTATTGTTGAATAAGATGCGCTTTCCCGGCGCGAAGTTGACTCGACGCGCTATATTCTCAACGTGCTGCAACTGCTGCGCAAGGATGCTCGATTTTTTCTGGCAGGGAGTTTGACGGCACTGGCGCTGCGACTAATTTTTGTTCTTCACTTCCCCGGCATCGTCGACGATTCGCGCCTTTACGCCGATATCGCGATGAACTGGCTCCAGTACGGCGTCTTCGGCATTACCAACTCCGGCCATGTCATGCCGACGCTCTCCCGTCTGCCCGGCTACCCAGCGTTTCTGGCGGCTATTTTCGCCGTCTTCGGCTGGAGCAATTTTCGCGCGGTCCTGCTGATTCAGGTCCTGTTCGACCTGGGAACCTGCTTTCTGGTCGCTGACTTGGCACGCCGCGTGTTCTCCGAGCGTGCCGCGAAAGCCGCGTTCCTGCTTGCCGCAGTATGTCCATTTCTTGCCAATTATTCTGCGGCGGCTCTTACGGAAAATCTGGAGATTTTTTTCACTGCGCTGGCGCTGGATTTTGCCCTATGCGGCCTCCCGTTGCTTTCGCAAGAAAGCAACTTGAGATCATCCCCTGCGTGGATCGGCTGTGGTCTCTCGATTGGGGCCAGCATTCTGCTGCGGCCCGATGGTGGAATTTTACTGGCGGCGGTCGCGGGATATTTGTTGCTACTTTTGTGGAAGCCGATGGTTCGGCAAAAATCGATGGTTGAGCAAAAGCCAAGTACGCCCCACATGCTTCCCATCCTGCGCGCCGGAATCATTCTCGCCGTTGGTGCGCTGGCGCCGCTGGTTCCCTGGACGCTGCGCAACCTCCACACCCTGCACCGCTTCTCGCCGCTCGCGCCCCGCTACGCCAATGACGCCGATGAACCCATCACAGTGGGATTCAATCGCTGGACCAAAACCTGGATCGCCGACTACAGTTCCGTCGAAGAGATTTACTGGAACGTTCCCGGCGATGCCATCGACGTGACCCGCCTGCCGCGTCGTGCCTTCGATTCGGAACAGCAGCGCCAGGAAACCGCGCAGCTTTTCGCCGATTACAACCAGGATCACGATGTAACTCCCGAACTCGACGCCCGCTTTGCCGCGCTCGGAGCCGAGCGCATTCATGCCGCGCCATTGCGTTATTACGTGTGGCTCCCGGCCATGCGCATCGCGGATATGTGGCTGCGCCCGCGAACCGAATTACTTCCTCCCGACCCCCGCTGGTGGGAGTTCAATGACGCGCACGCATGGCTCGCGGTGAGCGTCGTCTTCGGGGTGGTGAATTTGGTATACGTGCTGGCGGGGCTTGCCGGACTATGGCGAGCCCGCACGTTCCCTGGCATCGGATTACTCGTTTCTTTCCTTCTCCTGCGCTCGCTATTCCTCGGCACCCTGGAGAATCCGGAGCCCCGCTACACTCTGGAATGCTACCCCGTGCTGATAGTGCTCGGCGCAGCGCTATTCATGGTTAACTCATTATCAGTAATTCGCATCGCAGCGATCGAAAACCCGCACAAATAGCCTCCGAAATCTGGTACGGCATCCGTGAAAAGCCGTATTAAAACGTTAAACAATCGCAAAATCCTTGAAAATTCTGCTTGAATATGTGGCGTCGAAGTTGCACAATAGCGCCCCATCAGGTCCCCAGGGTCTCACGTCCGTCTCTAATCTTCCTGGGCCAACTTCAATTTGAACACCCCGGAAACGGGGAGGAGCTTTCTATGCGTATTGGGGCGCGTGTAGTTACTCGGCTGGTTGGATTTCTCCTTGCATGCAGCGCGCTTGCGCTGGCACAGAATGCCACAACCTCATTGCGCGGCACGGTCTATGACGCCAAAGGCGCAGTGGTTGCCGGAGCTGCGGTCACTCTTAGCAATCCAGCCACGGGGTTTTCTCACACCAGCAAGAGCGACGGGCAGGGCAACTACCAGTTTCTCGAGCTCCCGCCAGCCAAATACGAACTGATTGTGAACGCCGCTGGCTTCGCAGAAATGAGGCAAAGTGGCTTGGAACTCCAGGTGGCTACTCCCGCCACCTTGAACGTAAACCTGCAGGTGACCGGAGGCACTGTTACGGTAGAAGTGAACAGCTCCGCCCCGCTGGTAAATACCCAGGACGCCAGCATGGGCCATGCTTTTGGCGAGGATCAAATTGCCGACTTGCCCTTCGAAGGGCGCGATCCTGCCGGTATTCTCAGCCTGCAAACGGGAGTGGTCTTTACCGGGAACAGCACCCATATCTCCAGCGCGTCCGACAGTCGATCCGGGGCCGTGAATGGAGCGCGTAGCGACCAGACCAACATTACCCTCGACGGCGTCGATAATAACGACGAACTTCTAGGCACGGCTTTCACAGGGGCTATTCGGGCGCCCCTTGACTCCCTGGAAGAACTCAAAGTGACCACCAGCAATTCTGACGCGGATACAGGCCGCTCTTCCGGTGGGCAGGTCTCCGAGGTGACGAAGAGCGGTACCAACCACTTCCATGGCTCGGTCTATGCCTATAACCGGCCCACTTTTACTACTGCCAATGACTGGTTCAACAAGGCCGCGCAGATCCAGGCGGATCAGCCCAATACCGCGCCTTTTTTACTCCGCAATACTTTTGGGGCGAATGTAGGCGGACCCATCATCAAAGATCGCCTGTTTTTCTTCGCCGCCTATGAGGGCCAGCGCAAACGCGAAGACCTGCAGGTCACGCGCGTGGTTCCTAGCATGGGTTTACGCGCCGGGAACATCAGCTACCCTTGTGACAGCGTCGGCGATACCGCTAACTGCGTGGCCTCCAACCCCAACGTGCAAAGCGTGAATGGCCAGCTCGTCGCGACGTTGAATTCCAGCCAGATTGCCTCCATGGATCCTAACTGCTCCGGTATTGGTACCTGCCCGCTAGGGCCCGGTGCGAATCCGCTGATCGCCTACCTTCAGGGAAATCCAAACTCCAGCCCAACGTCCGTCTTCAACCTGTATCCCCAGCCCAACACCGACACAGTTGGAGATGGCTTCGACTATCAAGGGTTTACATTTCCCTCACCGCTGCCTTCAGGTTTGAACGACTACGTCTTAAAAATCGACTACAACCTCACGAAAAACGGCAACCACCGCTTGTTTCTGAAGGGCATCATGGATAACGAGCAGCAGGCGGAGCGCTCTTCGAGCGTTACCGTCACCGGCGACGGCGGCGAGCAGTTTCCCGGACAGCCCGAGGGACAAACCGAGCACGATAATAACAAGGGCATTACGGTAGGCTACACCGCTACTTTCAGCAGCACCCTGATCAATAACTTCCACTTCGGCTATATCAGCCAGCTGATCAATATAGAAGGCCTGCAAAATCAGCCCTTCGTAAACTTCCGGGGCATGGACAACATCAATGCCTTTACCCCCACCATCAATACCCATGTGCCGGTAAAAAACTTTGTGGATGATGTCACAAAAGTTATGGGTAACCATACCCTTGGGTTCGGTGGAAACTATCGGCAAATTGACAATCTGCGTGAATCAAACGAGCAGAACTTCTTCGGGGCGTTAACCAACGTCTATTGGTTGAATTTTTCCGGTATCTCGAACACGGGAAGCAGTCTGGACCCGGCCGCATTTGGATATCAATCGGGCGCTACCGGCGACCCCAACTTCCGATATCCGGCAGTTGACCCCAATTTCGGTGCGAACTACGACTTTGCCATGGCAGCGCTGGCCGGCCTGATTACGCAGGTGAACGCGAATTATGAGTTGGACAAGAACCTGAATGTGATTCCCCAGGGCCAGATTGTTCCCCGCCATTTCCGCGATCACGAATATGAGATCTATTGGCAGGACCAATGGCGAATGAAACCAAACCTCACGTTTACCTATGGCCTGCGTTATTCGATTTTGCAACCGCCGTATGAAACCACGGGCACGCAGGTATCGCCGACCATCAGTTTGCATGATTGGTTTAATCAGCGTGGGGCGGCTGCCGCGCAGGGAAATGTCTACAACCCGATCATTGGTTTCCAATTGTCTGGTCAAGCCAACGGCAAGCAGCCCTATTGGGGCTACGACTATAAAGACGTTGCTCCCCGTCTTGCTCTTGCCTATTCGCCCAGCGGCGACAGTGGATGGTCGAGGCGTCTATGGGGAGGACAGGGGAAGACTTCGATTCGCGCCGGATACGGCATCTATTTCGACCACTTCGGGGAAGGCATCACCAATACCTTTGACCGCGAAGGCTCGTTCGGCTTGACCACGGCCGAAGTAAATCCCGCCGGAATCCAAACCGTAGATGCATCTGCGCGCTACTCCGGCCTATATAACATTCCCACCAGCAGCGCCCTCGGACCTCTGATTGGAGCTCCGCCGACCGGTCCGTTTCCAGTCTTTCCGCCATCCGGCGCCGCCACTCCTGGTGGGTTTGCCATTACCTGGGGTCTCGATGACAAGTTGAAAACCCCCTATTCTCATGTCATCGATTTCTCGATCACTCGCGAACTGCCTTCCAACTTTGTCTTCGAAGCATCCTATGTCGGCCGTTTTGCGCATCGCTTGATGCAGGAAGAGGACTTGGCTGAACCCACCAATCTCTATGATCCGGTGAGCAAAACCACATACTTCCAGGCGGCGCAAGCACTGGCGAGGCAGTACTACGCAGGAACGGCAATTCAGAACATCACCCCCACAACGGTGGGGACATATTACTGGCAAGATGTGTTTCCAAAAGCAGCGGGACAGGCCCAGTTTGTGCTGTCGGAAACCCCAGGTAACAATGGACGCATTCAACCCTGCGCCGGATCCACGGTTGCCCCTGGAAAACAGCTATCAGCAACCCAGGCCATGTACGATCTGTTTTGCAGTTACGCGGGTAACGAAACCACAGCTCTCGAACTCGCAGACGCTCCGGGACTGATTAACGCTATCGGCGACCCAACCACGGGAGGATGCTTTCCGGCCTGCGCTACCATCAACGGTGCCTTGACCCAGGGCTACGACTTCTACAGTCCGCAATTTTCTTCCATGAATGCCTGGCGCAGCATCGGCAACAGCGCCTACAGCGCCGGCCAGTTCAGCTTGCGCCATAAGGCTGGCGGTTTGGAATTTGATTTGAATTACACCTATTCAAAATCGCTCGACGACGGCTCCAATGCCGAACGTATCAGCGTCTTTGAGGGAAGCGGTTTCGCCAGCCAGATTATCAATTCGTGGCTTCCGCAACAGAACCGCGCAGTCTCCGATTTCGACACCACCCATATCCTCAATGCCAACTGGGTTTACCAACTGCCGTTCGGCCGTGGCAAGCATTTTGCCAGCAGCATGGGAAGAGTTGCCGATTCCGTAATCGGGGGGTGGACGTTGTCCGGCCTCTGGCGCTGGTCCACCGGATATCCGTTCAGCTTGATCAGCCCGGAGTGGGCCACCAACTATGACTTAGAGACCCCGGCCGTGCCCATCAGTAGCGCGCGACCGAAGACGGGCAGCTTCATCGTGGCTCAGTCTGGCGGTGGCACTGGGCCGAATGTGTTTCAGGACCCCGGCATTACCGATAGCACCAACCCGAATGCGGCCATCAATCTTTTCCGTCAGGCTTATCCCGGCGAGGGCGGACTGCGCAATGGTTTGCGCGGTCCGGGTACGTTTGACATCGATACCACGGTCACAAAAAGCTGGGCCATCAAAGAAAGCCAGCTGGTGAAGTTGAGCTGGTCGATGTTCAATGTGACAAACTCGGCGCGCTTTGACGTCGGAACCATGCAACTCAACGGCAACGACCAGCTTTCCGCCAGCACCAGCTTTGGCAACTTCAGCTCCACGCTTTCCAATCCGCGGGTGATGGAGTTCATGTTGCGCTACATTTTCTGAGTGCCGCGCGGCAGTGAGCAAGGGCAAGGTCGCTCAGAGGAGGAAGCTCAGGACGGCGCGCTAGGACAACGGCGAGTCGCTCATGCGGAAGCGGGTGCGCACGTGCTCGGAGATGAGTTCGATCGCCGGGCGATTAGCTACGGGATCGCTTTGCGCCAAGTAACGCATCGCCTCCACCAGCAGGCGCTGCCCATCAACGTAGCGAGGATCGGAGGTGCGTTCTCGTTTCGTGGGACGACCTAACTTCGGCGGGACTGGGATGGTAAAGACTTTGGCCATGCGTAGACTCAAGTGAGGATTCTAAGGGCAGTATAGCGCCCTTAGCGTATTTTCAAGAACAACATTCTTCCCCTTCAAATTCAACTACTTAGCCACTAGGCGAGACGAATTTCGTTTTGCCCGAGGTTTTCAAACGGAACACATCATTGCCGATTTTCGCATTTACCTTGATCGCCGAGTATTTTGCCAAACGATAATCCCCCTGGGTTTGCACAAGTTTCTGTTGCACGGAAATGCCGCGGTCGAGGTCAATCCACAAAATAATCTCTGGAAAGTTGCTGCGAATTTTGTCGCTCTTTGCAATTAACTGGAGCTTTGCCGTCACAACATTGTCGATATGCTCTTCGCCCTGATAAGTAACGTCGAAGGATTTTTTTAGCTCCTGGCCGCTGCCCCCGAAGCCCAGAACCAGAAAACTTTCGATCTCTTCGTGGTTGGCGCCCGCCGAATACTCCATGACTTGCTCGATCTTCGGTTGGTACACCTGAAGCTTGCCGTCTTTATAGAGCACGAACTTCGGATCGGGTTGCTTGATGTCAGCCATCATTTCAATGGCGTTTCCCGACCGGCGGTAGTAAACCGTGCCCTTCTGGGTATCGGTCTCATCCACCACTTTCTGATATTGATCCCACACAAAATCGGCTTGCGCGCTTTGGAAGCGAGCCGCGGTCGCGTCCATTTTCTGGAGAACGTTCTCCAGGGTTACGGACGGCGGGGTCAGGGGTGCCGCATTCTGGGCGGCAGAGGAAAAGCCGAGAACCGTCAGCCAGAGAAAGCCGATCGAGATCATGCGAGTTGGTCTCCCTATTCTCGTTTTGCCCAAACCCGGTAGCTCTGTATCTTTCCCTTCTGATTCTTGACCGCGTCGTATTTCACGATCGACACCGCGCCCGAAATCGGCTCGATGATATGCAGCAACTGATTGCGGACGGAGGCATCGTCTCCCGGCGAAACCGCGCCCCCTGAGATCTCATAGAGCAAGCCGCCGTTCGCGGCGAGTGTGACAACTACGTCCGTGAGATGCGGATCGCGGGTGACAGGTTTGTCGTTGAAGTTAATCCAGTAGGGCGATGCGAAGAGAAAGAGGAGGATCAGCGTGACCATTATGTCGTAGTGCAGTGTGCCACGCTCGTGCTGCCAAAAAATGTAGCTGCGGATTGTGCGCCAGGCGCCCTTCATGGGTAGAGAAGGCACGCCTGCGGTGATCGCGCTGATTTCAACACGTTGCAAGTCTAATGACCGAGTCCTTTCTTGGCAATGGCTGCCCAGAGGTTTCAAGGTTTTGTAGTTTCAAGGTTTCAAAGTCATAACCCGGGCAGAGTTGCTGCCTTGAAACTTTGAAACTGAGGATCAAAAGCTCTTCGCTGTGATGCGCTCGGCCCCAATGTAGGGCCGCAGCACTTCCGGAATCACCACGCTTCCATCCGCTTGTTGATAGTTCTCTACAATCGCCACCCAGGTACGGCCCACGGCAAGGCCGCTCCCATTCAGCGTATGCACGAACTCGGTTTTGTTCTTGCCTTCCGGACGGTAGCGGATATTTGCGCGCCGCGCTTGGTACGACTCAAAATTCGAGCACGAAGAAATCTCCCGGAACAACTGTTGTCCGGGGAGCCAGACCTCAATGTCATAGGTCTTCGCCGAAGACGGGCCCATGTCACCCGTGCATAACGCCACCGTGCGATAGTGCAGCCCCAGCTTTTGTAAAACTGTCTCGGCGTTTCGGGTTAACTGTTCATGCTCTTCATAGGAGTTTTCCGGCTTGGAGAACTTTACCAGTTCCACCTTTTGGAACTGGTGCTGGCGGATAATGCCGCGTACATCTTTTCCGTACGACCCGGCCTCGCTGCGAAAACATGGGGTGTATGCCGTGAGAGAAATGGGCAGACGATCCGCGGCGAGGACTTCATCGCGATACAAATTAGTGACCGGCACTTCGGCCGTGGGGATAAGCCAGAGATCTTTTTCCCCGTGCGGGACGCGAAACAAATCGGCTGCGAACTTGGGGAGCTGTCCCGTGCCGTACATGGATTCAGAATTAACTAAATATGGCGGCAGAACTTCGGTGTATCCGTGCTCACGCGTGTGCAGATCGAGCATGAA
>Ga0116129_1000975_pt1 | contig 16608 bp, 17 predicted proteins | sample June2015DPH_17_2_FD_89732 | JGI IMG/M metagenome (GOLD analysis project Ga0116129, IMG submission 89732) | Peatland microbial communities from SPRUCE experiment site at the Marcell Experimental Forest, Minnesota, USA - June2015DPH_17_10 | ecosystem: Environmental > Terrestrial > Soil > Wetlands...
GATCTACGCGCCGCATACCTCGGCCGGCCGGCTGCCGACCGAACTGGGCTTGCGCTTTTTCGTCGATGCGCTGATGCAGGTTGGCGACCTCACGGAAGCCGAGCGGCAGTCGATCCAGAGCCAGCTTGCTTCCGTCGGCAAGGCGCAATCGGTCGAAGCCGCCCTTGGTGAAGCCTTGACACGATTGTCCGGCCTGACCCGGGCCGCGGCAGTGGTGCTGACCGCGAAGTCCAATTCGCGGCTGAAGCATATCGAATTCGTGCGGCTGGAGCCGGAGCGGGCGCTGGTGGTGCTGGTCGGCGAGGACGGCCAGGTCGAAAACCGGGTGCTTACGCTGCCGCCCGGCGTTCCCTCGTCGGCGCTGACGGAAGCCACCAATTTTCTCAACGCGCGGATTCGGGGGCGAACGCTGGCCGAGGCGCGTATGGAACTTGAAACCGCGTTGACGCAAAATCGCAGCGAACTCGATCAACTGACGCAGAAGGTTATTTCGGCCGGAATCGCAAGCTGGTCCGGCGGCGAAAACGATGACCGGCAGCTGATCGTGCGCGGTCACGCCAATCTCCTGGAAGATTTGCATGCGCTGGAAGATTTGGAGCGCGTCAGATTGCTGTTCGACGATCTCGAGACCAAGCGCGGCGTGATCGATCTGTTGGGGCGAGCCGAACGGGCCGAAGGCGTGCGGATTTTCATCGGATCGGAAAACAAGCTGTTTTCGCTGTCCGGCTCCTCCACGATCATCGCGCCCTATAGCGACGCCGCGGGCCATATTGTCGGCGTCCTCGGCGTCATCGGGCCGACCCGGCTTAACTATGCAAGGGTGATTCCCACCGTTGATTATGCCGCGCGCATCGTCAGCCGGATGCTGGGCGGATGATCCGCACCCTGCCGAGGCTATTGCGCTTGATTTTCTGCGCCCAAAGCACGATATCCCGGCCAGCAACTCTCCCCTGTTGAACCCACGCGATTTTCAAGAAGGCTGTCTATGACCGATCCCCAGCGGCGGAAGGACGACCCGGAGAACCCGGCACAGCCCGGCGAGCCCGTGGTTTCCAAACCCTACATCATGCCCGACGATCCGGAAGAAGGGTCGGCGGAAGCGCTGGCCAAGGAAGCCGCGGAATTGCGCGACAGGATGCTGCGCACGCTGGCGGAGATGGAAAACCTGCGCAAGCGCACGGCGCGCGAGGTTGCCGATGCCCGCATCTATGGCATTACCGCGTTCGCGCGCGATGTCCTGGATATCGCTGATAATCTGCAGCGCGCGCTCGATGCGGTTCCGGCCGAAACCAGGGCCGCCGCCGATCCGGTGCTGAAGGCGCTGATCGAGGGCGTCGAGCTGACCGAGCGGTCGCTGCTCAACACGCTGGAGAAGAACGGCGTCAAGAAATTCGATCCGGCGGGCGAAAAATTCGATCCGAATTTCCAGCAGGCGATGTATGAGGTCCCCGACCCATCGGTACCGGCAGGAACGGTGGTGCAGGTCGTGCAGCCCGGCTACACGATCGGCGAGCGCGTATTGCGGCCGGCTCTTGTCGCGGTGTCCAAGGGCGGCGCGAAAATCAATGCCGCCGAAGCAGGCTGATCGGATTTCAAACTGGCGCGATATCGCCTGACTGGATGCGATTGACCCCGGCCTTTGCCATCTCGGCCCGGGCGTTGACGAGCGAGCCTTGGGTGTCGATGCCGCGGCAGGCGTCTTCGACCACGCACTTCCTGCATGATTTGAAGCCAGCAAGCCGGGCAGCATAAAGCCGCCGGCTCAGCGCGGCTGAATTCCGTCGCGCACGGCGCGGAAGCGCGGAAATGCTTTCGGCCAGTCGTCGCGTGGGGCGCTACCGATGATGCGCAATGTGTTCGCGCTGCCGAACCGCAGCCATTGCACCACGGTGACGGGGGTATTGTCCTTGCCGCTGGTCGCATCGATGCGCGTCTCATATCCGGCGATACCGTCGATCCTGATCGGTTCGGACATCGTCAATCGCGCATCTCGGATCCCGGGAATCGAGGTCGCGGCCTGTTGGGCAAACCGGCCGCGGTCGTCCGGCTGCGGCGGGGCGGAGGGGATCAGACCGATCACCATGAAAGGCGCCGCTTCAAAGCCGGTTGTTGCATCGCCGTCGGCCAGAATAAGCGCGGCGCCGGGTGACAGCGTGCGGACGTTCTTGAAATCGCTGAGTTCGCCGAGCTTGAACGGCATCAGCCCAAGCTGTTCCTCGACCGGAACCTCCTTGCGGATCGCCACGGAGGCAAACATCTGGCGTACCGCGTCGTCGGTATAGATTTTGGTCGCATTCTCGGGAACCTGCACGGCGACGTAGCCGGAGAATGTACCGCCCGGCAGAATCATCGAATAGCGCCGCACATTGTTGGCGCCATCCCTGGCGTTTTCTGCGGTGTAGTAGGCGACGCCGGCCGAGGTCTCAATGCTCTCAGGTTTTATGCCGTTGGTGCCCGCGGGATTTGCCTTGAATGCATTCGTGACGTCGCCATAGGCCGCGGCCGGCAGCTCCGCCACCAGGACCTTGACGCTTTGATCCTCGGTTTCGAATCCGACGAATGTCTTGGCGGGAACAAGACCCACCAGCGGGGTCATGCCGACGCGGCCGCCCGGCGGGAAAACCGGGTCCGCGGCGAAGCCGGGACCGCTGGCGGCGACGAGCAGGACGCCTGCGGCGATCAGTCGAAGGAGCTTCATGAAAAATCTACCGGGTTTGCATTGAGGCCGTTCAATGGTCGGCGGGTCGCGGCCCGTTACCGGGTGCCCACGTTCTCTGTCAGCTCGCTTTTAGCGGGTTTGCGGTTCCGGCGACAGACCAGGCCGAGATTTCGGTCCCGGAAAGAAACATTCTCAAGGGCTCGCCGAGGCGGCCGACCGGGGGACCTCGAGGGGGACACAATCTTTCAAAGGTGAGGGTTTTAGCTGGCCAAGGTTGCGTCATGGTCCTTGCAGGGTTGCACCCCCCTCCTATATGAGGCTCACCGTCGCAATATCGCGAGCATTTGATAATTGGGGGATTGGATTGGTGCGCCGCCAGGGCCCAGCCAACCTGCCGCAAAAAGAAGGATATGAGGACCATGGGAAAGGTCATTGGGATCGATCTCGGCACCACGAATTCGTGCGTCGCCGTAATGGATGGCAAGACGCCGAAAGTCATCGAAAACGCCGAGGGCATGAGAACAACCCCCTCGATCGTGGCCTTTAGCGATGACGGCGAGCGCCTGGTCGGCCAGCCCGCCAAGCGCCAGGCGGTAACCAATCCCGAGCGGACCTTTTTTGCGGTCAAGCGCCTCGTCGGCCGCCGCTATGACGATCCGATGGTCGAAAAGGACAAGAAGCTCGTCCCCTACAAGATCATCAAAGCGTCCAACGGCGACGCCTGGGTCGAAGCCGACGGCAAGACCTATTCGCCCTCGCAGATTTCCGCCTTCGTCCTGCAAAAGATGAAGGAAACCGCGGAAGCCCATCTTGGCCAGAAGGTCGATCAGGCCGTCATTACCGTTCCCGCCTATTTCAACGACGCGCAACGTCAGGCCACCAAGGATGCCGGCAAGATCGCCGGCCTTGAAGTGCTGCGCATCATCAACGAGCCGACCGCTGCGGCACTGGCTTACGGTCTCGACAAGTCGAAGGCCGGCACCATCGCGGTGTACGATCTCGGCGGCGGCACCTTCGACGTGTCGATCCTGGAGATCGGCGACGGCGTTTTCGAAGTGAAATCGACCAACGGCGATACCTTCCTCGGCGGCGAAGATTTCGACATGCGGCTGGTCAGCTATCTGGCCGATGAGTTCCAGAAGGAGCAGGGCATCAACCTGCGCAACGACAAGCTTGCCCTGCAGCGCCTGAAAGAGGCCGCTGAAAAGGCCAAGATCGAATTGTCCTCGACCACGCAGACCGAAATCAATCTGCCGTTCATCACCGCCGATCAGTCCGGTCCGAAACATCTGACCATGAAACTGACCCGCGCCAAGTTCGAGGCGCTGGTCGACGATCTCATCCAGAAGACCATCGAGCCGTGCCGCAAGGCGCTGAAGGACGCGGGCCTCACGGCCGGCGAAATCGGCGAAGTGGTACTGGTCGGCGGCATGACCCGGATGCCGAAGGTTCAGGAAGTCGTGAAGCAGCTGTTCGGCAAGGAGCCGCACAAGGGCGTCAACCCGGACGAAGTCGTTGCCATTGGTGCGGCGATCCAGGCCGGTGTGCTGCAGGGTGACGTCAAGGACGTGCTGCTGCTCGACGTGACGCCGCTGTCGCTCGGCATCGAGACGCTGGGTGGCGTTTTCACCCGCATCATCGATCGCAACACCACGATCCCGACCAAGAAGAGCCAGGTGTTCTCGACCGCCGAGGACAACCAGAACGCCGTCACCATTCGCGTGTTCCAGGGCGAGCGCGAAATGGCGGCCGACAACAAGGTTCTCGGCCAGTTCGATCTGATGGGTATTCCGCCGTCGCCGCGCGGCATGCCGCAAATCGAGGTGACTTTCGATATCGACGCCAACGGCATCGTCAATGTGTCGGCGAAGGACAAGGCGACCGGCAAGGAGCAACAGATCCGGATCCAGGCATCCGGCGGTCTGTCGGAGGCCGACATCCAGAAGATGGTCAAGGACGCCGAGGCCAACGCCGCCGAGGACAAGAAACGCCGCGAAGCGGTCGATGCCAAGAACCATGCCGACGCTCTGGTGCATTCGACGGAGAAGGCGCTGGCGGAGCATGGTTCGAAGATCGCGGAGAGCGAGCGCCGTGCCATCGAAGACGCCGTCAGCGACCTGAAGGAAGCGCTGAAGGGCGACGATGCCGAGGCGATCAAGGCCAAGACCAACACGCTGGCGCAGGCTTCCATGAAGCTCGGCGAGGCGATGTACAAGCAGCAGGCCGAGAGCGATGCGGCCAAGGATGCGGCGAAGGACGACGTGGTCGACGCGGAGTTTACCGAGGTCGACGACGACAAGAACAACAAGAAATCGGCTTGAAGCCAGCGCGGGTCATCATGCCGACGCGCGCAACCCACTCCCAAATGACCTCCTCCCTTGTAGGGGAGGTCGCCATGCAAGGCATGGCGGCAGGGGGGCGTCTGCCTGTTACGATCAATCAACCCCAATCGATTATGTTGACCCCCCCTTCCTTCCCCACAACGGGGGAGGGAGCGGGTACGGCCACACGGCGGCTTTGCGCCGCTCCGATCTGGTAAGCAGAGTTCAATATGTCCGCCAAGCGCTGCTACTATGAAACCCTTGAAGTCGAACGGAACGCGGATGAATCCCGTCTCAAGGCGGCGTTCCGCAAACTTGCGATGAAATGGCATCCGGACAAGAATCCGGGCGATGCAACAAGCGAAATCCGGTTCAAGGAAATCAACGAAGCCTACGAAGTTCTAAAGGACGGCGACAAGCGCGCCGCCTATGACCGGTTCGGCCATGCGGCGTTCGAGCAGGGTGGCGGCGGCCCCGGGTTCGGCGCCGGCTTTGCCTCGTCATTCTCGGATATTTTTGAAGACCTGTTCGGCATGGCCGGGCAGCGCGGACGCGGCGGCGGGCGCGAACGCGGCGCCGACCTGCGCTACAACATGGAAATCACGCTGGAGGAAGCCTTCCTCGGCAAAACCGCCCAGATCGAGATTCCGGTTTCGGTCACCTGCGAATCCTGCTCGGGCATCGGCGCGAAAGCCGGCACCAAGCCGAAGACCTGCGCGACCTGCGGCGGCGCCGGCCGCGTGCGGCAGGCGCAGGGATTTTTTACGCTGGAGCGAACCTGTCCCGGCTGTCAGGGCCGTGGCCAGATGATCGAAGATCCCTGTCCGGCGTGCTCGGGCTCGGGGCGGGTGGCCCGGGAGCGGACATTATCGGTCAATATCCCGCAGGGCGTGGAGGACGGCACCCGCATCCGGCTTGCCGGCGAAGGCGAGGCCGGCGTCCGCGGCGGGCCGCCGGGCGATCTCTACATTTTTCTGTCGCTGGCGACCCATCAGTTCTTTCAGCGCGATGGCGCCGACCTGCATTGCCGCGTGCCGATCTCGATGGTGACGGCCTCGCTCGGGGGCGAATTCGATGTGCCGACCATCGACAAGGGCAAGACCAAGGTCAAAGTCCCGTCCGGGACCCAGTCTGGCCGGCGCTTTCGCATTGCATCAAAGGGCATGCCGGTGCTCCGCTCGCGCCAGACCGGAGACATGTATGTCCAGGTCGTGGTCGAAACGCCGCAGAATCTGACCAAGAAGCAGCAGGAATTGCTGGCCGAGTTCGAAAAATTATCGTCCGGTGCAACCCAACCCGAAGCGGCCGGTTTCTTCACCAAGGTCAAGGACTTCTTCGGCAACCGCGCCAACACTTGAGCGCGGCAGCAAAAGCGGATCCGGTCTGGCGTTCGACCGCGCTCAAAAACTTGAGAAGCGCATGGCCTTGTCGCCAAACCGCTCACACTTTGGCGGGCCAGGCGCCAGCGCGGTCCGGCTTGACCGTATCGGCTGCGACCTATACGTCTTTATGACTATTTTCTGACACTGCCGCTTGTCCTGCGGTCCCGCCTGGTAGCGACATGCCTTTGCAATCGTCCGTGCGTGCGTTGAAAAAGCCTCCTCGTCTCGACGACGAGGTTCGCTTTCTCCGTTCATGGATCGAGAAGCCGCTTCACATGGGCGCGGTGATGCCTTCGGGACGGTTGCTGGCCCGTACCATGGCGCAGTATGTGGACGTGGCTTCCACCGGGCCGGTCGTCGAACTTGGACCCGGCACCGGTGCGATCACCAGCGCGCTGATTGATCAGGGGGTCGACCAGAAGCGCCTCGTACTGGTCGAATATAATCCGGGCTTCTGCGCGCTGCTGCGAGACCGTTATCCGCACGCCAAGGTGGTGCAGGGCGACGCCTATGCGTTGCGAGAGTCGCTCTGGGATGTGTTGAGCGTCCCCGCATCGGCTGTGGTGTCCGGCCTGCCGCTGGTGACAAAACCGATGCTGACGCGCCTCAAGCTGATCCGCGATGCCTTCCTTGCGCTCGCGCCCGGCGCGCCGTTCGTGCAGTTCACCTATTCGGTTGCGCCGCCGATTCCGAAATCGCTGCCCGGCGTATCCACAGAAGCCTCCGAGCGCATCTGGATGAATCTTCCGCCAGCCCGTGTCTGGGTGTATCGCAAGGGCTGATCTCCATCAGGCGTTCGCGCGGTGGTTCGTCTTTATTGCGATTTGGCAGATGTCCGCGCTGAAAATCCTCGTGATCCCCGGCTCGCTTCGCACCGGCTCGCTCAATGTGAGGCTCGCGGCGGCGGCGGCCCATGAATTCGCGCTGGCCGGCGTGGAAGTCACGCGTATTTCGCTCGGTGATTTTCCGTTGCCGATCTACGACGGCGATCTGCAGACCAGATCGGGCGTGCCGAAGAATGCCGTCAATCTCAAGCGCATCATGTCAGCGCATCATGGCGTGTTGATCGTGACGCCGGAATACAATTCGTCGGTGCCGCCCTTGGTGAAGAATACCATCGACTGGGTGACGCGGGTGCAGGATACGCACGAGACCCGCGGCCAGGTGTTTCGTGAACGGGCCTTTGCCATTGCCGCGGCGTCGGAAAGTCGGCTCGGCGGCACGCGATCCCTGGCGGCGCTGCGGCTGATCCTGTCCGCCTGCCAGGCCAGCGTTATTCCGAACCAGCTCGCGCTGTCATTCGCAAGCGAGGCCTATGACGACATGGACAGATTGAAGCATCCAGCCGATATCGAGGCGTTGAAGGCGCTGGTGCGGCAATTGATCGACGTTTCGCAAGCCATGATGTGAGGTGACATGCGGCAAACGAAAATCGCTCCTCGCGACCGCTTGATCGTGGCGCTCGACCTGCCCAATGTCGCCGCCGCCGAAGCGATGATTTCCCGGCTCGGCGACAGCGTGACGTTCTACAAGATCGGCTATCAGCTGGCTTTTGCCGGAGGATTGCCGCTGGTCCGACAGCTCGTGGACAAGGGCAGGAAGGTTTTCGCCGATCTCAAGCTGCACGACATCGGTAATACGGTGGCGCGCGGTGTCGAGAGCGTCGCAGCGCTTGGCGCGACCTTCCTGACCGTGCACGCCTATCCGCAGACCATGAAGGCGGCGGTCGAGGCACGCGTGGGGTCGGATTTGAAAATCCTCGCGGTCACCGTGCTGACCTCCTACGACGACGGCGATCTTGACGCCGCCGGTTACCGGCTCGGGGTGTCCGATCTGGTCGAAGCCCGAGCCCGGCAGGCGCAGGTGCTTGGCGTCGATGGCCTGGTGTGCTCGCCCGAAGAGGCCGGCGCTTTACGCAAGATGGTCGGTCATCAGATGAGCCTGGTGACACCCGGTATCCGCCCCGCGGGCGCGGCCTCCGGCGACCAGAAGCGCATCATGACGCCTTCGCGCGCGATTGCCGCAGGCTCCGATTATCTGGTGGTCGGACGGCCGGTGATGGAAGCCGCCGATCCGAGGTTGGCCGCGGATGCCATCGTTGCCGAGATCGAGCAGGCGCTGGCTTGAACAAAAGGGAAGAATACGGATGGCAAAGGGTTACTGGATCGCGCGTATCGATGTTCACAACATGGACGGCTACAAGGAATACGTCGCGCAGAACGGCGCGGTATTTGCCAAATACGGCGCCAAATTCCTGGTGCGCGGCGGCAGATACGTATCCAGGGAAGGTTCGTCACGGTCGCGCAATGTGGTGCTGGAATTCAAGGATTATGAAACCGCGCTCGCCTGCTACAATTCACCGGAATATGCCCGCCTGGTCGCTATCCGCGCACCGCACGCCGAAAGCGATCTCTTGATCATCGAAGGCTACGATGGCGCGCAGCCCTGAGGCGCGCAGCGCGAGAACCTGATCGGTTGCCGGAACGGGCCGCCCCGGCTATACGGCATGGGCGCGGCGAGGTTTTTGAAAAATGTCCGATATGCGCTTGATCGTTGCGGGGGCCGGCGGCCGGATGGGCCGCGCGCTGACGCGCGCTATCCTGGAAAGCTCAGGTGCGGTTCTCGCCGGCGCGCTGGAGGCGCCCGGTTCCGAACTCCTGGGCAAGGATGCCGGGACATTGGCCGGCCTTCCCGCCAATGGCGTGAAGCTGTCGGCCGACCTGTGGTCGATGTCGGCCGATGCGGACGGCATCCTCGACTTCACCGTGCCGGCCGCGACCATCGCCAATGTTGCGATCGCCGCCGAGCGCGGCCTTGTTCACATCATCGGAACCACCGGCCTTTCCTCGTCGGACGATGCCGTGATCAAGAGCGTCACCTCGCGGGCCATCGTCGTCCAGTCAGGCAATATGAGTCTTGGGGTCAACCTGCTGGCGGCGCTGGTGAAGCGGGTGGCGCAATCGCTGGACGATAGCTTCGACATCGAGATTCTGGAAATGCACCACAGGGCCAAGATCGATGCGCCGTCCGGCACGGCGTTGCTGTTGGGGGAAGCCGCCGCGGCGGGCCGCAAAATCGCGCTCGGCGAGCATTCGGCGCGGGGCCGCGACGGACAGACCGGCGCGCGAAGGGGAGGCGATATCGGCTTTGCGTCGCTGCGAGGCGGCAGCGTAACGGGCGATCACAGCGTGATTTTCGCGGGGGCAATGGAGCGCATCGAGCTGACGCACCGCGCCGAGGACCGGACGATGTTCGCACAAGGCGCGATCAAGGCAGCGTTATGGGCACGCGGAAGGAAGCCCGGCTTCTACACCATGGCCGATGTGCTCGGACTGCGCGACTTTTAGAACTAAAAACGGACCCCTGAAATGAACGATCGTCTTCTCGTGCTGGTGCGTCACGGCCAGAGCGAATGGAACCTGAAGAATCTCTTCACCGGCTGGAAGGATCCCGACCTGACCGGGAAGGGAATCGCCGAAGCCAGGGAAGCCGGTCGCGCGCTGAAGACGCAGGGGCTGTCGTTCGATATTGCCTTTACCTCGGTGCTCAAGCGAGCGCAGCACACGCTCGATCTGGCGCTGGCCGAAATCGGCCAGACCGGCCTTCAGACCCGGAAAAATCTCGCGCTCAACGAGCGCGATTACGGCGATCTGTCGGGCCTCAACAAGGATGACGCCCGCAAGAAATGGGGCGAGGAACAGGTTCATATCTGGCGGCGTTCCTACGATGTGTCGCCGCCCGGCGGCGAAAGCCTGAAGGACACGCTGGCGCGCACGCTGCCTTACTACGTCCAGGAGATACTGCCCTGCGTTCTGCGTGGCGAGCGCACGCTGGTAGTGGCGCATGGCAACTCGCTGCGCGCGCTGATCATGGTGCTGGAGAAGCTGTCGCCGGAACAGATCATCGCGCGCGAACTCGCCACCGGCGTTCCGATCATCTACCGGCTCAATGCCGATGCCACGGTAGCCTCGAAGCTTGATCTGGCGGCGTGACCGGGATCTGATCGCGGCATTATCGCGTCACAATGCAAGCCGCCGCAGCAATTCCTGCGCGAACTGCGAAAGCGAATCGTCGCGCGCTCCCATGATTACGATGCGGTCGCCAGGGCGGGCCAGCTTGACCAGGAAGTCGCCACAAGAGCTGCGATCCGGAAAGGCGAAGGCTTTTCGGCCACGTCGTTCGATCTCGCCAATGATTTCACGGCTGCCGACGCTGCGGTCGACCGTGCCGCCGAAATAAACCGGCTCGGGCATGACCAGAACATCATCGCCGCGCAGTCCGTTCGCAAAGCACTCCACCAGGGCGTCCCTCATCAAACGAATTGGGCCATAGCCATGCGGCTGAAACATCAGCAGCAGGCGGCCGGGAAACGCGTGCATGGTCTCCAGCGTGGCCGATATCTTGTCGGGGTTATGGGCAAAATCGTCGATCACCGTCATCTCATTGACGGTGCCCACGACCTCCAGCCGCCGCCGGATGCCGCTAAACTCACCCAGATAGGTTGCGGCCTCTGCGAGGGTTACACCGCATGCCATCGCGGTGCAGAGAGCGGCCAGTGCGTTGGCAACATTGTGCAGCCCTGGAACCTTCAGGTTTACCGCGACCTCCTCACCGGTATCGCGCGCCTTCACCAGAAACCGGATTCCGGCCGGGAAGCGGACCGGCGAAGAGGCGAGGAGATCGGCTTCCGCTTTGGCCAGGCTGTAAGTCACCGCCTGACCCGGCTTCAACCCGGGCAACAGTGCCGCGGTTTCCGCGTTGTCGAGATTCAGCACCACCGTCGCTGCCCTGGCGATGAAATCGCCGAACAGCCTACGCAGTTCGTCCAGCGACTTGTGGTCCAGCGAGATGTTGTTGACGACCGCGATGCGCGGCTCAAAAAACGCAATTGAGCCGTCGCTCTCGTCCACCTCGCTGACGAACGCCTCGCCCTCGCCGATCCTGGCGCTGGCGAACGGCGAGGCGGCCGCGACAAAGTTTTTCATGTCAGCGCCGTTCATGATCGTCGGGCTTTTGCCAGCGCGATGCAGAATCCAGCCGATCATGCCGACCGTTGTGGACTTTCCGCTGGTGCCGGCGACACCGACGCCCAAGGTGGCAGCGTTGAAGAGTTCGGCGAGTAGTCTCGCGCGCGTGGTGACGACGGCGCCGATACGGCGCGCGGCCTGCACGTCGGGAATCGTCTCCTCCACGGCGGCCGAGGTGACCAGGATCTGACTGGCCCGGCAAACGCCACTGCCGTCCTGCGGATGCAGCAGCACGCCACGCGCGCGCAGAAAATCAAATTTTCCGGTATTGCGCCCCTGGTCGAGCGCGCGGTCAGAGCCCTCGACCCGTCCGCCTTTGGCCTGGATGATCAGAGCGAGGGGGGTCATGCCACTACCGCCGACGCCGCAAAAAAAGTAATCTCCAAGTCGGGACATTGGTGGAATCTACAAGCGTTGCCGGTCGAGTGCAACGCAGACGGGGCGCCGGGATGGGCAGGAAGGGGAGCAGGATCGGCGTGGTGGCGCCGGCGTCGCGCATCTCTCCGGAAGTCGCTGAGAGAGTGCGGACGTTGGCCGGATCGCTGTATCCAGACCGGACGCCGGAAATCTTCTTCCATCCCCAGTGCTTTGCTTTGCACGGGCATTTCGCGGGCGACGACGAAGCGCGCGCGCAGGCTTTCCTCGACATCGCCAATGACGAAAGCTACGACGCGGTGTGGTTCGCCCGCGGTGGCTATGGCTCCTGCCGTGTGGTGGAGGCGGTCATGGGCAGGTTGACGGAGCCGTCCAGGCGAAAAACCTACCTCGGCTACAGCGATGCCGGCATGCTGCTCGCCGCTCTGTACCGGGCTGGATTCAAGGCCGTGGCGCACGGTCCGGTGGCGCAGGATATCCTGCGAGTCGAGGGTGACACGGCGATCACGCGGGCGCTCGCCTGGATGATCGATCGCGCGCCTGAGGCGTTGGAGCCGACGGCGAGGGGCGCGACCAGGACGGCGGCATTCAATGTGACGATCCTTAGCCATCTGCTCGGCACGCCGCTGCAACCCGATCTCGACGGACATGTGCTGATGCTGGAGGAGGTCGGAGAGGCGATGTACCGGATCGACAGGTCGCTATTCCACATCACCGGCAACGCCGGGATCAGACGGGTGAAAGGCATCATGCTTGGCCGTTGCAGCGACATCACCCCGAACGATCCGGACTTCGGAATGAAGGAAGAGGAAGTCGCCCGCTATTGGTGCCACAGATCCGGCATTCCATGGCTGGGTCGCGCCGACATCGGCCACGACGTTGACAACAAGATCGTGCCGTTCGGGAACGTCGCGTGACGCTTGTGCCGGCTGCATCGCGCTCTAATGCACGCCCAGCTGTCCCGCTTCCCACCCCAGCATCGCCTGCTTGCGGGTGATGCCCCAGTGGTAACCGGTCAGCGCGCCGCTCTTGCCGAGCGCGCGATGGCAGGGAACCACGAACGACACCGGGTTTCTTCCGACCGCCGCGCCCACCGCGCGTGACGCCTTGGGGCGGCGGATCGAGCTTGCGATATCCGAATAGCTCACCGCGCGGCCCATCGGGATTTTCAGCAGCGTCTCCCACACCCGGACTTCGAAGTCGGTGCCGATCAGGACCACGCGCAATGGCTGATCCGCGCGCCACATCCTGATGTCGAAGATGCGCTGCGCCAATGGAGCCGTGCCGTCGCGATCCTCGATATAGATGGCGCGCGGCCAGCGCCGCTGCATGTCGGCAAGGGCGGCCTGCTCTTTGCCGGGATCGGCGAACGCCAACCCGGCCAGTCCGCGGCCGCTGGCGATCACGATCGCGGTGCCGAACGGCGAGGGATGAAACCCGTAAGCCAGCGTCATCCCGGCGCCGCCGTTCTTCCATTCGCCCGGCGACATCGCCTCGTGGGTGACGAACAGATCGTGCAGCCGCCCCGGGCCTGAAAGTCCGGAGTCCAGCGCCGCATCGAGCACGCTGGCGGAATCGCGCAACAGGCCCTTGGCGTGATCGAGCGTCAGCGCCTGCATGAACGCCTTTGGCGTCAGCCCGGCCCAACGGCGAAACAAATGGTGCAGCTCATCGGGCGTGACGCCCGCCGCATCCGCCATCGATTCGATTGTCGGCTGCGCGCGCCAGTGCTCGGAGATGAAGGCGATGGCGCGGCGCACCGAATCATAGTCGCGCAGTGCGGCGTTCTGGGGGCCCGGCTTGGCGAGGCGAGGATCGTTCATTGCAAGGTTCATCATGCCTGTCGATGTAGGGCGGTTGCGGCGTCGAAACCACCCGATTCCCGACAGGCGTCATGAAACCGGATTGTAGGTCGGGCCGCGCCGGGCGGCGTGCAGCGCGGCGGTCAAGGCTTTGGCAAAGCTTGCCTTTTCGTCAGGCCCCAAGAACCGCGCGACCGAGACGCGGCGGCCCTTGGAGACCAGATAGAGCTCTTCGATGCCAAATTCCGCGTGGCTTTTCTGGTCGAGCTGCACCCATAGCGGATTGAGCACCCATTCGACCACATGGCCGCGGTGGCTGACCCGGCGCACGCGCAATTCCGATGGCGTCACCGAAATCCGTTCGGTGGCCCTGGCATCGCGAAAATTGATCCTGAATGCCCAGTAGACCGCGAGCACGTCGAGGCCGAAAAAGCCGAACACCGGCCAGGCGCCCATCAGCAGAAACGCCAATCCCGCGCCAAAGCTGACCACGCTGAGAAACACCATCAGCACCACAAAACCGGTGTGGTTCAGCGAATGGTGCGGCGTCAGCAGCGCGGAAAACAATTCCGGCTGTTCCGGCTCCGGATCAAAATCATTGCCTGTGGTCATCGCGTGTCAGTATACCCCGATCATGGCGAAAATCACCCGTAGACATCAACCAAAAGCGAAACCCCTGGCTCCGAAACGCGTCAAGAAACCGGGCGCGACGGCCAAGCCGGCGCGGGCTTCAAAAAATGCTGCGCCCAAATCGGGACGCCCGCGCGCGAAAATGCAACCGCTCAAGGCGACAAAACCCTGGACCGCCGCCGAGGTCTACGAGGCGTTCAACCGCTTTCGCAAAGCCAATCCCGATCCGAGGGGCGAGCTCGAACATCTCAATCCCTATACGCTCCTGGTCGCCGTCGTTCTGTCGGCGCAGGCGACCGACGCCGGCGTCAACAAGGCGACACGCGCTTTGTTTGCGGTTGCCGACACGCCGCAAAAAATGCTCGCGCTCGGTGAGGACCGGTTGCGCGATTACATCAAGACCATCGGGCTCTACCGCAACAAGGCCAGGAACGTCATCGCGCTGTCGGAAAAACTGATCGCCGAATTCGGCGGCGAGGTGCCGCGCACCCGCGCTGAACTCGAATCGCTGCCTGGCGCCGGGCGCAAAACCGCCAATGTCGTGCTCAACATGGCGTTCGGCGAACACACCATGGCGGTGGACACGCACGTGTTTCGGGTCGGCAATCGCACGGGCCTGGCGCCGGGCAATACCCCGCTCGAGGTCGAACTTGGTCTTGAGCGCGTGATCCCGCCCGAGTTCATGCTGCACGCGCATCACTGGCTGATCCTGCACGGGCGCTACACCTGCCTTGCGCGCAAGCCGCGCTGCGAAGTCTGCCTGATCAACGATCTGTGTCGCTGGCCGGAGAAGACGGTGTAGGGACGACGTGTCCCGGACGCGGTGCAGCGCAGAGCAGAGCCGGGACCAAGTCGAATGACGCAGCCTGCAATGGGCCCCGGATCAGCAGCGCGACGCATAGCGCGTCGAAGACGCGCGTGAATGCGCTGATGGCGCTGCGCTGCATCCGGGGCACGCCATGTCTCGGGTCACCGGCACACTGAGCCATCTTGTATGCGATTAGTCGCGCGTCTAGGCTCGCCGCATGAAGGCCCGGTTCAAGGGCCTCACAAAAATCCGGGGAGGCAGGCCTTGCGACGTCAGCTTGTGCTTATTTCGGCCCTGGCCGCCGTTTGTCTCGGAGCACCCGCCGCGCGCGCGCAAATTTCCGACGATGTCGTCAGGATTGGCGTTCTCAACGACCAATCCGGCCTCTATGCGGATCTGGGCGGTCCGGGCACCGTCGTGGCCGCGCGCATGGCGGTTGAGGATGCCGGTGGCGCCGTGCTTGGCAAGCCCATCGAAATCGTGTTCGCCGACCATCAGAACAAGCCCGATGTCGGGGCTGCTGTTGCCCGCCAGTGGTTCGACACCGGTAAAGTGGATATGGCGATCGGCTTCGACAATTCGGCCGTGGCGCTCGCCGTGGAGCAACTCGCCGCGGAGCGCAACCGGATCGCCATTGCGGGCGCGGTAGGGAGCACCGCCTTCACCGGCAAATCATGCACGCCGACGGAGGCATCCTGGATCTATGACAGCTATGCGCTGACCACGAGCCTCGCCAAGTCGATGGTGGCGGAAGGGCTCGACAGCTGGTTCTTCATCACGGTCGACTATGCCTTCGGTCATTCGATGGAAGCCGATGCGGCCAGCGCCGTGCAGGCCGCCGGCGGCAAGGTGCTCGGCAGCGTCCGCCATCCCCTCAACACTTCGGATTTCAGCTCCTATCTGCTGCAGGCGCAGGCGTCCGGTGCGAAGGTGGTGGCCTTGGCCAATGGCGGCGGCGACATGGTCAACGCCACCAAGCAGGCCAACGAATTCGGGCTGACGAAAAATCAGACCATGGTCTCGCTCCTGGTATTCATTTCCGATGTTCACAGCATGGAGCTGAAGGCCGCGCAGGGTCTCAAATTCGTCACGCGTTCTACTGGGATCGCGATGAGCAGACCCGCGTCTGGTCGAAGCGGTTCTTTGCGCGGCATGGCAGGATGCCGACCATGGCTCAGGCCAGCGCCTATTCGGCCATCCGCCATTACATCGGCGCCATCGCGACCGCCGGCACCGATGAGGCGAGGGCGGTGATGGCCAGGATGCGCGAGATGCCGGTGAATGATTTCTACGCCAGGAACGGCCGCCTCCGTGAAGACGGCCGTTTGGTCCACGACATGTATTTTGCTCAAGTCAAGAAGCCGTCGGAGTCCACCGGGCCTTGGGACTATTACAACCTCTTGGGCGTCGTCCCTGGTGATCAGGCGTTCCGCCCGCTGGCGGAAGGCGGTTGTCCGCTGGTGACGCACTGAACGTGTCCCGGACGCGGTGCAGCGCGCTTGCGGTGCACCAGCAGAACCGGGACCCACGGCGGCGCGTAGAGCATCCGGACCTTGTCTCGCTTCACGCCACCGGCACGCTTATCTTCCGGCCCGGCTCGATCA
>Ga0116129_1000976_pt1 | contig 16604 bp, 17 predicted proteins | sample June2015DPH_17_2_FD_89732 | JGI IMG/M metagenome (GOLD analysis project Ga0116129, IMG submission 89732) | Peatland microbial communities from SPRUCE experiment site at the Marcell Experimental Forest, Minnesota, USA - June2015DPH_17_10 | ecosystem: Environmental > Terrestrial > Soil > Wetlands...
GCTCTGATGCAGCGTGGGAAGCATCCGAGCGCTGCTGCATCGCGTGCCAAGCCGTCAACGAGGCAGATTGGCGGTTGGCCCAGTGCCGCCCACGATGCTGGCCGGCGTCGCCGCGGTGCTCCGGTTCGCCAATGAAATCGAGGACAGCGGCATGGAGTGGCCGAACACCGACACGGTCGGTCGCGAGGGTTGGCACTCCCAGCTGCGGGCGATCATGGCGGCCGCGATCGAGGCACTGATCAATGATCGAGCCGGGAAGGCGGTGCGGTCATGAACACCGTGACACCTATGTTTCCGCCCCGAGCGGAGTCTCCCAGCCCGTTTGAGGACGTGGACGTCGCGTTGCTGCGTTTTGTCCGCTGCCTGATCCGGATCGGGCTGACCCTGGAGGAGGCCGGCGCCGTTGTATCCGCCGAATTGGAGCGAGCGGAGGCCCTCGCGTCGAAAAGGAGGCCACGCGGTATTGGATTTCCGGACCGTATCTAGTTTCCGGACCCGCAGAAGTGAGGGTCTGAACCATGGCAGACAACGTTGTGAAATTTCCCTACAGCGCCAGCCGCCGCGTCCACTCCCAAAAGCCGCGCCGATCAAAGAACGGCACACCGGAGGAGCGGGCGGCGAAAGCCGCGGCGTTGGAAACAGCGCCGGCCGATGTTGTCCCCCTGTCGCACATTCGAGCGCAAGCGCGTTCGGAGGTCGACGGCAGGAAGCTTCGCGGCAGCCCATTGCGTGACTGCATCGGCGTGATCTCGTTTGGCGCAACGGTTGTCGGGAAAATGCACACCGCCGGATTGAAAGGCGAGCCGCTTGCGGCAATCCAGCCCGAGATCAGAAAGGAGTGGGTGGAAACCTTGGACCGCGCGTTTCAAGCATTGGCCACGGTCGCCGTCGGGCTCACTCAGGCGATGGAAACCCTGAAGGCGCTGCAGTCGGAAACTTCCGACTTTCCGGTAAATTTACCGGTCCCCGACTTGGGACAATCGGTCCTAAATTTAGCAACCGAGTACGACCGATGAAGCGCCGGCGCCGATCTCACCGGAAGCGAAACCGGCAGCGGATCGCGGCTCATGCGAGACGGCTGAGGCGGTGACAAACGGGCCGCCGGTTCACGCCGGCGGCTTTTTACTGAGGAAGATTCACCAGGGCTTGTTCAAGGACACCGACGCCGTTTGCGCAACTGGGATGGCGGTAGGCCGCTCCGGCCTACTTTGAATATACAACTGCCCGGCCACCAACATCACGGCGATGAATGCTATCGCCAACATTGCACTGACCAACTCGCCCACTTCGTTCATTCTACCACACCGAAACCACAGATCAGCGGTTTTCGTGAACGGAGAACGCTAGTCCGGCGCAATAAGTTCCAGGGTGCCTCGTCCGGCGGGCTTTTCTTCAATGAAAGAGGTCGGCGCCGTTCCGCACTTTGGCGGTGGCGGCGATGCTGGTGCTGGCGGCAGCACCGGAGGCGCTGGTGCATCCGAGTTTTCAAATGTCGTTTGCCGCGACGCTCGGCCTGGTGGCGCTGGTGCAGATCGGCATGCCCCGCTTGTTTGCTTCCCCCGAGAGCTCCGCCACCGCGCGGGTTGCGTTATGGGGTGGGCGGGAGGTCATGACGCTGGCGCTGGCGTCGCTGGTGGCGGGGCTGGCGACGACGCCCTATGCCGCCTTTCACTTTCACCGGGTGACGCCCTATGGCGTGCTCGCCAATCTGGCGGCGATGCCGGTGGTGTCGGCGGTGGTGATGCCGGCGGGAATGCTGGGCCTGGTCGCGATGCCGTTCGGGTTCGACGGCGTGTTCTGGTGGCTGATGGGCATCGGCATCGACTGGATGATCGTGGTGACGAAATGGGTTGCGGGCTTGCCCGGCGCGATCGGCCGCATGGCGGCGTTCGGGACCGGCCCGTTGATCGCGGCGACCGCCGGGATCATCCTGCTGGGACTGCTGCGGACCCCATTGCGCTGGCTCGGCGCGGCGGTGCTGGCGCTTGCGGTTATCTGGGCGCTGGTCGTGCCGCAGCCGGATATTTTGATTTCCGGGGACGGCCACAATGTCGGCGTCCGCGGCGGGGACGGGCGGCTGCATCTGATGCGGACCGCCAAGGACGCCTTTCTCCTGAAGGAATGGCTCGCCGCCGACGCCGATGTCAGGCAGGCGGGTGACGCTTCGCTCGCAGAGGGCGTTTCATGCGATCAGGCCGGCTGTGTGGCGCAACTGGCCGGTGGCGTCCTCGTCACGCTGGCGCTGCGGCCGGAGGCGCTGGCGGATGATTGCGCGCGCGCGACGCTGGTGGTCACGGCGAGGCAGGCGCCGGCGGCATGTGCTGCTTCCGTGATCGACATGGAACGTTTGCGAAGGCAGGGCGCGCTGGCCTTGCGGCGAACCCGCGACGGATTTGCGGTCGAGGCGATCAGGCCGAAAGGCGTTGACCGGCCATGGTCGCCGGCGATTCCGGGGGATAGCGAGACCGAAACAAGCCTCACACCGCGCCTTGCCGCCCCGCGCGGCGTCGATGCGACCCCGGCGGAAGCGGACCAGCAGATGGAGGACTAAAGGCCATCCGCGGCGCGGTCCGGAACTCCTCAATTTTCACCGTGAGGGATTTCCCGCAATTCGAACGCGCCCAGACGGAATTCCTCGGCGATATCAGCCGAATCCTCAGGAATGTTCGCGACCGCCGCGGTTTTGACCAGGGTAAACGCCGCATCCGGGAATTGCTCCCAGACCGCGAGATCTTCTGGCGTGACTGTAAGCCAGCCGAATCTCAACATGTACCGGCCGGGCTCTGTCACTCGCCCGGCCAGTTGCCATGTGACCTTATTGACGCCCAATTGCTTGCTCTCACCGAAATAACCGCCGAAGCCGGCGCTGGCTATTTCCGCTCGAACATCTCAATCAACGGCGACCGACGCCGGCGCACTTGTGCCGGTGGCCAATCGCGCCGGTTCCTGAACCACCGGCAATTGCAGCACGGTGGCACGTTGCCCCTCACAGAGCTGCGTTACCAGCACGCTGCTGCCATCCGGAAATTCGATCGCATCATGGTGACGATGCGGAACCTCTGGTTCTATCGCTCCGAATTTTCCGACGCGAAAGTTGATGGCTTTGGTCCAGATCCATCGATTGTCGTATTTGACGTCTTCGGTGAACGCCAATTCCGTGCCGGGAAGCATGCAGACCGCTACGGCGGGATCATTTTCCGACGCGAAGCCACGTGTGGAGGTTCCGCGGAATGTAGTGGTAATCAGCGTCTCTCCGACCTGGGCGGGGCGCGTCGCTACAGCGTGCAGACTATAGTCACACATCGGATTGCTCCTCGTTTGAGATAGCCAACCCGCGCCCCTCGGAGGCGCAGGCCTCTATCAGAGTGGACAGTAGCTCCCCAGCATTCGCCTCGTTGTTGGCAATTCTGCGGCTGGGGCCGGGGCAGCATATCACGAATAGTTTGAAAATGCCGGCCGGGTTTGCCCCGGTCGCGCAAAATCGCCAATCCGGCAAGGATGGCCACCTTTCGCCGAGCAGACCTGCGAGCGTTACCAGCGGCGAGGCTACCGGTATTGCCGAAGGCCGAGGACTGTCGCAGCCACGGCCTAATACCTTCGGTAAAGCCCGATCAGCTTGCCCTGAATCCGCACCCGGTTCGGCGGCAGGATGCGCACTTCATAGGAGGTGTTGGCGGGTTCCAGCGCGATCGAGGCGCCGCGGCGGCGGAAGCGTTTCAGGGTTGCTTCCTCTTCGTCGATCAGCGCCACCACGATATCGCCGGTCTCGGCGGTATCGTTGCGCTGGATCAGCGCGGTGTCGCCGTCGAGGATTCCGGCGTCCACCATGGAATCGCCGCGCACCTCGAGCGCGTAATGCTCGCCGGAGCCGAGCATGTCGGGCGGTACGCTGATGGTGTGGGTGCGGGTCTGCAGCGCCTCGATCGGCGTGCCGGCGGCGATGCGGCCCATCACGGGGACAGCGACCGGACGGTTGCCGTCATCCTCGGAAACGCCGCTGCCGGAGCGAACCTTGCCGAGGGTGCCTTCGATGACGCTGGGCGTGAAGCCGCGGCGGCTGTTGCCGTTAGCGGACGAAAGCTCCGGCAACTTGATGACCTCGATGGCGCGGGCGCGATTGGGAAGACGGCGAATGAAACCGCGCTCTTCAAGGGCGGTGATGAGACGGTGGATGCCGGATTTCGAGCGCAGATCCAGCGCGTCCTTCATCTCATCGAAGGAGGGCGGAACGCCGGATTCCTTCAGGCGCTCACTGATGAATCGCAAGAGCTCATATTGTTTGCGCGTGAGCATTTCGAGCATTCCCCCGGGGTTGATAGCGTTGTTCGATTCCGAGTTCGATTCCGAGACGTCGGAAGTCAGAGACCAAACCCTCGAAACAAATCATGAACGAACACTATATGTTCCATATGTGTTCCGCAACCACTTAATTTCCCGTCAACGAAATCTGCTTTTGTCGCGACGGGGCGTGCAAAGGCATCAGCTTGAAGGGGATCAGCTCGGAGCGATCAGTCCGGCAGCCGCAGGATATCGCAAGCCGAGCCCGCGGCCGCGGCGGGTGCAAACGGCGAACGGATCACAAGCGCCCGTGCCGCAGCGAGATTTCCCAGCAGCGAAGAATCCTGATGGTCGACCGGCGTGGCGATCAGGACGCCATCGCCGCGCAACTCGAGGCGGGCGCGCAAGTAGTCTTCGCGCTGGTCATTGGCGCCGACATCGCGTCCGAGCAGCGCCGTTTCGGGAGCGTGATGGATGACGGTTTGTCCCGAAAGCGCGCGAATCAGCGGCGCCAGGAACAGAAAGGCGCAGACATAGGACGACACCGGATTGCCGGGCAGGCCGATCACCCTGACCGCGCCGAGCCGTCCGTGCATCATCGGCTTGCCGGGCCGCATCGCGATCCGCCAGAACGCCATCGCGACCCCCTCTGCCTCCAGCGATGCCTTGACGAGGTCGTGGTCGCCGACCGAGGCGCCGCCGGTGGTGATCAGGATATCGGCGCCGCTGTCGCGGGCGCGGCGAATGCCTTGCGTGGTGGCCTCGATGGAATCGGCGGCAATGCCGAGGTCGATGGTCTCCGCGCCCTCGGCACACGCCAGCGCGCGCAGCGCGTAGCCGTTGGAGTAGACGATCTGTCCGGGGCCGGGGGTTGAGCCCGGCATGACGAGTTCGTCGCCGGTGGCGAGCACCGCGACCTTCGGCCGGCGGCGCACCGGCAGAACAGGATAATTCATGCCGGCGGCGAGCGAGAGATCGCGGTCGCTGAGCCGTCTGCCCGCGGTCAGAAGCACATCGCCCTCGCGAAAATCGACGCCGGCGGGGCGGATATGCCGTCCCCTGATCGCCGCTTCCCGGATGGTGATGCAACTGCCGTCAACCACGGTATCTTCCTGGATGATGACGGCATCGGCGCCTGCGGGGATCACGCCGCCGGTAAAGATCCGCACCGCCTCGCCGGCGCCGACCGTATTTTCGAGGGGGCGGCCGGCTGCGACCTCGCCGATCACTTTAAGCCGCGCCGTCACATCGGCGGCGTCGGCGGCGCGTACCGCATAGCCATCCATCGCCGACATCGCTTGCGGCGGCTGGGTGCGCAATGCCGCGACGTCGCGCGCCAGCACGCGGCGGTGCGCCGCATCGAGCGCGACCATTTCCTCCCGAAGCGGCTCGGCGCCGGCGAGAACGGCCGATAGCGCCTCGGTAACCGGCATCAATGCCACGGCAATTCTCCTGGAGCCCAAAACTTCTAAAACCCAAAACCTTCTAGACCCCGAGCGCTGCGAGCGCGCCGGCGACGTCGTCAGGCGATGTCACGTGAACCGCGGTGAGGCCACATGCCCGCGCGCCCTCGATATTCTCGGCGACATCGTCGAAGAACACGATACGGGAAGCGGCGACACCGATCGCCTGCACCACATGATCATAGGCCGCCGCCTCCGGTTTCCGAAGCCCGATCGATGACGACAGAAAGATTTCGCGGAAATGGCCGAGCACACCGGCATAGGCTTTTGTAAAATGTTCGACATGGGGCCGGTTGGTGTTGGAGAAGGCGTAGAGCGGCAGACGTAGCGCGGCGCGCGCCAGCAATGGCGCGATGCCGGGTATTTCGCCCACGAAGATCGCGTTCCACCCTTCCAGCAACTGGGCATCGGAGATGCCGATGCCCATCGAGGCGCGCAAGTTTGCAAAGAATTCGGCGTCGTCGATCTCGCCCCGCTCATGACGCCGCCAGCTTTCGTCGGGCGAAAGCCGCCCGGTGAGATGGGCTACCTCGCAGCCGGCGTGACCGGCCCAGGCGGCCAGCACCTTGTTGAAGTCGATATCGAGCACCACGCGGCCGAGATCGAACAACAGCGCATCGGCGGAGTTGGGGGCGAGGCGGGGATGGGTCATGGCGGCGGTGTACGAAATACGGGAGGGGTGGGCAACGGTCACACCGCCGCGGCCTTCCACGCCGCTGCAAAAATTGCTATGGGCTGGCGCAACCGGGACGATAGCAAAAATCCCGGCTCATCAAGAGAGGAATTGCAATGACGAAATTTGCGGCGACAAAACTGGCGATCTGGTCGGCGGTGCTTGGTTTAAGTGCTTTGGGCGCGGACCTTGCGAACGCGCAAAGCATGACCTTGACCAGCTCCGATATCAAGGACGGCGACACCATCGTCAACGAGCAGGTGTTCAAGGGCTTTGGCTGCACCGGCGGCAACGTCTCTCCGGCGCTGAGCTGGAGCGGTGCGCCCGCGGCCACCAAGAGCTTCGCGCTCAGCATCTACGATCCGGATGCGCCGACCGGTAGCGGCTTTTGGCACTGGGTGGTGTTCAATATTCCGCCCGGCACAACCTCGCTGCCCAAGGGCGCGGGAGACGTGAAGCAGAAATTGATGCCCAAGGGCGCGATCCAGAGCCGAACCGATTTCGGAGCCGATGGCTATGGCGGCCCGTGTCCACCGCCCGGCGACAAGCCGCATCATTACCAGATCACGGTTTTTGCCGTCGATGTCGACAAGCTGCCGGATGCCAAGAACGATATGGCGTCCGCGGCGCTGGTCGGCTTCGATCTGCACTTCCATACGCTGGCGAAGGCGACATTGACCGGTCTCTACGGCCGCTGATCCCTCGTCGAGGCAGCTTGCGCGGCGGCCTTTTTTTGGAGGCTCGGTTCCGGTTCAATCGGAACCGGGCCTCTATGTTTTTGTTTTGGCGCGCTTTCCCGCATCCAATCACCGGCGATCACGCGCTTGATCGGTCAGCGCCCGGTTCCAGCACGGCCGATTACAAATTCGTCATACTTCCGGATTCCGGCTTTTCCGCCGCGGGGATCAGCGTATATCCTTGACCATTCGCGAAAAGACCGCGCCGGCGACGCCGCCGGGACGATGCTGTCCGACGTCGAAACAGGAAATCTTGGATATCCGGGATGCTGCTGTTTTCACCAATGACGATCCGGTGCGTCGAACTGCGCAACCGGATCGCGGTGTTGCCGGTGTATTCGCAGCCGGCGGCGCAGGTCTTGTGGTCGTCGAGTAGACAAAAGTCGAGCGGTGCGGCTGCGGCAGCCCTCGAGCTGGCAGAACGGCCTTGATGTCACCAGAAAGGTATTGTGAGTTTGTGTTGAGATCGGCGGCGATACGGCCCATCGTGGGCAACAACTGACAGCGAGAAGGTTCGCGAACAATGCGCAAGAATTCCCTCTTTTTCCTTGGTGCTGTGACCGGTACCTGCCTGACCCTGCTGATTACCGGACCGCAGGGTGCGCGACTGGTCGCGGTGGCGAAGGCTGCGGCCCGCAGCGACACCTACGCGCAACTCAATCTGCTTGGCGACGTGTTCGAGCGGATCAGGACCGATTACGTTGAAAAGCCCGACGACTCCGTGCTGGTTGAGGGTGCGATCGAAGGCATGGTCACCGCGCTCGATCCCCATTCGCGCTACATGAATGACAAGGCCTGGCGTGAAATGCAGGAGACGACCAGCGGAGAGTTCGGCGGACTCGGCATCGAGGTCACGATGGAGGATGGCCTCATCAAGGTGGTCGCGCCGATGGACGACACCCCTGCCGCGAGGGCCGGGATATTGTCGGGCGATCTGATCACCCAGATCGATGGCGAAGCGGTGCAGGGCCTCACCTTGGAGCAGGCCGTGAACAAGATGAAGGGGCCGGTCGACACCAAGACCGAGCTGAAAATCATACGCAAGGATAGCGATCCGCCGATCGACGTTACGGTTGTGCGCGAAATCATACGGGTGCGGCCGGTTCGCTACAACGTCGAGGGCGGCGATATCGGCTATATCCGGATCAGCACTTTCAACGAACAGACCACCGATGGCCTGAAAAAGGCGATCGCCGACATCGCAAAGCAGATTCCGCAGGACAAGCTGGCCGGCTACGTCGTCGACCTGCGCAACAATCCCGGAGGACTGCTCGATCAGGCGGTTTCGGTATCAGGCGCGTTCATGGTGCGCGGCGAGGTGGTCTCGACGCGTGGCCGCACCCCTGAGGAGACCCAGCGTTTTACGGCGCGGAACGGCGATCTCACCAAAGGCAAGCCGCTGGTCGTACTGATCAACGGCGGATCGGCATCGGCATCCGAGATCGTGGCCGGCGCGTTGCACGATCACAAGCGCGCAACCCTGATCGGGACCCGCTCGTTTGGCAAGGGCTCGGTGCAGACCATCATCCCGCTCGGCACCGGCAACGGCGCACTGGCACTCACCACCGCGCGCTATTTTACGCCCTCCGGCCACTCGATACAGGCCCAGGGCATTTCGCCCGATATCGAAGTGCTGCAAGACGTGCCTGACGAGTTGAAGGGCCGCGCCGAAATCAAGGGAGAGGCGTCGATGCGCGGCCACCTCTCGGCCGAGGGCGCCGAGCAGACCGGCTCGCAATCCTACGTCCCGCCGGAGGAGAAGAACGACAAGGCGCTTGCCGCGGCCTTCAACCTGTTGCGCGGCGTTACCGTCAATGCGGATGTCAAGCCATCCGCCAAGGCGGCGGTTGCGAACTGAATTCCAGCCGGTTCGGTCGGGGCGGCAGCCGCCGCGACCGAACGGCGCATTTTTCCGGATTTTCGAATTAAGCAGGACCGCTCAGGCGGGCGCCGGGAAATTCCCGCCTTGCGTCAGCCGATCCGCCCCTCCGTATTCGTCGATCACTCTGCCGTTGTCCGCCGTGAAGGCAAAATGTATCGGTGGAATCCTCAGGCGCGATAGTGCCCGGACTTGCCGCCCTTTTTTTCGACGAGATGGATGCCTTCGATACGGACGCCGCGCTCCGCCGCCTTGATCATGTCGTAGATCGCAAGGCATGCGACCGACACCGCCGTCAGCGCTTCCATTTCGACCCCGGTGGAGCCGGTGACCTTCACGGTGGCGCGGACGATGCAGCCGGGCAGCTCGTTGTCCGGCGCAATGTCCAGCGTCACTTGCGACAGGGCTAACGGATGGCACAGCGGTATCAGGTCCGACGTCCGCTTCGCCGCCATGATGCCGGCGACGCGGGCGGTGCCCAGCACGTCGCCCTTTTTGGCGTTGCCTGAAACGATCAGCTCGAGCGTCGCCTTGCTCATGACGACGCGGCCCTCGGCCACCGCCATGCGTGAGGTCGCGGACTTGGCGGAGACATCCACCATCCGCGCTTCACCCGACGCGTCGATGTGGGTGAGGGCGGAACCGGCCTTGGCGGATTTGCGCGCCATGGGTCAGCGCATCCCGGTGGCGTCGATGGCGCCGCCGCGCGCCAGCAGCGCGCGGGTCGCCGCCGCCACATCGGCCTGCCGCATCAGGCTCTCGCCGACCAGGAATGTCGACATGCCGGCACGCGCGAGCCGCGCGAGATCGGGACTCGCGAAGATGCCGCTTTCGCCGACCATCAGCCGATCCCCGGGGATCAGCGGCGCCAGTTGCTCGCTGGTCGCAAGCGTGGTCTCGAAGGTGCGCAGATTGCGGTTGTTGACGCCGATCATCGGCGAGCGAAGTTTTAGCGCCCGATCGAGTTCGCTGCGCTCGTGGATTTCGATCAGGACATCCATGCCATGCGCGATGGCGGCATCCTCGATATCCCTGGCCGCGGCGTCGTCGAGCGCCGCCATGATGATCAGGATGCAGTCGGCGCCGAAGGCGCGGGCTTCCACCACCTGATAGGTGTCGTAGATGAAATCCTTGCGCAGCACCGGCAGGCTGCTGGCCGCGCGCGCCGTCACCATGAAATCGAGATGGCCCTGGAACGAGGGCGCGTCGGTCAGCACCGAGAGACACGCCGCGCCCCCGGCTTCATAGGCGCGCGCCAAAACTGGCGGATCGAAGTCGGCGCGGATCATGCCTCTTGACGGCGAGGCCTTCTTTATTTCGGCGATCAGCGCGTACTCGCCCTGGGCAAGCTTCCGTCGGATCGCATTGACAAAACCGCGCGGCGCGGATGCGGCTTTCGCCAGCGCCTCGACGGCGGCGAGCGGACGGGCGCGTTTGGCGGCGGCGATCTCCTCGCGCTTGTAGGCCTCGATCCTGGTCAGGATATCGGACACGCTAGGCTGTCGCCGCGTTGGAGACCGCGATCAGATGCTTCAGCTTCGCTGCCGCGGCGCGGCTGTCGAGCGATTGGGTGCCGAGGGCGACGCCTTCCTTCAGAGTCCTGGCGCGGCCGGCCACGATCAGCGCCGCCGCGGCGTTCAAAAGCGCGACATCGCGAAACGGGCTCGGCTTGCCGTCGAGCACGCTTTGCATCGCGGCGGCGTTGGCATCGGCATCGCCGCCCTTCAGGGCGTCGCCGCCGATGCGCTTGAGGCCGGCTTCCTCCGGCGTGACATCGAAGGTCCGGATATTGCCGCTCTCGAGTGCTGCGACGAAGGTCGGGCCGGTGAGGGTGATTTCATCGAGGCCGTCGGAACCGTGCACCACCCAGGCGGATTCGGCGCCGAGATTCTTCAGCACCTGGGCCAGCGGCTGCACCCACTGCCGGGAAAACACCCCGACCATCTGCCGCGTTACGCCGGCCGGATTGGACAGCGGCCCCAGCAGATTGAAGATCGTGCGCGTCGCCAGCTCGACCCGGGTCGGGCCGACGTTCTTCATCGCCGGATGGTGCGAGGGCGCGAACATGAAGCCGATCCCGGTCTCGGCGACGCAGCGGCCGACATGTTCCGGCGTGATGTCGATCTTGACCCCGAGCGAAGCCAGCACATCGGCCGCGCCCGAGCGCGACGACAGCGCGCGATTGCCGTGCTTGGCGACGGGCACGCCGGCACCCGCGACAATGAACGAGGCGCAGGTCGAGACGTTGACCGAACCGGAGCCGTCGCCGCCGGTGCCAACCACATCGACGGCGTCGGCGGGCGCTTCGACGCGGAGCATCTTGGCGCGCATCGCCGACACCGCGCCGGTGATCTCATCGACGGTTTCGCCGCGCACCCGCAACGCCATCAGCAGTCCGCCCATCTGCGAGGGCGTGGCCTCGCCGGACATCATGCTGTCGAAGGCGGATGCCGCTTCATCGCGCGACAGCGTGGCCCCCGTGGCGACCTTTCCGATGATGGATTTGAGGTCGTCCATCGCGTGCTTCAGTTATTGGTATCGTCGGCGCCCGCCGCGCCGGTCGCCTGGGCGAAGGCGGCCTCATTGATGGTGGTGCCGATCTCCGCTTCGAGCTTCGTGACATATTCCGATACCTGTTCATCGGCCAGCCCGCGCAGAAGGGTCTCCTTCAGTTTCTTGGTGTCGTCTAACGCAAGGTCGAGCGGCGGCACGGTGATGTCGGTGACGCGGAAAACGATCCATTCGTTGCCGCCGGCGGCCTGTCCGGCGCCGTCCTTGGCGGTGCGGAACGCCGACGTGACCACGCTGGTGGGCAGGCCGGGCGGAGATGCATCGCGCTTGAAGCCGGCGGTTTCCACCTTCAAGCCGGCGCTGGCTGCCTCGTCCGCCAGTTTGCCGCCCTGATCGAGCTTTTGCACCATCTCGGTCGCTTTGGTACGCAGCCGGCTTTCGATCTCCTCCGCGCGCCATCTCGCCTCGACCTGGTCCTTGACCTCGTCGAAGCTGCGTTCGCGCGATGGGGTAATGCCCAGCACGTCGTACCAGACATAGCCGCCGTTGAACTGGATGGGGTCGTTGTCGACGCCGACATCGCTGTTGAAGGCCTGCGAGACGACATCGAGACCATTGGGAATATTGGCCGCCGGCTGGCCGTCGGGAAGGCGGCCGGAGCGGTCGACGGCATCGACGGTGACGGCGGCGAGCCCGAGTTTTTTTGCGGCCTCGATCACGCTTGCGCCCCCGCCGCGCTCATCTTCCATCTTGTCGCGCAGGTCTGCGACCGTCTTTCGCGCCTGACCGGTCGCGATCTCCTTCTTCAGGTTTGCCGCGACGCTTCCATAGTCAGCTTCGACGCCGGGCTCGATCTTGCCGATCTTGACGAGGGCGACGCCGAACTTGCCTTGCACCGGCTGGCTGACTTCGCCTGATGGCAGCGAAAAGGCGGCATCCGCGATTGCGGCGTCGATGACCTCGGATTTCGCAATCATTCCGAGATCGGTGTCGGAAGGGCTCAACCCGCGCTCCTTGGCGAGATCCTCGAACGACAATCCGGAGTTAAGGCGATTGCGCGCCGCCAGGGCTTCTTCCGCGTTGGGAAAGACGATTTGCCACACCTGGCGCCGTTCCGGCGTTCCAAGTTTGGCGCGGCGTTGTTCGAACAGTTTTTTGGCGTCCTCGTCGGAGACATCGGACCATTTGCCGATCTCGTCCGGCGTGATCGCGACAAAGGAGATTTTGCGATATTCGGGCGCGCGGAACTGGGTCCTGTGGTCGTCGAAGTAGCCGGCCAGCGTCTCCGGCGACGGCGGATCGATTGTTCCGGCCTGCGCGGCGTCGAGTTTGACATATTCGATTGTGCGCTGCTCGTTCGCAAAGCGGCTGAGCACTTCGATGGTGACTTTCGGCGGTTCGAGACCGGCGGAGATGGTTTCCGCGATCTGCCGCCGCAGCGACAGCCGCCGCTGGTCGGCGATATAACGCTGTTCGGAGAGGCCGAATTCCCGGATCATGGCCTGGAAGCGTGCCGGATCGAATGTACCCGAAGCTCCCTTGAAAAGCGGGTCGCTGTAGATCACGCGCAGGGTCTCGGCGTCGGACTGTCCGAGCCCCAATCGTCGCGCTTCCTCGTCAAGTGCCGCCTCCGCGATCGCTTGCTGAAGTACCTGGCGATCGAAGCCGAAGGCGCGGGCCTGCTCCATCGTCAGCGGACGGCCGAACTGACGGCCGACCTGCTGCAGCTTGTCGTTGTAGAGCTGGCGGAATTGTTCGGTCGAGATCTCGGTGCGGCCGATCTTGGCCAGCGTCGATTGTCCGAAGCCCCTGAAAATGTCCGCGATCCCCCAGACGCCGAAACTGACGATCAACGCGCCCATCGCCACGGTCATGATGATCTTGCCGAGCCAGTTTGATGAGGCTTTCCGCATTCCTCGAAGCATGGGTCCAACTTGTTTGCAGGAGGGGACCGGGTCGCGCCCAAGGTGAATTCAGGTACGAATTCCGCAAAAGGGCGTCACCGATTTGATAAAGCATCATAAAGTGGCAACCGTCCGGTCGCAACCTTGCGCTGGACGGCCAATTGAAGCGGTTAACGCCTTTGGGATGGCCGGACCCGTATCAAGTCCGGCATCTGGAACTGGTACGCCGGCTCTGTTAGCGCATATTCACCCGATATTTCGCAGGAATCCCGATATGATCGACGCCATCCGGCCGCTGGTCGCCGGCAATTGGAAAATGAACGGCCTCAAATCCTCCATGGTTGAATTCGAGGCCATGCTCGCAGGCGCCGCAAAAGTCGCCGGCAAGGTTGATCTCCTGGTTTGCCCGCCGGCGACCCTGATTGCCATGTTTGCGGAAAAGGCGCGGGGCAAAACTCTGATGGTCGGCGCACAGGATTGCCACCCGAAGCCGTCGGGCGCCAATACCGGTGACCTCTCGGCCGAAATGCTGGCGGATGCTGGCGCCGGCGCCATCATTGTCGGCCATTCGGAGCGCCGCGCCGATCATTGCGAGAGCGATGTCCTGGTCCGGCAGAAGGCCGAAGCGGCCTGGCGCGCCGGTCTTGTCGCCATCGTCTGTATCGGCGAGACCCAGCACCAGCGCGACGCCGGACAAACCCTCGACATCTGCCGCGGGCAGCTCAACATCTCGGTGCCGGACGGGGCGAGGGCCGACAATCTGGTGGTGGCCTATGAGCCGGTCTGGGCGATTGGCACCGGCCTGACCCCGACGGCAGGGGATGTCGAGCAAATTCATGGCCTTATCCGGGAACTCCTCATCGCGCGGTTTGGCGGCGAAGGAATTCGGATGCGGCTTCTTTATGGCGGCTCGGTCAAACCGGCGAATGCCAGGGAATTGATGTCCGTCGCCAACGTCAACGGGGCGCTGGTCGGCGGCGCCAGCCTGAAAGCATCGGACTTTCTTGCGATTGCGGCGGGCTGTCCCTAATTAAGGGCGAGGGCGGGAGAGGGGTGACAATGCCCCGTCCAATCGTGTAACACCGCGCCACTTCAAGCCCCGCAAGCCCTGACACAGCCGGAAGGCCCGGTTTTTCCGGGCTTGTGACGGAAGGTAGAGATGCAGACTGTCGTTATCGTCGTTCACCTCATGATCGTCGCGACCCTGATCGCGATGGTGTTGCTGCAGAAATCCGAGGGCGGTGGCCTCGGCGTGGGCGGCGGCGCCGGCTTCATGTCGAGCCGCGGCACCGCCAATCTGCTGACCCGCACGACGGCGATTCTCGCGGTGGGCTTCTTTCTGACCAGCCTGCTATTGTCCTGGCTTGCCAGCTACGATCGCAAGCCGAGTTCGATCATCGACGTCAATCCAGCCCCGCAATCGCAGCCGGCGGGTGGCGCGACGCCGGTCGCCCCGCCGACAAGCGGCGGCGTTCTGGATTCGCTGAAGAAGTCGGATCAGCAGCAGAATCCGCCGGCGCCGCCGGCGCCGGCGGGTCCAGAGGCCCCGCGCTCGCAATAAAGCTGGGTGGCCATGCAGGAAGGCGGCTACTGAATTGCATCAGAAATCGCCATCAATTTATTGATAGTACAAAGAAATTCCACGTCACCCACAGCCCAACCGAATGTTCGCTGTGGCTTGGCGATTCGTTTTGGCGAATCAACTCCATAGCCTTAAAGGTTAAGCCCCATGGCGCGGTACATCTTCATCACCGGCGGCGTGGTTTCTTCGCTCGGCAAAGGTCTGGCTTCGGCGGCGCTCGGCGCGCTGCTGCAGGCGCGGGGCTACAGGGTTCGGCTGCGCAAGCTCGATCCCTATCTCAATCTCGACCCCGGAACGATGTCGCCCTACCAGCACGGCGAAGTATTCGTGACCGATGATGGCGCCGAGACCGACCTCGACCTCGGGCATTATGAGCGCTTTACGGGCCGCCCCGCCACCAAGGCCGACAACATCACCACGGGCCGCATCTATCAGGACATTCTGACCAAGGAGCGGCGCGGCGACTATCTCGGCGCCACCATCCAGGTGATCCCGCACGTCACCAACGCGATCAAGGATTTCATCCTCGACGGCAATGACGATTTTGACTTCGTGCTGTGCGAGATCGGCGGCACCGTCGGCGACATCGAGGGGTTGCCGTTCTTCGAGGCGATCCGCCAGCTCAAGAACGACCTTCCGCGCGACCATGTCATCTATATTCATCTGACGCTGCTGCCCTTTATCCCGAGCGCAGGTGAATTGAAGACAAAACCGACCCAGCATTCGGTCAAGGAACTGCGCTCGATCGGTATCCAGCCGGACATCCTGCTCTGCCGCACCGACCGCCCGATCCCGAAGGAGGAGCGGCGCAAGCTCGGCCTGTTCTGCAATGTGCGCGAAAGTGCCGTGATCGAGGCGCGCGACGTCGACAACATCTATGCCGTGCCCGAGGCCTACCACGCGGCCGGGCTCGACGACGAAGTGCTGGCCGCGTTCGGAATTCAGCCGAAAATTCCGCCGGCGCTGCAAAGCTGGCATCTCATCAACGAGCGGATCCGCAACCCGGAAGGGGCCGTCACCATTGCCATCGTCGGCAAATATACCGGCATGAAGGATGCCTATAAATCGCTGATCGAAGCCTTGTCGCATGGCGGCATCGCCAACAAGGTGCAGGTCAATCTCGACTGGATCGAGAGCGAGGTGTTCGAGAACGAGGATCCCGCGCCGTTTCTCGAACATGTCAACGGCATCCTGGTGCCCGGCGGCTTCGGCCAGCGCGGCGCGGAGGGCAAGATTCGCGCGGCGCAGTTCGCCCGTGAGCGCAACGTGCCCTATTTCGGTATCTGCTTCGGGATGCAAATGGCGGTGATCGAGGCCGCGCGCAATCTCGTCGGCATCGAGCAGGCCAATTCCACCGAGTTTGGCGCCACGTCCGAGCCGCTGGTCGGCCTGATGACGGAATGGCTGCGCGGCAATGAACTGGAGAAGCGTACAAAAGCAGGCGATCTCGGCGGCACCATGCGGCTTGGCGCATACCCCGCGGCGCTGACGCGCGGCAGCCGGGTGTCGGAGGTCTATGGCGGCGCCACCGAGATTTCCGAGCGCCACCGCCACCGCTACGAGGTCAACACCGCCTA
>Ga0116129_1000979_pt1 | contig 16552 bp, 17 predicted proteins | sample June2015DPH_17_2_FD_89732 | JGI IMG/M metagenome (GOLD analysis project Ga0116129, IMG submission 89732) | Peatland microbial communities from SPRUCE experiment site at the Marcell Experimental Forest, Minnesota, USA - June2015DPH_17_10 | ecosystem: Environmental > Terrestrial > Soil > Wetlands...
GCAGGCCGTGCCGTCGTCTCCACAGGAGACGACGACAGCCCTGCGCGACAAACGCATCACGCCCGAGGGCGTGGTGCCCAAACAGGCCCAGGGCTATGTCATCGCCGGACTCGCGGTGCTCATCCTGATGGCCGTCATGTTCTCCAAGAACCATGCCAAGCCTGCTGCGAAAACTACAGAGTCCGGCCCGCTGGCCGTGTCTACCGACATGAACCAGCGGAAGATTCAGGAGTTGGAGCAGGACTTGAGCGCCGACCAGCGCCAGAGCCAGCAGGCGCAGCGGGCCGAGAACAACAACACAGCATCTGCCGCCGGTGCCCCCACCGCGCAGGCCGGTGGCGTCGCGTCTCCTGCTACGCAGTTGCCGCCCGCCACCCAACCGCCCAGCGATCCGGTTGCGGATGCGGAGAAGGCGATAGCGTTCAAAGCCCGCTTCGCCTCCAATCTCGTCTCCGCCGATGCTGGCACTTCGCACCCATTGGCGGAGTCTGCCGATCTCGCTGACAATGCTCCGGCTCGCTCTTCGAGCTTGCCGCCAACCGCTCCCACGCAGGCCGCCGCTGCTCCGGCTGCCGCCGCCAACAAGCGTGCGCCGGAGGTTAGCGTCAACTCCGCACACGGCCAGCCCTATGTGGTCTTCGAGGGCACCACGATTGACACGGTGCTGGTGAACCGTTTGGATGGGGAGTTTGCCGGGCCATTGAAGGTGATGGTCACGAACCCCATCTATAGCCAGGACCGCCAGCACCTTTTGATACCGGAAGGTACGTTCATTCTTGGCGAGGTGCAGAAGGTCGCCGGCCTCGGCCAGAAGCGCCTCGCCGTCACATTCCATCGTTTACTAATGCCCGATGGCTACTCCGTCGATTTTGACCAGTTCCACGGTCTCGATCAGGCCGGAGCCACCGGCCTCAAGGACAAGATCAACAACCACTATGTCGAGATATTCGGCGCGTCGATTGCGCTTGGCATCATCTCTGGCGCTGCCGAGGCGACGAACAACAATCAAGGCTATAACGAAACCGGAAGCGAAGCCTACAAGTCCGGCATCGCTTCGAGCCTGTCGCAGTCGAGTGCCAACGTGCTCGACCGCTTCATCAACATCCCACCCACCATCACCATTCGCGAAGGCCACCGGATCAAGGTTTACATCACGCAGGACATGCTTCTTCCTGCGTATGACGCCCACACGATTCCGAGTAACTTCTGAATCTTCCATCTCTATCCACAAACCCGCGCCAATGCTGATGCCTTGACGCTTCATAAAGGAGCTGTCGTGAAATTCAACAAATCCATCTTTTCCATTCTTGCCGTTATTCTCGCGCTCACGCCGATGGCGCACGCGCAGTTCGGCTCCGGCATCGTCTACGACCCGACTCAGAGCGCCCACGCCCTGCAACAGATCGAGCACGAAACGCAGGAACTCAACAACTGGACACAGCACCTCCTGAAAGAGGCGCAGATTTACACAACCGCCGTGCAGACCCGCAGCCAGATCGTCACCATGTACAACCTCGCCTACCAGATGTCCAAGATGCCGCAGAATCTTGAGGCCCGGTACAAGACGGACTGGTCGCAGTGGTCCAGTCTGGCCGCGCCACCGAACGCTTACGGCACATCCTCTGCATTGGTAAACGCTCTTAACTTCGGCGGTCTGCCCCAGGCGCAGCAGGGCTACAACAGCGCCTACGTGCAGGCCCAGAGTTACCCATCAGGAAATTACTCGTCTCTCGACTCCCGGACTCAGGCCACCGTTGCGAATCAATATGCAACCTCGGAGCTGGCACAAACCACAACGACCAATACGCTCGCCACTTTGGGAACCATTCGCACGGATGAACAGCAGTTCGCAAGCAAGTTAACCAACCTCGACTCGGATACCTTTTCGACCGACCCAACTCAGCAGACACAGAACGCGCTACTCGGCAAGATCAATTCCGCCACGCTGCTCCAGATCCATTCGCAGCAGGACACCAACCAACTCCTCATGGCTTCCATCCAGCAGCAGCTCATCGCGCAGAAGCAGCAGATCGACGCGCAGAACCGCGCGCTCAATAATTCGGTCTACTTCCAGCAGAACTTTCCCACAACGATGCAGAACGTGAACAACGGCGTGAGCGATTCCATGCACTCCATCTCGCTCAACATTAACGGGAGCAACTGATGGGACAGAACATCATTGCACAGCTTGGACAAGCCATTACCCAACTGCTCTCTTCGCAGAGCAGCACACTCCAGGCCACGGGACTCGACATCTTCCGTGGCCTGGCCGTCATCCTGATCGTCTGGTTCGGGATTAAATCCGCCCTGTCCGCTTCGCAGGGTGGTGGCGGTTTTCACTTCGCCAAGTTCGCCGATCTGATCCTGATGATTGCGCTTGGACTGGGGATGCTGACGTACTACTCGACGCCGATCCCCGGAACCAGTTACAGCTTCAGCGACCTCATCACCAAAGAGGGTCTGAATCTTTCGTCGCAGATCGAGTCCAGCCAAACGCAATCCATTGCTAACACCATCACCACCCAGGAACAGCAGCTTGGCTCGCCTCCGGGCAGCTTCAACCTCATCGAAGACCTCACCTATCTGTTAATTGTTGTCCTGCTCGCTCTGATGGAGGCGGCTGCTTTCGCAGTGATTGCGTATGGTTATGTAGCCTCCGCAGTGTGCGTCCTCATAGGTCCGATCTTTATTCCGTGGTTCATTGTGCCGAAGATGGATTGGCTCTTCTGGGGCTGGCTCAAGGCATTCATCGGTTTCAGCTTCTATCAGGTCGTAGCCTCCGCCTTTATCTATGTCTTCTCAAAGGTGCTGACTTCGATGTTCCAGGTCATCGGCAATATCAGCATCTCCAATGCCTTTACCGTCCTGCCTGCGTTGCTCATTACGCTGTTTGTCTGCATCTACGGTCTGGTCAAAATCCCCGAACTAACCTCAGCCATTCTCAGCGGTCGCGCCGGCACCTGGGTCAACGTGATGGGAGAGTAGCCATGCCAAAAAATGAACTTCCCATCACCGACGCCGGACATAAGTTTCTGGAATTGTACGCTGAGCCGGTCGTCACCAATACCTATCTCAAAGTGGCGATCCTCGTGCTTTCGGTCGTCACGCTCGCTTCGCTTGCGCTCCTCTATCGCGCCCAAACTGCGGCGCTGCGACTGAAACCGCTCGTCATCTCGATCACCGATGCCGGGCGCGGCCAGGTCGTGAACTATGCCGACTTCTCTCATGTGCCCGTCGAGCGCGTCAGCAAGTACTATCTGGCGCGCTGGGCGCAGCTCTACTACGGGCGCAACCACGCCACGTTGCAGCGTGATTTCGCCGAGTCGCTCAACTTCTTCTCCAACGAGTTGCAGGGCGCGACGCTGGCGCGTGTGACGAAGGCCAAGACGCTTGAGACCTTTTTACTTGATCCCAGCGCGCCCAACGTGGACATCGAAATTAAGGCCGTGGTGCTGGACGACACGCGGCAGGCTCCATACAGGGCACACATCGAATTTGAAAAGGTGTTCTATTCGCTGGGCGATCAGCAGGAGCAGAGCCGGGAACGCTGGACTGCCAACGTGGTCTATGGCTTCCGCGATGAGGTTCCGAACGCGATGCTGCTCACCAATCCTCTCGGTCTCGTCATCAGCTACGTTCACGAGGACCAGGCGTTCGGGAGTTGACGATGCAGTGCCGTGTGATTCATCCGCTCCCTATTTTGCAGCCGGATCAGTGGCAGGTGAAAGGCCATCGCTCCACCGCCGCTCGGTTGTTCCCGCATCCTGAACGCCATGCAGCCCTTCAGACAAGTGTTTCGGTAGAGCGCCATCCCTCCCGTATTTCCCCTGTCTTTCCCTCGGTCACTCGCTTCGGTGCTGATCCCGCGCCCTGCGGCAACGGCGCGACTTGCTTTTTCGGCTTTCAGAAAATTTTTTCGACTACTTCCCGCAACGAGCGCGGAAAGAAAAGATTTCCCGAACCTTCCGAAAATGCGTCGCTGGGCCTTGGGAGCGGGGCACACTCGCGTCGCTTCGCGCAAGAGTGTCCCGAGGACAATCCGGGCAAATACAAACAAGGAGAAACACAATGGCACTCTACACCAACCACGTCACTTTGAAAGGTTATGTCGGCAAGGACGCCGAGAGCTTCGCAACCAAACAGCAGAAGACCGTCGCAGTATTTTCGCTTTCCACCAAGTCCGGCTACAAGCAGAAGACCAGTGGGTGAACCACACCGAATGGCACCGCATCGTCGTCTTCGGCAAGGACGCCGGCCATGCGAAGGATCTAAAGAAAGGCGATTACGTCGAGCTGGAAGGCGAGCTTCGTAGCAACGAGTTCGATTCCGTCACCGACGGCGTGACCGTGAAACGCCGCGATTGGGAGATACGCGCCAGCGTCGTCAGGAAGCTGGACAAGCCAGTCTCTCAGGGCAGCGCGGCTTAGGCCGCGTTGTCCTGCAACCCTTCGCGGAGAGGCTGACGCCTCTCCGCTTTTCTTCTGGCAAGGCCGCTCATTCGTGGCGGCGGAAAGGATACCAATGCTCGCTAACGCTGTCTTCGTCGCCACCCTCATCTTTCTTGCGCTCGGCTTCTGGCTCATGCACGAATTGCATTTTCTCGTGCCGTGGCGCAGCTTCATCCTCCACAACTACCTCCAGAGCATCGCGCTGTACTGCGCTCTGCTCTTCGCCAACATCCTCGGCCTCACCATCTGGATCGAACGCAAGTTCTTCCTGCGCGATACCGGCCGCAAACTCAAACATCTTGACCAGGAGATACACAGTGGACACTCAGAACTCTCAGAAGAAATCACCGCGCACTTCGGCGAAGAGTAGACAAGACACCACCGGGACGCCGGAGACAGCCCGACCGTCCCGAAAGCCGTTTGAGGATTTTGACGAGGAGGAAAGATACATGGACCGTTCCGGCGATCACGTTGCGCGCGTCCGTGCGGCTAAAGAAGCCGCACAGCGCGAGATGGAATCCTTCGGCGATGTCTCCGAATACGACATCACCATCATTCAAGGGCAACTTAGGGAAGAACCCATTACTCCCTCACAATCGGCACTTGATTTTCATAGTGATGCTCCTACTGACGTACCGGAGGAAGTCTGATGCGGATGGAGTTTCCCCAGGAGCTTCCCCGCAAGCGTGCGGCAGAAGCTCCACACTCTGCGCCGCCACTTGAACCTTCGCCCGTCGAACGACGCCGGGAGAGCCTCGCGTCCCGCGCTGCTGACCGCCGCGTACCACAGGTCTCTCACGACAAGCGTGACCGCCCGGTACGCCCTGAGCGTTCACGCGAACCACGGCGGCGCGCCGTCACGCAGGATCGCCCGATGGATCAACGCAGCCGCAGAGAGGCGATACCGCAGCAGGTCGTGGGACTGCCCTTACGGGAGGAGGAACGGAAGGTGCTCGCGGAGGTTGGACGCTTCCGCGTCGTGACCACCCGCGATCTTTCCGAAACTGTCTACGACAACCGGCACTCCCGCATGGAACGCGATCTCGCGTTCCTGCGTGAGAAGGGACTGGTACAGGTCGATGCGGTCAATGCCCGGCGCGACGGTCGTGGCGGCAGAGTCGAGCGTATCGAGGTTGTCACGCTCACCAGGGCTGGCAGGGATGTAGCTCGTCAGACTTCCGGGTTGGCGCAGGACCAGAAACTCTACGCCGGATTGGTAAAGCCGCGCGAGGCCGAGCATGACGCGCAGATTTACCGCGCCTACCGCAAAGAGGCGGAGCGCATCGAGCAGAAAGGTGGAACCAACCTCCGCGTCCGACTCGATTTCGAGTTGAAGTCCGACGTGCAGAAGGCCATTCACGCCGCGCGCAGGGCCGAACCGGAACGGGACATGGGAGAGATCAAACAGCAGGTCGCCCAGCAGGTCGAGTTGCCTTACGTCAACGATGGCATCCAGATTCCCGATGCGCGGATTGAATATGACATGGATCAAGGCTCGCGCACCGGCCACGAAGACATTGAAGTCTTGACCGCCGCATACCGTCCCGGCCATCTGCGTAATAAAGCGCAGGCGGGCTTCCACAATTACGCGTCGTCCTCCGACCGCGCAACGCTGTCCGCGAAGATCGAAGACGATCAGCACCTCATGGAAAACATTTTGGAACTCTGACATGACCGCCGATCCCATCATTGCTCTTAAATCCCTCGGCTACAGCGAACGCGAGGCCGCGTTCCTGTACCTCGTTGCCGCTCACTCCGGCTACTTCGTTCGCCGCCAGTTCGACTACTTCACAGATCGCAACAAGGGCGCTCTGGTCATGCGCTTTCTGGACAAGGCCCGCGTCGCCGGCCATGTCGAGTATCTGGATTACAAACAGGGCTGGCATGTCTACCACCTGTTCTCACGCGCCATCTACCGTCTGCTCGGCAATTCCGAGTCGCAGCTCCGGCGCAGAAAGGGTGACGCCCAGGTTCGCGCCCGGCTCATGGCGCTCGACTATGTGCTCGAAAATGATGGCGACCATTTCCTCGAATCGGAAGCGGAGCGTGTCCGATTCTTCGTGGAAGGTCGCAGAATCGCATCGGACCTTTCCATAGATAGCGATGGGCAGTTACACCCATTGCTTACATCGTTCCCGATCTCGCTTGCCGATAGAATCCGGCCCATCCAATCGTCGGTACGCTTTGCGTTCGTCGACGAAGGGCTCTCGACCACCGAAAAGTTTCTGCGCTTTCTCTCCGTTGCCGACCCGCTGCTGCGCGCTGTCGGCAACTTCGAGGTGGTTTATGTGTCCGTCTCGACCTTCAATTTTCAGGCTGCCAAAGACGCTTTCTGGAATCTCTTCTCCAATACTTCTCCGGTGAGTCGGCGGCTCTTCGATGACGACGTTCACGAAGTTGCGGGGCAACAGCGCGGAATACTCCAGGCCCGGTTCACTACGCTCCTGCTTGAGTACAGCTATCCCAAGCTCCAGCGAAGTGAAGTCAGGGGTTCCACGGAGGGTTCACATGCCGGGAGATAGAGGGCTTCCTAAGTGCCTTAAAACCAAGAGCATAACGGCGAACGACGCTAAGAACTGGGTAGTACGTGGGCGGGAGCGACCCAGGGCTTCGCCCTTACCGCGACGGCTGACGCCGCGCTAGTCACTCCCGCCCACGTACTACCAGAGGCCAAAGCCAGTACCGGAACGGTACTGAGAGAGTACGAGACTGGCCGCACATGCGGCTCAAAGGAGAACAATCATGAGCAAACTGAAAATCGAAAAGGGCGCCAGCAAGGTACGGCGGTCGCCTCTGAAAGCCACTATCGACGGCGCTGTTGCGGACGACCTTGAGCTGATGTGCGAGTGGTCGGAGAACGACAGCAGCTATCTCATCAATCTCCTGCTCGGCTTCGCCATCGCGCAGAGCGAAGACTTCCAGAAGTACAAAGCGGAGCGCCTTGCTGCGCCGTTGCCTGCTCGCTATGAGGCGAAACCTGCCACCGATCCGGCACGGAAGATTCTGCCGTCAGCCAGCGCAACGTCTCCGCAACTGGAGAAGGGAGTCACCGCATGAGCCTTGCCGTGCACCTTCGCAATCTCTCGCGTCCATTGGTGGAGTACCGCGTCATTCTGTCCTTCGGACTGAGCGCGGCTTGCGGCATCATGCTCCAGAGCCTCTATCCGATCCATGACACCGACCCTCTGATGCGGCTGCTGGCGCTGGAGCGGCCCGCAATCTTTCAGGGACTCGTATGGAGCTACAGCCTGTTTCTGTATACGACGCCGTTCCTGGTCTTCTCCATTCTGTTTTCGCTGGCATACATCCATTTCTATGAGCCGAGGCCGGACCGGATTGCCGGAGCATTGCCGCCGTACCCCGATCCGCTCTTGCGTGAGGACTTGTTTCTGGTGGCGGGGGAGCTTCATCGGCAGTTGAAACCGTTACCGTCCCCGGACCCAAGCTGGCTCTGTATCTCGGAACGCGGTCTGTATACGGGCGTCTGCGTGGTCGGGGCAATCGGCAGTGGAAAGACAAAATCCGTGGTCCTTCCGGCCATGCGACAGCTTTTCGCGTACCGGGCCAACGACCCGGAACAGAGATTGTCCGGTGTCGTGCTGGAGGTGAAGGGCGACCTCTGCCGTCAGGTGCGGGCGATCCTGAGTGGCTGCGGACGGCCCGAGGATTACGTCGAAGTCTCGCTTACCGGCAACATCCGCTACAACCCGCTCAACAACGATTCGGACGCCTACGCCCAGGCGTTCAACATCGCCTCTGTCATCACTGCCATCTGGGGTAAGGGCAAAGAACCATTCTGGCAGCAGTCCTATACGGACTTGGTACGGTACGTCATCATGCTGCATCGGGTCCGCGACGGATACGTGACCATGCTCGACATCTTCCGCACCGTCATCAGCTCCGGGACACTGGAAGAGATGTTGACCGCTACAGGGCGGCGCTTCACGCCGGCCTCGTTCATCGGAGTCAGCAGGACCGACTATTTCAGGTACGAATCAGCGCTGGCCCCATTCAGCTTTGCATGGAGCGAAAAACTCGGCCAGTACGTCGCTACTTCGTCGGACGAGTTGCAAACTGTCCTGGTCCACCGCACCGCCGTCCCCGCATCCTTATATCGCCGCAAGCTCGGCGATCCAGAGACGCAAGACTCCTGGCAGAGCATCCATTACTGGTACTGGGAGCACTGGAAGTTCTTTCGTGCCGAGGTTAAGACGTCCATCATCCAGGGCATCGCAGTGTTCTTATCGCTGTTTGAAACCAATGCCCAGGTACGCCGCGTCTTCTGCCCACCGAAGGAACTCTATGATGGCAAACCGTGTGCGTCCGATCCCAACGGCGTCGTCCTGCAACCGTTCGACGAGTTGATTGAATCGGGCAAGGTGGTGGGCCTGAACTTTCCCACGGCCCTCAACCCGGCGCTCTCCAAGATCATCGGCACCATGATGAAGGTCGATTATCAGCGGGCCGTGTTGCTGCGTATCCCGGAGATGGATGAGCAATCGGACCGGCACTTCCGGCCCACCGTCTTCATCTGCGATGAATACCAGAACTTCGCCACCGTGGGCGGCGACAACCCGACTGGCGATGACAGGTTTTTGTCCCTGTCCCGGCAGCCGAAGTGCATCCCCATTGTTGCAACTCAGAGCATCTCCAGTCTGAAAGAGGCCCTGCCCAATGAGGGCGTGAAAACTCTCTTGCAATCCTTTCGCACCAAAGTTTTTCTATCTACTTCAGACCCCGATACGGCCCGCTATGCGTCGGAGTTGTGCGGCAAAGCAAACAAGACCCGCATCAGTTACACCGTCTCCGAGTCCAGCAGCAATGCAAACGTCGGCTGGTTGAGTGGCCGCACTTCGTCCAATAAAGGCTCTGTCTCTGCCTCCAAGCAGTACCAGAAACAAAAGGAGCCGCTGTTTGAGGAAAACGCCTTTTTTGACCTCAAGAACGCGCAATCTATCATCGTGGCCTTCGACGGCATCAGCCCGTTACCGCCGACCTACTGCTATCTCAAACCGGATTTCCTGCCCATCGACATGACATGGTTCGAGCAGGAGCGGATTGCGTTCAATCCACGGAGGGTCAGCCGGTGAGCTTTGAAGTTATCATCCCGTTTTTAAAACCCATCAAACACTTGCTCGAAACCGAGACTGTCTCCGAGATCATGGTGAACCCGGACTCTTCGATATGGATAGAGGAGAATGGGCAGATCCAACACCTTCCGGGCATCCGCTTTGAGGACGGCGCATTACAGACCGGCCTTGAGGTGATCGCCAACCGGTTCGGCAAAAAGTTGGACGCCGACTCGCCCATTCTGAATCTGCGTCTGCCTGATGGCAGCCGCATGGCGGCCATGATTCCACCGGTCGTCAATCCCCGGCCTTTGGTCACGATACGGCGATTCACGTCCCGTAACTTTACGCTGGCAGACCTGATCCGGGTCCAAATGGTGACAGAGGAACAGGCCGCAATGCTGACAGACGCAGTACGCGAAGGGCAGAACATTCTCATCGCCGGCGGGACTGGCAGTGGAAAATCGACACTCCTTGGAACGCTGGCCGATGCCATCCCCGAAGAGGAGCGCATCCTGCTCATCGAGGACACCGCAGAGCTTCACATCCGCAAACCCCACATCGTCTCCACCGAGTCTCAGGTGGACACCCATCGCAGCAAAGTCACATTCGATGATCTGTTGAAAGCCGTCCTCCGTCACCGGCCCGACCGCATCATCGTCGGGGAAGTCCGCGGGCCGGAGGCGCGGACGTTGCTGGACGCGATGAACACCGGCCATCGTGGGACTCTGGCAACCATCCATGCCGGCAGCGCCGGCGAATCGGTGCGCAGACTGGCAAGCCTTGCCATACGCGGCAGCGCCAACCTGCAACTGAGTGTGACGGAAGAAGACGTGACACGATGTATCGACTTGATCGTCTATATCAGCAGGCACCAAGGCAGACGGCGTGTGGATGATGTCCTTCGAGTCCAAAGACCGGCATAGGCCGAGCTTCAGCCAGCGGCCTTGTGCCCGAGCTTCAATGTGGCACGAGCAGGCTTGCGTTTTAGGCCCGGCGTGGGGCGGCATCTCTCCGCCAGGTATTGCAGAAGGCCATTCAGTACCGGGCGATGGTCGGATTGCCGGTAGGCCGCACCATATTCGTAGGCAAGCTCATCATCTGCAAAGGGAATACAGGCGGCCTTCGCCAGTGCGAGTTCGTTAGCGTACTGCTTTGTCACAATGGTAATGCCCGGTCTGGCACCCGTCTCCACAAGATGAACAGATTCGGCAGGGGAGGCTGAGATACATATCCATTCCGGGACAAACCCAAATGCTTTGCACTTCTCCACCAACGTCTCTTTCAGGGTTGACGGGAACTGGAGTTTCGACCCTATGATCTGCTCATTGCGGAGATCGACAATACGAATCTCGGAACGATCCCGGAGCACATGGTTCTCCGGCAAAACGGCTACTAAAGGATCATGTATCAGATGGATGGCCGTTATCTGGCTTTCGTTGGCCGGCCATGCGACGAGCGCAACGTCGGCTTTTCCACTCAGGAGCATCGCGATGGCCTCTTCGTCCGAACTGCACGGCGGCTGGATCGAGATGTGTCTGCCCTCCATCGATTGTGCAGCAACCACAATGGAGAGCAATTGCAGATCGGCGTGATGAGACCGGCTTATGGAAAGCGTCTCCGAAAATGCCCGGTGAGCCGCATCCGTTCGAATTACCAAACGATCCAAGTGCTCAAGAACCTGTCTTGCCTCTTCGACGAAGATAAATCCTTCCGGAGTGATGGCTTTCACCATCCCTTTTGTTCGCTCGAAGAGTCTGTATCCATGATCTTTTTCTATTCGATTGATACGGGCCGTCACACCCGGTTGCGTCATGTGCAGGCGTTTTGCCGTTTCCGTAAAACTGAGTGTCTCCGCGAGTGTTACCACGCATTGCAGATCGAGCGGGCCCGGATTTGACAACATAGCAAACACTCCATGTAGTTGTCTTTAGAACATATTGGTTCAAAATACTGGTGCGTTTATTCACATTGGCATCTATCGCAATAAACCACTCCCGAAAGGCCAAAGGCGAAGGCACGCCTCATTGATCCAACTTGCCCCAAAGGATGATCTACGATTGCAAACTTTAGCTCATCCGTTGTTGCCACGCAGATAAACGTTTTTACGAATGCAATATCGCTACCAACGCACGGCAAAATCCGAGACGAGCGTATCTCCGCCCCTGCTCACGAACGCACGATAGGTCCCAGGGAGGAGAGAGCCTGGCGAGAAATCGACTTTGATATAGAGCTGCCCCCCTACCGATTCCGCGTTCAGGTCTTTGTACTCCGGCAACACATGCTTATCTTCGCCAAGAGAGTGTATCGTCAGCGAGTACCCTGAGCGCGCCGTCTCACCGACGAGTAGGATTTGCATCTGCACCGGGGCAGCGCTGTGAATTTGATGGGTTGTAATCTGCTGCTGTCCACGGATTCGCTCGGAGACGAGCAGAATTACTTCTGGTTTCGCAGCATTACCCGGCGATGTCTCAGATATACCATTCCGCACAGCCGCAATCGTTCCAGAGGAAACGCTCTTTGAGTTCTGCCGCATCGGCTTACTTGTCAAACTTAGCGTTATCCCAACAGCAGCCAGGATGCAGGCTGCTGCTGTCAGCATGATCGTGACGTACTGTTTTCTACGAATCTTCCGAGGCCGCCTTATCAAGAAGGCTCGTGCCATGTTGACTCTCTGCATCCGGCGCGGAGATGCCTCAATCCATGCCTGGATAGAGCGCGTTTCTTCGGGAGCCAGCGACCCCAGCGCATAAGCGTCGATGAGGTCCTGTTCATGCACTGCGACTGCATCGGAAAAATCCTGATCCTTTAGCAGGCGCTCCTCGAATAAGGCGCGTTCATCCGCGGTCAGGTCTGCTGCGATGTATCGCAGCAGACTCAGGCGATGATGGTTCTCAGAGATCAATGCAGTCAATTCCTTCCTTCACTTTGATGTGCAAAATATTGCGAAAACATCACGGTTTCTTTTTCTCAAGAAAGCCGCGCATACAGGCCTCCAGGTCCTGTCGCGTCCGCAACACCCGATTTCGCAAGGAGTTTACGGTAATCCCCAGTTCATCCGTGAGTCTTTGATGCTTTCTCACCTTCTCACCAGGGCCATAGGTGTAATACTCCATGAGCAACCGGCGACGTTCCTGCGCCAGCTTTTTCAGACAGTGTCCCAGGGCCTCATCCATCGCCTCGTCTTCAGAGGTGGAAGCCGCCCTCAGTGTTTCCCAGTGCCAAATTGCTTCAGTTTTCTTCTGCTGCCGTCTGCCCTCCTCCTGCAACAGGAGGCGTGCGATGCCCAGCGCGAAGGCGGAAGGGTTGCGAACTTTTTCCGTGACCTCTTCCTCTACTGCTCGCCTGCCGAGCCTGTCGATCGCTTCATCCGCTAAGGCTGTCGGATCTTCAACACCATTCCACTCAAAGAAGCGCGAGAGTCTCTCGTGCAACCTCTGATATTCGATGGCTGCCTCTTCATTGGGGCCGCCCAGTATATCGAGTATCTTATCGAGGGCCTCTCTGTGCATCGCCCTACTTTCCCTTCATCGAGAGAGAAGCCTGGGACAATGCGCCTTCAGCGCTGTTTTGCTCGATGGGAAACGCCGCGGGCCATCCCTCCAGAACAAAAGAAGCCCACGCTGTAGGAGATTCCGTTTGCGGGTTGGCCAGCATCTTCAACTGGGCTTCCCTCAATGCCTCATCGGCACGCTCATGTTTCAATAGCAACTCACGATAAAAGATCCCCATCAGCCCGCTCGCCGCGCTGTCGTCGACGGTCCAGAGGCTCCCAACTACGGAGTGAGCGCCAGCAAAAAAGAAGGCGTAGGCGAGGTTATTGAGTCCTTCTCCGCTGTCGCTGTCCTGTGTGTCTGTCCCACATCCACTCAGGACCACCAAAGCCGACGGCAAATGCAGAGCATAAATATCTTTGAGCCAGAAGACGCCGTCCTGTTCTTTGCCTTCGGGATTCCACATCGAGAGGGCTATGCCTGTAATCTCCGGGTGCCCGGATACCGTTACCGTGTGCGTGGCAAAATGCAGAATGACCGCATCTTTTGCAGAAAGATCACGGACCTCGCTCGGAGCAGCATTGAATCCAGTCTTTAGAGTAACGGCTCCCCTGGGAGCATGTTGCGAGACGTATCGAGCCTCTTCCGTCGAACCTATCAAGCGTGGCATGTTGGCGAATAGGAGATGGCTGCTGGCTGAGTGTGGCTGCGCATGAGCGGCAAGCCGTGGATCGGAAAGCGAAAATACCGGATCGGCAAAGATGGTGATGTGCAGCGCTTGCTCTTTGACCGAGTGTTGCTTCAGATACACCGCCACGGAAGCCGATGGCTCCTGAAAGAAGTTGTATTTGCGAAGCGCATAGGAGACCCCTGCGTCGTCAGAGACGCGGAGGGCCGCAAAGGGCAATGGCATAAGGCATCCGTCGCCTACTACAAAAACGGTATGCGCGGCCTTAGGAATGCGAGAAAGGAGCATTGATCCGGCGCGGCTGAGGCCGGTCTGCAACTGAGTTTCAAAGGCCCTTTCCTGCAAAATGTAACCGCTGATGTCTTCGCCCGACTTAGGCACAGGGCGTCGGCCTTGCAGCATGTGCTCCAGCGGGAGCATGACCCGCTCCAACCGATCGCTCGGCGGAAGTGCTTTGACCGAAATGCCACCTGGCGTAATCGACCAGCGGTAGCTATGTCTTTCGCCAACCCAGTAAGAAAGCAGGATGGAGTGTTTTTCCAGCAGCAGCTGCTGAATCTGCGCCACATCCGCCGTCTCGCCTCCGAGAAGAGAACTCAGCCTTTCGTCAGACGGCATCTGCGATTCAAGATTCTCTTGTTCCCGATAAAGCTGGTGCAGCTTGGCCGCAACAGCTCCGCCAGCGGGTTCGGCACTGTGGACGAGCAATGCCTGCTGCTCCGTCACCTCTCGCTGATTGAGCGCGTAAGCCTCTCGCAGGTTTGGTGAGACGGGAATCGTGTTGTTGTATCCGGTTGAATCGAGCGTATCCAACAGCGACCTGGCGCGCGCGCGCTCCGTATAGGCAAACGCCTGCGCCGCGTATTCCTTCGCTGGATATCTGCTGTTCAGTTGCATGCAGATGTCAACGGCCAGCTCATACCAAGTTCTGTGCAGCGAGAAATAGGTTACTTGCAATTCGCGGCTCGCCAAACTTCCGCGCGATGTTTCAACAATCTTCAGGGCCGCCTCTATCGAAGCCGCGGCGTCTTCCAATTTCCCTTCGTTCTCGAACGCCCTTGCCAATCCCGCCAGGGCGAGCGATTGCTCTTCGCGTTCACCGGCGCTTTCGGCCAGTTGCAATGCATCGCGATACGCGGCTGCCGCCTCTTCTGGATTGGCCGACAGCAACGCATCACCCAACGCGACTTCCGTTTCAACCTGTAGCGGCAGCGACGCCAGATCCGTCGCGAGCGCCCCTGCTGCCTTGATGTCTGCCTGAGCCGAAGATGGATGGCGCAACGCCAACTGAACAGAAGCTCGCTTCAGCAATAAGCCGGCTTCGTCCTGTTTCAGCGTCAGGCTGCACGCAATCTCGATTGCCGCCGTATCTTCGGCGACTGCCTCACGCAGCTTTCCCTGGTGCTGCATTGCCGCAGCTAACAGACCACGGGCCTCCAGAGAAACCGGATCGTTCTTTCCTTTTTCAAGTTCGATGCAGCGCTGGAGCGCCTGGCTCGCTTGCTCCCAATCGCCGATCTGCGTGTAGAAATCGCCGAGGTCTTTCTGTATCTCGGCCTCTACAAGCGGGGCGTAGCCGATCTCGGAGACCCAGGCAAGCCCCTGATAGAAGGTCCGCAATGCGTTCTCAAGATCGCCCTGCTGTTGATAGAGCCCGGCAAGCTGGCTCAGGCAATAGACAATTCCTGCCGTGTCGCGCTCTTCCTGAGCGTCCTTGAGGGCCTCTTGTGCTGTTGCGAGGGCATCGGCGTTTTGCCCAATCTCCCCGTATACCGAGGACAAGTTGCCGAGCACAATTCCTTGCCAGTAGAGATCGCCTGTCTGCCGGTAAAGGTCGCGCGCGGACAGACCTGCCTTGATTGCAGGCTGGTATTTGCCGAGGTCGTACCTTACCGAACTCAATGTCTTCCACGCGAGCGCCTGTTGCGCCGCGTCGTCTGCCGGCGGCAATGCGACCGCCTGTTCAAGCAGCGCTTCAGCGCCGGTGAAGTTGTTCTGGCCGAAGAGCAGGTATCGCGCTTTCTGCGTCAGAATCAGGCGCTTCAACGGCGTATCGGCGAGCTTTGCTGCCAGGGCAAGGGCGCGGTCGTAAAGCTGATTTGCATCCACCTTGGCAGGAGCACCCGGCCAGTGACGGCGAATCATCTCCGCATTGGCCAGCAAGTCTTCCGCATCGCGCAGGTCGGTTGAGGACTGACTCACCGGCGCGGACGCATCGATTTCCACGGAGACCTCCGCCAGCCTCTCGCGCTCGAAGGAAGTAATCTCCAGGGTGTAGTTTCCGGGGTTCGATCCGCCCATTCCATACGTGAGCGCTGCCCCGCGTCCCAAATCGATCTGCCACATTGGACGGCTGCTTCCGTCCGGGGCCTTTTCCGCTACTCCGATGATCCCTCCCTGGAGGTGCAGGTGAACGAGAACCGTCTGGTTCTTTTCGAGAGGGACGACCAGAGTCTGGGGCTGCTTGGGCTTTAGTTGAAAAGAAACCGTTCGTGTCTGTGCCAACCCACTGCCGAGAGCGACACCGGCCATGAAAACCAGCGCGATGGCGCTGCGGCCCTCACGGACGGGCCGCAGCCATCGTGCGATGCCAGGCAGGATGCCCGGCAGAAACGAAGCCCCTCGACCCATAGGACACACTCTCCGCGAACCTCGACCGATCGATGGGGTTCAATCTCCAGCGAAAAACATTCGCATTCTCTCGATGAATATAGCATTTCCGGCTACAGGACAGGGAGTCCCTTGATTCGCGGCCCTTTGGCGCACACCCTGCGGAGTGATGACCGCCGCCGTCTTTTTTCTGAGAAAGAAGAAATAATCTGCGTGATGTTTTCTTTTATCCAGGCACTGCTA